>Ga0209713_10000802_pt1 | contig 18059 bp, 3 predicted proteins | sample ArcOceMetagenome_3_FD_187444 | JGI IMG/M metagenome (GOLD analysis project Ga0209713, IMG submission 187444) | Marine eukaryotic phytoplankton communities from Arctic Ocean - Arctic Ocean- Svalbard ARC20M Metagenome (SPAdes) (version 2) | ecosystem: Environmental > Aquatic > Marine > Oceanic... | reverse complement strand
AATTTTTGCCGGCTGCCTATGAGGCATACGAACAACTTATCCGCCTACCATGGAGCCCAGAGCCGCAGCCCACGCCCGTGTTTTTGCACTCCAACCTTAGCTCTTCCTTAAAGCGTGCCGACCTCTATGGCGGGTTTGGGTATCGGTCGGTGTCAGTAGGGTATTAGGCTGGGGAGTTTGTGTGTTAAATCTGAATAAACAAAAAAACAAGGCGGGGCTGCCTAGATCAGCCGCGTTAAACCGTTACACTGATCTACAGATTGTTTTTCCACACCCGTTCACGGGCGCGACTCGCGGCGCCAAAAGTAACTGGGTCCTGGGGGTTCTAGCTGGCAAACGCGTCGCCTCAATCGCCTCAGTAGACATTTGAACTACGACTGGACTGAGAGGAACCCAAAACCGAACCCTCCAAAGGAAAGTCAAATGAAACCTCTCAGACGTCAGAGCTCGCGATCGTGCCTGGGCGCCGCAAACCTCAAGACCTGAGAGCGACGGGCACGCCATGGCTTAGCGTACCGCCATAGCACCGTCACCACCTAGGCACGTCATCGCCGCTGTCGTCTGTCGACTACACCCGGAGTATAATGCACGAGGAGCGAGTCAATCAGCATTCGAGAGTCAATCAGCACCGCCTCGGTCGGCGGCGGCCGCCGCCGCCTCGGCGGCTGCGACGGCGGCGGCTGCGACTAAGCGCGGCGTCGCGTCGCCGGGCGTTGCACAGGAGGCCTTCACCCCCGCTGCGACATCGTCAGACAAGCACGCTCCGGACACGGTGGACGGCGGCACGTCACTCGCTGCCACCGCAAGGCGCTCGAGCGAGGTCTGTGCCGCCTCCGAAGAGGACGCCGCTGCCGTAGGCGTCAGCGCTTCCATCGACCCGGGGGGCGTGGGCTGCACAGCCGCCAAGAGGCCGCTTTTGGCCGAGCCACCCGCCGAGCACAAGGAGGAGGAGGAAGCCCCGACGCTCCACCGGCGCCGCGCGTTGCCCGGGTCGATGCGCGTCAGCGGGAAGATGTTGAAGTTGTGCGACGGCTTGCCCGTCATCAGGAAGACCTGCGCAGCCATGTGCTTGTCGATGCGTCGGCATGTCTTCTCGATCGGCACGTCGTTCTCGTCCGGTCCGAACGGCACCTCCATCTCGGCGGCGCACTCGTCGGTGAGAAAGTAGACGACGTTCGCGGCGAGAGAGAGAGGTATGACGCCCCATGATAGCTGGCGCACCAGCGCGAGCGGCAGCTCGAGCAGAAACAACCACGCGATGAGCCGCGTCAGCTGCGCGTACGGCAGCGGGATGACCGTCTGACCGAGGTGCTCGAGCTCCTCGAAGGCGTCGGACATCGACGTGATCGCCTGCTCGACCATCACGAACGTGTGCGGGATGTTGTATGCGCCGCGCCGCTGCAGCTGCGAGTTGACGGTGTGCGCGCGCTGGAAGGCGAACGCCGGCCGGTTCTTCGACGGGAAGCGGTCCTTCTTGCCGTCGCCCTTGAGCGCGGTCGTCGCAATCTGCTTGCACAGCAGCTGCTGCTCCTCGCGCGTCAGCAGCCCCAGGCTCACCTCGTCCTCCATGCTTTTTGAGATCTCGTGGCAGACGTGGGCCTTGACCAGCACGGCGCCCAGCACGAGGTAGCGGCGCACCTCGTTGATGGCCTTCACGTTCTCGTCGGTGTGCTCGAGGTACGCGCACATCTTGCCGATGGCGGTCCGAGAGCCGCTGTGCAGCATCTGCGTGCACATGTCCGCCCTCTGCCACTTGCGGAAGGCGTCGCCGATCCGGAAGGCCATTAGCAGGCTCAGGATCACCGCAAAGGGGAGGGTGATGTTGCCGTACTGCACATCCTCGCTCCCGAGCATGTCGTAATGTTCAAGGATGGCAATGCCAATGGGGACGGGCATCATCACCAGGGCACGCGGCATGACGATCGGGATGCCCGAGCCCCGCCACGCAAAGATGATGCGCCAGAACTGGTGCGGGTCATACGTGTTGCTCGACCCCGATTTGTGCGAAGATAACAAGGCATCTTCGAATGCTTTGGAAGATAACCCCTCCAACAAGGAGAGCATTCAGGGCTCTGGACCTCCAACTCGTGCGAAGCGTAGCGGTCCAACGAGACCAAACTTGCATGCAGCCCAGCTAAACAGGGGTGTTTAGCACCTTGCAAAAGTATTGGAGGTTTCCTCGGTGACAATTACTGGCCGCATTTAAACGCGTTTTTTAATTTTGTGACGTGCATGCATTACGCCTGTTGTGTTCCCCTATCTGTAGGGGTGTAGGCGCTGCTGCTTGGCGCGGCGCCCGGGGTTGCCGGCAAGCTGCGGTGTTGTGCGCGAGCCACGCGCGGCGAAACGGCGGCGCAGCACTCGAGTTCTGCTGCGATCGCAGCCCTCCGCGCTGCCAGCAGCCATGGCGGACGACCGTGCTGGCACGCGCACGATGGACATTCGCTTCAAGCCGGTCGTGCGCCAGGTGGCCAAGACTTTCGCGCTGCCGGCCTTTGAGGTCGAGGAGGCGATGACGTCGGAGGCGCACCTGGCTCTCATCCACGAATTCCTCTCGGTCACCGGCCCGCGGAAGCTATTCGTGTGCCGGCGCACTTCCGAGGGCGCCGGTCCATCGGATGCGGACATGGACGGCGACCAGCTCGTGCTGACCACGGGTGAGTCCGACCGCATCGCGGGCAAGGCGGCGCTGGTGGTCAAGCTGTCCGACAAGGAGCTCACGACGAGCAACATCGAGACGGAGGTGCTGGTCGGCGTGATGCAGGGGTCGCCTATCAAGACGCTCCTCGCTACGCTGCAGCACGTGTACATGCCGTCGCTCCAGCAGCGGACCTCAGACTGGGGTGCCAAGCTGCCCGCCGAGTCGTCGGACGAGTTCCTCGGCTCCGTCTCCAAGTTCGTCGAGATGCTGGGCGAGGCGGTCTCGTCACTCGAGAGCGGGCTGGAGCTGGCGAAGCCGGATCCCAGATACGACGTCGAGAACAAGCAGCCCGCCTTCAACCGCGCCGCCTCGCAGCCCGAGCTCGTCGCGTCGTTTGAGGGCGTCGTCGAGGCGTGGTGCCAGGCAGTCGAGGAGCTGCTCGCCGAGAACGACCAGTCGCGCGCGGCGTCGGCGGACGACGTCGGCCCCGCGACCGAGCTCGAGTACTGGCGGAACCGGATGGGCAAGCTCAACTCCATCACGGAGCAGCTGCGCGGCAAGGACTGCAAGGTGGTGCTGGGCGTGCTGGGCGCCGCCAAGTCGCGCGTGCTCAAGCGGTGGAAGGCGCTCGACAACGCGATCACCGACGCGGCCAACGAGGCCAAGGACAACGTCAAGTACCTCTCGACGCTCGAGAAGCACATCGAGCCGCTGTACAGCGGCTCGCCGTCGGCGATGATCGACTGCCTGCCCGGGCTGCTCAACAACATCAAGATGATGCTGACGATCGCGCGCTACTACAACACGACGGAGCGGATGACGACGCTCTTCCGCAAGATCACCAACCAGATCATCGTGCGCTGCTGCGCCTACATCAACGAGCCGGGCAAGATGTGGGCGCAGCAGCCGCCCAGCCTGATCGAGCGGCTCCGCCAGTGCACCTCCGTCGACGAGGCCTACCAGGACCAGTACCGGCTCACGCGCGACACGCTGCTGACGCAGCCCAAGGGGAAGCAGTTCGACCTCAACGAGCACGTCGTCTTCGGCAAGCTCGAGCTCTTCTGCCGCCGCCTCGAGAAGCTCGCCGACATGTTCTCGACCGTCGAGCAGTTCTCCAACCTGTCGCGCCACAACGTCGAGGGGATGGAGGGGCTGCTCGCCAACTTCGGCGCGGTGCTCGACGACTTCAAGAAGAAGCCGTACGACCTGCTCGACTACCAGAAGTCGCACTTCGACCGCGACTACCTCGAGTTCAACGCCAACATCCAGGAGCTCGAGGCGGCGCTGCAGTCGTTCATCAACCAGTCCTTCGAGAGCATCAACTCGACCGACCACGCGCTCTCGCTCCTCAAGCAGTTCCAGGCCATCCTGCAGCGCGAGAGCCTCAAGGACGACCTCGACTCGAAGCTGCTCGTCATCTTCCACAACTACGGCCTCGACCTGGAGACGGTGCAGCTGCTGTACGAGAAGCAGAAGACCAACCCGCCCGTCGTGCGCCTCGCGCCGCCCGTCGCGGGCAACGTCATGTGGGCGCGCCAGCTGATGCGGCGCATCGAGGAGCCGATGCTCAAGTTTCAGGCCAACCAGAACCTGATGTCGACCAAGGAGAGCAAGAAGATCGTCAAGACGTACAACCGGATCGCGCGCACGATCATCGAGTTCGAGACGCTCTGGCAGATCGCGTGGACCAAGAGCATCGAGGCGTCCAAGGCGGGGCTGTCGGCGACGCTCATCATCCGCCACCCGTCCAACGGCAAGCTGTACGTCAACTTCGACCGCGAGATCCTGCTGCTGATCCGCGAGACCAAGTGCCTGATGCGGATGGGCGTGCAGGTGCCGCCGTCGGCGCGTATGGTCGTGCTGCAGGAGGACAAGTTCAAGTCGTTCTTCAACAAGCTCTCGTACGCGCTCGAGCAGTACGACGAGATGACGCGCCGCGTGCTGCCGGTGGCGGCGGCGCTGCTCAAGCCGCACCTCGAGGACATGCAGCGCAAGCTGCAGCCGGGCCTGGTCACGCTGACGTGGACGTCGATGAACATCGACGGCTACATGCACTCGGTCCATTCGGGGCTCGCCAAGCTCGAGGACCTCATCGCCAAGATCCGCGACCTGATCGAGAACCGCATCGAGCGCAACCTCAAGACGATCTCGCAGCTCGAGCTCGTCGAGCTGCCCAACGACGAGTCGTTCACGCTCGACAAGTTCGTCTCGGTGCAGGAGCGCGTCGTCAAGTCGCAGACGGGCGTGATGGCCGCCAAGAACCTCGAGGTCGAGGAGGCGGTCGAGGACCTGCTCGAGCTCATCGGCACGTTCAAGCTCGACACGGGCGCGGCGGGCACGGAGCGCGACGAGGCGCTGCGGCTCAAGGCGTACTACTCGCGGCTGCTCTACCGCGCCGTGCTCAACGCGACCAAGGCGGCGCTCAAGCAGGTCAAGGCGCGCGTCGGCTCGCGCGCGTCGGGCGGCTTCCTCTTCCTCGAGCGGCCCTTCTTCGACGTCAACGTCGAGCTCACGATCCCGAACGTGTCGATGTCGCCGACGCTCGGCGACATCCAGATGGCCATCAACCGCTGCTCGCGCGCGATCATCTCGATCGGCAAGAACCTTTCCGTGTGGGCGACGCCCGACGCCAAGGCCGACGGCGTGACGGTGCACGACACGCTCGCCAAGGACAAGGAGGTCGTCAAGATGGTGCTGCTGCTCACCGGCTCGGTCGAGGGCGCCAAGCGGCAGGTCTACGACTACCTGGCCGAGTTCTCGCGGTACGACTGGCTGTGGAAGAACAACATGCAGGCCGAGTACGCCGCCTTCAAGGCGCGCCAGCCGACGCTCGAGGACTTCGAGGCCGAGCTGAAGAAGTACGTCGACGTCGAGCGCGAGATCGCGCACATCGCGCCGGTGCACAACATCGGCGCGCTCTCGCTCGAGACGGCGCCGCTCAAGTACTCGCTCCGCTCGGAGGCGGCGGCGTGGAAGGCGCAGTACGCGCAGAACCTGCACGAGCAGGCGAAGCAGCAGCTCGACGGCATCCTCGCGTGGATGCGCGACACCAACCGCAACCTCAAGCGCGAGGTCAAGGACCTCGACGACGTGCGCGCCGCCATCGGCATCCTGCGCGAGGTGCGCGACAAGGAGTCGATGGTCGACGCCTACCTGGGCCCCGTCGAGGAGATGTACCACCTGCTCGCCGTGTACGAGGTGCGGCTCGACAAGGAGGAGGTCGACCTGGTGGGCGACCTGCGCTACAGCTGGCGCAAGCTGCTGCAGGTGTCCAACGAGGTCAACGCGCAGCTCGCCGACCTGCAGCAGAACTTCAAGCGCGACCTCGTCAAGAACGTGCGCGCCTTCGTGAGCGACGTGACGCAGTTCCGCTCCGACTTTGAGGCGACGGGGCCGATGGTGCCCGGCATCGCGCCCGCCGACGCCGTCGAGCGGCTGCGCAAGTTCCAGCGGCTCTACGAGCAGCGCGAGCACAAGTACGTCGGCTACGCGGCGGGCGAGGCGCTCTTCGGCCTGCCGCGCACCGAGCTGCCCGACCTCGAGCAGACCAAGAAGGAGCTCGAGCTGCTCGACCGGCTCTACTCGCTCTACACCAACGTCATCACCTCGATCACCGAGTACCACGAGACGCCGTGGCACGACGTGCCGGGCGACATGGACGTGATGACGCAGACGATCGCCGACTACCAGAACGCGTGCGCGAAGATGCCCAAGGACCTCCGCCACTGGGACGCGTACGTCGAGCTCAAGGAGAAGATCGACTCGTTCCTCAACTCGCTGCCGCTCGTGCAGATGCTCGCGCACCCGTCGATGCGCTCGCGCCACTGGACGGCGCTGATGAACGTGACGGGGCAGCACCTCAACGTCGGCTCCGACGCGTTCAAGCTGATCCACCTGCTCGAGGCCGACCTGCTCGAGTACCACGACGACGTCGAGGACATCGCCAACTCGGCGGTCAAGGAGCTCGCCATCGAGGACAAGCTGAGCACCATCTCGGACGAGTGGGCCGACGAGCAGCTGTCGTTCGCGCAGTTCAAGAACCGCGGCCCGATCATGCTCAAGGGCGGCGAGACGGCCGAGCTGATGGAGAAGGTCGAGGAGACGCTGATGAACCTCGGCTCGATGATGGCGTCGCGGTACATCACGCCGTTCAAGGACGAGGTGCACGCGTGGGTCACCAAGTTCTCGATCGTCTCCGAGGTGCTCGAGCAGTGGGTGCAGGTGCAGGGCATGTGGATGTACCTCGAGGCCGTCTTCACGAGCGGCGACATCGCCAAGCAGCTCCCGCAGGAGTCGAAGCGCTTCCTCAACATCGACAAGAACTGGGAGAAGGTCATGTCGAAGGCCTTCGAGACGCGCTCCGTCGTGCAGTACTGCTACGGCAACGACCACCTGCAGGACGTGCTGCCGCACCTGCTCGAGCAGCTCGAGATCTGCCAGAAGGCGCTGAGCGGCTACCTCGACCAGAAGCGCGCCGCCTTCCCGCGCTTCTACTTTGTGTCCGACCCGATCCTCCTCGAGATCCTCTCGCAGGGCTCCAACCCGCAGGCCATCCAGCCGCACCTGCAGGCGGTCTTCGCCGGCGTCAAGGAGATCTCCTTCGACGCCGCCAAGAAGGACCACATCACGCACGCGCTGAGCGACTCGGGCGAGCTGCTCGAGCTGTCGGCGCAGGTGGTCGTCGAGGGCAACATCGAGGACTGGCTCGGCAAGCTGCTCGCCGTGATGCAGGGCTCCGTCAACTCGGTGGTGCGCTCGGCGTCGCTCGACTGCGAGGCGATGCCGCTCGCCGAGTTCACGCACAAGTACCAGGCGCAGGTGGCGCTGCTCGGCATCCAGATGAAGTGGACGCTCGACTGCGAGGACTCGCTGTACCGCGCCAAGGCCGAGAAGGGCATCATGAGCCAGACGGCCAAGAAGAACCTGCAGCGGCTCAACGAGCTCGTCTCGATCAACCTCAAGAGCGACACCGAGCTCTCGGCCTTCGGCGCGTGGACGCGCACCAAGGTCGAGACGATGATCACCGTCGACGTCCACCAGCGCGACTGCTACGACGAGCTCGTGCAGAAGAAGGTGCGCGAGCCGGAGCACTTCGACTGGCAGAAGCAGGCGCGCTTCTACTGGATGCACGACGACGACCACGCGCAGATCGCCGTCGCCGACGTCAACTTTGCCTACTGCAACGAGTACCTCGGCGTCAAGGAGCGGCTCGTCATCACGCCGCTGACGGACCGCTGCTACGTGACGCTCTCGCAGGCGCTCGGCATGTCGCTCGGCGGCGCGCCCGCGGGGCCCGCCGGCACCGGCAAGACCGAGACAGTCAAGGACATGGGCTGCACGCTCGGCAAGTACGTGGTGGTCTTCAACTGCTCCGACCAGATGGACTACCGCATCCTCGGCGGCATCATCAAGGGCCTCTGCCAGAGCGGCTGCTGGGGCTGCTTCGACGAGTTCAACCGGATCGACCTCGAGGTGCTCTCGGTGGTGGCGCAGCAGATCTCGTCGGTGCTCGACGCGCTCAAGTCGGAGAAGCCGCAGTTCCAGTTCACCGACGGCTCGGTGATCGCGCTCAACAAGGAGGTCGGCTTCTTCATCACGATGAACCCCGGCTACGCCGGCCGGCAGGAGCTGCCCGAGAACCTCAAGTCGCTCTTCCGCGGCGTGACCATGATGGTGCCCGACCGGCAGATCATCATGAAGGTCAAGCTCGCCGCGTGCGGCTACAAGGACAGCGCGCTGCTCTCGAAGAAGTTCAACGTGCTGTACCGGCTGTGCGAGCAGCAGCTCTCGAAGCAGCCGCACTACGACTTTGGGCTGCGCAACATCCTCGCGGTGCTGCGCACGGCGGGCGCGAGCAAGCGCGCCGCGCTCGGCGCCAACGAGGCGCTGCTGCTGATGCGCACGCTGCGCGACATGAACCTGTCCAAGTACGTCGCCGAGGACGTGCCGCTCTTCCTCTCGCTGATCACCGACCTCTTCCCGGGCATCTCGGCCGACAAGGCCAAGCACACCGCCGTCGAGAAGGCGCTCGACTCGGCCATCCCCAACGCCAAGCTGGTCGCGCACCCGCAGTGGCGCGAGAAGATCATCCAGGTCTACGAGATGGCGCTCGTGCGCCACTCGCTCATGCTCGTCGGCCCGAGCGGCGTCGGCAAGTCGCGCATCGTCGAGGTGCTGCACTCGGCGCTCGCGAGCTGCGCGCCCGACCCGGCGCTGCCCGTGATGGTCGGCCAGCCGCACCGCGAGCTGCGGATGAACCCGAAGGCGATCACGGCGCCGCAGATGTTCGGCTCGCTCGACGTGGTGGCCAACGAGTGGACCGAGGGCATCTTCGCGCAGCTGTGGCGCAAGGCCAACAAGGACAAGAAGAACTTCACGTGGCTCGTCCTCGACGGCCCCGTCGACGCCATCTGGATCGAGAACCTCAACACGGTCATGGACGACAACCGCATCCTCACCCTCGCCAACAACGACCGCATCCCGATGCTCCGCCCAAACGTGACGCTGCAGATGGAGGTCGAGGACCTGCGCAACGCCTCGCCCGCGACCGTCTCGCGCGCCGGCATCATCTACATCTCCAACGGCGACCTGGGCTGGAAGCCGATGGTGCAGTCGTACCTGCAGGCGCGGCCGAAGCCGCAGGCCGACGAGCTGCAGCGCTTCTTCGACAAGTACGTCGACGCGACGCTCGAGGCGGTGCTGCGCGAGTGCACGCCCAAGATGGCCATCACCGAGATGGGCCTCGTCGCGTCGCTCTCGACGATGCTCTCGGCGCTGCTGCGCGACGCGGGCGACGGCGTCGAGGCGGCGCAGCTCGAGCGGCTCTTCCTCTTCGCGCTGATCTGGTCGGTCGGCGGCACGCTCGAGATGAACGACCGCGCGCGCGTCGACAAGCTGCTGCGCTCCATGACGCCGATCCTGCCCGACGCGTCGGCGCCCGACACGGTCTACTCGTTCGTCGTCAACACCATCTCGGGCGAGTGGGAGCACTGGGGCTCGCGCGTGCCGGCGTGGAGCGCGCCCGAGGGCGACCTCGGCGCCAACTTCGGGACGATCCTCGTGCCGACGATCGACTCGGCGGCGTGCCAGTACACGATGGAGCTGTCGCTCTCGCTCGACCGCCCCGTGCTGCTCATCGGCGGCCCCGGCACCGCCAAGACGTCGACGGTGCTGCAGGTGCTCGCCAAGCAGGACCCCGCCAAGGTCGTCACGAAGACGATCGCCTTCTCGTCGGCGACGACGCCGCTGATGTTCCAGAACAACGTCGAGGGCTCCGTCGAGAAGCGGCAGGGGCGCACCTTCGGCCCTCCCAGCGGCAAGAAGATGGTCATCTTCGTCGACGACTTCTCGATGCCCGACATCAACAAGTGGGGCGACCAGATCACGCTCGAGATCGTGCGGCAGCTCGTCGAGTTCAAGGGGCTGTACAACCTGCAGAAGCCGGGCGAGTGGAAGGCGATCGTCGACATCTCGTACCTCGCGTGCATGCTCCACCCGGGCGGCGGCAAGAACGACATCCCCAACCGCGCCAAGCGCCACTTCCACGTGATGAACGTGACGCTGCCGTCGGTCGCGTCGATCCACCAGATCTTCGGCTCGATGACGGCCGCCGCCTTCGAGGACCGCGTGCCCTCCGACGTGGCGGCCGCCGCCACCAAGCTCGTCGACATGACGGTCTCCGTGTGGGAGGCCGTCAAGGCGAAGCTGCTGCCGACGCCTGCCAAGTTCCACTACATCTTCAACCTGCGCGACCTCTCGCGCGTCTTCCAGGGCGTCTTCATGTGCGCGCCCACCACGCTCACCAACAAGGACGAGCTGCTCGACCTGTGGGCGCACGAGTGCCACCGCGTCTTCTCCGACCGCCTCATCAACCACGAAGACAAGGCGTGGACCGCCTCGACCATCTCGCAGATCGTCTCGTCGGCCTTTGGCGCCGACGCCGCCGCGCGCCTCGACAGCAAGCCGGCGCTCTTTGTCGACTTTATGCGCCGCGGCGAGGCGGACCCCGAGACGGGCGAGGAGCTGCCGCGGCCAAAGGTCTACGAGCCAGTGTACGACATCGGCGTGATGCGCGAGCGCGTCACCGAGTTCATGCTCTCGTACAACGAGCACCACAAGCTGTACGCGACGGACCTCGTCCTCTTCGACGACGCGCTCCACCACTTTGTGCGCGTCTCGCGCATGCTGCGCACGCCGCGCTGCTCGGCGCTGCTCGTCGGCGTCGGCGGCTCGGGCCGCCAGAGCCTGACGCGGCTCGCGGCGTACATCACCGACTCGACGGTGGCGCAGATCACCATCACCAAGAGCTACGGCGTCAACAACCTGCTCGACGACTTCAAGCCGCTCTACCGGCAGGCGGGCTGCGCGGGCAAGGGCGTCGCCTTCCTGTTCACCGACAAGGAGATCAAGGACGAAGGCTTCCTCGAGTACATCAACGTGTTCCTCAACACGGGCGAGCTGCCCAACCTCTTCGCGCGCGACGAGGTCGACGGCATCCTCGGCGAGGTCGGCACCGCCTTCGAGCGCGAGATGCCCAAGACGGCCGAGCCGACGGCCGCCAACCTGTGGGCCTTCTTCATCGCGCGCGTCCGCGCCAACCTGCACCTGGTCCTCTGCTTCTCGCCCGTCGGCGACAAGTTCCGCAACCGCGCGCGCATGTTCCCGGGGCTGATCAACGGCTGCACCGTCGACTGGTACCTGCCGTGGCCGCAGACGGCGCTCGAGGACGTCGCGCGCGCGCGCATGACCACCTTTGAGCTCGACGCCGAGGAGCAGGTCAAGCTCAACCTCGTGGCGCACATGGCGCAGGTGCACCAGGCCGTCTCCGACTCGACGGCCGACTACTTTGAGCGCTACCGCCGCCACGTCTACGTGACGCCGAAGAGCTACCTGAGCTTCATCGACTCGTACCAGTCGACGTACAAGCAGAAGCACGCCGAGGTGTCGGTGCTCGCGTCGTCGATCAACGTCGGCCTCGCCAAGCTCATCCAGGCGTCGGAGGACGTCGACGTGATGAAGATCGAGCTCAAGGAGAAGGAGAAGGGGCTCGTGATCGCGCAGGAGAAGAGCGCCGTGCTGCTGCAGGACATCACCGCGTCGACGTCGCGCGCCGAGAAGAAGAAGGCCGAGGTGCAGGCCGTCAAGGACGCGCTGGGCGTCGAGGCGGGCATCATCTCCGAGCAGAAGGCGCTCATCGAGGACGAGCTCGCCGCGGCGGGGCCGGCGCTCGAGGAGGCCGACTCGGCGCTGCGCGCGATCTCGGCCAAGGACATCGGGCTGCTCAAGACGCTCAAGATGCCGCCCAACCTGATCCAGCGCCTCTTCGACTGCGTGCTGATGCTGCTGCGGATGCAGATCAACGACGTCAAGGAGGCCAGGGTCAAGGAGAAGCTGCAGATCGACCACTCGTGGAACCACGCCGTGCCCGTGATGAACCGCAGCGGCTTCCTCGAGCTGCTGCACCAGTTCGACAAGGACCAGGTCAACGACGAGGACGTCGAGCTGCTCTGGCCGTACATGGCCGCCGACGACTTCACGTACGCCGACGCCAAGAAGGCGTCGGGCAACGTCGCCGGGCTGTGCACGTGGATCAAGGCGATGTGCACGTACACGTTCATCGCCAAGGTGGTCAAGCCGAAGATGGAGGAGCTCAAGATCGCCGAGGGCAAGCTGCGCGTCGCCAACACGAAGCTCGCCAAGGCGCAGGAGGAGCTCGACACCTGCCAGGCGGACCTCGACCGGATGCAGATCGACTTTGACGAGGCGATGGCGGCGAAGCAGCGCATCCAGCAGGACGCCGAGTCGACGCAGAAGCGGATGGACGCCGCCAACCGGCTGATCGGCGGCCTCGCGGGCGAGAAGCGGCGCTGGACGGCGCAGAGCGACGCCTTCGCCGACGAGATCCGCCGGCTGACGGGCGACACGGCGATCGCGTGCGGCTTCATGTCGTACGTGGGGCCGTTCAACGCCGACTTCCGGACGGTGCTCCTCAAGGAGCGCTTCACGGCCGACTGCGAGGCCAAGGGGATCCCGCTCACCGAGAACCTCAACGTGACCAAGTTCATGGTCGACGAGGGCACCGTCGGCGACTGGGCGCTGCAGGGCCTGCCGTCGGACGAGCTGTCGGTGCAGAACGGCATCATGGTGACGCGCTCGTCGCGCTGGCCGCTGCTGATCGACCCGCAGGGGCAGGGCCTCTCGTGGATCCGCGCGCGCGAGGAGGTCAACCAGCTGCGCGTCTCGCAGCTCACCGAGAAGCGCTTCCGCAACCAGCTCGAGGACGCCATGTCCTTTGGGCAGCCGCTGCTGCTCGAGAACGTCGAGGAGGAGATCGACCCGCTGCTCGACCCCGTCCTCGACAAGGCCGTGCAGAAGAGCGGCCGCGGCCTCAAGATCGTGCTCGCCGACAAGGAGTGCGAGTACGCCGAGACCTTCTCGCTCTTCCTGTGCTCGAAGCTCGCCAACCCGCACTTCTCGCCCGAGCTGTCGGCGCAGGTCGTGCTGATCAACTTCACCGTGACGATGGGCGGCCTCGAGCAGCAGCTGCTGGGGCGCGTCGTGCAGAAGGAGCGCGCCGAGCTCGAGGAGCAGCGGCAGCACCTCATCGAGGAGGTCAACACCAACCTCAAGCTGCTCAAGGGGCTCGAGGACGACCTGCTCTTCCGCCTCGCCAACTCGACGGGCAACCTGCTCGACGACACGAGCCTCATCGAGGTGCTGCAGTCGGCCAAGAACACCTCGTCCGAGGTGCAGTCGAAGCTCGAGACGGCGGCGCAGACCGACGCGCGCATCAACGCCGCGCGCGAGGAGTACCGGCCCGTCGCGACGCGCGGCTCGCTGCTCTACTTTTTGATCACCGACATGGCGTCGATCAACCCGATGTACCAGGTGAGCCTGCAGCAGTTCCTCGAGCTCTTCGACTTCTCGATCGGCTCGGCGGACAAGGCGCCGCTCGCGGCGAAGCGCATCGTCAACATCATCGAGTTCGTCACCTTCCACGTGACGTGCTACATGCAGCGCGGCCTCTTCGAGCGGCACAAGCAGATCTTCGCGCTGATGCTCACGATCAAGACGAAGGTCGTCGCGGGCGAGCTGCCCGACGCGGCGGTGCAGAACCTGCTCAAGGGCGGCGGCGCGCTCGACGTCAAGAGCGAGAAGGCCAAGCCGGCCGACTGGCTGCCCGACAACGTCTGGCTCAACTGCATCGCGCTCGCGCGCGCCGCGCCGGTCTTCCGCGAGCTGGTCGACTCGATCTCGCGCAACGAGCCGCTGTGGAAGCACTGGTACGACGACGACACGCCCGAGACGTGCAAGGTGCCCGAGTTCCACGAGCGGTGCACCGACTTTGACCGGCTGCTGCTCGTGCGCTGCATGCGCGAGGACCGCATGCTGCTCTCGGCGCAGACGTACATCTCCAACACCATCGGCAAGCGGTACGTCGACTCGCGGCCGCTCGACCTGAAGGTCGTCGAGGGCGAGGCGAGCTGCCGCTGCCCGATCATCGCGCTGCTCTCGCAGGGCTCCGACCCGACGAGCCTGGTGCTCGACCTGGCGAAGAAGTACAAGAAGCAGGTGCGGACGATCTCGCTCGGCCAGGGGCAGGAGCCGGCGGCGCGCAAGCTCATCTCGACGGGCGTGACGCAGGGCAGCTGGGTGATGCTGCAGAACTGCCACCTCGGCCTCAAGTTCATGAGCGAGATCGAGCAGACGATGGCGAAGCTCGACGAGATCAACCCCGACTTCCAGCTGTGGATCACGACCGAGCCGCACCCGAAGTTCCCGATCGGGCTGCTGCAGATGTCGATCAAGATCACCAACGAGGCCCCCGCGGGTGTGCGCGCCGGCCTCAAGTCGAGCTACCAGTGGGTCAACCAGGACATGCTCGACGCGGTGACGCAGCCACAGTGGAAGTCGATGCTGTACGCGCTCTGCTTCATGCACACGATCGTGCAGGAGCGGCGCAAGTTTGGGCCGCTCGGCTTCAACATCCCGTACGAGTTCAACCAGTCCGACCTGTCGGCGTGCGTCATGTTCATGCAGAACCACCTCGCCGACGTCGACGGCAAGAAGCGGCCCGTCGACTGGGACGCCGTCAACTACATGGTGTGCGAGGTGCAGTACGGCGGCAAGATCACCGACGACTGGGACCGCCGGCTCTTCAACACCTACGGGCAGGCGTGGCTCGTCCCCGCCATCCTCGACCCCGGCTTCAAGTTCTACGACGGGTACAAGATCCCGCAGGGCATCGAGGTCGACGCCTTCCGCAAATCCATCGACCAGATGCCGCTCATCGACGGCACCAACCTCTTCGGCCTCCACCCGAACGCCGACATCGCCTTCCGCACGCGGCAGACGTCGATGGTCCTCGGCACGATGCTCGACGTGCAGCCCAAGAGCGGCGGCGGCGGCTCGGGCGAGACGCGCGAGGAGGTGGTGCTGCGGATCGTGGTGGGCCTGCAGGACAAGCTGCCGATGGACTACCAGCCCGACGACGTGCGCGACGCGCTCAAGAAGCAGGGCGGCTCGAAGCCGCTCAATATTGTGCTGCAGCAGGAGGTCGACCGGCTGCAGAAGGTGCTCTCGCTCGTGCGCGCCTCGCTCGCCAACCTCAAGCTGGCGATCGCCGGCACGATCGTCATGTCGCCCGACCTCGCCGACGCGCTCGACGCCCTCTTCTTGGCGCGCGTCCCCGGCGCGTGGGTCAAGGTGTCGCAGCTCGAGGCGCCCAGCCTCGGCGTGTGGTTCACCAACATCCTGCAGCGCGCCGAGCAGCTGAGCAGCTGGCTCAAGCAGGGGAGGCCGAGCGCCTTCTGGCTGACGGGCTTCTTCAACCCGGAGGGCTTCCTCACCGCCAACCGGCAGGAGGTGTGCCGCAAGCACGGCAAGGACGGCTGGGCGCTCGACGACGTGGTCAGCCACACCGAGGTCACGCGGATGGAGAGCGAGGAGGTCAAGAAGGGGCCCGAGGAGGGCGTCTACCTGCGCGGCCTGTTCCTCGACGGCTGCCGGTGGGACAAGGCCAACAACCGCCTCGCCGACTCGGAGCCCAAGGTGCTGTACGCGCCGCTGCCCGTGCTGCTCGTGACCGGCATGCTGCAGTCGGACCGGAAGGCGAAGCAGGGCGGCGACGCCGCCTTCGCGTTCTCGTGCCCGTGCTACAAGAACCCGAAGCGCACCGACCTCAACTTCATCTTTGCCGTCGACCTCCGCTCGGACGAGCCGCCCGCAAAGTGGGTGCTGCGCGGCGTCAGTTTGCTAACCACCAAGGACTGACCACCTTTTAGGCATCGTCTGTTTGAGTTTCTAACAGGAGATTTGAGGAAGAGACGTGCCACGTGCTGGGTGATAAACACAATACGTGAAAACGTCGAGCCACCGGTGCGGCTTGGTGGTTTTACCAGCACGCGATTAATCATCCAGTTTTCTGAAATCCATTTAGGCAACTAGCTTTTGCGCAACAACTCGTTCTCCGCTCACTCGCCGCCATGCTCGCGGCGGACAAGCAGCTGATGGATGCGCAGCTGCGCAACGACATGCAGCAGCTCCGCATGCTCGAGATCACCAACATCGTGAATCGCTTCCAGTCGGCGCTCACCCCGGCCACCCTGATCGCGGGTTTCTGCTTCAGCAGCATCGTGGAGATCGACATCATCCGCTCCGACGAGGTGGGCAGCGCCGCGCTCTTCTTCGAGCCCGTCTTCTACGTCACCGCGTCCATCGGCCTCGCGCTCGCGCTGTACGTCGTCTTCATCTCGTCGATGGGCATCATCTTCGGCCAGCGCCTCACGGTGCAGGCGAGCGCCGCGCAGGGACTTGAGCACGAAGCGACGGTCAAGGAGCTCAACGACAAGTTCATGCTCGTCCTCGTCGCGCTCGGCTCGTCGATGGTGGCCGTCGTGGTCTCGGCCGTCGCGGTGGTATGGGTCAAGGATCCCTCGGGCGAGGGCCGCTACGGCACCTTCATGACGAATAACTGCATCGCCATCTCGACCTCGGTCATCACGGCCCTCGTCATCGTGCTCACCGCCGCGACGATGATGCAGATGTCATGCCGGCTGCACACGACGAATCCCGCCGACGCGCGCATCATGCTGCGCACCTCCTCGCACCACAGCTTGAGCGAGGTCACCGAGTTCTACGTCACTGGCGGCGACAGCCAGCAGCTCGGCCCAGCAACAGCACCGCCCAACAGCACGCCGAGGAGCAGATCGTTCGGCACCTCGGCGAGCATGGCGGCACTAGGCGCCTCGGGGAGCATGACGGCGGCCGGGGCGGTGGCCGCGGCCAACGAGAAGACGACACTATTCCCGCGGCGATGATAATCCGGAGGCGCACTAGGACTTTTTAGGAGGGCATCCGTACATAGGTTCCCTTTTACTTGCAGTTTGAGACATCAGAGCTCGTGCACCCCGAGCAGGGCACGCTGATGTTTCGTATCAGCTGGGCTGCCTCGGGCGTGAACCTCTCTGCACCTGCAACGCGCTCGACTAGTCGAAGGTGGGCGCGGTAGACTCGCAAGCTGACGCCCCGCCTCAACCGCTCGTAAAGGGCCAGCTTGTCTCGAAGCAGCGTGTATGCTTGACGGGAGTGCATGTAGTGCGGGAAACCACCGGTGTAGGCGCACAGCCGTCGCCCGTTCCCACCCACCCTGAGGAGTCGCGTGGTCAGGTTGACGACGGCAACGTGCGTGTTGACAAAGGCAGGCGGAACGCCTCGTATGCGTGAGCGCAGGAGAGTCAGCTTCATCCATCCACCGTTCGGCGTCAGACGTTGCCGAAGCGGAGCGCAGACGGAGAACTGTTGGGAGAGCGACGACGACCTCTGCTCCTCCCACGGTTGCACGCGCGGCACAGTCATGTCGGGCGCGATGCGGTCTACCATGCTGCTGCAGAGTGCGTACGACCGACGCGCAAGCGCCACAACGTCTGGTGGGTAGTGAAAGAATTCCTGTCGGGGGACAGCGTAGCGAATGAGTTGCAACACACCGGGCAGCGAGGAGGCTGGCAAGGCGCTCACGTCGGCATCCGCATAGAGAAGCCATGCATTTTTGGGCAGCTCGTGCGCAATGAAGTCGTTCACCATCGATGTCTTGGTCGAGCTCGACCATTCCGACACGCAACGGACGTGAGAGACGTTATGGTCATGCAGCAAGCTTGTTGCCAGCGCGCATGAGTGAGAATGGCACCCGCTGGTGCAGTGAACGACAATGTGCGCGTGCGTGCTCATGCGGATGCCAATTGACGCGTAGTGGCGAAGCCAATGCGTGGCGAGCTCCTCATTCGAGGTGATGCGCTGCATGCTCCATAGGAAGATGCGTGACGAGAGCTCAGCGAGCATGCTGAGAGAGAACCCTCCACGAGCGCGCGTCTCGGAGAATGCACAAGAATGCAAGCGGTTTCTTCTTCTTCTTGGATAGCCC
>Ga0209713_10000800_pt1 | contig 18071 bp, 15 predicted proteins | sample ArcOceMetagenome_3_FD_187444 | JGI IMG/M metagenome (GOLD analysis project Ga0209713, IMG submission 187444) | Marine eukaryotic phytoplankton communities from Arctic Ocean - Arctic Ocean- Svalbard ARC20M Metagenome (SPAdes) (version 2) | ecosystem: Environmental > Aquatic > Marine > Oceanic... | reverse complement strand
AGGGAGGAGAGAGGGGGGGGGTAAGTCCTGAATACTCCTAGACGCGGGGATTGCGCCCAATGTACCCGTCCCTGGTGGCGATGCTCCCCGTGCCACCGGACACCATCTGTTTGAAATGAGAGTAAACCGGGAGCCATTTGTTTTTCTCCTGGTTTTTCTCTGACCATACAATGGTCTTGGAGTCGATGATGAAGTGACCCTTCATCATCTTTACCCCCTTGTCGTCAAAGGATGTTTTGAGTCCGATCTTCCCCTGCTGCTCCGGGTCCGTCGTCAGGGTGGCTCGCCAGGGCTGGCCAGGGTTCTTCTGGTCGTCTTGCCCACAGACGCCCAGGATGACGTATCGACCCTGGATCTTCTGGATGGCACAAAGACACCCGCCGTGCTTTGGATCGTAGTAGTGCCCTTCCAGCGATCTCAGATTCCCTCCCGGCACGCGTGTAAACTTGCGGGCGCCCCCCAAAATGTCGTTGTCTACCAGCTCCTCCAAAGGTGCCGGGGCCATCTGCCTTTGAGACGCTTGTCTGCTATTTTTTTTTTCACACGACCCCTCACGCAACATGACAAGAAAACACGCTACCAAACGTGAGAGGCTTCGGAAGCACACATCGGCCACCCACGGCCCACGACATGACCGAGACGCGTCTTTCGGTTGCGAATCGGCGGAGGCACTGGGGGGTGTGGGGCGCCGGGTGGGTGTGCGATCGTTGTGGATCGCTCATGGAGGACGGCATGTGCATGTGGGCAACCGGTCGTCCGACGCGTTCGGATCCAGAGGGGGGAAAAGTCGTCGTCTACTGCCACTGGTGCGAGGACCGACAAAAGCACGGGTGTTTCGTCGACGCGTGACGAGGGCCGAGGGAGCGCATGCGCTGGCGCTTCTGTGTGACGATCGCACATGTGGAGGGTAGCACGGGGTGTCATGCGAGGGAAAGGAGGGAACATGTGCATAAGGAAAGGTGCCTTCAGTGTGGTATCCACCTGACGCGCCACACGCGGGTCGCTGCCCACGTGTGGATGACCACGTGCCTGGACGCCCCGTCGATGAGTCTGCAGACGACATGCAGGAGATGCAACGGGCAGGCGAGATCGTTTTGGAGGCTGCGCCCACCGAGGGGGAGTCGCATTCGTGCATCCCCCGTGCTGCGAAAGGCGAGGGGTGGAGTGAGGCCCCCGAGGGAAGGGCCCGTCGAATCTCGAGCGAAGGCGAAAGGGAGACGACGCCCCTCCCGTGCAGTCGAAGGCGGTTCTCGTGTCGTCAGAGACGTCACCCCGGCTTCGAAAACTAGGTCACAGAGGTAAAGAGCAAAGGGGGGGAGGGGGAGGAACCCGCTCTCACCCAAAGCCGAGGGAAACATGGGGTCTGGCGCCCCGTTCGTCCGTCCATGCCGTGAGGAGGAGGAGGAGCTGGAGGAGCCGGAGGAGGCCACCACCTACCTGGTGGTTGGCTACAGGGCAGTCCCCCAAGGCCTTTACCCGACCGTGAAGATTTTCGGAATGTTCGCCCGTGGCGACGAGGCCAGGCGTCGTCAGTGGCGCGTGACGGGGAGCCGTGTCGTGGGGCGGGGGGCTAAACAGCTAGTGCAAGGAGGGGGGCTTGTCACGTGGATCAAGGTGATAGAGTGCGGGGATCTGTGGAAGGGCGTCGCGATATGCTGACGTCGCCCGTTTGGGGCGCAGGCAGCCAAATCCCGAAACGGACACCCCACCCCACACCCCAGCCCGCTCCCTCCTTCCTCGCCCGACCTCACCAACCGAGGGCGTCGTGTCAGTATACTAGCTTCCTACCCCCCTTCCACCACGACGGGCAAGGGAACCCCAGACTGCGCCGCTGCCTTCACACATGTCGAACGTGCTCGCCGCGCTTTTGACGATGGGGTCGGCGGGGGTGCACCCCGGGCCCCGGGTCAGCCTGTGTAGCGATCTAAGTCCCTCGTGTTCCGCGTGGAGCCACGAGGGCGAGTGCAATGGGGAGAACGCAGACGTGGTCATGCGCGAATGCCCCGCCAGTTGCGGCCTGTGCACCCCCGGTTGCTACGACGCCAGCATTGACTGTCACGCGTGGGCCGAGGGGGGGGAGTGCACGGTGAATCGCGACTTCATGTTGAAGGAGTGCCCGGTCAGCTGTGGGGTGTGTTCAGTCCCATGCAAGGATCGCACGCCGCAGTGCAGGCAATGGAGGGAGGAGGGACGCTGTGAGCGGCAGCCCGACTTCGTACTTCGCGTCTGTCCAGACTCGTGTGGAGTGTGTTCGCACGCGTGCCACGACAAACGTACCGACTGCTCGTGGTGGGCAAAGGAGGGGCACTGCACCGAGAACCCCTCCTTCATGACGCGCGAGTGTCCGCTGTCGTGCGGGGTGTGCGACGGGGACAGTCTGTGCGAGGACAAGAACAAGACACAGTGCCAGATCTGGGGGGAATGGGAGTGCAGCAACAACTCACAGGCGGTGGCGAGGGACTGCATGGCGACCTGCAAGACATGCACGAAGCTCTGCGTCGACAAGGATGCGAGTTGCCGTCAGTGGATGATCGACGGGGAGTGCGAGGAGAACAAACAGGGGACGCAGCAGCTGTGTCCACAGAGCTGCGGGCTCTGTCGTGACATCGATGCGAACGTCCCCTTCGGATATGGGGCTGAGTCGAACAATGGAAAGGAGGAGCTGTAGATGGGGACGCTCCAGGGGGGTGGGGAGGGGAGACGTGGGGTGATTTTACCTGGGTGCACATGTGTGAGCCCCCAGTACGCACGCGGGTGGGAGGGGGAGAGGGAGGGGAGGGGGAGAGGGGGGTGGAGGCGCGTGACCCTGGACTCGGTGTAGGTGGGGTCTCCGAAGCTGAAGTGCCTCTATTCGTGAATCTCAAGGATGTTTTGTCTAATACATCTGGATTCGACCCCCTCACGACCGGAACACACCTAGATGCGCGTCTAGGGTCGAAGCGGCTTACAAAGATACACTCGATCTCGGCGCGCTCCCTTCAGTCCACACCCTCGGACGCGCTTCTCCCCCGCACTAGGAAGGGTCGTTACCCACACTTCGCCCCGTGGTCGTCGCCTCTGAGCAGAGGGCCGTTTTATTGGCCACCCGCCGACGGCGAGTCGCTGCCACCGACTGCGAGTCGATGCTTACATGGGAGGCGGACGCGACGAGTGTGCACCCAGTCCTCCCGTGTCAGCGAGGACATTCTCCCCACGAGTTCGACGCCGCTTTTGAGCCTGCCCACATCCTCCTCGTTCTCACAGAACCTCCACATGCGGTGCGCGCACGCCTCCGTGTGGAGCGTGGTTAGATCGGCACCCGTGAACCCCTCGGTGCATTTGACCACGTGATCGAGCAGGTCGGCGTCGGGGTACTGCTCGTCACGCGCGAGCACCGCCAGAATCGCACGCCGCTCCGGCTCAGTCGGTACCGACACCGAGATGGTGCGTGTGAAGCGGCGCCGAAGGGCCGGGTCGAGGCTGCTCGGGCAGTTGGTGCAGGCCAAAACCGCCACCGGGGAGGTGTCGACCTTGCCCAACCCGTCCATGTTACGGAGGAGCTCGCATTTGAAGGAGTAGACACAGCTCTGGTCCTGCTCACTGCGCTTCCTGCCGAGCCCATCGATCTCGTCGAAGAAGATGATGCAGGGTGCCAGGGTTGTTCGTGCCATCTGAAATGCCATCTGCAGGAGCTTGGGTGACTCCCCCCACCACTTGCTCTCCAACGCGGCGGAGTGGAGCGGAAGAAAGTTGGCGCCACTCTCCTTGGCACACGCCCTGGCCAGGAGCGTCTTCCCCGTCCCCGGTGGCCCCGTGAGGAGGATGCCGGCGGGCGGGCGGAGCGACGGCGCGCCTCTGTCAAAGAAGATGTGTGGGTTCCGCATGGGGAGGACGACGCACCGCCTGAGGTCGGTCTTGACGTCCTCGTACCCGCCGATGTCCTCGAGCGACGCGGCCCCCGCCCCCTTGCAGTCCTCAACGAGGGACCGGACCGTTGGGGCGTGGGTGCCCCCCTTGCCCACCCACCCGTCGACACCGGTGATGCGGTTGGCAATGTACCCGACAAGGAGGAGGACGACGAGCGACACGACCTGAGACACGGACCTAGCGACGGCGGTGGCCAGCAGCCTGGACATGGTCGTGCGGTTTGACCAGGGTGTGTGCAAAAAGCGAAGTTGGGAAATCAACGCCAGGGAGGGGCGGGGAAACGGCACCTGCAGGGAGAGGGGAGGCATCCACGCAAACCCTCCACGCAAAAAAAAGCGGTCGGGGGTTTTGGTACCACAAGAGAACCGTTGCATCCACCCACGGCGCCGCGACGTCACGACATGGAGGCACAGAAAGCCAAGCCGTCGGCTTGCGAGAAGGACATGCTTCAAATCGCCAAGGAGAACAACGTCTGTTTGGACAAGGAGTTCTGCGCAGTGTTCGAGCACGAGGGGCGCATGAACTTCGTCGTCACGCTCGCGAGCGTCCCCGACTCGGAGTTGACTCGGACGGTGACCGTCTCCGCGATGACGTGTGGGTTGCTCGCCGCGCATCCACATGCGCTCGTTCAAGTCCACATGCCAATGTCAGTGGTAAGGTCCCCGCTCCCGCAGCGGGCCACCCAGTACGCGTCGGACGGGGCGCGCTCGGCGATCAGCTTGCTACAGGAGTGCAACTCGGCCCTCTTGTTGGGGTTTTACACTCACCTTCTGAAGGCCTATCCGTGGAGGAACCAACGCTACATGCTGGAGACGGTGCCTCACCTCGTCGATGCGTTCAAGAAGAGGGACATGCTTCAGGACCCGAGGGACGTGACCAACGGGGCCATTGCCAATTTCGACGAGTGGCTCATCCGACCGATGCGTTCCTTCCTGACTCGGGAGGAGCAGATCGTGCTTCTGAAGGGCGTGATTCGTCACAACGGAGGCACACACCCCGAGTCCCTCCTGGGCGTCTGCGAGTGTGTCTACGAGATGTGCCAGGGCGCCACGGCCGCACGGAGCGAGTGCATCCCGGTGGTTCGCAAGACCTTCGACGTGTGGTTTGACCAGGAGCCCTGAGGCTTGGGTCTCCGTTCCCCTCCCGGTGGTGAAAATACGACCGCGTGCAGGAACAAGACGGCAGCGTATGTCCGCCGATCGTTTTTTCGTCGTGCACGGCGAGTACGTCCCGGACGTGTGGGGGGTCTTGCTACTCGAGGACAGCGCATTGTTGCAGCCCACGCTTTGTGTACTTGTTGCGATGCTAGCCGGCTCACTCTTCTTCACACTCTGCTTGTGTGTCAAGGTCTCACCAGACCGTCGGTGTGGGTAGAATCCCCATTCAGCTCACTGGAGGCGTCTTCCCGCGCGCGCACGGGGGTGCTCGTGGCGCCGGGAATTGGGCACGCGTCCGGGCACAATGCCCCGCCCCTGCCCTCGTCGCGCGCGGGCGAGGCTGCATTGGGGTGTGCCTGGGATGGAGTCGAGGCGAGACAGGAATCGGGGCAGTGCCCCGCGATCATCGGCCTTTGAGGGGTAGGCAAGGGGGGGGAGGGGGTAAGGGGGTAAAACTGACTCACACGTCGATGATCCGAACGAACGAGTGCGAATCTGGATTCGACCTGCATGCCCCCCCCTCGGCGCGAGTACAGTGCGGAGCCGGACAACTCTCCTCGTTGAGTTCGCAGAGCTGCTCGGCACACTCGCGCTTGCGTTGCTGCCCATCGGCCCCCCCGCGCTCCGCACTCACGAAGGGGTGGTTGAAGACGACGTACGTCGAATCGTCGTTCGGGAAGGTGACCCGGTAGGTCGGGTGGACGGGTTGCCCCCGTCGTAGCCGCGGCTCGTCCAGGACGGGGACATCGTCGGAAGTACACAAGCTGCTCGCGCGGTCGCCCTCGCACCTCTCACTCCTCAGGGTGCGCATGGTACCCTGCTTGGACTTGTACAGCACCGTGCCGGAGTCTGTGACCTCCAGTCCCAAATCCTCGGTTCCATCGAAGATGGTGGACGAGAGTCGCACCTTCGAGTTGACACACCCGCCGTTCGTGCACTTGCCGTGAATCGGAAGGTAGCCCTTTTCTGTGTTAATCACCGTCTGAACCTCCGCCTGGAAAACGTCAGACGTCATGTAGAAGTCGAGGAGCGTCTGGCGTAGCATGGCTTTTCGAGCGAGGGGCTTCTTGTTCAGACCCTTCAACGTGTCCTTGTCGCCAAAGGAAGACACGACGTTGGGGTAGCGATCGCGCAACATGAACTCGACCGGGTCATAGAGAGACCCCTTGGTACTCTTCTCCTTCGAGACAACGTCCCACCACGTTCGGAATCGTTCCCCGGGGGTCGCATCACAATCGTCATTGACGACACAGCCACGTGTGGGCGGTCTCACCGACTTGGACCAGGCACAATTGGCAGGTGGGGGCGGGCCCCCCGGGGCGGCGTGGGCGGCGGCGTGGGGGGCGGCGTGGGCGGCGGCGTGGGGGGCGGCGTGGGGGGCGGCGTGGGCGGCGGCGTGGGGGGCGGCGTGGGGGGCGGCGTCGACGAGTAGTGGGTCGTTCTTCCTCATGATGGCGATGTCACCCCCGTCCGTTCCCAACCTCATGTACCTTTCTACACTGTCAGTCTTATGATCATAGTCGGACAACACACACTTCTGGTCCGCAGCGAGCAGGTCAGGGAGGTGTGCGTCCGTTGTGGGTTCGAGGCAATGAATCATATCGTCGACTCCGTTGGAGAGGCACGGTCGGGTCTGAGTGCATGCTGGTTTGGAACCTTTGATGCTGTTGACACATCCATACGCCGTCGAGTGCGCGTGCAACACGTCGACCAGGCAACCAACGGCCCTCTCATTCTCGGATGGTTTGGTCGTTGTCCATTGTAATTTGTGCTCGCCATGTTTTATGCAATAGTAGCGCGTGTCACACACTTTCAGTGAGTCTGTCGTTGTCACTTGGTATGGATTTTGACTGGAAGTCATCTCTTGGGGGGTCGTCTCTTGTTGTCAGGGGATAACAGTATTTTTTTCCACAAGTGATGTCAGTGTTCGTACACGGGGTCAGGCGGCGCGATGGTAGAGAACACCATGCCCCCGCAGGACTGAATGGTGTCGTTAGAGACGCTGCGAGAACGCGAGGCTCCACCATCACACGTACACTGTCACATGGACGAGGAGGACTTCGTCATCACCTCGTCCTCCCCCCTTGGCGCCCTGATGCAATGTCAAACGTTGACAAGGGTTCTGCCCGGACGCCTTGGGACATTCATCCTCCCACGAGACGCGATCGTCACGCTGAGGAAAGGCTCGCCCACGACGACCAAGGACGTGGTCGCACTGATTCTGAAAGAGACGACCACACAGGCATCCACCACACACCAGCGCCGTCTGAACCACGTCACGATCGAGCTCCCACCGTGCGACCCCCCCCCTCGGGAGGAGGACGTCGTGGGGGACGTGGATGACCTTGAGAGTGAGCTGGGGGGGGAGGAGGAGGAGGGGAATGTGTTGGACGAGGAGGCCGATCCGGTGGACGAGGACACGGAGGATGAGGACGAAGGGGCACTCTCCGAATGGAGGTGAGTGGAGGGGAGGGTAGCGAGGGGATCAGTGTTTTTCTTCCTGACACGGAGGGAGGGAGGGGGGGGCGTGTGTGCCAAGGGCGACTGGAATGGAGATGGTGAGTGTCTTGACTCGGTTCGAGGTGGCGCGTCTGGTCGGGCTGCGATCACTCGAGTTGTCCGGGGGGGGGCGACCCAACGTGATGGTCAGCGACATGAAACTGAGGGAAGACACGATGTACATTGCAGCATTGGAACTGCACGAAGGCAAGTTGGACGCACGCATAAGGAGAGAAAACGGCACGTTAATAGACGTCGGCAAGGCAAGAATGCCACGATGTCTGCACGTGATACTGGACACGTGTGACGGGGGGAGCAGGAGTATGGAACGTCGAACGGCCACAGCTCGGGGTTAAGGACTCGTCACGATCGTCGAGCTGTCCTTATCATCATTCCCCCCGGACAGTCCACTGTATGGGATAGAGTGAGGGACGAACTCCCCCTCTTCGGATTTCCTCGGCCTCGACCCAGGCCTCGACCCAGGCCTCGACCCAGGCCTCGACCCCTTGCCGCCGCCGCCGTCGATGCTCCTGTATTCCTCGTGGTACGCGGCACGATCGTCGAAGTCGTGTCGCTCGTCGTGTCGCTCGTCGTGTCGCTCGTCGAAGTCGTCGTGTCGCTCGTCGAAGTCGTGTCGCTCGTCTGACGCCCCGTAGCGTGGGGAGCCGGTGTTTCCCATCACTTGTTCATCGAAGCTCCTGATGTATGATTTTGAGAACTTGGGAGTATCTCCGCGTGCAGACCGAAACACGTCATCGGCAATGTGCCGCACTGTGGATGCGATGGTCTCTCGGAACGACTGGTTTGTCTCCTCGGCACGCCTGAAGCGAGCCTCCAGTCTACCGAGATCATTAGCCAAGATTTTGACCAAGTCCGAATTCGTCGTACCGTCCTCTGGGGGAGGGGGGGTCAACGGCTGCGCGGCGTCGGCGGTCGGTGCAGACAGGCTAACCTCCTCTCCTTCGACCACCCCCGGTATCCCCAATCGGCCCCGAAATACATCAAGGTGACCCGGGTCCACTTCCCAACATTCCTCCGGTAGTATTGACATGTTGTTCATGAGGCGGACGCTATCGTCGGGCATTACCATCTTGAAAGCGATCTTCTCGCCATCCCTCTCAATGTGTTGTATCGTGCCCGTGGGAGCGTCCGTGGGGGACGAGTAGTTACTGCATGGGTCCCCCTCGCAGCCTACTCTCATCTTGTCGCCCGGCTGTAGGTGTGGAGCGTACCGGGACATGATGGAGCCGAGTGAATGCACACGATCCGGGTCCCACAACGAGGGGGGCTGCATAAGTCGAAGCAGACGATCGAGTTGACTTCCTGAGATATAAAAAAATTTCACACAAAAACACGAGTTTTTTTTTCTTTCCCATAGAGCAACCTGGAGAGATTCGGTCGCGCGACATGGGCGGAGATTCCTTGGTGGTGGTCCGGGGGAACAAGCACTTCCTCGATGCGAACTACGCGTGCACGGCCCATGATGGCGAAAAGGGTCGTTATGCCCTACTGGGGTTCCGAGGCGGGAGAGTCGTCTCTCGTGACGTTTACCCGTCGTACCGGCGGGTCGAGGTGGAGGACATCCTGACCGCCGCGGACTCGAATAACATCGAAATCATTATGGACATGCGTTCCGATAAGCATCTCCTCCCCCTCCGGGCCCCGAAGGATGCCCAGGTGGCCGATCTGACGATTTACCGCCGCAGTAAGTCTGCCCAGGAGGTGGAGGCGCTCGATCGCCTCCACGAGAACACGTTCGCACGACTTCACATGAGAAAGAACGAGACGAGGGGTGCCTTCCGAGGCGCCGGAGGGGGGGGGGAGCCCGAGTGTGCCTTCCTCAGGAACGAGACGCCGAGTTTCGTTCAGTACCGCGCTGGCCTGCGAGACACACTCGGTCGCACCTCCGATCTCACACGCGTGCAACCGAAGACGCCCGAGTGGACCGATCGGCTGGCACGGGTCTACAAGGGGCTACACAGCGTCAAGGGCGAGGTGTACCACGGGGTGACCGTGGAGCATCTCAACAAGATATTTCGGGGATCGATCGACCCGACCGACCGCCTCCTCTCGGACGTTGTCGTGCACACTGGCTTCGAGTCGCAGGAGACCATCCCGGGAGGGCGGACGCTCGAAGAGCATGACTACGTGCGCGTCGGGTGCTCCATCGGCGACCGGGAGGGGAACGTCGCCCTTGTCTACACGTGCGGCGTCCCGGTGTACCGTCGTGCCTCGAAGGATGACGGCGAGACGCTGAGACAGTTGAGGGGCCTCCTCGCGACGCCGAGGGAACCCGGCCCCCCGGACGCCCCACCACCCCCGGCCGACCTGCCCTCGCGCGATGAGGTCATCTCCAGGTACCGGAGCCCGGACTCAGCGACGCAGTACCATCCCATCAGCAAGGCGTCGATGGCCATGCTCGCGGAGGAGTCGAGTGGACTACCGGACGTGCGGGCGCGCGGCGTCACGGAGGAAATGCTCAGTCGCGGAGTGAGGATCCACAGGCCGATTAGCGAGGACACCATACGCTTCCTAAGACAGGAGACACACGGAGACTACCGTGACGCCGCCCCCGCTCCCTTCGAACGCGTCTTCCGCGGCGCACAGGGCAACATCTTTGTCAAGGGGGTGGATGGTGGCGTCCACTTCGACGTCGTCACACCAGACGGCGTGACGTGCGGCCACACGCTCGACACGGTACCACCGTCGTGGTCCGTCGTCCCCCTCGGCGACTCCCTTGAGACGGAGGTGCTCCGCACACTGGAGCACCACTATGAGACCCCCTATCGGGCGAGCGGCCACGACACGTGGACGATACCGACGACGTACCACCTGTAGCAAAAGAAGGGGCGCGTACAAAACTTCGGTTTTTTTTTTGTGCCCCACCAAGTAACCACACGACTGCACTTTGCCCATTCTCGTCGACACACCGACAAAATCCTAGACCATGTCCGAATATGGGCAACACCTCCCCCTGAAGTCAGAGGACTTCCTGCCTCCGGCCCATACCAATCACAAGGCCGGAGCCGAGGCCTTCGTCAAAGGCCAGAACGTCGATCGGGAGCGAATGGTGTGCGGCATCGGCATCGACGTCCACTACGAACTCAACGTGGTGGCTAACGAGACAGGGGGGCACCGCCCGCGACTCCGCCCCTTCAACCCAAGGATGAGCGGCCCCGCGTGTCCGTACCCCTACACAGGTAAGCTCGTCGCTTCCAACATCCACGAGAAACACAGCGACGATCCCATCGCCCTCGGTCGCGAGATTGAAGAGCAGACCCCGTACGATGTTCCTCTCTACGCCAAGCGCGATCCTCGCCTCGTCAGCAAGTGTGTCGTTGTGCGGGACTACGGATGCAAAATCCCGATCGACCTCGCGGACACCACCAAGCTCGCCCAGGCGGTTCTCAACCACTTCCCGGAGCAGTACGTGTCCTTCTTGGGAGAGTTCGTGTCCAACCTCTTTGGAACGTCCATGCGGCGGTTCCTCGACAGTCAGATCGCCGGTCTTGAGAAGATGCTGAGCAAGTCCGAGCTCATCAACAACATATCTTGGTCCGCGTACGTCGCGGTTAGGGGAGGAACGGAAGTGTATGAGAAGGACATGCAAGAAAATATTGACCATACCCTCCCCTGGAGCCAGAAGCTTCAAAAGGTAACAGAAGAGGTGACCGCAAACGGTCGGGCCATGACCGGAGCACTCTCCCCCGATGACGTGTACAAGCTTCGTCCCTGCATCGAGCAGCACATCAAGACGCTAACGATGATGAAGACGGACTGGTGCAGGGGCTTCGGGTCCGACGAGCAACACGTGCTGTGCATGCTGTACTACATCAACGAGTGTGGCCGCAACTACGGGGACGACCTCCGCATCATCGACGAGCACGGGACACCCAACTATGACGAAATTGGCCTGCATGTCCCACTGAACCTGGGTTACACGAGTCAAGCGGTTTCTCTCCGAGCCGCCGAGACTCCCGACTACGATCCGTCCGTACGCAAGGCCATCAAACAACCCGCCGGGACAGCGCCAGAGACGGCGACGCTGCGAGTCCCCGTCGGGGCGTGGACTGGCAAATCGTCATCGCTCTTCGTCGGTACATCCGATCGCGCATCCTGTAGCTGGGGTTTTGGACACACATGCAATTTGGTCACCAACTGCGCGATTGATGGAAAAGAAAGCGTACGCTTCTTCCCCCATTTAAGATACAACACCATCCAGAACAATGAAATTACCGTGGACGAGTTTGCTGGCACCGGCTACAACCAGTTGTCGTTGACATATGTCAACGCGGCAAAGTGGGGAGATGTGTTTGAAAGGAAGAGAATCTCAGACGAAGTCGTCAGCAAATCGACAGCTCCAGTACAAAAAAGCATCCGAGATTCACTCGACCAAGAGACCTCGGCACCGAACACGTTCTTTCGTGGTGGTGCATCACAATATGCAGACAGAGACATTCCGTATCGAGCCTCGGGTACTCTCGGTGCTACATCTGCATCTGCTGGACAACGCGTAACGGTTGCTTTAGCAGAAGTCCCCAGGCCCCAAAACGCACAAAAGAGTCTCCTGTTAGACCCGATTACAGGGTTGGTGCCTTTTGCCACGAAAAGACCCCACCCGCTGTGCATGTCCCCTGGTCCGCAGGGTGTCATGCTTGGAAAAAAACAGGTTGGCGACTTAAAAGTATCAAAGAAACTTTTCGATCCCTATGTTTGGAGCGAGGTCATGAAGGGGCACATCAAGTCACAATCCGAATCCTTCAAGCTCCTCCCCGACAAATCAAATGATATTATGAGTATGTATCGTTCAATGTTACTTGACACGCGAGGCCGAAGCTATTATACGGAAGGGCTAGTTTTGACTGGGGACAACATAAGTTTTGCACTGCTGGTGAGTTCCAAAGTCCAGTTTCCAAACTATGGGGGGACGTTTTCTTCGTGGCTGACGAATGAGTTAGCTCTTTTGATTGACCAACACAAAAAATTAAAATCGGGAAACGACTGGGCACTTTACTGGAACCAGTTAAAGGAGGTTTACAACTTGACAATGACACTTTTTGGATCTCTTGTGGACTCGAAACCTTTGGAACCCATGGAATTGTTAAAGACAACGTTGTTCAATGCTCACCCCACTCCTGAAGAGCCCTCGGCGTATCGGTCATCGGGGAAGAAGCCCATTTTGCCCAGGAGGAGCTCGATGAGGGTTGGGGTGGAGCCGGCCGACGGAGGGCAGAGCAGCTCGAACTCACCGGTCAAGGGGAAGGCGAGGTTACGTTTCGCCGACGAGGAGGAGCGCGCCGCGTACGAGGCCGCGCCATCACCCTCCAAAACAGCTGTGTTCATACGCAGTAAATTGACGGAATTGAAGAAGGCAATGACGGAAGCAATGAACGCTGGAGCGTGGGCGAGCCGCTACCCTGTCCACCCTGTGAACGCCGCCGCCGCCACCCTGTCCACCGCCGCACTCGCCCCCACCGCCGCACTCGCCCCCGCTCCAGCGCCCTCGCCGCCGCCGCCCTCGCCCTCGCCGCCCGCGCCATCACCGCCGCCACCATATCCATTCTTACCGCCACCAACACCGTCGCCTCCACCTCCAATGCCCTCGGCGCCGCCGCCGCCGGCAGCACCGCCTCTGATGCCTGTTTGGGATGAGGCGAAAGAAGAGGGGGCGGTGCAAATGAATGACGATATGTTCGTGGATAAGGCCAGAGATGTGTGTCACGTCTGGGTGGCAGTCTGGGCCGCTTATTGCAACTTTAGGATATCTTATAGGGCTCAAGAGGGTCATCAGGCTCTCAGCCATGACTTCGATCTCTGGAAACGTAATGTATTGATGTATTACGAAAGAACATTTCTTCTTGGATCCAATGACCATCTCGAAAATATCCTACAAATGGTCCACGTCGTTACGCAGATAAACAAAACATCTAAGGAAACTTTTGAGCAGGATCTAACGGATGAGAAGCACTTTAATGATTTTAGGAAGGCCACTCTATCTGGGAATTGTGATATTCAACTATTATTGAAAACAGTACTCGAAATTATAATGCAGGTTGGCAACAACGACATAGACACAATTCCCTTCGTCCTCAACCCATTTAAATTGTTAACGAGTCTGATCGCGAGTAAGGGTGATCATGCGTTGGATAAGGCCAAGAAGGGAGCGAACAGCGAAGAAATGACTAATATTGCTTTCACGTTTGCGAGCGAGGTGTGTATTACCTTTCGTGTGGATGCGGATGTCGTGTTGAAAGATTTCACAGATGCTGACGGAGTGGCTATGTACGCGAGCATGGTGGAATGGGGGAAAAACAAAAGAAGCCGGTCGAATCCGCAATCCATCCTTTACATGCCCATCGTATACAAGAATGTCACAAGTCACTTAATCTACCACGGACCCAAATTCTCTGTCTCCCACATGAGTGAGACCCCGTTCGGAGTTCATTTGTTTCTGACTCCTAGGACGCAGGGAGGGAGAGGTCCCCTCGCCGCAATGGAGAAGCGCGATGATGATTGGTGGGCGTACACTTCTCGTTGTGTGCAAATCCCCCGTGACGACAGACCGGACTCCGCCCTCCAAACAGCCCTGCTCTCGCTTAATGACCCCTCGGGTGGAGCTGACGAGACACAGAATATCAAAATGCAGCTTCTGGCGTTGAAGAAACTGATGTGCTACGCATTTGGAATGTACGCTGCCAGTATCATATGTGAGACGACGATTCTGTCCTGCGATTACATGCGATCCCTGATGTCGCACGATACAAACAGTGGCGACCTACCCGTAAAAGTTAAGGTAGCAAACAACGGTACGAGCGGTCTCAGGGTAAGCAAAGATAGTGACTTCGATGATAAGCATCTTTCGCTCTCTTACCGTTTCGATGAAGAGGAGGAGCACCTTCAATTGTACAAGGACGGTATCATCCTAGATGAGGCCGGGTCAAGACTTCAACTGTTGTATGCACATCGCCGAGACGTTATCACAAACTTTTTTATAATGAAAGAAGGGAGAAGGGTCGACAAGCGAAACCTTGTCCTTCGTCACTTTTTCTCCAATTTCCAACACTTCGATGGAGATTGCATAGATGATGGGCTCCGATCGGACTCATACGTGAGAAACTTGAAACAAATGATGGGTGGCAAAATGGACGTGTATCCAACTGAACTCGCCTTGCTGGGTGAGAGTCCATGTGATTCTGTGGGTACGTTTGTGGACACGGTGCTCCTTTACTCACCTACACTGGAGACGTTTTGTCAGGAGAGAGAAGCTCTGATCGATATGATGAATCGAGACGAATTCCGTAAAGAATACCAGACTGTAAGAGGACTTTTGAGGTTTGGTAAAGCATCGCCATCACTTCATAAAGACTCCTTTTCCAAAACTCTTCCGCGAAATGGAAATTACTACTTCCCGATGGGTACAGATGGGTACCCCCAGTGGAAATTTGGAGAGGAAGAACATCTCGACGGTAGGTTGGAGTCTTACAACAAACTTTGCTCAATGTACACGACGGCTATCAATAAGCAATTTGACGATGACCTCCATATCACAAACATCGCCGAAGTGATGGAACATTTCCAAGCAATCGTAGATCCCCCCCCGAAAGGTTTGGCAGGAGATTACAGAGATCCATTCTATCGCGCCGCGCCCCTCCTGTCACCGGCGGCGGCGGCGGCGGTGGACGCTGGAGCGGGGGCGAGTGCGGTGGTCGACAAGGAAGCTGCTGCGTTCAAATACATGACGACACATGGTAAAGCCGGATCTTACATCTACCAACCCCATTACCCGGGAAGTGTGGCGGTGGCCTATGCAACTGACTTGACATCCTTGCGAAAGCGCCAATGGCTTCTAAACCACCAGATGCGTGGCCTTCGGCCTGCGGTATTTCTCGAACGTTTGCCGGTCATGGATGACAAACTTGACCCGGCGGAAACGGATAAAGAGCATACCACTCAAGGACTAGTGTACAACGCTTCTTTGCAAAGGCCACAAATGTTTGCAATGCTTGACGCATCAGCCCTTCTGTGGAATGCCAGGAAGTTCCACAACCCTTCGGACTGTCTTCGTGGAATCGGCCCTCCCCCAGAAAAGGGCTCTGTAGACGACATGCACTACTGGTGCCGTACCCTCGTGGAGTCTTTCATCTTTGCACGCCAGCGCCATCGCGAACACAATCGTTCCAACAACTACGAGGATCGGGTGAAATACCACCCGGGGGATACCTTCCCGTCCCGTCTCATCGGGTCGCTGACCGACGAGTCCTTCAAAAAGATGTTCCCACTTCTGCCGTTGAATTCCGCGATTCGCGACAGCCTTCGCCGGGTGCGTAGCCTGAACGTGATCTGGGGCGATATTCCGGGCAACCTCGCCAAAGAAGGCGAAAGAGGCCACGGAGCGTGGATGCCTCTATCGCAGTACCACCGCGCGGAGCTGTTCAAGGACACGGGTCTCTTCGACGAAAAGTACAACGTGCCCTCGAATCCGTGGTGCGCACATAACGGCAATGGCATCTCCCGCGTCTTCAACCAGTCTTACCATTCTGTCTACCATACGGACTCGTTCAGGGCACCCCACTTCCAGGACTGGATCAAAAGAGCGTGCCAGTACCAGCAGCCGGTTGAAAAAGGGTTCGCCCCCTTCAGTCAGTACGGCGGGACGCCCGTTCAGGCGGACTTCATTCACCACCGCGTCGAGTTTCCGGACGATGGGATCGCTCCATCGTTGCTGAAGCGGCACAAGCAGCTTGTGTACAATCGTTTCGGGATGACCCTCCCACTCCGACTCGGCCAGCAGTTCCACGACAGGGGTTACCTGCAGGACATGTACCAGCAGCGCTACCGCTCGTACGCTGACCTGTCACAGTCACAGAGGGAGATGCCTGTGGCAGATGAGGTGTGGATGAGCAACTTCATGACGTACGCGCGAACACACTCGATCATTGCGCTGGCCAGCTGCAACCATGGGACGGAGGAGGGCAGCGTACCGCGCATCGTCCGCAACCTGTACCGCCTGTACGTCGACTCCTACGACTGCATGGGCGCCAGTCCGGACGACGACACGGTGCCGTGTATCATGGGGTTCCTCCCCACCGCGGTCAACGGTCGAGATGATCGCCCCGTCACCCTCTACGCCGGATCGCTCACCTGTCTCAACACCAAGCTCGAGCGGTTCTGCAACAGCGACGCCAACCGCGGCGAACGAGTGTGTCAGTCGTACAAGCAGGCCTACCTGAACGACGCGGCGATTCTGTACAACCGACTCTCGCGGAACAAACAGCGCGAGATGCTTCATGATGATAACTTCAGAAGAGCAAAAGACAGTGGGAAGCGCGGGAGAAATTACACACGCCCTCAATTCGACAGGGAGCTGATTCAACTGCAGGACACCTACATCGAATTCCTGCAGCAGACGTGCATCGGGATGCTTCTCGAGAGTGGCGCCAACCTCGGCAACGTGCCCCTGCAGCTCCTCGAGCCCCGCAGGCTAGAGATCGGTATCTACTCCGAGGACACAAACATGGTCAACAACGACTACGATACACCGCGCACCAGCGAGCTCCTGAAGGAGATGGACTTCACTGGCGACAACCTCAACCGGACACAGCTCGCCATCCTCTCCCTCATCCCACCCAACCACCGCATCCTCAGCACGCTCAAGTTCAATCAGGACACGGCGATCATAGACCTCGAGCACGCCAAGAAACGCATCCAGCAGGAGACGATCGCCTCCAACAAGAAGTTGTGGCAGCGGTACACGGATGCCCTCATCTCCGGTGCGTTTGCCGCCAAGCTCCTCGAGGTTGACGGACCGATGGACCCCGGCTTCGACATGTCGGCAGTAAAAGATCCGCTCAAGGAGTCGGAGAAGATCAGGGATACGTTCACCACGTCGCACTCGGAGGTGGCGTCGTCACTCTCACAGAGTATGCGCAGCGACAGGCTGCGACGCGACGGCGGGCCCGATAGCGTCTTGGGGATTAACACGGCGGAGATGGAGAAGGCCCTGCAGGCGGTCAGGGGTCGCGTCGAGCGGGACTTCGAGCGCAATGGACGCGAGATGAGTCGGATTCAGTGTCTGGCGCACCTTCGTGTGCCAGACCATGTGAAGAGGATGCTCATATCCGAGTATCGGTGACCGAGGGACGATCCGCGATCTCGGGGTGGAGACTCGACGCGCGAGCAGCACCCCGAGGGACTCCCTCCCCCCACCCCACTGCACCCATGATCGTTGCACCCTCCCACCCCCCCTCTCCTCTCCCCCTGGACACAGGCGCGGCGCGCACTCGGCCTGGAAACCTCGGGGTGGAGACCCGAGCGCCGAGCAACCCCCCGCCCTCCCCCCCTCTCCCCCCTCTCCTCCCTCCTCCTCCCTCCTCCCCTCTCACATCCGCGCGCCCTCTCCTCCGGTTTCTCCAGGACAGCTCCTTCCTTGCGCTGTAGGGAGCGAGGGGAGGAGAGGGGGGGAGGGAGGCGTGTGCACTTTTTTTTTGGGGAGGGGGAGAGAGGGGGGGG
>Ga0209713_10000798_pt1 | contig 18098 bp, 10 predicted proteins | sample ArcOceMetagenome_3_FD_187444 | JGI IMG/M metagenome (GOLD analysis project Ga0209713, IMG submission 187444) | Marine eukaryotic phytoplankton communities from Arctic Ocean - Arctic Ocean- Svalbard ARC20M Metagenome (SPAdes) (version 2) | ecosystem: Environmental > Aquatic > Marine > Oceanic... | reverse complement strand
CCCCCCCCTCCCTCCCTCCCTCCCTCCCTCCCTCCCCTCTCTCTCGGCTGCGCTCCTCCTCGCTCCTCCTCGCTCCTCCTCGCTCCTCCCGCTCCTGCAGGCGCGCGGCGGCTGGGCGGAGGCGACGGTCGTGCGCGTCGAGCCCGACGGCCGGGTCCGCGTGCGGCTCACGGCGGCGCCCGCGGCCGACCGCCTCGTCCCGTTGGAGCACGTGCGTGACCCGCCGCTCTGCGAGACGCGCTTCGCCTGCCAGGTGCGTCTTCTGCCCCCTGCCCCCTGCCCCCTCCCTCTCTCTCGGGTGCTTCCTCTGCGCCCCTCCAGGTGCTCACCCCCCCCACCCTCCCCTCAACCCCTTCCCCTTTGTCGAGCAGGTGGGCATGGTCGTGGAGGTGCGCTGGCAGGGGCTCTGGTGCGAGGGAGAGGTCATCGAGCTGCGCGCCGCGCCGACGCCGCAGGCGGCCGCCGCGGGCGCGGCGGCCGCGGCGGCGGCGGCGGCGGTGGCGGCGGCGGGCGGCATGGCGGGGCGGGTCACGCCGCCGTCGCCAATGTCGCCCGACCCGGCGGGGGCCAGCTCGCCGATGTCGCCGCAGGTGGTGGTGGTGGTGCAGGTGCGGGTGCGGCTGATGCCGCCGGGTGGCAACGACGCCGTGTGGGCCGACCCGGCCTCGCTGCGGCGGCGCATCCACAACCTGCCCCTGGGCGGCCCGCCGCCCTTTGCCATCCCGATGCTCCCCGAGGGCGCCAAGCCGCCGTCGTCGATGGCCTTCCTGGGCGGCGTCTCGCCGACGGAGGGCTCGCCCAAGGACCCGGGCGGCTTTGCCTTCAAGCGGCCGCGCCCGCCGAGCTCGCGCGAGATCTCGCCCAAGCAGCGCAAGCAGCGCGAGAGCCCGCAGCAGAGCGCGGCGCAAGCGGCGATGATGCTCGTCGACGGCACGATGCCCGAGGGCTCCTCGCACTCCGGCCTCACCGTCTCCACGGGCGGCGGCGGCGGCGGAGGCGGCGGCGGCGGGGGCCTCTCGTCGCTCAAGCTGCCGTCGCCGCTGTCGTGCCTCTCTCCCGACGCGTCACCGGGAGGAGGAGGCGGCGGCGGAGGAGGCCACCACGGCGGCGGCGGACCCGCCACGCCGCTCTCGGCCAAACGGACCCTCTCGGCCGAGCCGCAGGCCACGACGGTCTCGCGCCTCGCAAACGGCCAGGAGGTCGTCCGGATCACGGTGCCCGCGGGCGTGAGCGGCGGCCAGACCCTGCTGCTCTCGGTGCAGCGCTCGGCCGAGGCCGTCGAGCTCGTGGTGCCCGCCGGCGCCCAGCGGGGCGACACGCTGCAGGGGCTCACGGCGGGAGGAGAGCCCTTCCACGTCCCGGTGCCGCCCGACGTGCTGGGCGGGATGCGCCTCGTCATCTCGGTGCCGCCGCCGCCGCTGGCGCTGTGCGTCTGCCTGCCGGCGGCCGCGCAGCCGGGGCGCACCATCACCTTCCCGCTGCCGAGCGAGGGCCACGACGGCGCGTTGCTCGAGATGCCGCGGAGCCGCGAGCGAGACCGCAGCCGCGACCGCAGCCGCAAGGGCTCGTCGCCGCGCGAGCCGCACTCGGGGTCGGGGTCGGGGTCGATGGAGCTGGGCGACGCCGCCGCCGCCGCCGCCGACGCCTTCGGTGCGGTGCCGCGCAAGCGCGACCGCGGCGAACGCAGCCGCGACCGCGGCCCCAGCGGCGGCGGCCACCACCACCACCACCAGCACCAGCTGCCGCCGCCGACGCCGGCGGAGGCGGCGATGCTCGAGGCGCAGGAGGCGGCGCTGCGGCTGGTACGCGACTTTGAGAGCGAGGTGGGCGCGGCGCGGGCCGAGCTCGGCGCGCAGCCGCTCAAGGGCGAGCTGGCGCGGCTGCGCGCGATGCCCGAGATGGTCGAGACGTGGCTGCTCTGCCAGGTGCTGCGGCCGCGCCTCTCGCTGCCGCAGCTGCCGTTGGAGCAGCTCGAGCGGGCCCTCTGCCACAGCCTCCGCGCCGCGCCGCCGCCCACCGCCGCCGCGGCCGCCGCGGCCGCCGCCATTGCCGCATCGCCCTCGCCCGCCGCCGATGACGGCGCCGCCGCCGCCCCGGCCACCACCGCCCTCGTGGCCACGGCCCCGTCCACCGACGGTACCGTGGCGGTGGCAGCCAGCAGCGGCGGCGGCAGCGGCGGCGGCGGCGGCGGCGCAGACGGGACGGCGCAGACGGACGCGCGCATCCTCTCGGAGCTCCACTGTCGGCTGCTCGAGGGTCTCCAGGCCGCCAAGCCGCCGCCGTCGGCGTTGGCGCCGTCGTCGTCGTCGTCCTCCACCGACGCTGCCGCCGCCGGCACACCCGCCGCACCGCCCGCACTCGCACTCGCACCGCCCGCCACCGCCGTCGCCGCCGCCGCCGCCGCCTCCTCGGCCTCGGCCTCCGGCGGCTCCGCAGCGCCGCCCGGAGGCGGCCCGCCCCCGCTGCTGCACGGCGGCGGCGGCGGCGGTGCGCACGACCAGCTGCAGGCGCCGCCGCTGCCGCGCGCGTCGTGGCCGCACATGGTCTTCGTGGCGCTCCAGGCGGGGCTGTGGGCGCGCGACCACCCTGAGGTGCCGCTACCGATGTGGCGCCCCGCCGCGGCGGGCGGCGTCGCGAGCGGCGGCGGCGGCAACGCGGGCAAGCGGCCCGCGCGCATCGGCGGCAAGTTTGGGCAGTGGGTGACGGAGCGGGGCCCCGCGCTGTGCGGCACCTTCGGCTGCATCCTGCCCAACAACCACTCGGGCCTCCACAAACTGCCCGACGGCGCCGCCGACCGCCCGCGCGGCGCGCGCTCGCGCCGCTCCGTCTCGCTGCCGGGGGAGGACGAGGTGGACGACTCCGAGCTCGACCCCGCCGAGAGCATGCATGCGCAGAGCAACGGCATGCAGTGCGGCGGGCCGTCGTCGTCGCTGCCGCCGCCCGGCGCGCCGTCGTCGTCGCAGCCGTCGTCGTCGCAGGCGCAGCCACAGGCGCAGCCACAGGCGGCTTTCTGCCCGCCAATCCCGCCGCCGCCGAGCCTCCAGGCGGCATCGCAGGAGCAGGTCACCGCCGCGGCCGTCGCCTCGCTGATTGCGGCGGCCGCCGCCGCCGCCGCCGGCACCGACGCCGACTCGCCGCACAGCGTGGCGCTCTACTCTGGCGTGGCTGCGTGCGACCGGCTGCTGATGCTGCGCTGCCTCTGCCGCGCGCTGCTGTCGGGCGGCGAGCGGCAGGCGCTGCAGCGGACCATCTCGTCGTGCCACATTGGCTCCGACACCGAGGGCACCTACTGGCTTCTCCCCGCCGAGCACCGCCTCTACCGCGCGCCGCAAGGCGGCCTCCGCAACTCCGCCGCCGCCGCCGGTGGTGGTGGTGGTGGTGGCGGCGGCGGTGGCGCCAATGGTCACGGCGCGCTGCCGCTGGGAAGCCGCTGGCAGAGCCTCGCGGTGGCGCGGCACGAGCTGCTCCGCTTCGCGCAGCTTCTCGATCGCGCGGGCGGCATGGTGGGCGTGGCGGGGGCGCCCTCGCCCGGCGGCGCCCTCGGCGTGGGGGCGGCGGGCGCGCGCAAGGTGCTCGATGCGATGCGACCGCTCTTTGAGCCGCGCGAGCTGCAGCAGCCGCCCGAGCTGCGCGCCTGCGCCGCCGCCGCCGCCGCCGCCGCCGCCGCCGCCGCCGCCTCGTCGGCCGCGCACAAGCGAGCGTGCACGGGCGACGGCGTCGGTGGCGCGGCGGGTGGCGGCGGCGCCCTCGGTGGGCGTGGCGGCGGCGTTGGCGCCCTCGGCGCAGGCGGCGGCCTCAGCGGCGGTGGTGCGCTGATGACGATGGCGCCGCCCGACGGCGGCGAGGTGCACGTCAAGGCCTCGCTGCGCGCGTGCAAGGTGCCCGTCGGCCATCGGCAGCTGAGCGTGCGCGCGGTGCTCAAGCTGAGCATCCCAAGGCAGCGCAAGGTCTCGGCGACGATGCGGTGGCGCGACAATGGCGAGGAGGGCGCGCAGCTCGCCATCAACCCGGCGACCAACCCGCGCGGCGCCTCGGCCGCCGCCGCCGCCTCGGCCGCCGCCGCCGCCGCCGCCACCGCCGCCGCTGCGGCCGCAGCAGCCGCCGCGGCCGACGGCGGTGGAGCGCCGCTGATCGCCGCGCCACCGGCGCCGCCGCCCGCGCTGTTGTCGGGCGGCGGCGGCCCGTCGGCCCACGGCAGAGGGGGGCACGCCAACGGCACTGGCGACGGCGGTGCCGCCGCCAGCGCGACTGTGCCAAAGTCGCAGCTCTTCGAGGTGGAGAAGATCACGCAGCGCAAGATTGCAAACGGCGGCGAGCCCTCCTTTTTGGTGCGGTGGCGCGGCTTCACCGCCGCCGACGACTCGTGGGAGCCGTGGGCCGCGCTCATGCAGACGGTGCCCGACGCGGTGCGCTCCTACCTGAACAACGGGATGGCGAGCGGCGCCCTCGCGCCGTTTTGGGCGCAGACGATGCCCGCCAACACCTACTGCGACGAGGAGCTGCAGTGCTGGCGGATACAGTCCAAGCGCACCGCCGCCGGGAGGGACTACAAGACCTTCTACGGGCCGCTGGGCGAGCACGTCCGCTCGCGCACCACCGCCGTGCAGCTCGCGTCGCTCTACTCACCGACTCGCGAGTGGCTCGCGACGGCCGCCCTGCCCGCCCCCGCGCCCGTCGCCGCCGCCCCCGCCTACGCCTCCGCCTGCGCCTCCGCCTGCGCCTCCGCTGCCGCCTCCGCTGCCGCCTCCGCCGCCGCCACTGCCGCCGCCTCCGCCGCCGCCGCCGCCTCCGCGGCCGCGGCGTCGTTCGCTCCGATGATGCTGACGGGGTTCAATCCGATTGCGGGAGGTGGTATGCTGATGGGCGGTGGCATGCTGCTTGCCGTCGCGCCCGCTGCCGCCGCTCCTGCCGCCGCCGCCGCCGCTGCCGCTGCTGCTCCTCCCCCTCTTCCTCCGCCGCCCAATGGGGGCGGCGCGCTGCCGCCGCTGCCGCCGCCGCTGCCGCCGCCGCTGCCGCCGCCGCTGCCGCCGCCGCTGCCGCCGTCATGAGCGGCGCGGCTGCTTTCGCCCTTGGCATCGACACCGCTTGCATGCATGCTTCTGCCGCGCCGAGGGAGCCGCGATGCCGCCGCAGCCTCACGCGGAGATAAAGTACGCGCGGCACACACGTTACGACGGAGGATGAATCGCACAGACGACGGTGCGACGATGGGAGCGATGACGATCGACGATGACTCGAGAGATGAGAACCAACCGAAAGGACACATCAGCGCGCGCCGCATTTCGCTTGCGGTGGTAGTGCCGCGTGGGGTGATGCACACACGAGCTCCTATCAAAAAAAGATTCTTTTTCGGCTAAAAACCGTAACGCGACACCAGCTCCGAGAGCGTTGCGGCGGGGAGCTAGCTACCTCCTATCTGACCAGCTCTGACCGGCCGCTGCCGCTGCGCGGGAGGAGCGGCTGACGTGAGACGTGACCTCGGGCTCAGCGGGCTGGTTTGCCCTTGTGAGCACCGCCGCCGCCGCTCCTCGGCTTTTCGATCGCCGACTTGGGCGGAGCAAACTGCGGAGGAGCAAACTCGGAGCCCGCCGGCTTTGGCCTCGCGTTGGGCTTGAAGCCGCCGCCGCCGCCACCGCCGCCACCGCCGCCGCCCGCATCGCCGCCGCCCTCACCCTTGGGCTCGCGAACGATGCCACGCGCCTTGTCGCGCTTCTCCCTCCGTCGAATCTTGGCGGCCTGGCTCCTGCCCTTGCTGCCGCTGCTGCTCGCGCTGCCGCTGCCACCACCGCTGCCGGAGGCACCAGGGGTTAGGGTCAGCGCGCCCTCCGCAGGATCGCGTCGAGAGAAGCTGATGCGAACTGCCACACCGCTCGACGGTGGCGGCCGGGCGAAGCCCGTCGCAGCCACCGCCTTGGCCGCCTCCTCGGCGGTGGAAAAGTCGACGAATGCGGCCTGCTGCCCGGTGCCGCGCGGGAGCAGCTTGACGCCCTTGATGCTGCCGAACTCGCGCAGCGCCGAGCGCACCGCCGCCTTGTCTGCCGAGGCGGCGAGGTTGTCCACGAAGACCGACGCCGACGCCGACGCCGCATCACCACCCGCAGGAGAAGCTGCTGGATCGGCCGGCCGCTGGGCGTCGTTGCTCTTGGGCGTGGACGAGCCCATCTCGACCACTATGTTCTTGCCGTCGAGGTCGGACCCGTTTAGCCCGAGCGCGGCGGCCGCGGCCTCGCTGGTCGCAAAGGTGACGAAGGCGGTGCCCTTGAAGCGTCCGTTTGGCCGCCTCATCATGTCGACCTCGCTGAGCGCGCCGCACTTTGCAAACGCCGCGCGCAGGCGCTCCTCCGTCAGCGTGCCGGGGCAGTGCCCGACGAAGACGCGGCAGCCAGGCGCAGCGGCCGCGCCGCTCCTGGCCACCCATCCAGGCGCAGCTGCCGCACCGCTCCTGGCCACCTTGGCTGGCGCCGCGCTGCCACTGTTCTCGCCCGACGCCTCGAGCTTGCGCTCGCGCATCTTCTCCTTCTTGGTCTTCTTGCCGGCGGGCGGCGGGCCGTCCTTGGACATGGTGTCGCAGCTTGCGTGCGCCGACGTGGGCAGTCCTTTGACCCTCTGGCGGCAGGTCTACCTGCATGCCCCGCGAGTCGGCCAGCCGCCCCCGCGAGTCGGCCAAAGAGTCGTGGTAGTGGAAGAAACGTGTCAAAGAAGCGAAAGTAGGGGCATATGTGTGACGCATGACGCACGGTACGTTGCTATATCACACCAACTCGACCCCGACCGAGTCGCCCTCATGTCCCATCCTGCCCGAGGCATTCATCTTGTCGGCAGCCATCTTCATCAGCGGCGCGTTCGCGAGGCCGACGCCGAGCCCAGCGAGCATGGCGTAGCCGGATGCGTGGCCTCGCACGCCGCCCACGACGCCGGCCACGAGCCAGAAGAGGGTGCTGGTGTGGACGTACGCGACAAAGGTGACGACCCAGAAGGTCGGTTTGAGAACTCCAGTCTCTTGAAAATGTCGGTCACCGACAGAGTACCTCGCCTTGAGCTTGGCGAGGGAGAAGGCCGCGAATCGGCCGGCGCACTCCTTGTGCAGATCGAACACGTGCATGAGGTGATGCGCCGCGGGGAAGAGCGTGCTGGCGAACGCGAACATGGTGAAGACAAAGCCCCTGCACCGGCACATAAGGTGTGGACGTCGTGAGCCGTGACGAGCAGGGCGGGCTAACGTCGGCTTGCCAGATAGTCGAGGGTGTGAGCCTCGCCGCGGCATACGGGCGTCCCACCGGAAGCAGGAAGGACACGCTGCCGGCTAGGTATCCGGGCAGGAACGTCAGAACGCCCGGGTCGGCGCGAGTCGGCCCGAAGGCCCTGTTCTTGCACGCCCACACCCAGTACCCGAAGCAGACGGGCATGAGCCAGCCGAACGGGCGGTCGGCCGGCCACATCAGCAGCAGCAGCTTCCAGCTGTAGTACTGCGAGACAATCATCAGGACTGCCCCGAGAAGCGGTGGCAGAACGCCGAAGACGGCCGCCACAATCACCCACGCCACGCGGTTCGCGCACGTCTCCTCGTCAGAGTCGTCTGCGTCGACGTCAGAGCCGTCATGATTAGGATCAACCGCAGCGTCAGCGTCAGGATCAACCGCAGCGTCAGTGTCAGGAGCGTCAGGAGCAGCGTTGTTGGTGTCAGGAGCAGCCACCGCGTTAGCGTCAGGAGCCACCACATCGTTAGACGCCATAACGGTGACGGGACTTGGTGCTGGCATGGTTTCACCTAGCGCCTGCGCGTCAGGGGTGGTACGCCTCGCTCAATCACTCAGGCCAAAACTTCAGGGGCCGAGGCCCAAAAAAGGCAACCAGCGCCAAGCTCCGTGGAGATGCGTCGCGCGCTGCTCCTCCTCTGGGCGGGCGCCTCGAATGCCGTGAACCCAATGGACGATGTCCTTGCGAGCGCCATCCAGCCTCCTACGGACAGCCTTGCGGCCAACCAGTCGTCCGCTGGGCCTGAGCCTCTTGGCATGGTAGCGCTTCCTGCGGTAGATATCGGCGCTCCGGCAGAGGCCAGCGCTCCAGCAGAGAAAGGAGATCCCATCTTCAAGCACAATGGCACGAGCACCCACTTCTGGATCAAGGCGGGCGTCTCGACCCCGCTCCTGAACTGGACGTCGCACGACGGCATGAACAGGCTCGAGCTGAGCGGCAAAACCTTTGCGCGCAAGGTGACCGGCGATCAATGGTTCAAGGAACTTGTCCTCAAGTGCGACGGCAGCGAGGTGCTCACGCTGACCGCCCAGAGCAATCACAAGTCCGGTGGGCCGATGCTCGTGAAACAGTCTTTGAACACGACTGGTGTCAACATCACGGTGCACGATGCAAAGGGGCTGTCCAGCGGCCGCCAATGGGCCGAGTCGGTCGAGGTCAAGTCCAACGGCATCGCGTTCTCGATCAAGTCCGCGTCCGCCACCAAGTTCGTCAAGGCCGGTCCTCAGGACGAGTTCCATCACCTGAACCTGGAGTTTCCCAACGGGCTCACCCCCGCCAAGAACACACTGCCGTTGGGGATCTTGGCTCAGTTTGCCGGCGTCCAGACGATGGTGGCGGACACGGAGAAGATGCTCAAGCGGCCGATCACCAAGCAGCAGAAGCACAAGCGCCACACGCGTCAGGTCGTCCGCAAGAAGCAGGCGAAGCAAAACCTTAAGGTGATGGCCACCCGCTACGTGAACAACGATCACACGATCCCAGCAAAGTGAGCGAGGTGAGTGGGGCTCACAGGCCGGCTGTCGCAGGCGCAGGACTCGCTGCACGTTGAAAATGAGTGTAAAATAGGTGATTTTTGGAAACGCTGGTTTGTCTCTTGCCCTTTATGGTGTGATGAAGTATCTGGGATCACGGGCGTCTCTCCACCAGGCTAGGGACCCAGAAAGCTGAGCGAGGTGCCGGGCACGCGCGCGTACATGATGCGCATGCAGTCGGAGGCGCCGCGCATAAAGCGCTTCCAGCAGTCGATGTGGTGCGCGCTGAAGTGGGCGGCGGGCAGCGCATGCGTGACGAGGTCGATGAGCACCGACGCCTCCTCGGCGGTGAGCGTGAGCGAGCGCAGCCACTCGGTCACCTCGACGAGCTCGACGAAGAAGTCCTTGAGGTCCTTCGAGTTGGACAGGTAGCCGCCCAGCTCGGAGAGGCGCTTCACAAAGGCCTTGAGCTTGCCGCCGACGCCGTGCGCCGGCGCCTTGAGCTTGGCGGCGATCTCCTTGATCTCGGCCGACGAGCGCGCGCCGCTCACCTGCATCAGCGCGCCCTCGAGCGCGCCCTGCACGGCGCCGAGGATGGCCGCGTTGAGCTTGGCGTCGCCGATGAGGCCCTTGAGCTGGCGGAGCGAGATCGCGAGCTCGGGGTCGAGCTCGAGGCCCGAGCCGGGCGCCGTCCACTCCTCGAGCAGGATCGACGCGAACGCCTCCCAGTCGGTGAACGTCAGGAAGAGCACGCGCCGCTTGCCAATCTCGAAGCAGTGCGTGCAGAGGAAGGACACGTGCACGTACCGCAGCGCCACCGCCTCCGAGAGCAGCGCCGTCTCGCGCACGTACGCCGTCAGCGCGGCGGCCTGTCCGTCCCGCCCCGACCCCCGCGCGCTCTCGCGCACCAGCCCCGCGTCCGACGCGCCGCCGCTCGGCGTCGTGGCGTTGGCGTCGTGGCTGGCGCTCACCCACGCGTCCCCGGGCGAATCATACTCCTCGAGCGCGGTGAAGAGGCGCTGCAGGTTGTCGAACTGGCGCCGGCAGCTGCGCAGGCTCACGTTGAGCTTCTCGCGCTGCGACTCGAGCTCGCGGCGCAGCTTCGCCGTCGGCTTGCGCCCGATGAGCTCGCGCATGACCCGCTCGTCGAAGCCGTAGTAGGCGTCCAAGACGAGTCGTCTCGTCGCGGGGAGCATGCGGTAGCGCCGCTGCGCCGCGAGCTGCGATGGGTCCATCAGGTAGGGCTGGAGCATCCAGAAGAGGCGGAACTGGTCCGAGCAGTCGGCGAGCACCAGCTCCTGCACCGCCTCGTCCGGGTTGACGCTGTCCGGATGCAGCTGCACCGCGTCGTCGACGCGCAGACCCTCGAGCCAGGCGCCGAAGAGGCCGAGGTCGACGATGAGGGGGTCGGAGATGAACAGGTCGATCGTGCCCATGGCGTCTGCTCGAGCCGTGGCCGGCTGGACGCGCGCGCAGCGCAAGTTTGCGAAGAGGGGATGCATCACCCAAGCCACCCGATGACTCTGCTCTGGACTCGTTTATGTCGCCTAGGCCTCATCTGTTGAATTGAAAATAGCGTAGCGCATGCAGCGGTGCATTCTTTGGTTGCGGCGGGCCAACGCGGATCCGCTCCCGGTGCAATGGCACATGCGGCGCCGGCCGACTCAATGTCGCTCGCGACGCTCATGGTGAGCATGGCCGAGCGCAACACGACGCTCCTCGACTGGATCTACCCCGCAAAGGCCACGCTGACGAGCGACTTCCGGCGCAACTGGGTGCCCTTCACAGACGGCTGCCGGGTGGCGACTGACTGCTACTGCCATCACGTGGAGGGCGACATGAGCCGAGCGATCAACCCGGAGGGCTGGAAGAAATGCGCCACGCTGAGCTCGATCGGCAGCTGCAGCCCCGACGGCAACAACTGCAACTGCCTGCACGGAGCGAAGCGGGACACGCCGTGCCTGTTCTCCGACATGCGGCCCACCAAGATCCTCGCAGTCATCACGGCGGCGCGTGCGGCGGGCGTCACGCACATTGTCGAGGAGGGACGGTACGGGGGGCTCTCCGCCCTCATGTACGCCTGGCACGGCTTCGACGTGACGTCGATCGAGTTCCTGCCGCTGACGGGCGCGACGATCGCGCTGAAGCAGCTCGCGCCGAACATTCGGCTCCTCGATGGCGACGGCAGCAAGCTGCTGCCGGAGATCCTGGGTCCGCTGGACGCTGCGACGGCTGCTCGCACGATGGTCATCTTCGACGGCGAGAAGCGCTTCGGAGCGTGGAAGACGTACGAGAAGATCAAGGACAAGGTGGCTGTTGCCGTCTTCGACGACACGAACCTCGAGGCGCGCGAGTTCAGGCGCATGCTCGACCGAACCAACCAGATCTGGTGGCAGACGAGCGACCCGTGGTTTCGTGACTTCCTTTGCAGGGAGGAGGCCGCGCTCGAGCTGATTGCGCCGCTGACGCAGTATCGCGGCCGATGGATGGGCGGGGTCAACCATCTCGAGGTATTCGACTTTGCCATCCTGCGCGGCGGCGCGTGGAGTGGGAACGAGCGGTACACGCCGGCTCAGTCGGCCCACTCCACGATCAACCAGCGCAAGCATGCCGACGTGGCCAACATGTGCCTGCTCGCCAATGGCAGCTCCAGCGACAAGTTCATTCCGCTCCGCCACTACCGCCAGCGTCAGTGGCGGAACTGGAGGGATGGCAAGGGATTTGGGAAGGCCACCGGACGGGGGCGGTGAACACTAGAAGCAGGGTTCATCCGGGTTTGAGTACACTGGAATAAAGATCGAGGAGAAGCGCCGACGTGCCGCCCGCGGGCGCGCGCCCGTCTCGAGTGACTGTGTGTCGTGTGCATGGCATTTGTGGATCGGACTAGGGATCGGATAGATGTAGTCGATTGTCAGAGGGCGAGCGCTGGTGCGTCATAAAGAATAAGCTCAACTCTGTCCTTGCCTCTCCATGATTGAGGGACCCTGCGCCACGTGCGTAGGCCTGCCACCAGAGGGAGAAGCAACCTCATCGGCTGCTTCGTCGTTAGACTCTAGTCACCAGGCGACGACCAACGCCATTCCTGCCCGCTCGAGCCACCACCGCTCCAGCCGTCGTCCTGCCGCCTACCGCCTCGACCGTCCCTGAGCCGCCGTCGAAGCGCATCAACATGCCGACGACCAAGGTCGAGCCCGAGGAGCGTCTTAGCAAGGGCCCGGTCAAGCTGGACAAGGAGGCCCTGCGCAAGCAGCTTGCAAAGAGGCGGAGGATCTGGCGCTCGTTCGTGTTTGTCTTCCTGCTGCTCCTCCTGTACGGCTTCTGGACGCTGGCGATCCTGCCCAACTACTGGATGAGCGTCACCAAGCGGTACGACTCGACTGGCACGCTAGAGGTCACGGTGAAGGCTTGCGACGTCGACTTTGTCCAGAGCACTGAGCCGACCATCACGCACGGCTCGCTCTTCATGGGCTACGAGTCGCGCTGGACGAACGACGCGTCCGACGGCAGCCTCCTGCGCTCGGCGGTCCTGTCCAACTCGGCCGGCTGCGGCCTGATGCCGCGCATGCAGTGCCGTCGGGTGTGCCTCGTCACCATCGGCGTCGTCGCCGGGGCCGGCACGAGCTTCCAGGTCAACCAGCTCGATGGCGACACGAGCTGGCCGCTCGTGACTGTCACGCCCGGCACGACGGTCGACACGCTCAACATCGGCGCGTGGTGGCTGCCGCAGGCGACGCTCTCGCTCTTCGTCGACACGGCGACCATCTCCGGCGCGCTCGGCGGCCGGCTCAGGCGCGGCGAGGTGCGGGCGCACAACGCGTCGATCGCCTCGATCTACATGCAGATCCTGGAGGACGGCTCCTTCTACCTGCTCGATCTCGACGCGACGGACATGGACCTCGACCTTAAGTACCGCAACGGCGAGAACCGGCTGTGCCTCGGCACCGACCGCGCCGATTCGGAGGTGACGCTCGTGCGCGACGCGTACGCCTTTGCGGAGTGCGACATCCGCGACGTGCTCGACGGCACATCCGACGGCACGTCCGAGGGCTGGGGGAGTTACAATCTCATGCGCGGCGCATACGACGGCGACGGCGACACGAAGGTGACGAAGGCCGAGTTCGAGAAGGGGCTTGGCGACATCGAGTGCTGCGGCGGCTCGTGCCCGTTCGCGTCCTGGTGCGCGGGGCAGGCGTACGAGGTCGGCTTCTTCGACGAGGGCGACGAGGGCGTGACGCTCGCGACGTTCGCGGCGCGGCTGCTCGAGACGAACCGCACCAACTGGATGCCAAACTGCCCGACGCACCTCGCGCTCAACATCGCCGGCGGCGGCGGTGGCGCCCCCGCCGGCACGCGCTCCCTCTCCTACCTCCACTCGGAGCACGGCGAGGTGGTCGTGACGCTCAAGCAGGGCGGCGACCACTCGTGGGGCGCGCCGCGCGCCAGCTACGGCGCCGGCGCCAAGCCGCCCGGGCTGCAGCTGCTCGAGTCGGACGCGACGCGGCTGATGACGAGCTACGGCGAGAGGTTCGGCGACCGCGCCTCGGCCGAGAATGGCCTGGTCGTCATCGACGTCTACGGCGGCGCAGGCTACCCCGCGTCGCGCTGGCTGTACGCGACCAACCCGGCGTACCTCACGATCGACCCGCCGCACGTCACCTTCCTGACGGCGGGGATGCTCACGCCGCCGATCATGCGCGAGCGCGTCCGCTTCGCCGACAACGACTGCGCCTTCGAGGCGCTCAACCGGTCGAGCGCGCTGGTCGCGATGGCGGAGCAGCTCGACAGGGCTCTCCACTCGTCCGCGTGGGACGGCGGCGCAGCATGGTCAAAGTGGCGTCTTGGCGGGGCCATAGCTGGCCGACATGGGCTCGTCAGGCGGCATCTGAAGGCTCGGGGCTGCCCTCCGCACTTGTGAGGAGAGGCCCAGCACCTCGGATATCTCCGGGAGGCCGTGGCCTTCGTGCCAGAGGCCGCCCAAGTCGCCATCTTCGCTGCGTTTGACCATACAGGCGGCGCGCTGCGCGGCCAGCTCGTGCTGCTCGGCGAGGAGACGGCCGACGCGTGGGGCAACATCGAGCTGCTCCACTTCCCGCTCGAGGGCGAGGCGCGCTACCAGCGCGAGTGGGCCAACCCGGTGCTCTCGAAGACGCTGCGCATCTCGATCGCGCTCTCGGCGACGGTGGGCGCGCTGCTCGGGCTCGGGGCGACGTTTGCGCTGTGGCGGCTCGCGGCGCACATCGAGCACGCCAAGCACCAGAAGAGCCAGGCGGCGCGCTTCGTGGTGCTCTCGAAGCTCTTCCCGGGCGACAAGGCGCAGATCCAGAAGCTGCAGCAGGAGATGCTCGAGGGCGAGCCGGTGCCGACGGGGAACCCGTTCCTGGCGCCGTACGACCTCATCAACGTCCTCGTGGTGCGGCCGCTCCGGCTGAGGCTCGTCAACTCGACCGCCAAGTTTGTGCGCGAGCGGATGAAGCCATCCAAGGCGCCGCCGGCCAAGGCGGTGGCGGCCCCCTCGGGCGACGAGGAGGCGGCGCATGCGCATGCGGCGACGACGGACGGCGGCGTCGACGAGTTCGTGTACATGCGCCGCTTCTGCCAGGAGTACGAGATCTTCTGCCTCGAGAACGACCTGCGAATGGAGAGCTCGCGCGACGAGATCCAGCGCACGCTCATCCGCCGCTTCAACGTGCGCGCGCAGCAGCTCATCGTGCGCCGCATCTACGGCATCCGCTGGCGGCGCGACCTCGACGGGCCCGGTGCGGACGAGGCGGCGGTGGCCGCGCTGCTCGCCGAGGGCGACAAGCCGCCCGCGGCGGGCGCGGCGGCGGCGGCGGCGGCGGCGGCGGCGGCGGCGGCGGCGGCGGGGGCGGACCCGGAGAAGGCGCGGCAGAAGGCCGTGCGCAGGCGGCAGGCCGCGTCGGTCCGCGCGTTCATCGCCGAGCGGTGCGTGGTCGACCCGATGCCTGGCTCGTGGCTCGACTTCGAGACGCGCCCGGGCCCAGACGGAGGGGTCAAGGCGGGGTTCCGCGTCGAGCTGTTTGCGTGGTGCAAGGGCAAGGGCCGCTCGCTGCCCAACCTCAACGGCAACGAGTGGGCGAGCTGGCTGCCCAAGGGGGCCAAGTTCCGCGACCGGCAGAAGGTGCGGCAGATCAGGGGGCTCGCGTGGGACGCGGACGGCGCGCACATCGAGCTGTCGTGGAAGTGGTACTTCATCGAGGGCTTCGCGGTGCTCACGCACGTCCTCGCCTTCTTCGTGCTGCCGCTGCTCACGATCTTCTACGCGCTCGTCATGCAGAACCTGTGGGGCGTGCTCATGTGCCCCGTCGGCGGCATCCGCTCGGGCGACAAGCTGCTGCAGCCGCTGCTGTGGACGGACGTCGTGCGGCCGGGCGGCTGGGCCGACTCGACCGACGACAAGTACACGCTGCTGCTGGTGCGCGTCGTCGTGTGGGAGAACGTCGCCTTCTTGCTGCTGACCATCGTGCGGCTGATGATGCACTACGCCGGCACGCCGCGCCACGGCCCGTGGAAGGCGATCAAGCTCCTCTACTCGGCCGTGCTCGCGGTCAAGCTCACCGTCTTCTGCGCGTACGTCGGCATCATCGGCTGCTGGTTCGTGCTGGCGGCGGTGCTCGACCCGAGCAAGTTCCTGCCGTATGGCATGGCCGTGATCGTGGTCGCCGTCGTGACGATCGCCGTCGCGCGAGAGCTGCTCGACGCGGCCGAGAAGTTCAAGGGCGCGCTGTGGGCCGCCTTCCAAAAAGGGCTGCAGCTCAAGCTGCGGGTCGCCGTCGAGAAGATCGAGATGGAGCTGCTCGAGAAGCTGCAGGCCGAGGCGCAGACGCTCGCATCCAACGAGGAGCTCAACGACGAGGAGGGCCAGCCCGAGGTCGAGAAGCCGTCGCTCGTCAAGGAGGGCAAGCCGATCACGCCCGTCGACATCTTCATGGCGCTCAACACCGACGGCTCAGAGTCGCTCACGATGGACGAGTTCAAGCGCCTCTTCGAGCTGCTCGAGCTCGACGTGACCGACGGGCAGAAGGAGCAGCTCTTCGCCTTCTGCGACACCGACATGAGCGGCTCCATCTCGGAGAGGGAGTTCTCCGACGGCTGGGAGATGATGACGTCGGTCTTCCTCGAGTCGTCGGCCGACTCGCTCGGCCTCTCGCGCGCGCAGATCTTCGCCGCCGTCGCCGCCGTCCTCACGACGCTCGTGCTCCTCATCATGTTCGTCCTGCTCACGCTGACGGCGTGGCAGAACGAGGGCTCCTTCCAGGCCGTCGTGCAGTCGGCGATGATCAGCGGCGTCGGCAAGGCGACTGCGACGCTGCGGCAGCGCTCCAAGGCCGAGAGTGCCGAGAACATCGACGGCCTCGTCGGCAAGATCATGGACGAGCAGCAGGAGGCCGTCGCTGAGAACGGCGCGTGATCCGCGCCGTCATCACGAGCCACGAGCAGCCCTCGCATTCGCATCGCACTCGCATCGCGTTCGCATCGCATTCGCAACACGTGTCGTGGCTCGAAGTGTCAGAGACTCAGTGCGTTCCGAGGGCGTGCCCAGCCCTAGTTTATAGAGTCGAGAGAGTTAGAACTACAGACCACCGACCGGAGCATGCTGGTGGTGGAAGATTCGTGCTCCTCGTATCTCTTCATCACAAGCTGTCGCACCGGAAGCTGAGAGAGTGCTGAGCCCAGACGTCACGCCGCCACCGCATCGTACCCGCCGACCGACGTGTGATAGACGCTGCCGACCATTTCGCCGGTGGTCGTCGTCGGCCGGCACTTGTTGTCGCGCGGCTTCTTCTTGCACACGCGCAGGTGCACCGGCAGCCGATCGGGGAAGAAGTGGCGGCCGCAGTACTCGCAGTTGACAAAGCCGGCGGCGCTCGTCGCGTCGCTGTCGGTGAGACCCGCCGCCTTTGCCGCCGCCGCCTCGTCGGCCGCGGCGGCCGCGGCCGCGGCCGCCTTGGCTGCGGCCGCCTTCTCGGCCGCCGCCGCGTCCTGCAGCGCCTTGTGCACGGTGCAGCTCCGCTGGTGTGCGGGCAGCTTCTCGCGCAGGAACGTCAGCCCGCACGCGCACGGCTGCAGCTCCGTTTTTCCCGCCGAGAGATCCTCGTGCGGTGCGCCCTCCTCCTCGTCGTCAAACAGGCGGAGAAGCTGGTCGTAGTACGCGCAGAACTCTCGGAAGGAGATGGTTCCGCTGTGGTCGGTGTCGGCGGCGTCGAAGTACGCTTCGAACATCTCATCGACCTCGTCGCAGTGCTCCGGGAAGACCTGATGAGGCAGCGAGAGGAGGTTCGCCACACCGAGGATGGGAGACGGGGTGGGGGCGCTGGGATGGCGAGGGCTGGGGTGCGAGGACCGGCGTGTGGTGGAGGGCGGCGTTGTGGTGCGAGGGTGGGTGGAGCGGTGTGGTGCGAGTGTGGGTGCAGTGCGTGGGAGTGCAGTGCGAATGGACCTGGTGCAGCAGCGAGAGGAACTCTTTGCGGTCGAGGTGGCCGTCGTCGTCGAGGTCAAAGGCGTGGAACATGTCCGACGCCTCGTCGAAGCGGTTGGCGCCTCCCGCCATCTGGTTGTGGTACCCGACGAACTCCTCGAAGTCGACCAGCCCCGAGCCGTCCGCGTCGGCCTTGGCGAACTCGGCGAGCAGCGCCTCCGTGTCAGCACACCGCGCCGGGAAGCACTGGCGCAGCAGCACGCCGAGCTCCTCCCGCGAGAGCAGCCCGTTGTGGTCCTCGTCGAAGTGGTCGAACATCGCCCGGATGCGGTCGTGGCGGTCGAGCAGCTTGCGTGCCGTCGCTGTCGCCTCGTCGGGGTGGAGCCCGGCCGATTGCGCGGCCGGTGCCGCCGGTGCGGCCGGTGGCGCGCCAGCGTCGGCCTTGAAGCCGTTGCGGCCCTCCGGGAAGCGACGCACGCACTTGCGCACGTGCGACGCGAACGCTACTTTCCCGTACTGCTCGCCACAGTTTGGGCAGTGCTGCCAATCGGGCAGCGGCGGCGGCCGGGCGTAGCCCTCCTCGTCACGCAGCTCGTGCTCTGCCTTGACCTCCGGCCGCTCGCGGCAGCGCTGCTCGTGGATGGCGAGCGAGGAGCTGCCAAACTTCTGGCCGCAGTACCGGCAGGACTTGAAGTTGGGCATTAGCGATAGGTGTTGCGCGGAGCACAGGGGACGGGATCTGCAGCGCGGCGAGCACGGCGAAGAGTCGCGGTGAATGAGGACCAGGGCGAGTTCCCGTGCCTCATGCAGGCTCGGGCGTAGCTCGGATGGCGCCATGGGGGCGATTGGTATGGGTGGGGGTCATGTCACATTGAGTCACTCTCGGTTTGTGTCTGTGGTTTGGGCGAGTGTAGCCATAGGTTTTCCCGTCT
>Ga0209713_10000796_pt1 | contig 18109 bp, 13 predicted proteins | sample ArcOceMetagenome_3_FD_187444 | JGI IMG/M metagenome (GOLD analysis project Ga0209713, IMG submission 187444) | Marine eukaryotic phytoplankton communities from Arctic Ocean - Arctic Ocean- Svalbard ARC20M Metagenome (SPAdes) (version 2) | ecosystem: Environmental > Aquatic > Marine > Oceanic... | reverse complement strand
CAACCCGTGCACCGGCGCGCTGGGTGCCGAGTGCGTCTATCGCTGCCGTCCTGGCTACCTGAAACTGGGCCGCCACGTCTGCCAGCGATACGAGGCGCACGGCCAGCTCTTCCTCAACGACACCTTCATCGTGATATAAACAGGAATACGAAAAACACTCTGTAGACAAGACGTGAAACCTATGGCTATACCAGCTACGAGTCCTCGACGCACGCAAAGCTGCCAAACGAGAACCAGTTTTCGTGTGCAGCACGACGCTCGAGGTCGAGGCAGCCAAACAGCGGCGCCCACGAGTTCTCAAAACTGACCGCGACCCCTTGGTCCGCGAGGTAATCCTCCATTGACGTGGCGTGTGCATGGAGCCGCACCCAGACCTCCCGCGGGCGCGAGAGCACGGCGGAGCCACGGACGACAAACATTGCTCGCATCGGGCGCCGGAAGTGACAGCATGGCAGGGCGTGCCCCAGCGCTAGACGAAGAGGCTGCAGGCGGCAGAGTGCGAGGCTACCATTGCCGTCGTCCGGGTTATTGTAATGCAGCCTGGTCGCGAGGCTAGCGTAGAGCGTGTTCGGCGGGAGTGCGCGCAGCGCGGCAAACGTCGCGTCGACGTTCAACGGCCCTCCCAAGTCGACGGGGGCGCCGGCTTGGAGGAAGACGTAGAAGGCTCGCGGCTTCAGGCGGGTGTACGACGCAACGATGAAGTGCAGGTAGGCCTCAGCCTCTCGGCCGCGCGGCGAGCTGTCAACGTAGCTCACGCAGTGCAGCTTACGGCGTGGCTGCGCTCTGTATGCCTGTGCCTCGAGATCCATTAACGAGGTTGTGTTTCCAATCCGCGGCCGCCTGAACCCCGGATGAGCCCGAGAGCACTTTTCGAAGATCAAGACGGTCACTCGTGGGTGCCATGAGCAGCTCACCCAGCTGAGATCCTCTTGGCAGTGCGCGATGACAAGGGTGAGCTCGAGAGGCAGAGAGCTAGTACTATCGCTCGGCACCAAGGCGAGCGGCGAGCCTTGGTCATCTCCAAGGCGCTCGCTGCGAATCGGCACCGCCGGGGCCACGTCTAGGTAGCTGCACGCCGTCTCGTTGAGCGTGGCGCGCCGCGCATGGCGAAAGCACCATCGTCCCCCGCTGGCTTCCGGAGCCTTGGGCGAGCACGACGCGCTCGACGCCGAGATGGGGCAGCCGCGAGTCGCGAAGAGATGGCAAGCACGTGCGCACGGCGGTGCCTCGCAGCGATCGACATCGAAGGCGCCGCAGGCCGACCACTCCACGCAAGCACGTGCACAAGCGTGCAGGTTGTGCTGATGCGGCTGGTTCGCGCGCAGGCGCAGTACTCGATGCTCCAGGCCGACGTTCAGCCCCGGAGTCGAATGGCATATCATCGGCCGCAGAGGGCTCTCACTGATGCCGCAGCAGCCTTTGCCTATCAGCTGCCAATCCTGCAGGAGATGGGCGCCTGCGAGTGCTGCTCGGAGGTCACCCCGCATCATTGTGATTGGCTCGCGTTGCATGCATGTGCATCTGTGTGCAAAGCACTCCACCTTCCGACCGCAGCAGCTGTATACGCCTTGGCAGTCTGCACCGTGCGCAATCCAGAACGTCCGCTCCGACACGTTCGTTGTCCACCCGAAGTCCCTGCCCAGCTCGCACGGCCATTCGTGGTTCCGCTTCCAGAGCAGCTTCAGCTCGCAGGGGCCGGCCAGCTGACCCATTGAGCCTCCGAGCTGGGCAACTCGAGCTGGGCAGGCCCGGCGGCGGTTCGCAGCGTGACGACCGTGCGTGGAGATCGATTGGCGTACTTACGAGTATCCGCATGAACGGTGCAGACGCGCGGTGGTGTGCCCCTGCATGCTCCCGCCGGGATTTCGCCTGACCGGCAGCTTAGGCAAAGCAATGATCTAAAGTAACTAAAGAGCGAGGTTGAAGGAAAGGTTCATCAAGTGGAAATCAACAGAACACAGACACACATATGAACAAGACACACACCAACCACTCATGACACCACTAATACGAAGCCGGCATGCCTGGAGAAGCTCGTTTCCTAATCGAGAAGCCAAAACATGGTCGTCCTGTCCCTCCTCGCGTCGCCCGTGGCCGCCGCCGCCCAGCAGTGCGTCGGTGGTCGCACCATTGCGCACTCGTATCGCGACGCGAGCAACCCGTGCACCGGCGCGCTGGGTGCCGAGTGCGTCTATCGCTGCCGTCCTGGCTACCTGAAACTGGGCCGCCACGTCTGCCAGCGATACGAGGCGCACGGCCAGCTCTTCCTCAACGACACCTTCTTCGGTGGTCGGTGTGAGAGGCTCTGCCCGTCGAGCAAGCAGAGCTGTGCGGCTCCGCTCGCGGCCGTGCGTCACAATTCGACGGATGCAACGGGGCAGCCGTGCATCGCCACGAGATGCTTCGAGAGCGCCAACGCCGCGCTGCTCAACTTGGCACGAGGCAACTGGGAGGTCTGGCGGCAGGCGCGAAGCAGCCGATCGGGCTTCTATCGCGACTCAGCCAACATCATCGACCCGGACGATGCTCTGCAGGCCGGTGGTGTCAATGACTTGCTGCGCACGGTGGAGACCCCGACAGCCGCAGAAGACCTTCGTGTCGCCGTCGAGGCCGGCAACAATCAAGGGGCCAGCGGTATTGTCGGGCTGGGCCTGATCATGGAGGCGGTCGCCCACGCGCTCGGATGGCAGAGCACCAGCGAGATGATCGCAAGGGTGTCGCTCACCATGCGATCGCTCACCGGGAAGACGCCCGGCGTGCGCCCGGGGCGCGACCCGCGCGGCTTCTTCGTGCACTTTTTCGATCTCAACACGGGCGCAGCCCCGCGTGCGACGACCTCCTGCCTCATGTGCACGGGGCTGCTGATGGCTGGCGCGCTCTTCTGCAGCACCTACCTGGCCACGGTGGACGCGCGCGCCTCCAAGGAGGTGGCGTCGCTCACCAGCGAGCTGTGGGCCTCGATTCAGTTCCCGTCGCTCCTCTGCTCCAATGGCGTGGTCTCGTCAACCGGAACCGCCATCCCCATGACGCTCAATCTCACGGGCAATGAGTGCGGGCCGGCGAAGGAGCCCGTCTCCGACGGCTTCTATCAGTTCAACGAGGAGCACTACACCATCTGGTTTGCGTTCGAGCAGGCATGCGGCAAGCAGCCTCAGGGCAAGTGCAGCAACGCCGCAATCGAGACCATGTGGTCCAAGTGGATGGGCCGCCGCCTCCACCCAGACCATTCGTATGCTGGGATACCGCTGCTCTCGACGTGGAGCGGCTACATCGTCCACCTGCCCTACTACACGTCCCACTCGTTCAACTCGGAGCCGGCGTTCACGCAGCTCTTCCGCAACCACTGGCTCGCCGACTGGACGTACTTCAACAGCACGCAGGAGGCAGGCGAGCGCGGTCGCTACGGTCTTGGCGCGGGGCCGACGCCAGGCTGGTGCACCGAAGGAGAGCTCTACATTGCCGACCGGCTCGACCAGGGCAGCAAGTCGCACTGCCGCATCTACAGTCCTTACGTCACCGCTGGCTACCTGCCTGCGGCGCCCGCACTGATCAAGTCGCAGCTGCTCGAGGTGATGGCAGACGGCGACGCCGTCGTGCCCGTGCCGCAGACCGATACCTACGTGCTTTGGCGCCGGAGCATGCTCGACCAGGGCTGGCCGAGCCACACCGACGGCTCGACTGCCCGCTTCACGATGGTCGACTTTTCGTCGGAGCTCTTCGGGCTGTCGACCTTGTTCCTGCCGTCCGACTTCTATCAAAATAACACCAACTACTTCAAGCCCCTGCCCATCCCCGCTTCTGGCCCTCGACATCAGTTCGTCGAGAGCGGTCGAGCAGCGCCACAGGCTTCCGGGGCTCCACTGCGCCAGGTGCTCCTGCACATTGGGGTGGTCATGTGCTTCGCTGGCGGCGTGATGCTCGGGGCGACCGCGATGGTCCATAGGTGGTTTGTGAGGGCGCAGTATCGGAAGGTTTAGCAGCACTTTGGCATGAGGCCTCAAATGATTAAAACAAAAAAAGTGAGCTACGGACCGACCCAGAGTTCATGTACATGGCTTGCTCGCGCGGCCGCGCTCGCTGCGTCACTTCTTGAGGCCCGCGAGCACCTTGAGCTCGAGCAGCACCAGGATGGCCGCCACGCTCTGCCCGCTGCCGCTCAGCCAGCCCTTGGCGAGGCCGCCGAGGAACAGGCCTGTCGTCAGCATCATCCCACCGCCGAGCGCGAGCAGGGCGTGCGCCGCGTCGGAGAACGGCTTCTTGACCTCGTACAGCTTGGCGGTCGCGACGGGCGTGAGGTAGATGAGGGCGCCGAGAACCGTGTAGACGCCCGCCGCGACGAGAGGGCTGAGCTTGCCCATCAGGATGCCGTGGCCGAGGCCAAAGAAGAGCACGCTGCCGCCAACCATCGAGCCCTTTGGTCGTCCGAGCGTCTCCCACGTGGGCACGATCACCAGGTTGGTCAGCCCAGCGGCGATCAGCCCGTACCCGGAAGCCAGCACGGCACCCTGCTTGGACGCGAAGAGCACATACGCCAGACAGATCTGCCAGGCGGCGGTGACACGCATCATGGCCACGGTCGCCTCGTCGCGGCTTCGCTCTCCGAGCTTGTCCACGCCCCACTCAGGCGCCGTCCACCACGCAGTGGCCGAGGTCGCGAGAAGGCCGGCGCCGACCGTCGAGAGCGCGGACGCGGTGGGCGGAGGCGTGCGGTTGACTGTGGCCGCCCGCAGCGGCGCCACGGGGACTCGCAGCGCGGCAGCGCCTCCGAGAAAGAGCAACAGCGTCCTGATCATTTGAGATTACCGGAAGTAGAAAACTTCACGTGAATCCGGCATTCTTTTGCTGCTCTTGAATCACAGATTTTGAAAGAAAAAACGATGCCTAGCAAGAAGCCAAAACCTATGGCTATACACGCCCAAACCACAACCTCAATCGAGAGTAAAAACGTGCAGGGGTTTCAAGACCATGACTGATTCTGGTTGCCCCCCGAAAGCTGGCCGTAGTCTTCCGCTTCTAGTCCTCGCGAGGTCCATCTGCGAGGTTCAGCTTTTGGCTCTTCCAGGAATGGCACCTTGGCTCGCGCCGCCGCGCAGCGCCGGATGCGAGTTGGTATCTCACAACTCGACATCAGTTTCGCGCGATGCACTCTCGCGCGTATCGTCCACGGCCTGCGGGGTTCCCTTGCCAATAGTTGTGGTGCGGTCATCATTTGGCAGCACGACCTTCTTGGACGAGCGAACAAAGCCCAGGACGGGGTGCTGGTCGCAGTGCATTCGGCTCAGAGTATTGAAGACTTGCATGGGGCGGGTGCCCACGCCCGCGCCATATGCGGCGCCACCTGGGGACCACAGCCATTCCTCAGGCACCAAGCCGCGTGACACGTCAGACCTGTGGTCGACGGAGGCGTTGGCGGCACCGAGCTGCGCATCCGCCCAGCCGATTGGCAGGTAGTCGCAGCAGAGGACGAGCGTGATCAGCCATGCCATGTCCGGGTGCTCGGAGAGGTTGAGCTGCAGCGCGCGGCCTGCCGACATCAGGTCGGGCAGCGAACGTGGCCGCAGCGCGAGCGAGTGCTGCCTCGCCAGCGTTGACGCGCCTTTCATCTCACCTGCTGCTTGGTGCGCCTGCCGGCGCTGGCTGGCTGAGCGCTCGTCGACGAGCCGCGGCGGGCCGATGGACGAGCGCCGCCGGCGTTGGCCTGGGATCGGCTTGCGCGGCTCACCTTCGCCCTGCCGCTCATTGGAGCCCACCTTCTTGAAGTGCGACTTGCGTTGCCCGGTCTTGGCGCCAGGCGGCCCACGGCTGCTCTCGCCCGAAAGCGGCCTACCGACTCCCATCAGCGGCTGCTTACGCCCGCCATTCAGCCGCGCGCGCGTGTCCTGCTTCGCGAGCAGGGTCTCGACTGGCATCTCACGTGAGCGTGAGTGCGTACGGAAGCAGTAGTAGTACGTCACGTCGCCCGCGCCACTGAAGAGCATCCACGAGTCCGCGTGGGCCCACGGCCGGACGCGGTTCTTACGCCGCCGCTCGTACAGCACCTGCTCGCGGAAGGCATCCAGCAGCGGATGGTCGCTGCGGTGCTCGAGCGTGATCGCATCCTCGTAGCAGACCCCGCCCGCGCGCCAGCCGTCGACATGGTCACGGTCGAGCTTGACATGTCGCCACGGCGCGGGCAGCGGCGCGCGGATCGCCTCGACAGCGAGCCACATCATGACGTACTCTGCCTCGGCGCCCATCACGACACTCATGTTGATGCCGAGCCGCTCGGCCATCTCGACGACCGCTTCGGGCGTGACACGCGCGTCGCGCTCGGTATGTTCGGGCGACGGTGTCAAGAGCATGAGCGCCTTGGTCTGCTGCAGCGTCTGGTTGGGCGCGTCGAGCCGCGCGGGGCGCGAGGGGCTCGAGCGGCGCGAGGTGGGCGCAGGCTCGACCGTGGGCGCAGGCTCGGCCTTGGACCGTGCGGTGGCCGCCGCGAGCATTCTTGCGGCGTGCTTGGCAAGGTTGACTGCCAGCTGGCGGCGCGCGTACAGGTTCTCTCGGTGCTGGTAGAACTCGTCATGTAGCGGCCGCATCAGCAGCTCGCCCGCCGGCTCGAGGGGCACGTCGCTACCGGGTTCTAGCGCACCCTGCTCGTCGCGCAGCGACGCCATGTGTCTCTGCGACCACCGCAGCAGATCTTTGCCTTCGCGCCGTACCACCATCGCGCCGTGGAGGCGGCGCAACTCCTCCTCGGGCGCCTCAAGCTCGCTGACGAGCTCGTTTCGCGCGTCGTGGATCTGATTGGGAAGCCAGTCAAACTGGAGAGCCTGCTCGTTGTCCGTGCCCGACTCTTCGCGTGACGGCAGGTCGTTGACGAGCATTTCGACCTGTGCCAGCCGCCCCTGCCCGCGTTTGGCCGCCAGCTTGAGCGCCTTTGACGATGGCAATTTCTGCCCGTCGAAAGCCGTCGCCTCTGCGGCGAGCTTGGCCTCGCGACCCTCCTTGAGCGCCGCGCTGGCGGCCTTCTCTGCCGCGCCCACTCGGGCCAATTCCTCCTGCAGCTCTCGGCGCACGTTGACGCGCGCGGTGTCGGGTGCCTCGTGCGAGAGCACCGTCCACTCCATCCCCCGGGCGTTGGGCGGCAGCCCGAGCGACTGGTTTAGACGGGGCGATGGCAGCTCGCCGTACGGGAGCGCCCTGAGGATCCACATGAGCAGCGCCTCCGGCGTGTCGTGCTGCGTCTCCTCCTCCACGTGCGAGATCTCGATGGTGACGTCGCACGTGCCCGACGAGACGAGCAGCTCGATCCCGAGATGGTCGTCAAACGGGTCGTCGGGGTCGTTTCCCTGGTGGCCTTGCAGCGAGACGGCGAGCCGCTGGGCGTCGCAGCGCGCTGCCTGCGCCAGATCGGCGAGCAGGCAGGTGCGAATCGACTCGTTGAGTTCCGACGCTGTCAGCTCGTGCGCTGAGCCAGTGGCAGCTGTGCCACCCATCTGCGGCAGCTTCTTGGGCAGCCCGGGGCGCAGCGTGAGTGAGCACGGCGGCGTCGTCGTGTGGCGACCCACATGCTTGAGCAGCTCCTCACGCCCGCGCAGCGTCGCCACGCGGAGCGCTAGCTGGTTGTTGCGCTTGCCAGCAGCTCGCGTCACCTTCAGGAAGGTGAGGGCGAGTACGCGCTTCGCACGCACATCCTGCCAATCGAGGTATTGGTGGCGCTGCGTAAGCGCGCACAGCAGCCGATGTGCGCCCTGCGCCCGGGCGAGCTCAGCGTGCAGACGCCCCCACGTGTCCATATCCGGCTGCGCCGCCTCGAGCTCCTCGCGGAGGCGCGGCAGCTTCTCCTCGATGCGCATCAGTCGCTCCTTGCGCTCCTTGCCCTGCTCGGGCCGCGCGTTGGCCTCCGAGCGCACCAGCTTGTCGGAAAGCTTGTCAATCTTCTCCCACAGCTCGTCGAGATAATCGCTCATCTTGGTGAACGCCTTCTGGCTCATCTCGCTCTGCGCCTTGAGTAGGCCAGTCTGCCCCAGAAGCAGTGGGATCACGATGTGATGCGCATCGGTCACCTGGGCCGCTAGCTCCGCCGCACCCTCGCACGCACTTGCCTGTGCGAGCAGTACGCGCCGCTCTTGCTCGGCCGCGCCGCATTGCTTCGTCACGCGCTCGATCTCCGATGCGAGCGTGGCCATCTCCTTGCGCGCCTTCGAGATGAGTTCACTCGAGCGCCCCTCGAGTGGCGCCTGCGTCGCCGACACCTCGAGCCCCTCCGCCTCGCCCTGCGCGCGATGCAGCCGCAGCCGCGCCGCAAAGTGTGCGCGCGGGGCCTCCTCAAGCTGTGCGAGCTCCACATGGAACCTGGCCGTCTGCACCTTGAGCGCCGCCTCGCGCTCCATCAAAAAGGTCTGCAGGAGCTCCATCTCGGGCTGCGAGCGCTGCGCGTATAAGAAGAGCCGGTGGTCCTCGTACAGGTTGAGCATGAGCTCATTCGTCGAGAGCCACTGCCGCACACGCCGCTGGAACTTGATGACCAACCGCATCGGCAGGCCCGTCTGGTCGGCCTGCAAGCCGAGCAGGAAGAGGGCGCGCCTCTGGATGAGCCTCTTGAGCTCGAGACGCGCAAGAAAGCCGCGCGCGACACGCTGGACGCACTCGACGGCGGCGAGTTGCTTCAGTGCACGCGCCATCTGCCGTGCGCGCCGCTCCTGCTTGTCCTTGCGCTCCATGAATGCAAGGCGCTCCTGCTCGACACGCATTGCCTCGACCCGCCGCTTCGCACGCCGCTCCGCATCCTCCTCGCACCGGCGGCGCTGGTTCTCCTCGGCAGCGAGCGCGAGCATCCTGCCGCCTGCGCCGACGCGCAGCTTCTGCCGGAAGTAGAACTGCACCACGCGTGCTGCCGCCTCCTCCCGCGAGGTCTCCCGCTGCACGACGCGTCGGTGGAACAGCCGGCGACGATGCGCCATCTGCAGCTTTATGACGCCCTGCTCGTGCCGCCACTGCCGCCGCTTGGCCGCGTTGTAACCCGCTGCGCCATGGAGGTACATGACGAGCGCGAGTGTACGCCAATCCGCGGCCTGCGTGTGCACGTCGACCGACGCTGCAGCCATTGACGGCGTCGTCACCTGCTGCGCTGCCGCCATCCTCAACCCAGTTGAGACCTCGAGCGCCGACATAGCAAGCAACTCGTCGCGGGAGAGCAATCGCTTGAGTGCCGTCTCGGCGGCCATCATTCGCGGCACCGACTCGGCGCCGTTGGTCGCCTCCGCCGACAGCTGCGGGTCGCCACGGAACCAGCGCAGCCCAAATGGGTCAGTCGCCGTCGGCATCGGCAGCCGCCAGACGTCTGTCATCGCCTTGAGGACATAGTCGAGCCCCGACCACAGGCCCGTTGCTTCACGGGGTCGCTTGAGGTCGTGCGCAGCGGCGGTCGCCCAGCTGAGCGCATAGTTTGTGAACCTGGCCTTGGGGCAGCCGCGCTTGATCGCCAGGTCGCGCACAAGGTCGGGACGAAGCTCATTGATTTCCCTGACACCCGAGGCTGTGCGAGACTCCGCAGCTGCTTCCTGCGCATTAAGTCCAGCCATCGTGCGTGATGATTCGTGCCTATCGCTGAAGGCGCGCAGGGACTGACGCCGGCCCTGATGGACCTCTGCAGGTGCCAATCCGTGCTCCGCGTCTTTAGCAGCAGCCGTCATCTTTGCGCGCGACGCATCCGTTGCAAGGCCGCTGCTGCGGTCCTTGCCCCTGTGGTCCTGCGGGGGTGCCAACGGGCGGGCCCTGTGTCGCTTGGGCGGCAGCAGGCGCGGCTGTGTGGCGGCGGCCTTGATTCCACCGAATGCTGCCACGCTCGCGGCGTGCATCTCGCGTCGCTCCTCGAACTTCTTCTCCGCCGCCTTGCGCTGCGCCTCGCGAAGCAGCTCGAGCGCGCGCGCCTGCGCCTGCCACGTGACCAGATCCTCGACGAGTAGCAGCGATGCGGCACGCAACGCGCCGAAGCCCTCGGCGATGGCGCCGCGTACCGACACCGGGATCAGGGCCATGCCGCCACCAGAGCGCGTGTAGCTCTGCAGCCGGAGCGCAAGATTCGTGAGCCGCTCGACGGCCTCCTCGCGCATGACACACCGCGCTGCCCACCCGGCCGGCAGCTTACCTGCACCTCCCAGAGGCAACGCGATCGTTTCGGTCATACCATGTGCGTCTAAGCCGGGGCCGCCGTTGCGTGGCCGCGCTGTCTGCGCATGCGTGGAGGTTGCAGCCTGTGCACCGAAGAGCAGCGGGTGTGGCAGCTCTCGCGAGAGTGGCCGAGCAGTATGCGGCATGCGGGCCGAGAGCACAGATGCATTGAGCGACTGCAGTGCCGCATCGCGCATGCCGCCATCGCCCGTCCCGTATAGCGGGCCGCCGATCTGCGAAAAGTCCAGCAGTGGCACCTTGTGCGACCGCTTCGTGCGAGTGCGCCCCAGCCCACTGCGATCGCGCTCGAGGGCCTGCGAGAGACTCAGCACCGGCGTTGCGCCCCTGATTCCCATGCTTTCGCGACGCGTTCGGTCGTCATGGTCCGCTACACTGCCGCGCTCCCATTCGCCGTCGAGTGTCAGGGTGCGCCGCGCGCTGCAGCCTGCCCGCCTGCCACGCTGTGGCGTCGCCGATCTCGCGGGTGACTTACTAGCGCGCGCCATGACTCAGCGTGCGTCGTCGCAGAACAGGTGGAGCGGAATCTGTTCAGATGTTCGCTAACAGATTTACCGTAAGCTTTATAAGGCAGCCAAACTGGAATTCTCAAACATTACCCAAGAATGCCAGCCGGTCAGCGGCCGCCTCGCCGTGTCGCGCTCGATTGGCTCGACAAGCAGCCCGACGGGGACGGCGACAGCCGCGGCTCTGCGCGCTCCAACGCCGCGGCGCTTGGGTTACGTCTTCACGAGGAACCCGCGGCGGCGCGACCCGCTGGCGGCGGCTCCGCTAGTGGTGGCGGTGGCGGCGGCCGTGTGTCGCCGTCTGCGCAGCGCTCCAGCACGGCAGCGACGAGCTCGCGCAAGCTGCAGGAGCAGCGCGTCTCCTCGCTGCTCTCGCGGCTGGGCGACGCGGAGTGCCGCTCCGCGCCGAGCGTCGTGTCGGGACGCACCACGGGGTCGTCTCAGGGGTCGTCTCAGGGGTCGTCTCAGGGGCCGTCCAGGAGCAAGGCAGGTGGAGGCGGTGGCGGTGGTGGAGGGAGTGGAGGGAGAGGAGGTGGAGGCGGCAGCGGAGGAGGTGGCGGAGGGGCGAGCGCGACCGCCAACGACCGCGCCGCCGCTGCTGCCGCCGCGACGCGCGGCGCCGCGACGACAAAGACGACGAGGGTGGTGGCGTCGACACGACACGAAGGCGACGCGACCTCCAAGCACAGGGCGCGGACGGCCAGGCCGCGGCCGGGCGGGGGCAGCAACGGCAACGGCAACGGCGCGCGCGGTGGCGCGCGCGGCGATGCGTTCGCGTCCCTCGGCGGCGATGGGAAGCGGATGCGGCTTCACGCGCTGCCGGGCATGAGCTGGGTGGAGGACCTCAAAGACGGCGGCGACCCCTCCTGCGTGCCGTCGCAGCAGCCGCCGCCCGCCGTCGCCACCCTCGACTTTGACGGCGTGCGGGCGGCGCTCGCGCCCCCCACGCCGCTGACGGCGGCGGAGGTGGAGGCGTACTCCAACACGCACAAGTCCTTCCACGATGCGGCGCTCCGACGGCGCGGCCTCTCGCAAGTCTCCGACGACGACGAGGCGAAGGCGGCCAAGCTCAAGGCGCGCGCCGTCAGCACCTCTCTGGGCCCCTCTCGACCCACCAGACCCTTGTAGACCCCTGCGGGCCAAACACGCCCAATCTGCTGTGCTACTCACACGTGCGTGCCCCGTGTGCTGCCTTGCTCTCAAAGGCGCGCGGTGCGTGTGAGCTGCTCACACAGAAGCGCGCGCGCCGGAAGTACGCGCATGCGGTGGATGACGCGGTGGACGCGCACGAGCACGACGTGGACGGCGCGGTGGATGCGCTGAGGGAGATATTGGCGTCTCGGCCGCCCAAGAAGGAGCGGGCGGTGGAGGGCGAGAAGGGCGCGTGTACGGTGGAGCGGAACGCTCCGTTTGCGGAGTGGGTGGACCAGCTGGGCATCGGGCACAAGGCGCCGCCCTCGCAGAAGGAGCTGGCGGCGGCCAAGGCGGCGGCGGCGAGGCGGCGCGCGGCGAAGATGCTCGAGCGGCAGAACAAGGCCGCGGAGATGCGCAAGGCGGAGGAGCGCGAGGCGGCCAACCGGAAGGAGACGCGCGCGGTACATATACATGCGCCGCGCCGCCTTCGCTGCGCCACGATCCCTCGACTCGATCTCGACTCGCAGATCAGATCAGAGCGTAGCGCGTACCGCGCTCTATGCCTCAGCCCAAGCTGCGCATGCTCACATGCTCACGTGCTCACGCACCCCTGACACGCCCACGCCCACGCCCACGCCCCGGCGGGACAACAGGAGCGCGAGAAGCGCGAGAAGAAGGAGGAGGACGTGCAGATGAAGCTCTTCAAAATGGAGCAGGTCGACGCCCATGCCGAAAGCCGATTTGGCCGTGCCAATCAGCCTTCCCAGCCAAACTGGCCGAGGATGGCCGAAGCCTGGGGCAGCCCTGGGCCTGGTTCGGCCACTGTGCGAGGGCCTGTTGGAGTCAGATCTGGCCGAAGTGAGCGCCGCCTTGTTTGATGTCAACACATAGATCGACGCGGCGCATCGCCTCACGTCGCTGTGGCGGCCGATGGTCCTCCTCAACGCGATCGTGATCACCACGACCGCCCTCAACCTCGTCTACATCTTCCCCGCACGCGTCGCGCACACCGAGGTCGCCTCCCTGTGGTGGAAGCGAGGCGGCCCTCTCCCTTTGGCCACAGATCCGCCCCTCCAGGCGGCACACCCGCAGCCGGTAGACTCAGGCCCATGCAGGGCAGCCCCAGGCCACCCTCGGTCATTCTCGGCCAAGCGCGGGCCTTGTTAATTGTTTCCAACGCAGGTCGCCGGCAAGGATGAGGACGGCGAGGTCCTCTACTACGCGGCACGGCCGTGGCGCTCCTCGTGGGGCGTCATGTGGGGGATGCTCAGCGCCTTTGGATCGCTGCTGTCGCTCGTCAACATCCTGCAGGTGATGACGGACGAGACGCCATAGTACTCCCCGCGCCACACGCCTCAGTTCTTCTCACCCCGGCCCCTTTGCTTCCTCCCCGCCGCGTGCCCCCGTTCGCTCTCATCACCACACCTCATGACACGGCCTTCCCTCCGTGTCTCTCGTGCCTCCACCGTGGGTGCCCTGCAGGTGCGGCTGTGGCTGGTGATGCAGGGGACGCATTTCAACGGCGGCATCGCCAAGATCTCCATCTACATGGGCTACTTCTCGGTCTGGTGCCAGTTCCAGGCGCTCGTCTCGCACTGCAACAAGCTCGAGTGAGACCCGCCGCGTCGCATGGAGCTCACGCGACCCCTCAACAACATCAGATCAGCGCGCCGCTCCACACCTCAACAACATCAGAGCAGAACACCGCTCCACACACCTCAAACCCATTCTGCACTTCTCACCCGCGTCAGCGCCACACGTGCGCACCTGCCGGAGCAGGAGCCTGCTGGCGCGCATCTCGAGCGACGTCGACGTGGGCGCGAAGGTGACCGACACCGACGTGAGCGACGTGCTGCCCGGCCAGGTCGCCGTCAACACCCACGCGGCCGCCACCGTCTGCCTCGTCCTCGCCATCCTGGTCATCCCGACGCAGGTTAGCCTAACCCCAACCCTAACCCTAACCTCGCCATCCTGGTCATCCCGACGCAGGTCGCGATCCAGCTCCTCTCGAATCCCAACCCCAACCCCCTGACCCTAACCCTGACCCTGACCGTCACCACAACCATAACTTGGCGCAGGTCGCGATCCAGTTCTTCTCGTACTCGGTCATGCACCGCGGGATGGTCAGAGTGAGTGGCCGTCTTGGCAGTGCCACAGCTGACCACACCACGGGCTCATCTGACTGCATCTGAGGGCTTGAGGCTGCTGCCCTCCGCACTCGCAAGGAGAGGGCCACACCACCGCCGAGAGGCCGCGCGGCCCTCCAGCCAGAGGCCGCCCGAGTCGACATGCGCGCCGCGTCTCGGCCACACACGTGTGGCAGGTACCGCGGCCTCGCGCCGCTGGTGGGCGCCAAGCAGATGGAGGCGCACTTCCGGCTGTGCGTGCAGCTGGCGCTCGTCTCCAACTCGATCTTCCTCGCCGTCTTCATGGCGATCTACCTCAACGAGCTCAAAGGCATCGAGACCGACACCATCTACTCGTCGCTCTACCAGGTGACGCACTCGTGCAGCAACATAGTGCAGCAAGCGCCGCGCCGCTCCTGCGACACGCCACGCCACGCCGTGCCGCTCCTTATCCACGCCACCTCACACCGCAACTGCTCTCTCTCTCTCTCTCTCGCTGTATGTGTGATGCCAGATCGCGTTTGCGTTCAACGGCATCGGCGTGGCGGTGCAGATCCTGTACAAGCGGATCAACACCGAGACCGACAATTGCGCCAAGGAGCGAGAGCAGCTCAAAGCCGCGCAGCTCGCCCTCGCAGATTACCTCGAGGTGTGTGCCGCCTTCCTGGGAGCTCGACCTAGGCTCGACCAACAGATCAGCTCAGGGCGGCTCCGCCTTGTCCCATCTGCTACTACCCACATGCGCGTGCCTCGCACGACGGAACACAGGTGGACGTGACGACGGGCGCCGTGTGCCGCATCCACGACCTCACCAAGAAGTCCGAGCGGATCCTCAACGACTGCGTGTGCACCGTCGTCGAGAAGCTCGACGCCGACCCGAACCACCCGGACGCCCTGCCAAAGGTCAAGGTGACCATCGACGAGACGGCCCCCAAGAACTTCGTGCCGCAGCCGGGCAAGGAGGAGTACAAGCCGCCCAAGGATCTGGTCGGCACCGAGGTCGAGGTGTCGATTCTCAATCTGGAGACGGACGAGACGGACGAGACGCACGAGGCGCGCGTGAAGAAGATCGAGCTGGAGCAGGTGCTTACACCCCTCCCCCCTTGCCAATGCACGCGCCCCAATGCAAGGCACCGTTGCAATCATGCGGGTGCCAATGGTGTGCCAATGGTGTGCCAATGGTGTGCCAATTGTGTGCCAATGGCGTGCCAATGGTGTGCCGATGGTGTGCCCCTGTCGTGCACTGCCTGCAGGCGGCGCTGGAGTTGGACCTGCTCGACGACGAGGCAGCGCTCGACCGGATGCACTACTACTACGTGGTGGCATGCCAGTTCACCGTGGGCGGCACTCGTCCTGGGTCGCACAGGACACTCCGTCTTGGCTGAGCCTCAGGGCCCAGCCTCAGGCTGGACCGACGCCCTCTCCACACAGGCCTCGCGCGAGCCCCATGCCTGTGGCTCTGGAGGTGCCCCCCTAGGCGCCTCGTCGCGTGTCGTGCCCCCACCTCATGCAGGCATCATCCTGTACATCACGGTGCTGTACAACCTCGACATGCCCGCCGGCATCAACCTGTTCGACGACATGCAGGACCAGCTGAACATGGAGGTGGCGGTGGCCACGGGCCGGGAGGTCTGCCCCGACGGCCAGACGTGCACCGTCATCCAGCTCAAGACGTGCGCGCTGTGGAAGAAGTGCGGAGAGACGATCTCCCAGTTCACCGACGAGTGCGGCTTCGGCGTGTGCGCGATCCCCGACGTCGAGTGCGGCGACGGCATCTGCGTCGCAGAGGACCTCGGCTGGTCGCAGGTGTGGGAAGCTCCACACCCCTCCCCCCCCGCCTCACACGACCCTGACCCCAGCCCCAAACTCCAAGCCCAAGCCCAACCCTGCCACCGTGTGGTCACCGTGTGGTCGGCAGGTGGGAGGGACGTGCATCGCGATCGGCGTCGTGTGCGGCCTGATCGGCATCGGCGCCAACGTGGCGATGTTCCGCTGCATCGGCACCGCCATCGGCAAGTCGCTCTGCATGGGCTTCATCCTGGGCCTCTCGCTTGGGGTCTTCTGCGCCGTCTTCACCTACTACATCGTCGCCATCGACGGCGATATCACCTTCCCGTGCGACGACGCGCGCTACGGGGCGGCGCTCGGTAGGGAGTGCCTCGAGCGGCAGGCCGCCTACTGGGTCAAGAACACCTTCGTCGAGAACGCCTCCGGAGCGATCATGGGCTCGCTGCTTGGCCTGACCTTCTACCTGGTGCAGTCGTTCATTCTGCTGGCGGCCGTGCGTGCGGCACGGTCAGAAGTCTGATGGCATGACGGCGCCTCGTCTGTGGCCGCCATGAGCTCCTCAGACGGCATCGGAAGGCTCGAGAGACCGCCCCTTCAGCAGAGGAGGCCGCCAGGGCCGACATGCTCTTTTGCCACTCTTGTTTTGTTACCTCCCGCAGGTGCTGCAGCGGCGCGACGCCAACGGCTTCGCCGCTTTCCAGATGACCATCCAGTTCGTGTACCAGCTGATCTCGATGGCCCTGTGGCCGGTCATTGTGCTCGTGCTCTACCCGGCCGGCGCCTTCGAGTCGTTTGCCGCTTGGGGCGAGGGGGTCGCCGCCAAAGAGGCGCAGATGATCCGCCTCCACTCGTCCAACTTTCCTTTGGCCGAGGTCTCGTACGTCGACGGTACGATCACACTGTCAAAGACAAGGGCAGCTTAGTCGGCCGGGCCACAGCTGTGGCTCATCATACCACATCGCCCGATTCGCCGAGGATGGCCCACCTGAGACCTGAGCGCCGCGCTGCCTTCTTTCCCCCACGCACACGCACGCTTACACGCTTGCACGCGCGCAGGGATGATGGCCCACCTGAGACCTGAGCGTTGCCCTGATGCTTTCCACACGCCTACACGCACGCAGGGATGATGTGGCAGAACCTCTCAACGGCGCAGGACGCCGTCTCCTTCCTGTGGGTCGACCCCCTCTACATCTTCGGCGCCGTGGTCGCGATCTCGTCCGTGCAGGTCGCCGGCCTCGTCATCGTCTACGTGGCGGGCGACAAGTACCTCCACTACCTCAAGTGGGTCCTCCTCGGCGAGATCGTCGTCTCGGCGTACATCGTCGTGCTTATCCGGCTGCTCAACCTCTGCGTCTCGCCGCTGGGCGTCGCGCTGACGATCATCTTCTCGCCGTCGCTGCTGCTGCTGCTCGTGTCGTCCTTCTACGTGCTGCAGTCGGACATCCTCGGCGATGTGCATGCTCGTCTCCCCCTCATCCTCTCCACCCTGGGCCTGGCGACGCTGTACATGCTCGCCGTCGGCATCTCCTACGTCCTCGCCGCCTCCTACGCCCCCGAGGTGCTGGTGGGGCAGGCGGAGGACGGATGGCTGCTCGTCACCATCGGCGGCATCGTCGTCGTCGTCGCCGTCATCGTCGGGTTCCTCGTCCTGATGCGCATGTGCCTCACCTGGTGCCGCCAGACCTGCTGAGTGTCGACTGCTGAGGTCGGGCCCTCTGATTCGGGCTGGGCGACTCGTCATGTATAGACCACGCTCAAGGCTCGTGCATAACGCATAAGATATAGCGATACGAATAGAGCTACACAACGCGCGCTGCGGGCGTTCACTCACCAAAGATGTGCTTGCCTCCCCCCCGGCCCTTTGCCTTGGCGCGGCTGGCGGGACCGCGGCGTCGGGCGCCGGTTGGGGCGCGCGCGCATCTCCGGAAACGAGATCTCGACGGAGCGCTGCGTCTGCCGGTCGGCGGCGCCCCTCTCGCGCAGAAAGTAGAAGGGGCACGCGCGTGAGAGCTCCCGCCAGCCGGCGGTGCCAGCCGCGCAGTCGGCGGCGAGGGCGCGGCGCGTGGCGGGAGACACGACGAGCTGAGAGACGAAGGCGGCCGAGTCGCGCGGCGGCAGCGGCGCCGCCGCATCGACGACGGCGTCGCCCAACGGATCGAAGCCGTCGAGCAGAAGCAGCGGCGCCGCCGCCAGCGCCGGCGCCGCTGCCGCGCGGCATGTCGCGGCGAGCGGTCCAAGCCTCGCCGCGGCCACGGCGGCGGCTGCGGCGGCCTGTGGCAGCGCAGGGGTGGCGGCGGCCGCAGCGTAGCTCAGCCGCGGTGCCGCCGCCATCGTGCCGGCGATGGCGTGGTCTGCAGCGCCGACGGTCTGCAGGACGCGACGCAG
>Ga0209713_10000795_pt1 | contig 18116 bp, 6 predicted proteins | sample ArcOceMetagenome_3_FD_187444 | JGI IMG/M metagenome (GOLD analysis project Ga0209713, IMG submission 187444) | Marine eukaryotic phytoplankton communities from Arctic Ocean - Arctic Ocean- Svalbard ARC20M Metagenome (SPAdes) (version 2) | ecosystem: Environmental > Aquatic > Marine > Oceanic... | reverse complement strand
CACGGCCGCACAGCTCGGCGAGCCTCCGGCCGGAGAACGCGCACTCCAGCACGCAGCTCTTCACCGACGCGGGCCGGGTCGCGAAGAAGGTGCTCCTGTTCGCCGACGTCTCGCAGGAGGCGTGGGGGCCGAACCCGCACTTCCTCAAGGTCGACCACGTGGGGCAGGGCGCCAACCACCAGGCGACGCCGTACTTCCCCGACCTCGACGGCGACGGCATCCTCGACTTCTTCTACCACAACCACTTCCGCTCGTCGCTGCAGCACGAGTGGGACGTCGGCCTCGGCTGCACGACGCAGGGCGGCACGCCGTGCTTCGAGTCGATCCGGGCCGACCAGATCCTGACCGTGACCGAGGACCCGGCGATCTACGCCGACGTGCCGGTCAACTGCGAGGACCCGCAGTCGCCCAAATGCTTCGTCAAGGACGGCCCCTTCCCCGTCGACGCCCACGGCGTCGCCTTCGTCGACATCGACAAGGACGGGCTGCTCGACATGTACATCTCGACCGGCGCCGACCACGGCACGCAGACGGGGCCCGTGTACGACTCCTTCCTCGCGTGGGGCGACCAGCCCGTCGCCATCGACCAGAAGAGCGCGGGCAAGCTCAAGACGGTCGCCCACTTCCGCGGCGGCCGCGACGCGGCGCGCAGGGCCAACATGCACAACCCCGATGCGTCGGGCCGCCTCGCGTACTTTGTCGACTTCGACGCCGACGGCACGCTCGACCTCGCCTTCGCCAACCAGGTGCGCGAGAGCGCCGACTGGATCGAGCGCGACGGCAACGGCGAGTCGGCGCCGGCGGGCGTCGGCCTCGCGCTCAAGAACCAGGGCAACCGCACGTTTGCGCCGCTGCTCGGCTTCGCCGAGTACACGCGCACGATGCTGCTCACCGACGCCGACGGCGACGGCCACGCCAACGAGCTCGTCGTGCAGCGGCGCGAGTGCCTGCCGCGCTCCTTCCGCCCCGACGGGCCGCACAACCCGACGAAGACGGCCGAGTTCTGCGCGGCGCGGCCATGCGCCACCACCGCCGTCTACAGGTACGACCACGCCACGCACACGCTCGCGCTGCTCAACCCGACCGAGAACCCCCTCCACGTCAACGAAACCGACGCGGCCGACGAGGACGACGGCAACAACGTGGCCGACGAGGAGGACGAGGAGGACGAGGAGGACGAGGAGGAAGCCGCCACCGACGACGACGCGGCCGACGCCGAGACAGCTGACGAGGAGACGGAGGACGAGGAGGAGGACGCGGAGGCCGACGCCGCCGACGAGGACGCCGAAGAGGATGCGGACGAGGACGCGGACGACGCCACCGACGACAGGCACCTGGCGAGGCGTGCGCTGAAGAAGCTGCAGCTTGGGCAGTGGAACCTGACGAGTGCGGCGGAGCAGACGCGGGGCCGCGTCGTCTGGCGCTCGCGCCCCTCGGCGCCCAAGGCGGCCGTGTCGCTGCTGGCCACGTCGAGGGCCAAGGCTAAGGCCAAGGCGTCCGCGTCGTCGTCGTCGCACCACAGCACCGCGTCGAGCTCCAAGCACCGCAAGGCGCAGAAGAAGCACCACAAGGCGCAGACGTCGCTGGGGGGGCAAGCGAGCAAGCTGCCGATGCTGCCGATGCTGCCGCTGCCCGAGTGCCGCGAGGAGTGCAACGCCGCCAAGACGGGCAACGAGTGGCACGCGGCGTGCAAGATCGAGGCGTGCGCCGCGTGCGGCCAGTGCCCGCAGAACCAGAAGCGCTGCCAGGGGTGGTGCGCCAAGTCGCCGATGAAGTGGACCAACAAGTGCCTGCAGGGCGACTGCGCCGGCTGCGGCATGTGCTTCGGCTGCCAGGAGTGGTGCACGCGCAACCCGACCGGCTGGGACGTCAAGTGCAGCGACAGCGGCTGCGGCGGCTGCGACCACTGCGGCGACGGGCGCGAGACGCGCAAGGTGGTCGAGGAGAAGAAGAAGAAGAAGAGGTGGCCGGGGCACGAGCAGGGCGAGTGCCAGCTGTGGTGCGGCCGCTACGCGCAGATCTCGTGGAAGCGCAAGTGCCCCGACGCGCGCTGCTCCGAGTGCATCTCATGCAAGAAGTACGAGGGGTGCGACACGCCCGCCGGCTGCGCGCGCCGCTCGAAGGCGAAGCTCAGCTTCGGCGTCGCCAACGAGAGCCACTGCCTCGGTGAGGCGGCGTGGTCGTCGCAGGCGGGAGACTTCGACGCCGACGGCATCGCCGACCTGGCCGTGCTGTACATGGACCGGGTCGACCTCCACTACTCGTCGAAGCGCGCGAAGGGCGAGCTGCCGACGGGGACGCCGAGTGAGATGCTCACGTGGGAGCTCGGCGACGCCGTCGACACCGACGTCGGCGACATCGGCGACAACGCCACCAGGACCGACGGCGACGGCGGCGGGCAGCAGCAGCAGCAGCAGGACGGCGACGAGGAGGCGGAGAGCGACGAGGACGAAGGTCTCGAGGAGGAGGGAGCGCCCAAGGAGTGCGCGCCGATCGGCTGCACGGGCAGCCTCGCGGTCAACGAGTCGGGCGGCGGTGGCCACTTCCAGGAGACGTGGCCGTACCACTGCGACGAGCCGGACGACGGCACGGTCGGCTACAAGTGCTGCTGCGCGGCTGCAGCAGCGCGTATGGAGGAGAGCGGCAGTGCGCACCACAAGCGGAACTTGAGCAGCATCAAAGCGACGTCGATGGTGGCGACGACGGCGCGGCCGAAGACGACGGCGCTCAAGCACTCCATGAGGAAGGTCGTCGCCAAGCAGCGGGTGGGCGGCGACGGCGAGGAGGCGGTGGGCGAGCAAAGTGGCAAGCACGCGCACGAGTCAGTGCTGTCACAGTCAGTGGCACGCATCGCCAGGGCCGCCCGGGTGCGGCGCACCGAGGCGGTGCTGCTGTCCAACGGCTCGGCCGCGCAGGGGATGCCGCAGGACCAGCCGTGCACGGGCAACGGCATGCGCGTGGCCGACTTCAATCTGGACGGGGCGCAGGACCTGTTGGTGGTGTGCCGCGAGCCGGGACGGTCGCGGCTCTACATGGGCAACCCGGACCGAAACCTGGTGGGCGGCAGCGGTGCCACCAAATCGCAGCAGGGCGACCCCGCCAATGCGCCCAAGTGGGCTTTGCTCGACCCTCTCAGCCTCGGCGCACTCGCCTTCTCGGATCTCGCGGGACACAAGATGAAGGCGGACAATGAGAGCTGGACCGTCTACGATCGTGACCTCGCCAAGGAGGAGGCGGCGAAGCGGTACAAGAAGAAGGCGAGCAACTGGACCGAGACGAAGGCGGCCGTGTGGCACAAGCTCAACACGAGCACACTCGACGCCAACGGCACCGTCGGCGCGGCCGAGGACCACGGGTGGGGCGGCAACAAGGCGGTGTGGCGCGCGCGGAAGCTCAAGCGCACGGCGCACAAGAAGGCCAAGGAGGACATGTCCTCGCGGCGCGAGGAGACGATCCGAGACAAGCAGATGCAGGGGCTACTCAAGGCGGGGAAGCAGGCGACGGGCAGCTGGGGCGAGCTCGAAGACGGCACCATCCCAGTTTCGCTCCTGCAGCTCGTCCCGGGAGGCGGCCGCTCGAAGCGGGCCGCCGCCGCTGGCGCCGCTGGGCGCAACACGAGCGAGCTGCGGCAGGCGGCGCGGAGGGCACAGCAGCAGCGGCGGGCCAGGACGACGCCCAAGCGGGCCGGGGCTCTGGTGGCGCCGCACGAGTACCTACAGGACGAGGCGGAGCTCAATCTGGAGCATGACAACCAGGGGGGCATGGGGGCCCAGGAGGAGCAGGCGTGCGGCTCCCAGACCATCTGCTCGTGGGTCGCCAAGTGGGGCTGCGACAACGACGACGGCACCGACCGCTGGCGCTGCTGCTGCGGCGACCGCGTGCCAAAGGCCAAGTGGGGCGGGGGTGGCACCGATTCGGACGACCCGATCGAGAACTTTGGCGTGTCGGTCATCGACTGGAACAACGATGGCTACATCGACATCAGCCTGGGGTACAAGGCGGGCGGCAAGCAGCTGCTGATGCAGAACCAGTTCGGCAAGCTGCTCGAGGAGGCCGGCAAGCCGGCGCATCGCTTCCTCGCGCTGCGCCTCGTCGGGACGCGCTCGAACACGGCGGCGGTCGGTGCGACGGTGCTGCTCGAGGCCGACGGCTTCGGCCCCAACGGCGACCAGACGCTGCTGCAGATGCGAGAGGTCAACTCGGCCTCGCACGAGAACGACTGGTGGGGCACGCGCGACGAGCGCATCATCTTCGGCCTCGGACCACGCGGCCGGCCGACGAAGCTCGCTGTGAGGTGGCCCGGCCGCGCCGGCCACAGTCGCACGCAGCTGGTGCCAGACGTCGAGAAGTACATCAACTCGATGACCGACTTGTTGGTGGTCCGCGAGGCTTGAGGTGCGTGTGGCAGCTTGGAAAATTGGGTGTTTGTGTTCGTGCGTGTGTAATTTCTGAGTTACACTCGCCAACACGGCGCGGCGCGCGAGGTGTGCTTCGCTAGAGCGTCTGTTTCGTGGTTCGCTCCCCGTCGTTAGAGAACCCCGCCAGCTGAGCGCGTTGCGCAACCTGAGGTACGGCTTCTCTCTCTCGCTGACGAAGCTAATGTCCCTCGTCCTCTCGCTGTTCAACGTGCTCGCGCCGGCGCCCCAGGGCGGCCGCGCCGCGTTGCAGAGGGTCAGCCAGGAGCCTGAGCCTCAGGTCACCGCGCTGCAGCGCGAGGTCCAGCGGCTCCGCCGGGAGGTGGACGCGCTCAAACGAGGCGGTGCCGGCCAACCGCAGCAACAGCAGAAGCAGATCCTCGAGGAGGAGCCTCGCCCAACGGACGAGCCCACCTGCACCTGCGAAGAGGCGTCCAAGAACCCGCTCGCGCAGGAGTACGCCTACCGGTCGGGCATCTGCACCTCGGACACCCGCCAACTCGGCGCCGACCCGGTGACGACCGAGTGTCAGTACGCTGTCCACGCCGAGTACAACGGCAACGGCAAGTTCAACGGCGCCGAGCCCGAGATCTTCAACGCGTCGGAGGCCCACAACTACCGCTGCTTCGACGGCATCACGCCCATCTTCCTGCCGGCCGGCGAGGTGACGGCGCCCTGGTCGTGCACCGCCGACAACAGCTGCGGCGACTGCGACCCGCTCGGGCCGCACCCCGAGCAGTGCTCGACGGCGCGCGGCTACGCGATGCTGTGGGTGCCCAGGAACGCCACCGCCACCACGCCGCGCATCCTGTACGTGCACGGCGGCAGCTGGCTGTACGGCAGCCCGAAGTCGGCGTCGTACGCTCCGTTCTGCGCGACCATCGCGCAGCGGACGGGCATGCCCGTGCTGACCATCGACTACACGCTCGCGCCGGTCGCGAACTTCTCGAAGATCCTCGTGCAGGTCGGCACGGCGCTCAAGTGGCTCGCGACGCACGACCCGACGCGCGCGGGCCGCGACGGCGCGGGGCGTGCAGCGACGCCGCTGCGCGATGCGCCGATGGTCTTCATCGCCGGCGACTCGTCGGGCGGAGGCACCGCCACCTCGGCGCTGCTGGCGCAGGCGGCGGGGAGCCTGCCCGGCGCGGGCGGCGCCAAGTTCAGCGGCGGCGTGCTCTACTCGCCGTGGCTCAACCTGGCGTGCGACACGCCGAGCTACGTCAGTCAGATATTCAAGCTCGAGGAGGCGGCGATCGCGCCGGAGCAGCGGCAGCTCAAGTGCTCGATCCCGGGGCTCGACACCACGGGCCTCACGCAGGCGCGCGTCGCCATCTCCGGCGACGTCGCCTTCTCGGGCTATCCCCACACGCTCGCCACGTCGTACGCCGACAACGGCCAGACGTACGCTGGCTCCGCGGCGATGACGCGCGACCCGATTGCGAATGCGATGATGGCGAGCGAGACGACGCTCGCCAACATGCCGCCGCTGCAGATCCACGTCGGCCTCAGCGAGGTGCTCGTCTCAGAATCCGCCATCTTCTCGACCAAGATGGCGGCGGCGGGCGCCAGCGCCGCGCTCCACATGTACGACCAGATGTGGCACGTCTTCTCGATGTACTACGAGGGCTGCGAGCACCCGAAGCTCTCGCGGCTCCTCTTTGCCGAGTCGTCGCTCGACCTGACGTCCTTCTTCTTCAAGGACCTCGCCCAGAACGGTGGCGACGTCGGCGCATGGCAGTCCAACGGCGTCCCGTTCACGTTGACGCACTACGAGTACCCGCGCGGCGTCGATGCGGCCATGAAAAAGTATGGACAGTTCGGCTTTGCCTTTGCGCAGGGTGAGTAGCAAAAACATTCAATATCATACTGAACAGATGAACACGCAGGGCGAACAAACTACGCGTCCAGAAGGGGAGAAACTTTGCCCTTGTCGGAAACTTTGGCCTTGACGGGGGTACTCTCGGTCTCTGAAGGGTGGGACTGAGCTGCGCCGCGCGGCGACCCCTCGCCCGCCGAAGGGTGGGTCTTCTTCAGGATCCGAGGGAGCAGCCGGCAGTGCACGAGGTACATTAGGACGCTGATGTGGGCGACGTTGTAGGCGACGTTGGCCCAGACGAGCAGCCGCACGTCGCCGGCGACGCCGCCGGCGATCGTGAGCGGCAGGTACACGACGACGAAGAGCACGGCGACCGTGAGGCCCCACTCGACGTAGCCCTGGCACGCCATCAGGATGGGGCCGTAGACGCCGACCAGCGAGCGGAACGGCTGCAGCGCGATGGCCACCGGCCAGACCGAGTCGGCGAGCGGCTCGAAGACGGCCTTGTCGACCTCGTTGGTGAAGTCGTCGTCGAGCTCCACCTCGCTCGACGCGATGGCGACGGCGGCGAAGGCGACGGCGAAGAAGACCGCCAGCCCGACGTGCATGTTCACCAGCCGGCGGAAGTCGTCGAGGCGGCCCGCGCCGAGCAGCCGCGAGCCGATGATCATCACGCCGAAGGCGCAGATGTTGGGCACGCCGTACGAGAAGGCGCCCACCGCCTCGAAGAAGTTGATGACCGCCGCGTCGGCGATGCCGATGCGCGTCGCCACCAGCGGCGTCACGAGGTCGCGCGTGTTGTTGAGCACGGAGCGCACCGTCACCGCGAGCAGGTGCGTCGAGCACTGGCGCGCGACCTCCGCGTTCCCCTCGCCGCCGACGGCGTGCGCGTACGCGCGCAGGTTGGCGCCGTGCTCGCGGAAGTAGCCGCGGATGCGGCTGACGCGAAACAGCACGACCCCGAGGCAGAGCGAGCCAAGCCACATGGCAGCGGACTCGATCCATGAGGCCGCCACGAGCGCCCCCTTGGCGTCGTCGCACACCCACGCCTCCTGGTCAAAGATCGGCGTGAGTGTGCTCGTCACGTTGCCCCAGCCCTGCCGCATGTGGTAGTCGGCAATCTCCGCGTCCGTCGCGTTGGCATAGGCGCTGGCGTTGGCGGCCGTCTGCGCGTCCTCGCAGCCGGAGCCGGTGAAGACGACAATCATGAGCAGCGCGCCCACGAGACCGAAGCCGGCTGCGAAGCCGTACGCCGGGAGGAGGAGCGTGATGTTCGTGGACGCCTGGCCGAGCATGATGCCCGACAGATTCGACAGCAGTATCCGTGCGGGAATGAAGAGGCCCATCACGCGGGTCGCCTCGAGCGCGACGTTCACGAGCAGCTCGCTGTCGCTGTACGCGGGTGAGAGCGCGCGTAGCAGCGGCTCGGCCACGGCGATGCAGATGCACATGACGATCGCGCCCACGGCTGCGCAGCCTATAGAGCCGTAGATTGTGTAAGCGCCGGCGGTCGTCATGGCACCCTCACCCTCCAATTTGGCGATGGACGCCGTCTGGACGTACCAGAAGCTCGAGAATAGATCGCTCAGCCAGGTCGCCGTCAATCGAATCACCTCGTACGCCACGTTGAAGACTAGCCCCTGCTTCAGAGTCGCGTGCGTCACCATCGTCGGCACCACAAAGGCGAGCAGAGCCAGTGGGATGCCGAGGCTGATGAGGACTATATTCGACACCACCGGCCGCGCGTCAAGCCGGGCCTGCAACCTGGCGACCAGACACATGGGCTGCAGTCCCACAGCCGGGGGGTCACAGGTCAATACAACACGCTCGCCGCCGCGATTCGCACCGAATGTGCAGCTTTTTTGGCTTGGCGCGTTACCGCCGTTGCCCTGCCAGGGTATTAGCAGCTCACGGCCGCTGCAAAGCGAAAGCTTAGCCCCATTTTGACTTAGGTGAGTTTACTGAGAAGCTCAACGCATTTTTGCAGGCAAGAAATGACGGCTGGATAGCAGGTGAAAATCGCATTATTAAGTCAGGACGTCACGGCGGCGCGCGCTCAAACCAAAACTGGACGACGCCGGTCCCATCAAGCATCAACCGTCTCCTCACAGCAGGTCGCTGCTCTCGCGGCTCGGCGGTATGCCGCCCGTCCAGCTGCTCTCGCGGTTCACCGACGACACTGGCCAGCGCGCGCGGCTGGCGCCACCGCTGGCGCCGCTGCCCTCGGGGCCGGGCGTGGCGACGTAGTGGTCGTGCCACGGCGACGCGAGCGAGCTACGCGGCGTCGGCCGGTCGAAGCGCTGCCAGACGGCGGGGCTCGGCTCCTCCTCGTCGACGAGCTGCCACTGCTGCCAGTGCAGCTCGTACCGCAGCTCCTCGAGCTGCGTCGCCTGCCGCTCGACCGCCTCGAGCTGCTCCTCGAGGTCGTGCCACTGCTTCGCCTCCTGCTTGCGGATCTCGCCGTCGACGAAGGCCTGCTCCTCTGCGTCGGGCGCCGCCGCCGACAGCGCGCGCTCGAGCCCCGCGTGCTGCGCGCGCGCCTCGTCGCGCAGCTTGCGCAGCTCGGCGCGCTCCTGCAGCCGCATCTGCCGCTCGAGGAAGGCCTGCTCCTCCACCGTCGGCGCCATGTCGTCGGCCGTGCTCACGGTGAGCCCGCCACCCGAGCCCGGCGCGCTCCTGCCGCTCGAGGGCGGCAGGTGGTACGCCGGGCGCAGCGGCGACGACGGCGTCGACTGCGCGCCGAAGCAGCCGCGCTCCGACGCGGGAGACGCGGGTGCCGACTCGCCCGACGCCTTGTAGAAGTTTGGGCGCTCGAGCGGCCCCGCCGTCGCCTGCGGCCGGTAGGTGCCACCGACGGCGCCGCCGAGCGACGGCTGCGCCAGGTCCAAGGCTGATGAGCCCTTGACGTCGTGCCAGTGGGTGCGCTGCTGCTGGCGGCGCGCGTAAAGCCGTGCCTTGAGGTTGGCGAGCTGCTGAGGGGCGCAGCATGGCGGCGCCGCCAGCACCGAGTCCCACAGCTTCTCCTCGAGGGCCGACGCGGCGTTGGGCGACACACCACCGCCGCCCACGCCGCCCACGCCGCTGGTGCTGCTCGATGCGGAGGGGCTCCACGGCGCCGCGGGCACCATCGCGGGAGTGCCGAAGCCGTCGGGGCTGCCAAACGGCGCGAAGTCGCCAAAGCCGCCCTCGCTGCCGAGGCTGCCGGAGAGCGAGGCGCCGACGCCGACGCCGACGCCGACGCGCGCTGGCGAGGCCGCCTCGAGGTGGAGCGACGGCAGCACGCGGCACAGCAGCGCCTCCACGCACGCCGCGTGCTGCGCGACCGCCGCGCGCCGCTCCGCCGACGCCCACGCGCACTCGGGCGCGACCTCCGCCGCCAGGTGCAGCTCCAGAAACAGCTGCAGCGCCACCGGCAGCGTCGCCACGCCGCAGTGCTCGAGCGCCCCACTCCCAGCGCCCGCCTCGGCTCTGCCGCCGCCGCCGCCGCCGCCGCCGGGCTCGCTGGCCTCCTGCCGCAGGTACGGCGGCCTCGCGCAGGCGGGCGCCGCCGCATCACCGTCGCCCTCCTCGTCGCGCGCGTACGCGAAGCACTCCTGCGCGGCCACAATGTAGACGTCGTGCCTGCTGTCATGCACGACGAGCGGCGCAATCCCCGCCACGGGCCACATCACCTCGTAACGGTCGCCGCCCATGCACTTTCCGACCAGGTATGCGGTGTAGTCGGGATCGACGATCACCGCGCGCAGGCGCTGCGACGGCCACCGCACCGGCACGACGGGTGCGCCGCTAGATATGTCGCCCGAAGCGTCCACCGTGGCAGTGCATGCCGGAGGCCGCTCCTCCTCCGACCAGAGCGCACGAGCGGCACGCGAGGCCTCGAGCTGGCTGCGCATGTGGCTGCGCACGGAGCCAGCGCCGTCCGCCATGCCGCTTCCTGCGCTGCCTCTCGCGCCCTCCGCGCCGCCAACGGTCGCTTCGTAATTGCCAGCACCATCCAGCGTGTCGAGAGACGCCACCAGCTGCTCTGCCCACGCCATCCACCGCCCAGTGCCCACCCAGATGGCCGTGGTCGGCTGGCGCGACGCCTCCCAGGTGAACGCTCCCTCGCCCTCGCCCTCGCCCTTGCCGCTGGCCTCGCCAGCATCACTCGCCGCGGCAGCGGCCGGCGGCGTGGCACCTCCACTCGTCGGGGTAGCCGATGCGAGCGGATCCGCAGGCGGCCACTGCACCGAGACCGACGCGGGTCGCAGCGGCGGCGAGCCGAGCGCCTCCTCGGCACGCAGCTGCAGCAGCATGCGCAGCCGCTGCAGGATCTTAGGCTTGCGAGACGGCACGTTGAGCGGCGTCGCCAGCTCGTTGGCCATATTGCGCAGCAGCCAGGAGGTCGGGCAGATGAGAAGCTTGAGCGGCGGCGCGCCGCTCGGCGGCTGCTTGTGCGCCGGCAGAGCGGCCATAACCGCGCCCGTCACCGACGGGTCGGCACGGACCGGGTCGACCAGCGTGCCCTGCCTGCGTATGTACATAAGCGTACGCGCGCCGACCGAGGACGGCAGCTCGTGCAGGTCGAGCAGCGGCACGGAGGCCGCGTGCACCTTGATCGTCTCCGGGCCCGACAGAGCAAACGTGGCCGAAGCGTCTGGGAAGCCCGCCGAGTAGAGCTCCTGCGAGATCTCGACCGCGTCGGCGCCAAACTGGAAGGAAAGCGCGTCGCAGTCTAGCTGATCGAAGGTCTTGTACACGGGCTCGCGGCCGCACGCGCAACACAGCAGGTGCAGCGCGAGGCCTCCGTACAGCGGCAGCGGCCCACGACCGTCCCTCGCGGCGCAGAAGCGGAGCACGAGCGCCATCGCCTCGACCGCGCCAATCTCCTCGAGGTGCTCGCGGTTGAGCTGCTGGAGGAGCTCCTCGGCCGCCTGCTGGCGGCGCTGGAGTGGCCCGTCGGCCATGTTGACGGGCCGACGCGCCAGCGCGCGCACACGCCCAGTGGAGGGTTTACCCAGCGCACACCCCGCCTCTCCGCTCTCGTGCATCCCATCAGTCTTTCATAGCCTAGCCGTGTCCGCTGGGTAACCCCCCTCCCACCGTCCCTCTTTCGGAGGTGGCATCACCAACGCGGATTGGGAACGGACAAATACCAGTGCTTGCAGGCCTATTTTATTCCAAGGTGGAGGGTGCGGGGCGTGTGGGCTCCGGGAAGCTTGAGGGGAGAGTAGACTCAGCGACGTAGTAGCGTACCGCAGCTTAGACTTTAGTGACGTTACTTAATAGGTATCTTTTCGTTCTCGATAATTCCATATCGTTCCACGACCGTCATTCGCCAAACCCACCACCGCCGCCGTGGTGGTGCTGCGGCGGGTCCTCGTCGGTCGGCGGCAGCGCCGCCCCCTCGGGCGCGGGCAGCTCCGGCAGCTGGCTCCCCGACAGCCACGCGCGGCCGCCGGCGCCGCCGCCTCGACCGCGCTGCGTGCGCGTGCGCCGACTCCGCTCGATGCAGGCGCCGGCCGCGAGAGCTACGAAGCCGAGGGCGCCGACGGCGGCGAGGATCGTGCAGTCGCGCGAGCCGTTGCCGTCGAAGGCGACGGCGGGCAGCAGCATCGGCAGCACGTTGACAGCGCAGCCGATGAGACCAGCACTCAGGTTGAGCAGCTCCGGCGGCGAGGCGAGCGGCACCGTCGACCAGATGAGGTTCTGCGCGCACGCGTAGCCGAGGCCGAGCATGCAGACGCCGATGACGGGCGGCAGCGGCAGCCACGCCAGCGCGAGCAGCGACGCCGACACCGCCAGCAGCGAGACGGCCGAGACGACGAGACGACGCTCGAACGACCACTTGTGCCGGTCGATCAGCAGCCCAAACGGCGGCGCCACGAGCGCGATCGAGCCCTCGGGCCACAGCAAGTACGCGTCGGCCGCCGCGAGGCCCATGTCCCAGCGCAGCGCGATGTGCTTCGCGCCGATGAACCAGAACGGCACGACGGACCCGTAGACGCACATCGAGCCGAGCAGAAAGAGCCAGTACGTGGCGGTGAAGCGTCGGATCGTCGCCGGCAGCGTCGCGATCGACAGCGTGAGCCGCCCCTCGGCCGGCTGCACGGCCGCGGCGTCGCTGCCCACGCCCGACTGCGCCGCCTCGGCCTGCGCGTCGGCGAGCGCCTTGGCCTGGGCGCGCCGTCGCAGCGTGCGGTCAATGTGCCACGCCGCGAGGCAGCACGGCAGCATCGACGCGCCGAGGAGCGCCGGCAGCAGCAGCGCGGCCGCCGCGCCGCCGCGGCTGCGCAGGATGAGCGGCTCGAGCAGGAAGTTGAGCACCGAGCCGAGGCGGTTGACGCCGTTGATGACGCCGACCATCGTACCCCACTGGCCCTCGAAGCGCGGCGACAGCAGCCCGATCGGCACCATGTCGAGCGCCTCGTAGGCGATGCCTGTGATAACGCGCCCAGACAGCAGCAGCGGGTAGCGCGGCGGCGTCAGCGCCGCCGCCGCGAAGAGCACGTTGCCGCAGAAGGCCGCCGCACCGAAGCCGACGTAGATGAGGGCTGGCCCGTAGATCTGCGAGAGCACTCCGGCAACAAACGGCACCGGGATGTTGGGTGCAAAGTAAGCAGCGCTCAGCGAGTTGTACTGGCGGACGCTGAAGCCAAAGGTCGGGTCGTTCTCGAGCGGCAGCTCGAGCGCTCCGATCGAGTCGCGGTTCCAGTGGTTGGCAAAGAGGTTGTAGGTCACGCAGCACGCCAGCGCATAGGTGAGCCGCGGCCGCTTGGACGACGCGGCGAGAAGCGGGCCAGCGTCGTCCTTGGGCAGGCGCTCCTGCTCCGAGTCGTCGTGCCTCATTTGCCAAAACAGTCTCTCAGCGAAGAATGCACAACTTCCCGGTGTTCGCCGTCGCGTAATCTCAAGCTAGTAGAGCTAACACGGCCGATGCTGGCGCTGCTCCTCTCTGCCTCGACTGCGCTCTTGTACCCGCCTCACTGCAGCAGACGCCCATCTAGGCCACTCGCATCGCGCCGGGCTGCAGTGGTGCGCCTAACGGAGGACGGCGCCAACCAGCCCGCCTGGCCAGCGCCGGCCAAGACTGTGGAGGAGCTGCAGGCGGAGGCTACAGAGGCCAAGGAGGCTGCTGAGGCGGCCGCCAAGGAAGGGGCGGCGCCACTGACCACTGAGGGCGGCCAATTCAGCATAGTGGCCTTGGTCACGGTCCTGGTCTTCTTCGTGGCCGGTGGCACTTTCTTCCAGGGCATCTCGGGCGGTGGCGTGGCCAAGTTTCTGGACGACGACCCGGAGGTGCAAGCGTGCGTAAGAGCCGCCACGACGCGCGACGAAGCCAGCAAGTGCCTTCCACCGGTGCCCACGGGAGCGGGCCCGTCTCCGGTGCGCCGCAGCTCCGATTAGGCATGGCTACGGGAGACTAGGTTAAGCTAATACTCGAGCTTTTATACATGCCCCACGAGATGTTCTGTGTCAACGGGTTTCTTACCCGTTACATCTAGCCCATCACAACTTGCCGCACTCCCACTTGGCGAGCCCGAGGCTGCCACGCACCTCGCGGTAGAAGGCCGGCTCGACTTGCGTGGCCTCGCCCGCGGGCGCGTTGTTGCTCCACTGGCCCTCGTGCACGATGATTCCCATCCCGAGGAGAGAGAAGAGCGCGGCTCTCGTGTCGGGGACGCCGTTGGGCTCGGCGAGGACGGTGTCGAGCGCCGTCTGCATCTTCTGGTCCTTTGCCGACGCCAGGAACGCCTGGCCGACCGGCTTCCACTTTGAGAGAAGCGGGTTCATTCGACGTGTGCCAAATGGGTTGGCCCCGCCGCCGTCGGCGCCCGCACGCTCGGAGGCGGGGTCGAAGGCGACCGTCTTCGCCATCCCCTTGCGCAGATGGCCCATCGCCGCCGCCGCCCGACTCGCATCCTCGATCGTGTCCGCGGCAGCGGGACACCGGCGCTGCCGGCCGCGCCCGTGCTTGCCCCCCTCCTTCCACTCACCTTCGTAGGTCAGCCCCGATGGGAGGAACTGCACGCCACGCCCATGTGGCAGGCCGTCGCGCCACTCGCCCTCGTAGAAGGCGCACGAGCTGTACGCGCGCCGCCCCTTGCCATGCTCCCTGCCCTCCCTCCACTGCCCGACGTACTCGCCGCCGTCGAGCTCGTTGGTGCCAAAGGTATAACGACCGTAGCCGTCGAACATCTCGTCGAAAAACTGGCCCTCGAACACGCCGCCCAGCGCCGAGACGAAGCGACCCTCGCCACGCGCCACGCCGAGCTCCCATGTCGCCTCGTACGTGCCGCCGCCAATGGGGATGGTCCCGTCGCTGACTTCGCCGTCGCCGTAACTGAGCCGGCCCGCGCCGTGCCGCGCCCCCTCCGCGTGCATCCCTTCGTACACTTGGCCCGCCCTGGCCGCCGCGGCGAGCCTCGTCCGGTCTGCTGCCTCCCTCTCCGCCCTCTCCTCCGCCTCCTCGGCCGCCTTCTCCGCCACGAGTTTGCGCGCTGCCTCAGCCGCCGCTCGCTTCTCCGCCGACTTGCCGCGCCCTGTCTTCCCACGCTGGATGCGCTGCAGATCCGTCGCTGCCTTTGCCTTGTCGGCTTCCGCCTTCTCGGCAGCCGCCTTCTCGGCCGCCGCCTTCTCCGCCGCCTCCTTCTCCGCCGCCTCCCTCGCCGCGATCGCCTCCGCGCTCTCTTGCTCCTCGGCCACCGCCGCCAGCCCGACGCCAGCCGCATGGTCGAATTCGTCGTCGTCGCCACCGCCGCCGCCGCCGCCGCCGTCCGTCCAGCTCGCCATCGCCTCCCACACCGACGTCTTCTCCTTGGTTGGCTCGTCGCCTCGGACCAGACGGTCCACCTCGACGGACTCGTTGAGCGCCTGACGCAGCGAGGGCCCCTTGCGCGCACCGATCGCCTTCGCGAGCGCCATCGCACCCGTCTTCTGCTCCTTCTCCGCCTCCGCCTCCTTCTTGTCGTTGCGCTTCGTGGGCGGAGGTCCGTCGGCGTACATGACCAGCTTCTCCGGCCGCGGCGGCTGCGGCGCCGCACCGAGCGCGTACCACGTCCCGTAGCCGTGCGGGTGGTCCGCCTGCATCTCGCCCACGTAGCGGTCCTTGACGCCGTGCAGCACACCTTGGCCGTGCCTCTCGCCGTTGAACCACTGGCCGACGTACCAGCCGTCCCAGTGGCCGCCCGCCAGGCTGTCGTGCGACGGCGTGTCGAGCTGCGTGCCGGTGCCGTGCCGCACGCCGCTGTGCCACTGCCCCTCGTAGCACGAGCCGTCGGCGTACGCCTGCGCGCCCACGCCATGCCGCACGTCGCCCTCCCACTCGCCCACGTACACATCGCCGTCGTGATGGCCATCCTCGCCGACCATCTCCGAGTCATACCGCATGCGCCCCTGCCCGCAGCGCACGCCCGCCACCCACTGCCCCTCGTACACGTCGCCGTTGGCGTCGGTCTGCATCCCCTCGCCGTGCCGCTTCTCCTCGCGCCACTCGCCCGCGTAGAAGCCGCCCATCGCGTACGCGCAGTGGCCGCGGCCGCACCGCTTGTCGTGCTCGAACTGCCCCTCGAACAGGTCGCCGTTGGCGCAGATCTGCTTGCCGAAGCCGTGGCGGTTCGCCTTCATGATCTTCGCCTGGCCGTAGTCCACGCCGTACGCGCGCGTGCGCGCCATCGTGGCGCCGTTGAACTGGCCGCGGTACGCCTCGCCAGACGCGAACACGCACGCGCCGTCGCCCTCGAGCTGCGCTTTGACGAATGGGCCCTGCACCCACGAGCCGTCCGGGTTGACGTAGCGCGCGAGCTTGATGTTGCCCTGCGGTCCGGGCGTCTGGCCCGGCTGGAAGCCCTCCTCCTCGTCGCGCCCCATGTGCGCCCGCGCCGACTCGGCGAGCTGCCGCACCGTCGCGCGGTCGTGCTCGCGCCCGAGCGCCCCCTCGGACGGCGCCCACTCCTTGAGCACCGCACCGAGCAGCACGGGCAGCTGCAGCGGCGGCAGCCCGCCCGCCTTCTCCTTGCTGCCGAAGACGAGGTGCGCGCGCCGGCCGTGCGACAGCGCCGCGTGCAGGCAGCCGCCCACCAGCCTGGCGCGATCCGGCGCGCCGTCGGCGTCGGACGCCAGCGGCAGCGCCGCGCCCAGCAGCGCCTCGGTGCCGCACCAGGCGCGCGCCCAGTAGCCCGCCCATCCCCTCGCCGCGTACTGCCACAGCGGCGCCGACTGCTCCCTCTCGCCCTCGTCGCCCTCCTCCCCCGCCTGCTCGTCACCGCCACCGCCACCGAGCTGGCCGCCCAGCCTGCCGCTGGCGCCCACCGACCCCCGGCGCAGCTCGGGCGCCTCCATCGTCTCCTTTGACGTGCGGCGGAGCAGCCGCTCCTTGGACGAGCGAGGCGCGCGCGTGCTGGTGCTTTGCCGCCGCGCGAGCTGCCCCCGCCGCACCGCCGAGATGCGATCTGCCGCCTGCCGCCGCTGCCTCGCGTCGTCGTCGTCGTCCTCCTCCTCCTCCTCCTCCGCGAGCGCGTCGAGCTGCGCGCTGCTCGCGCCGCCGGCATCCAGCCCGACGACGTTGCTGACGCGGCGGTGCTTGGGCTGCTTGGCCTTGCCGCCGCTGTTGGCGATCGCGGCCGCCTGCGAGATGCCTCCGTGCGGCTTCCACACTGCCGGGTAGCGCCAGCTCGCGTGGTTGGCGTCGATGATCGGCGTGAGCAGCGCGTCGCACTGCGCGAGGATGGCAGTGCCGAGGCCCTGCACCTCGGCCAGGTGGCGCTTGTCGCGTGCGCGCGGCGGCTTGTCCAGCCTGTCCTGATCGAGGCAGCACCAGTCAATCCACAGGGCGACTTTGGTCTTCGCCGGCAGCGGGGCACGCTCCGACCCTCCGTTGCGCAGCGCCTGAATCGCCGCGACGATCAGCCCAAACTTGGCGCGGTTGGCGTCGTCGGGGTGCGCCTCCGACGGGGCGCCCTTGGCGCGCGCCGCCGACTTCTTGACGATCGCGGCGCGTCGGAGTGTCTCCGACGAGACCTCGCTGTTGGAGATCTTGCCGGCCGCCTCGAGCTTCTGCCCCCACGTCATGCCCGCCCACTTGTCGCGGTGCTTCGTGGCGGCGGCGGCGCGCACCTCTCCCGGCAGCGAGAGCAGCTCGCGCTTGGCCGCGATCTCCGGGTCCTCCTCGGCCACCGCCCACTCGTGAGAGACGAAGATGAAGATGGTCGTCGCCTCGGGGAACTCGTCGCGGTGGCGGCAGAGGTTGGCGTTGGTCTCGCCCGTCGTGGGGTGGGCGTACTTGGCGTTGGAGCCGAGCCGCGGCAGTCGGCCGTGCGCCCGCAGCTCGTCGAATGCAACGAAGCGCGCCGCCACACCGCCGGCCGCGGGCGGTCGGAGTGGGTCTCTCTTTTGCACCGGCAGCCCGTCCTTGGTCTTGCCACCGTGGCCGTCCCATTCCGGAGGTGGTGGTGGTGGTGGCGCCTTGACGTTGAAGACGACGTCGTCGCGCTTCAGCATAGCTGGCGGCGGCCGACTCAGCGGCGGCGGCGGTGAGGCAGGTGGTGGTGGATGATGCACCTGCAGTATCTGTGCTGCTGGAGAAGAGGGCGCGTTTGCTGCCGGAGGAGCGTGGACCACGGCTGCTCCGGGAGGCGGGTGCACCTCGGCGACGGCGTACGCGGCGCCGTCCCCGCCCTTGGAGGCGCCACCGCCCATGCTGCACGCAGATTTCACCCTAACCGGAACAGTTACAGGCTGAACTTTGTGTTTTTCTAACAAATCCGTACGCTGGTTAGCACCCAGCCGCTGCATACTTTCCGGAGAAGCTCGCGCGATGCGTCGCCGGCACTCGCCCCTCCCGAGCAGCGACCCGCCACCCGAATGGGTCGTCCAGCAAGCGCGCGACATTGCAACCGCAGACGTCC
>Ga0209713_10000794_pt1 | contig 18124 bp, 4 predicted proteins | sample ArcOceMetagenome_3_FD_187444 | JGI IMG/M metagenome (GOLD analysis project Ga0209713, IMG submission 187444) | Marine eukaryotic phytoplankton communities from Arctic Ocean - Arctic Ocean- Svalbard ARC20M Metagenome (SPAdes) (version 2) | ecosystem: Environmental > Aquatic > Marine > Oceanic... | reverse complement strand
CCTCCATAAACACCGTTTTTCGCCAACGTCCGATTTTTTGTCCTGGATTTGGGCACCTGTTCCGTCAAAGAGCCCCAAGACCCTGGAAAGAGCCCTATTTCGTCAACAAATGAGTTTTGAGATGAGCCCTCTGCAGCCCCTCCTACCCGTGAATTTCCAGCTCTACTGCAGTACGGCAAGCCGTTGTTCCCGCACGCGAGCATGTCATCTGGAGGCGTGCCGGTGCATCCGGGCGGGGGCGATGACGGCGCCCCCGCCACGCGTGCGCATCCGTGGGTGGACGCTGCGCCGGGCGTCGACGCCTGGAGCATCGACCGCTGCGGGCTGGACGTGGCCGAGGACGAGGTGCTCGGGCAGGGGGCGACGGGGTGCGTGTACCGGGGGACGCTGGGCGCGCGGGAGGTAGCGGTGAAGATCATGCAGCCGAAGCAAGGCCGCTCTGCGGCCGAGCGCCATCAGATGCTCGAAGACGTGCTGCAGGTAGCACGCGCGCTCTTTATGTGCGAGCTATCGCTCTCACCTCGCGAGGCCTCGGGACCTGCCCGTAATTCAGTAATTCAGTAATTGCTGCGTGCCGCCGTCTCACCGGTGTGTGTGTGTGTGTGTGTGTGTGTGTGTGTGTGTGTGTGTGGTGTACTGTGGCGCAGGAGGTCAAGTTTGGAAAGCTACTGCCGTCGCACCCCAACCTGCCTGTCTTCGTTGGTTCCTGCGCCTCCGAGGACGGCCCGTGGGTGGTGTGGGAGAGGATCCATGGTGCGGGCCTAGATGCCCTTAGCTCCACGCTCGCCGCAAGCGGCGGGTTGCCCAAGGAGGCACAGATACTGAGCTGGAGCCAACAGCTCTACTCTGCTCTTGCCTGCCTCCACTCTGTTGGTGAGTGCTTTCCTCCGAGTGCGATGCCTGTCGGTACCCGTTACTGCCACGCCACGTGTGCTCACGGCGCGAGTCGATGGCAGGGCTGATGCACCGCGACGTCAAGCCCGCCAACATCATGCTGGCGTCGGACCTGAAGGCGATCACGTTGATTGACTATGGCCTCTGCCGGAGCTTTTCTACCGACACGGCATGCTCGCCCGAGAGCATTCGGGCCATGACAGGCGTGACGGGTTCCTTCCGGTACATGGCGCCGGAGGTGGTTGCGGAGAAGCAGTATGACGCCAAGGTGGATGTCTACTCGGCGGCCTTCGTCACGTGGTTCATGCTCACAGGGGGCTTCGTGCCGTTTTCGAATCTGCCTGGGGAGACGGTGGCAGAACTGGCGGCACGTGTCGCGCTCCGCCCGTGCACGGCAGGTTTCAAGAACCCGCCCCTCAGCCATTTGCTCGATCGTGCGTGGGCCGATGACCCCAGCGGCAGGCCCGACGCGCAAGAGATGGAGAGTGCCCTGGGGCGACTTGTGGCAGCGTCAAAGATGAAGCGGCAGGGCTACTCAAAGCTCAAGTTGGCTGCAGCCAAGATGGCGTCCGTCGTCTTCAGCGCCAGCAGCCGCTCCGTCGAGACGTCGCCCGAATCCGGGACAGACCGCTGCGAAACTGGGTCGAGGAGGAGCGAGGACTCCTCGCCGAGGACTACGTCTCCGGCGGGCAGCGAGAGTTGGACGGGGATGTCAGGGATGTTGATGCCGCGCATGTTCCGACGCGTGAGCTCCCGGGGGGAGAATGACAGTGCAGCGAGTGTTGCGAGCACGGTGGTCGATTCCAACGGCAGCAGCTGCTGCCCGACGCCCGAGCCCTGCGACACAGAGACGAGCCTGTACACGAGAGTAACGAGCGACAGCCTGTGATGCCTCCACTCCGCTGTCACCCTTCTCACATTCAGAGGCTAGATCGCTGTGCCTCGTGCAGCAACCCCGTTGTATCTCCGTGTAGCAACCCCGCCCCTTTGGGGGGGGGGGGGCACACCCTGCCCCTCGGGGTCGCTGTATCTGCGTGCAGCAACCGCACCCCTCGGGCGGGGTGCGGAGATACAGAACCGACACAGGGCGACTCGTGTAGGCGATGTTTTTACAGCGAGTTAATAACATCTAGTGTGAAGGACCGTGGGTGTGTTTCGGGCTGGCAGTGAGCTGTCACTGACTGGCTGAACTGACTGGACACGCGTGAGTCTCACGCGGCGCTAAAGTTTCAGTTCTCGCTGCCTGCCCCGTACTTGGCGCGGTGCCTTCCGCGCCGTCGCAACGCTCCGTCATCACTGCCACTTTGATCTGGAAGTCGCTCGGACCTCAGGCTCTCTCGCTCGTGCCTCAGGATCGATCTCGGCCTTTGCCTCACTAGACTGGTCATAGCGTGAACGAGTGGAGGGGAACTACAGTCCAGCACACTCTTTTACTCGTTACCCTGTAATCGGTTCCGTATTCGAGACCACGAGCTCGCTCGCGTCTCGGCAATACATTCCGTGCGGACATACATTCCGTGTGCGTGCAGCAACCGCAACCAGCAACCTGCGTGCAGCAACCGCAACGCAGCAACCTGCGCAGAGTTGCTACGCAACGAAGCAACCTGTGCGGTAACCCCCTGTGAGGGCGGCATGGGGGTTGCTGGGGCGGAGTTGCCACGCTCTCCGCGCAGCAACCCTTCCCCCGGTAGGGCGGAGTTGCCACGCAACGCAGCAACTGGTGCGTGAAAACACATTCTGTATTAAAACAATAAGAGAGACCGCGCCACACCACATCACGGGGTGACAACGGGGCCAGACGATGCCCCATCGAGCTCACCTTCAGGCAGGGTATGGAAATCAAAGGCGTGGCCGAGCGAGTAAACCTGGTCGAAGAGCGCCTGTCCAGGGACAGAAGATCCCACTTGGGCAGGGCCCAGACGCGAAGGAGCGGCACCACTGTCACTCACGAACTGGTACAGCTGCACCATCGATTCGTCCGGCAAGCTGATAATACCGTAAAAGAGTCCCCCGGCTGTGAAAAAGTCGCTGGCAACTACAGCGTCCCCGTCGGTAGTCAAATTGTGGTACAAGTAAAAGCCAGTGCCGTTCCAAGCGTAAATTTTGAGCGCATTCTCCTCTTCACTGTCGAGGTTGGTAAGCGCTAGATAATGCAGCCCGCCGCGCTCAAAGTGTGTCCAAGAAGACGCGCCCACAGTATCAAATGCCTGGAGCGGGAGGGCATGATAGCTGCTGTGCATACTGGTGCTCGCATCGACGCCGGCAACTCGACCAGCTCCCTCGCTGCACTCGAGCTTGTAGATCAAAGACTGCGTGTCTTTGGCCCCGTCGCCCGGGCTAGCATAGTTGGCAACCGCAAAGAAGCTTACGCCTGCAATCTCAAAAACCTCAATATCTCGTGCTCCTGCCGACTGAACTTGAGAAATAAGTTCAAATCTCTCTGTGCCCTCACGATACTGCAAGAGCAGGGAAGAAGAGGCATAGCCAACTTCATCCGCACTGCGATACTGCGCAATGACCAGGAAGTGCTGCCCATCAGCCGACAAGTGCTCGACGTCATGTGCTCCTAGTGTCGCAACATTCTGGTGCCACGAGAATTGGGAAGCATTGGCGTCCCATTTCCAGATCTGAGAATCTACAGAGTGGAACGTCCCATCGAAGAAATTTGCAATTGCAACAAATTGAACCCCACGAATATTGAAATGCTGCAGCTTCGTTGCGCCGAGTGTGGGGAATTCTTGGAAAACAACGAAAGTCTCCGTCGTGGGATTCATCTTGTAGAGAACAGATGAGGTGGCGTAGGTGATGATGTCCGAGGTGTCATCAAAGTGATTAGCGACGGCCAGGTAGTGGTCAACAGTTATGCTCGTCTCGACGCTGCCTGCAGGGGTGCTGGCTACATTATAAACTGTCACTTCGAACGAAGAAAACCGGTAAGCGCATTTGGTCGCAAGGGTCTGGACTCCGACCAAATTGCCATCTTCGGTCAACCTCATGACCTGGGAGTCGATGGCGTACTTGACGCCATCGAAACTGTTGGCAACCGCCACAAAGTGTGATGTGCCCACTGCAAAGTGGTGCACGTGTGCGGGATAAGACATGGGATAAGATGCCTTGAGGTTCAGGCTCGAGTATTTCGACGGAACATCCTTTGTTGCCATGACCATGATCTGTAGGTCGTCGACAGCATCTGCACCCAGGCGATTTCCACCCTGGTCCTGGATGATAACAGCGGGGTACAAGCCTTCCTTGGCCGCATAGGACAGAGCAAGTTGCGATGGCTGTCCGACTGCCACGGTAATGTGCATTGTTTGGCCAGCCGCCACGTAGGCATCATAGGACTCATGCTGGGCATCGAGGGAAAGCGCCCGAAAAGAGAGCTCGTACATGCCGCTCAAGTCCACAGCAAGATCTGTAAATTGTGCCACACCTTGCATCACAGAAACAACGGTGGTTCCAGACAGCGCACCAGACCCACCGAGCTGGAGCAATGCCACGTCATCGTCTCTTCCTGTCAGCAGCAAGTAAGTTTCGCCGCCATCTTGGACCCACATAACCGCTTGCTGCATACGGGTTGCAATCGCATCCATTGGTTGTGGCAGCGACATCTCGATTGCTTGCGTGCCCAGCAACGTCTCCTCCCACGTCCCGACTCGATACACTCGCACGGAATCCTCGTTTGTCAGGCACAAGTACAAAACTGTTCCTCGCCAGATATGACGTACGTTGTCTGCCAAAACCGTGGCTGGGATAGTATTTGCTTGGACGTTCATAGCGTTTTGAAATGCCCTCAAGCCGATATTATCAGGTTGCGTGCCTTGAAGAACGGTCAAGACCGAAGGGTGCGTGAGACTAGCGACTGCAATCATTGGCAGCTCTCCCGCCGGAGGGCAGCAAATGACCTCCACGTCCTCTCCAGCGAAAGCAACTGAGTCAACAGCCTCAAAGCGCCCGGTCATGCTGTTCCAGATGTGCAAGATGAGATGCTCGTCGTCCAAAATCAACAGGTAGTCTCTGTAGTGATGACGGAAATGTTCAGCGTCAAGGACCCGGGAGGAGGAGCTCACATTCTGCACTGGTGTCAACTGTGTAACACTCTGCGCCTCATAATCGACACCCAGCATGTACAGCCTTGAAAAATTTGAGGCTACCCAGCTATCTTCGTACTCGACGATGCCACTCGCTAAGATGTACGGGGTATCACCTAATATCATGCCCTTGACGGACGATAATCCCTGCAGAGGAATCTGATCCTTCAAGATAAATTGCTCCTGTGCTTGGCTCCACCAAAATATTCTCAAGTGGCCGGGATCATGCGAAGCCACAAGTAGCCACAGGTGTTGATCTGCCCTCAAAAACTCAAGATCCACCACGTGACTAGCCTCAAAGGTCTGCACCACGCTAGGGCCCTTGCAACCGAACTGATAAACTGCGCATTGGTCCTCGTTCATGGCCATGACCAGCCGCGCCTCACCATCGATTGTTGTGAATGCCGCGTCAAAACTCGGCGATGCTACCATCGCAGCCAGCACATCGTCAGGCAGACTGATTGGCAAGAGACGTGTACCGCTTTCACCAGATATGCTTGCAGCCACGCGAATGGATACGTTGCCCTGTTTCAGGTCTTTTTCATTCAACACGTTTGCTCCAGGATCGACAAGCGACAGAATGGGCTGCTTACCAAAGGGCAGTCCCCCTAGCGCGAGGTCGGCAGATTGCAATACCCCAAGGCCATGCGGAGAGCCGCTCGTCACTGCGATTTCCTGCAGCGCGTGCTTCAAATTGCACAACGAACAGTTGAACTGCAGCATATACGAGCCAACCAAGTCAATACCAAGATCGGTGAATGCAGCGACACCATTTCGCACTAATGCTTCTCTGTTTCCTCGCAACTGCGCGGCCAACGTCTGATTCTGCAAAGGCTTCAAAAAAGCACTGACGATCAGCCCACTTTCTGTTGTGTTAACGTTCCCACCCTCATCGCAGAGTCCGATTTGCGGTTGAACAAAAAATGGCTTACCTCCTCGAGCACTGCGAGCTTTGGTCAAAAATGATAACGCAACGGCAGGCCCGGGTAGCACTGTAAACGCAGAGCTCAAAGTCGAGAGCAATCCATCTGATTCGAACCTAAAGCGATAATCAGCCTGTGTCGCCTTGATGCCGAGATTAACAAAACTCGCCACGCCATGGGAAGCAGCTGCAGTCACAGTGCCCAGCATCTGCGAACTAGCGCGGAAGGCGACGCCCTGGAAGCCAGATGCACCTCCATACACCAAGTACCCAGCACCATTTGCAGTGCGGAAGAAGACGAGGCTTTCCGCCTTGTCGATCGGTAACTCCTCACTAAACGTGAAATTGGGAAAGCACGAGGAAACAGCGGAACAGATAGTGGCATCCCACTTGTACATCCGCAGACTGGCTCGTTCTCCGTTAGCAGGATTCGACGTCACTACGAGATGCTCTGTTCCATTCCAACTGAAATGCGCGATTCCTGATACATCACTAATCTGCCCGATCTCTTGAGCAGCCGTTTCTTGCACAACCAGATCTTTGAAATGGTGGATGGCAATAAAGCCGTCACCGGACTTACTCCCACGTTTGTTGACGGAATTGGCAACAGCTAAAAAGGTGTTCTTGCCATTGCTTTCGAAAGAGACGACTCCGATAACTCCGTATGTGGGGAACGTCTGCCATTCTATGAGGAGGCCCGCGCGCCAACGGAAAATCCTGGACCTGCATACGTACGAAGCGGTTGTCATGTTGAACTTGGTGCCCACAACCATAAAGATTTGACCACGCTCGTACACTGTGTACAGAACGCTGACGTCTTGAGTATCAAGTTCTTGAATCAGAGTGAGCGATGAAACATTTGCAGATGCATCTGGAGTGAAGCGATAAACATCTGACTTCACTTGGATACTGATGCCATCGTAGCTGTTGCCAACTACTACATATTGGAAGCCGCCGACGGCAAAACTCTCAATACTAGTTGGAGCCTGTGTCGCAAAGGATTCTACTTTTTGGAGGCGACCTGCAGTGAACCAGTATAAATCCGAGTCAGTCAAATATGTTCCAACCATCTCGTCGCCAACAAGTTCGATTTCTCTGTATCCATTGGCGATGAACACATAATGCTGGCTTCCGTATTGTACGTGCTTGCAAAATGTGGCACCATCTGTCATGATCCTTTGCACCTCTTCCAACGCCTCCGAGCTTGGGTCCCAATAGTACAACACAGACTCCAGATGGTAGGTATCTAGTTGCGGATCGTAATTGATCGCTACTATTATGTAGTCTGTGCCATTTACCTCAAAGTGCTCCATCGAACCCACCGCCCGCCCGACGGCGGCCATTTTTTCGAGAACTGCGCCGTACAACATCGACCGATCCTTCTCAAGCACTGCCGTTACAACTATCGACGAGTGTGCCGTCACAAAATTCCCACCAGCATCCACGATCCTCACTGCAGGTTGTACAACGAATGGCTTTCCGCCGAGACCCCCTCCCGGGGCCCTCTCTTCCTCCAGTCTGTAGGGGTCGCCCACAGATATAGCAAAGGGGGTACTCGTGACGTTGAGCTGAGTGCCACAGCAAATATCGTCAGCAACAAAGCTCATGGTATACCCACCAAAGGCCAGCCCCAGGGCCAAGTCCGTGTAGATAGCGATACCTCTGCTTGTATATGCTACCATGTTGCCCAAGAGAGGTACAGAAGACGATGAATGCTGGGCAGATGCGGTGACTCGTGTGACGACATCGACAGCGTTCCCGTGTGCGTCAACAACGTAGATCACCGGCTGATCGGCCAGTGCCGTTGTGCTCGGGAAACTGGCCTGCGGATTAAACCAAACATGCATGGCTGAGGGCACACCCGGGACCACATCAAAGGCCTCGGAATATAGCACCGGGAACCCGGGCGACTCAACCTTGAATTTGTATGCCTGTCGGGGGTGAGGAACTGTGTTTACTCGCACGTCCGGAAAAGAGACTTGGCCAGCCACTGCTTGTGCAGATACTGCTGCCATCGCATTGTTGACGGCTGAATGGTTGGCGGCCCACACCAGCGACATGTTAAAGATGGCTGCTGTATCGTACTTCGTTTGTGTGTAATTCAGGGTAACAGTGAGGCGAGGATGAGTGCGGAGCGGCAGCCCTGCTATCAACACACGCCTATGGGCTGCAAGCTCCTTGTAACGTTTGCATGATGATCGATTGCCAACCAGCGACAGTTGGGTGCACACCTCTGAATCTGCTGACCAATCCAGGTGGAGGCGAGTTTCGGAGGGAAGCGTGAGATGGAAACCTTCCGTTACACCGGTGATCATTTTTGATGCTAAAACATTGAGCCGGAAGCTGACGTCGAAAGGAGCACTGTACGCAAGGCCCAGATCTGTAAAGGTGAAGGTCCCATTACGCACCGCACCTATCGTTGTGCCCGTAAGGTAGTGCGACGCATCCTGGAACAGCGTACCCACCTTCTCTTCAAGGCTGAGAAATACGAGAGTTGTCGAGTCTGTTGACACATCATTTCCAGTCGCGTCGCTCAACTTTACGATGGGTTGAATCGAGAACAGCTTCCCCTGCTGAGCACCATACGGCTGCAAGGCGAAGACCACGTATGCTCCTGGGCCTGTCACAACATTGATCGGACCCCACGTGGCTATCGGCAGCGATGGTGACGAAAATTTGAGAGAGAGTCTGGCAATTTTTGCGAATGCAATGTCTTGGAACGTTGCAATACCATCTTTCGAGGACTGTGTCTGCTGCCCCATGAGTCGAACAGGCTCCATCGTATCGCTGTCATACGCTGTCACTGTTACCAACGCATCACCCGACTGGTCTCGGGCTCGATTTCCATGAGAATCCGTGATGTATACCATTGGCCCCGGCGACAATGCAACTCCGCTCAATACCTGGCGGGGCACGCTCGTGGACACAGAGAGCTGTTCAGCTCTTACCACCGACAAGATAAAAGCATTGAGATGGTCGGTCAGCAATCTGCGACTTGGCGACGAGCCAAAATCCGAAAATGCCATCGGAACCAAGAGAGCCTTGCCTGTTGCTACCATGCAGACTGAATACATCGAGGCACTCGGCAGGGAAAATGCTTCCTGCTCCACCGCGAGCCATTTTGGAATTGATGATGTAACGTCCAGTGAATATATGGCAGCACTCTCAGCGGCTGTCGACTGTGCTGCAACCAAGAATAAACGTCCTGCTAGCTCGAAGGCAGAACTAGTCAATGCCACCTGCGGCAACATCAGCGAACTGCTTGAATCTGCTGAACTCGTGGACCAAATAGCGTTGAACACATTATCTGCAACGTCGTACTGCATCTCGAGAAGATAGAGCATGCCCCGGTCTGTGGAATCTCTTCCGAACACATAGCCCCGGGCTGCAAACCACTTGAACATAAAATTGCAGCAGCCAATCACTCCATTTGTGAATGGATTACCAACATCTTCGCCTACCTGCGCATGAGTGATATCGCGCGAAAGGAGCATGAGAAGCTCAACTCTTCCCACTGAAGCTCCAGACGAATCTTTGCCACCCAGTATTACCAATATTCGTTTAACGGATGTGACCCCTGAGTCCACATAATTCACCTTGGCGAGCTGAGCTCGGTGAGCGTATCTACCGCCACCAGCAAGCGGTATATCCAAATTTGTCCACGTTCTTGATGCTAGATCAAATTTGTGGACGTCGTTGAGAACATTTATGCCATTGGTCCCACCAATGATGATTGCTGCTTTCTCGAAATTGACTACAACGTCACCTACGGCGACATGGCCGTACCGTGCAGCAGGAAGCTCACCAGCGTATGACATTGCTGAAAACTGATAGGGCAAAGTTGATGTGTCTGCGGAAATAAACGCGTTGGATGGTGTTGTCCCGTTTCGTCCCCCGAAGAAGATCAATTCGTTCCCGCTGGAGAAGACAGTGGCAGACACTAGAATCTGGCTCGATGCAACAGGAACGATGGCACCTGGTGCCTTGACATCGAAAGGAGGTGTGTATGCTGGTTCGAGGTTCTCCGCATCAAACCTGATAACGCCATTCATCGTGTTTCCGATCACGGCAATCGCAAAACGTGCGACACCGTCTCGTGTTGCCGTCGTCCGATTAGTGAGAGACAGACCAGAGGTGCCATTCGAAAAGGCCTGAATGACGACCTGCGAACTCAGGACTGGCTGGTGATTGCCAAAAACGTCGCATACTATCACGATTGCCGACAGAACGTCTCCAGAAATGAGCGCAAGCGGTCCAGCGGAATACATGTCAAGCTTTGCCGGCGATCCTGGATCTACGGAAAATGTGGGTGTTTGCGACATGCGCACAGGATTCAAGTACATGTTCGACACGCGCATGGAGACCTGACCTGCGGCTATGATGACGCAATCTGAGAAGACAGCATACCCTGATGCATTCACAATGACTTGCGACACGCCATGCACTGGGGCAGATTTCCCTACTTTCGTGATGCCTAAAACAGGGTCCAACCATTTTAACGAATCCGCAGTGACCGTTTCCTGAATCCATGAAATTGTAGACGGCTCATCTAGATTCATGACCCTCGCAACAAGCATCTGTATTGTAGCATTCACCTGAGTAGCTGCAGGCTGCGACGGCTGCAAAACTAAATGCGTCGCTTCTCGTGTACCGTTGAATGAGTCCAGAGCGATGATCTGCATGCCATTTCCCTCTCCCTGCGCAACCATCAGCAACCGCTCTCTTGTACGATGTGCGCACGGCAGGCCGTCAATCGAATTTCCGCTGCATGGCAATTCCAGAACAAGGTTTGCATAGCCCTGTCTGGTCGGCAGATTGAGGTACGGGACAAACTTGTTTCCGTCCCAGGAAAATACGTCTGTCTTTCCCGCGTGCGCGCCCAGCAAATGTGGTGGCACGGAATCAGCACCACTCAGTTTCACGTTGGCGATCGACAGTAGCACTTCTTCCTCGCTCGCAAAAATGCTCATGTACTTGCCTGCCTGAGTTGGCAGTCGCTGGATACGACGAAAAGTGCGAGAAGCAGACTCATACTGGAAGACGGCGCTTCCATTCGCTGGAGTAGCGCCAGATTCCAGCTGAATGTTGGTGAGTGACATGCACACCACGTAAGAAGCACCCTGCGACTCAAAGATCTCCAAATCCACAGCTTGCGCACACGGAATGGGAGCTGCAGCATGAAAGCGCTGGTCCTCGGACGACCACTCCATCACTGGCACGCTGTTTTCATATCTGCTGGCGAATGCGAGAAAGTGTTTTCCGCCAGCAGAGATGTGCACCACATCCCTGGCTCCGATAGTCGGAACAGACTGCAAGAAACTAATTCGAGGCATGAATGAATCCGGATTTGTCCGTTGGATGCGATAAATACGCGAGTCTATTGCGTAGTGACTGCCGTTGAAATAATTTGCAGTCGCAAGATATTGCTGGCCTTCTATGTCGAGAAATTTCCAAGCGACCGATCCCTCGCTGCTGATAGCCTGAACGGGCTGGAAAATGTTCCTGCCCTGGCTTTTGCTCCACGAATATTGATACAGAGTCGACGGAACGCCATAGCCCAAACCATCATCATCAAAGTGGTTCGCGACGATGATATAGTTCAAGCCTCCATACACAAAGTGCTCAATGTCATGGGCGCCCATCGCATGCGACAGCCGTTATAAAGTTGAAACTCGTTGCCACCCCATCTGTACACCATCACATCGGCCGAGCTGGAGCTTGAGTTTTTCGAATTAGCAACCACTATGAATTTCTGCACCCGGAACACCGGTTCATGCTCTAGAATCTCAAGGTGCACAATATCTCGAACCCAGGAAGCATCAAAAGCATTGCCTGTTTCTACCTTCAGGGCCACAATGCCCTGCAATAAGCCGACCTCACACGTTTTCAAATGGTACCCGAGCACATCTGCACTCGACTGCGAGGCAGCCATCCAGAGGGATGTCTCTATGCATCTGTCGTCATGCCCAACGAACGAACCGTACGACGAGTAGAGATTGGGCTGACGGACATCCCGCACATCGTGAGTCAAATTGTCTCGCCTGGCCTGAACCTGTGACGAATCCACGTTTGTATGCACAAACAGTTTGGCAGCTTCCCTCCTGTCAGCAATTGCCCACCAACCTGTCAGCGGATCGATCATGTCGAAAGGCTCCGAAACAACCGACAAGTGCCCCCTCTTCTCCTCGACCCTCCAGCGTGCTTGTACGGCCATGCCCGACAATTTGATTCCCTCGATGGTAAGCAGGCCCTTGGAAAATTTCAAAGCGACAGGGTTCAGTAGCCGCAAAGAATTTTCAATGGGCGGCAGCAACGAGAATAGAAACGATCGCTGTACAAAACCGTCCACGTTTCCTGCTTCGTCGAGCGCTGCTACAACAATGTCGGGATTGGGCAGCATGTTTGTGTACACAGATGGCGAGGAAACGATGGCGAGTCGGGTGGCATTGTTGCCAAATACGTCAAAAGGCTCGCTTATTCCATCATTCAAGCCATCAGAAAAGAAGCGCAGCCTAAAGTTCTGACCCATTTGGTCGATCCTCAGATTCCAGAAATATGAGACACCTTCGTACGTATATCCTGTCGTAGTACCCGTCAAGGTTGCACTGTGGTTCACTGGTATTGCGGGATGGAAAGGATTACCTGTGGTGTGAATTGACACCATAACGTTTGCCCAGAAATCTTTGACTATATTGCCGCCCGCGTCTACCGCTGCAACAGACGGCTGTGTGACGAATATCTTATCTATTCTTGCAATCGCAATCTGGCGCTTGACCTTCAGTCCGCTTGCCTCGCCCACCAGGATGGAGAAGGACAAACTGGTGACAGAAATCATTTTGGGAGACGTAAATACGATTGTGTAGTTGAATCCAGCTTTGTAAATGGCGAGATCTAAGAAGTATGCCGTGCCGTTCAGAAAAATGGCTGGTGATCCCGAAACTTGTCCTGTAATTCCCCCATTAGAGCCGATTTTTGCATGAACCTGGGCCTGGCTCAGACTGATGTGATTCCCCCCCCAGTCATATGACTTCAACGACGGCTGTGGTGAAAACAGGGACCCGCCTGTTGTCGTCCGAGGCTGCGTCACTATTCGCATACAGCACGGGGGTCCTTCAACAACGTGAAAGGGCGTGCTGCAAACCGACAAATAGCCGTCACATGAGTGTTCCACATCGCCATGAACGAGAGAAAAAAGGATGGTGTAATTGAAACCGTCAGACTTGATTCCCACGAAGAGGTCTGTGAAGTGGACCAATCCATCCTTACTTGCTACTGTCGTGCGACCCCCAAGTTGGGCTGCATGTGGGCGATTGCCATCTCTGACTATGAGATGGGCTTCAACGAGCTCACCGGTCATGTCCACCCGATTGTCTGCAGCATCGGCAAGCATCAACACAGGGGCTGGCTCCAACGTAGTGTTTCCCGTCCCCCCGGCAGGCTCACTTAGCATGATGAGCTGCCGCACAGGGCCGTGGCTCAGACGAAACAACGGTGTGTAGGCCGGCAGAAGCAGGTTAGAATCGTCCATGAAAGAGAGCACATAATCACGCTGCATCATATTGATCATGAGGTCGAACCTAGCAACACCGTCTTGCGAGACAGCGCTGTGATTACCCATCAAAATCGATTCTTCTTCGGGCACCGTGTACGTGAGCACGACTTTGGCTTCAGCATCTAGGAGATGGCCATTACAAGGACTGAAGTTTACGTCGGGAGACACATTGATTTTCAGCTCCACTGAGGTGATCTCACCTGCCGACGTCAATTGTTCCACATAATCGATGAGATCCCATCTGGTGATCTGCTCGAAATCCGGTTCTGCCAGCAAAGGCAACCTGCGGCACACGTCCTGCTCCAGTCCGCCTCCGTCCAAACAGACATGGTGCACGATGTCATAATTTTCTACGATGTGTGCCGACTTAGAACAATCGCGAGAGCAGCCTTCAAAGGGCCCTGGGTTGTACTCCGACGTCTGTTTCAAAGCATACAAGCCTATCATTACGCCTGTGACTTGTTCCAGCGAAGAATCAAAATCTGTGCACGAAGTGCTTATCGACAGATTTGCAGAGAGCAATTTCGAGCCAGCAGGGACTGAGAGATCAATAGACGTGAGGCACTGGTGCGAGCCGCGACACGCCGAGCTACGAGTCATCGACTCTACACGCAACAGCTTAGCTTTGACGTTGAAAACGCGGCTCGCACTACTTGAATTGTGGTTTCCTCCACGGTCTCGACTAGCAATAAACACAGGAAATGGCTCCGACGGGTTGGGTTGGCTAAATGGGCGTTGCACGTGAAGTGCAACAGCAGGCCCTGCAACCACTTCAAAGGGCAAGCTTCGGGCAGACTCTAATCCCGGCGCATAAAATTCTATCACGAATCCCTCATCCGCCAGATCAATAGCAAGGTTAGTGAAGGTCGCCAAATCGCCATGCAGGGAAGCAATCCGCAACCCAGTCATGCTAGCTGATGTTGGCAGGTGCGAGATCAGACGGGCCTCGATAGGTTGCGTCATTTGGTTATGCATTCGATTTAGACCTTGGTCCACAACTTCCAGTATGGGCTGTTGTCGAAAAGGCATTCCCGCCATTTCAATCCCCGGGCTGCACGCAACATGCAATGCCACTGCAACTTCACCGAGTGTCACTCCAAATCTTTGGCTCATGGCACTCTCGAGCAGTGTGGACTCAAACACCAGCCGAAAGCCTTCCCCAGCTTTGCCCACCCTCAAATCCGTGAAATACGCCACGCCTTCCCACGTCGAAACCGGCGAAGTGCCCTCGACCACGGCAACTGGAGTGTCGCGGCACTGCAAATCTGAGGATCCATCAGGACTGAGACTGCTATTGAAGGCGCTATAAGTCAAAACAGCTTCCGATGTATCGATTCGCACGTTCACCTGCACACCTGTCTTGGGAACGCGATTTCCACTTCTATCCATGAGAACGAGCTTGATGGATCGACTGAAATGCCATCCAGAGGCTACATTGTCCGGCTGCACCTCGATGCTCAAGTTTGTCAGGGGTCCATATTGGTTTTTGAAGACATCGGACACAACAATTGTTTCGCTACCGGCCCATTGAAAGCTTGCAGATGCATTGATGGCGAACACAAGCTGAAATTTTGTGCCAGGGTGCAGCAATTGCAGGTCCGTAAACTCAATGGAACCTGTCTCCGTTTGGTAACTCCCCAAGAAGACGTCTGCCTGCTGCGGCTGTCTTGCCAAAACACTGATGACCATTCGGTCTCTCGGAACCAGATTGCCTCCTTTGTCCACGAACTGCAAGATCGGCTGAGGCACGATTTCGCCACCATATGCCTCACCAGGCTGGCGGAAGATGACCATGTCAACTGCACGCCCCGCCATGACCTCAAAGGGGTGCGAAGTCGTTGACAGAGTGGCTTCGCGGTACCATCTTTGGACCTCGACATCTCCCGACACATTCAACCCTTGCAGAGACGACGTGAACAGGATGGTATAATTACTGGCGTTTCTGTCAATGCTTAGATCCGTGTATTCGGCCAACCCATCGTTCACTTGTACCTGTTTATTGCCACGCAAAGGACCGCCATTCTGCAGATGCGCCACCACGGTGCCCTGGGCGCGGCTCACGAGGTTAGCTGCAGGGTCGAGGATGCGCAACTTGGGTTGCAATCTGAAAGGCCTCCCCCCTGATGCTGCATCAGGCTGTTGTACGACCTCAAGTACAGCTGGTGGCCCTTCTTCGACCTCGAACGGATGGGTATAAGCCGGGATAATCGACGGCAAGTCGACGGCACTAAATTTCAAGCGATACGGAGAACCGTTCGAAGGTTTGTTGATTATGAGTCCGGGAAATTTGGCACGGCCATCGTAAATCTTGCGCACGAGAGATCCCGCAAGTTTCGCTGCCTCTGGCGCATCCACCAAGCTGCAAGAAATGTTGAGACCGCCTCCAACGTACGGCCCCGGCACAACGTTATGCCCAGCATCTTTCAGGACCACTATTGGAGAGTTGGACAACCCTGCACCAGCAGCTGCCCATTGTGGGTGCGAAAGCGTATACAAACGCGACCCTACGCCTGGCGAGACGGCGAAGAGCAAGCTCTCAGTTGATAAGAGGCCGTGCGAAGTGAATGTGATAAAATACCCCTTGCCTTGAGCGTCTATGAAGAGCTCTGTGAAGTCAGCACGACCTCCACCATTTTGCTTGACAGAATACTGCATGGAAGTCGGATCGAGGCAAACGCATTTCTGTGTCGTGGCATTCCAATACCCAAGATCTGACGAGCAGTCGTCACCGCCTCCACAGAGGCGGTTCTGGCTTGGCAAAGTGCACTGCGCTCCTTGCCAGCCCATCTCGCACTGACAGGTGCGCCCCGCAGCGGCACTGCTACAAGCGCCGTTTGTCGGAATAACGCATCCTGAGGCTGAGCACTGGCCCGCATCGTCCGGCTGGCCATCCAGCAAGACAGTCACGGCGCCATAAAGGACCCCAGACGGAATTGCGCCTGGGACAGCTGAAGCAGTGGACAGCTGAGCGGTGATGTAGACGTTTAGGTTGTGCGGCACCAAGGTACCATTTTGCAGTTGAGTCCAATAACGCGAAACAATTCTGTTACCTGCAACATCCACCACCCATACCGATGGAGGTGGGTTGAGGGGCAGCATGCTGGGATGTGTTCCAAATGGTCTCGAGCCGTTGTTGAAAAGACGTTTCGGCTCGCTGACCAAAATTTGGATGCTGTGCTGTGCTTCAATATCACTATGCGCCCCGCTGAGAGAAAAAATAATCGTGTGACGGCCAGCCGGAAAGATGATCAAATCGGTGAACCGTGCCACGCCGCCTACAGTGGTGACGTTTGATGAGCTGAAGGAGGTGGCGTTCAGCATCCTGACGGTGACTTGTACAGCTACATTTGACACCCTATTTTCGGAGTCCAGCACGCGGATCTCAGGCTCTGTAGGGACAGGCAATCCAGCGAGCGCGTGCCCTGGTGCGGATGTGACTATGATTGACTGTATCGGGGTACCCAAGAGTACCTCGAGCGTGGCGTTAATCCTCACGCACGCATTGCTATCTGTTGGCAGTGAGCGACCACAAGCATCGGATGCGAATTTGATCGCGTAGGAACCTGCGCGCTCAATTGAAAAAGAAAAGGCCGATCTGGCATTGCGAGTCTGCTGTGTCGTGGAGCCTTGAATACGATTTGTCAGTGTTTGCGCGCTTGTCTGCACGAGGGATAACGTCTCAATGTGTGCTGTGATATTCGCATCGTATGAAGTCACCGGGTTCCCATCTTGGTCACGCAGCTCTAGTTCGAAGGCAGCACTCAAGTCCCCTGACCCTACCTCCGTAGGCCCATTCAGCAGCACTATTTGCGCAACATTTCCGGGCACGAACAGAACTTGCGCGTTCGAATCCGAGGGTATTGCGGACCCTCCTTGAAAAAGCTCGATGGGTATACTCCCTGTCTTCAGCGGCCATCGCGGAGTTTTGCACCAGACTGCGGATGCATTGTGAAAATATGCCGTGACAACTGTCTGACCCCCAAATCTGCACTCAAACGCTCCATCGTCTGGATTGAAAGGTCCTCCCGAAATAGTCAGAACCTGACCACCATCCACCGTCGTGGTTGTTGGTTGCACAGAAAACCACGTCGACACGACATCGGTGGTAAGCTGCGAGGTAGCCCATGATCCGTCAACGCCCAGTTGCACATCAAGACTGACCGTTTCCCGACCTGTATCCCAACGCGCACACACAAAACCAATAGATAACAGGTCCGTACAGCGCATTTCTTGCGGTGTGCCGGCATAGGCACACACGGTTCCAGCCGGGTAGCTCGGGTGACACACATTTACGTCGTCTCGCTGAGCTCCGACCCCGCTGTCACTGCGATTTTCGTAGGTTCCTGTCAGTCCTTCCCAGCTCGTACGGTAAATGTAACCGTTAGCTTTCTGCCAAGGATCACTGATCAGAGCAGGCAACTTTGGCGCCTTGAAACGAATGGAACTATCCGAAATCCATGATGTGCTGGTCGCCACGGTGCGGCCGATCATGAGCTTGGGCGACGGGTCCCGTACACCGAAGTCATATCCATGCACGACCCCTTCCGATTGGCCCCAAATACCAATGCGTGCGGGCTCTAAGCCAGACACTGTTGGGGTACGCCGCGTGCGGACGGCCATGCCAACGATATCATATCGTTGGAGGTCACAATTGACTGGAATTCGTGT
>Ga0209713_10000791_pt1 | contig 18138 bp, 11 predicted proteins | sample ArcOceMetagenome_3_FD_187444 | JGI IMG/M metagenome (GOLD analysis project Ga0209713, IMG submission 187444) | Marine eukaryotic phytoplankton communities from Arctic Ocean - Arctic Ocean- Svalbard ARC20M Metagenome (SPAdes) (version 2) | ecosystem: Environmental > Aquatic > Marine > Oceanic... | reverse complement strand
TAACGCTTGCGACGACGCCGCGCCGTGAAATTGAGCTTGCGCAGCCATGAAGTTGGCCAGCTTCGCCACGGGGGAGGTGACCGTGGAGCCGGAGGACTCCTCGCCCTCGGGCGGCCGCGTTGCGTCCACCTCCTTCGCCGCAGACCATGCTGCCGTCTCGCCCATCTCGGCCAACCATATGGGCACCAGCTTCGACAGCGACTCCTTCAAAGAGGTGGAGATGCCGCAGAGCAGATTCTCGCAGCAGGTGCGCGCGCTCCGCTCCCTCGCCATGGGCAGCCACGCCACGATAGCTCACGCGGCTCGTCCCCACGCAGGTCTTCCCTGGGACACGGAGCAACTGCCTGAGCGACCAGCGCTGCAGCGTGGGCTGCCCTTGCGTGGTGGGCGTGATCTTTGCGATGGCAGCTGGCGTCATCAACTCGGCCGCGCCGGGTGAAGCCGAGCTCAGGGTCTACGATTGCTACGACAGCCAAAAGGACGGCTTCTGGGACGAGAATCTCGATTGCAGATCTCAGCGCCTCGCGGGTAAGAGCACGTGCAGCGTGACGCTGACGCTCTCCAGGACGCTGAAGCAGCCGATCATGCTGCAGTATCAGCTCGACGAGTACTACCAGAACCATCGAAGATACTACGACTCCGTCTCGTACGCCCAGCTCCACCAGCACGGCTCCTCGACGGTCGAGTTCTCCTATGGCGATGTCGAGGAGGTTTGCACGCCGCTGGTCTCGCCCAACAACAGCAACGACGAGCGGACCTACGATCCGTGCGGCCTCAAGGCGGCCTCGCTCTTTGACGACGAAGTCGAGATTCGCCGGATCGAGAACGGTGAGGAGTTCCCGTTGAGGACGTCCAAGGACATCACCTTCGACTTTGAGGAGAGCTGCGTGACGTGGAACAACAGATCCGGCCGGGGCTGGCTGCTTGGGCAGAGCGACAGCATGGGCGACTCGGCGAGTGGCGACGTGGCCAGCGGCGAGGCCGGCGACGGGCCGAGTGCGCACGTGCCGAGTGCGGGGTGGCTCGAGTCGTTTGCAAGGAACGTCTCCGAAGGGCCGACGCGGGCCGACTTTGCGGTGTGGATGCGCTCGTCGCCGCACTCGATGGTGCGCAAGCCGCTGCTGCGCATCGAGGAGGACCTGCCCGCCGGCGAGTACGCGCTGCTCGTGCACAACGCGTACGACGTCGAGTGGTTCCGCGGGTGCAAGTCGCTGCGCCTCTCGCCGCTGGGGCGGCTGGGCGGCGAGTCGAGCGCGCTGATCACGGCGCTCTCGCTGCTGTGCGCGATGTCCTTTCTGCTCGCCCTCGCCATCGGCCTCTCGATCTGCTTCTCGGCGCAGCCGGCGCGCGTCGAGGCGCTGCTGCACGAGCTGCTCCACCTCGAGAAGCAGGAGGAGCACGCGGCGCGCGAGCGCAAGAGGTCGATGCTGCTGCCCGACAGGCCGCAGGAGGCGGTGATGCTCTCGGGGGTCGACGACGACTCGTCGCGCAGCGAGATCAGCGCGAGGGACAGCGCGCGCGGCGCGCCGTACACGCGGCAGCCGACCGGCGCCTACACGCAGCTGCACAGCCAGCAGAGCAGGGGCGGCGACTCGAGCAGGGCCTCGCAGCTCCTCTCGCCCGACAGAAGCAGCAAGCGGCCGAGCCAGGCGCACGCCCCGGCGGCCAGCGCGCCCCACCCCGGCATGCGCAGGCTCGAGACCGAGCCCGCCGCGATCTTTGACCGGCACCGCGCGCGCGAACGCGAGATCCTGGCGCGATATGCGCCCCATCAGGGCGAGGGCTAGGCGAGGGCGTCGGCACTCGGAGGGTAGCAGCAGCGCGGCATGGGCATAGACTACACTGTCAAAAAAACCAACAGTCACGCACACACGTGCAGCCACACCTGGAACGCCGCGCCGACGTGCCCGATGTCGGACTTGGTGAGCACGCCCAGCAGCCGCGACGCGGCCCACCCGCGCCGCTGCGTGGCGGCGGCGACGCGCTCGACGTGCAGCGCCTGCAGCGCCCACTTGCCCTCCTGGACGTTGCGCCGCTGCGCGATGGTCGGCGCGGGCCTCACGTCGAAGCTGAGCCACTTCTCCCACGAGCGCATCACGTCGCGCTGCTGCCACTTGCCCAGCACGAGCTTGTGCAGCGCGACGCGGCGCGCCAGCGTGTTCTGCTGGTGCATCGACACCATCGCCCACTTGGCCTGCTGCGCCGCCTGCCGTTGCCCGGCCGCGGCCGAGGTGGCCGTGTCCTTTGCCTCGGCCACGACCGCCTGCACCGTCGCTGCCGCCGCTGCCGCACCCGCACCCTGCACCCATCGGCCCATGGCCCACGTGAGCCTCGACGCGCGCACTCGCACCAGCGTCGCATGCACCAGCAGCTGCGCGGGCGACTCGCTGCCCCGCTGCGGCGGCGCCAGCATCGGCCGACGCTGGCGCGACGCTGCGCGCAGCGCGACGATCGCCCACACGGCCGCTCGCCACTCGCCCAGTGCGGCACGCATCGCGCTCTCGAGCCGCGCACTGGCGACCGAGCGCAGCAGCAGCACCGCGCAGTGCTTGTACGCCGCCACCTCGTCGCCACCGAGGTCACGCACTCCTCGCTCTTGGCGCTGTACCGCCTGCCGAAGCTCCGTCTCCGCACGCACCAAGCTGTGCTCCGCCAGCGCCAGCTGGAGGATCTGCGTGCCCGCCTTGGGCGACGAGTAGCCGCCCGTCGGGCTGCGGGCAGCACGGGAGGCGTAGCCGCTCGCAGGCTCCGGACTTTGGCTATCGCTGGCGCCTGGAGAGCGGGCCTGCTGCTCGGCCTGCTCGGCCTCGGTGAGCGCACTTTCGCAGCGCGCCAGGCGAGCTAGGAGGTTCGCACGCGGGTTGAGCGAGGCTCCGGACAATGTCATTCGCTCCGGGCTTTGCTGCATAATGCGTCATCTGTAGTTTGCTTGGTGGTTTTCCTCCCCGTGAGAGGTGTTTTTTGACGACGATTGAGTAGGTATGTAGTGACGCAGGCAGCACCCGAATACCCGAGCTGCGACGTTGCGCGCGTGGGGTGCAAATCAGCGCAGCCGAGGCTTTACTCGCCAGTGCAGCGCTTGCGCAGCAAGCTAACATGCTGCTAACCGAGCTCCCGGCCGACCTCCTGCGCTCTGTGCTGGCCCTGCTGTCGGCGGAGACGCTGGCGCTCGTGTGCCGGTGCTGCCGCAGCCTGAACACGGCCGCCCGAGCCGACGACCTGTGGGCTCCGCTCTACCGCACGCTCCCGAGCTGGCGGCGGTGTGGACAGCAGCTTCCGAGGCAACCAAACGGTGGCTGGCCAACCTATCACGCGCTGCACCGCGCGGCTCGATCACGCTGTGCGCGGTGCACACCCAAGGACGACGGCCCGTCCGATCGGCCGTGGCACATCGGCCGAGCGTCCCTGGACCGAGCCAGGGAGAGGGCCAACATTGCCCTGCACCAATGCGTCCCCGAGCTGCGTGCGTACGTCGACTCGCATGCCAGCTCAAACAATTTCCTGGTCGCTGTATGGCTGACGCGACATCGCAACGACGACGACTCGGCGGGCGTGGGCGCCCGCTTCTGGGTGCGGCTTGCTGACGTCGACATGAGGGAGCACAGCCTCAAGGAATGCGCCATGCTCCCACGCGCAGCGAGCGCGCCGACTGGTTGGACACCCTTGGACGAGCACTTGCATCGGCCAGGGCCACCATCCACGGAAGTCGCCGACCTCCATCCACGGTTGCAGCGTTGGCCGTTGCTCGAGCTGCAGGAAAGGCAGTGGGCCCACTTCGAGGGTTGGGCGGTCGAGCTACTCGACCAACAGGGGCCCCACCCGCTGCCCCCGCGCAACGTGGGGTCGTTCTCAGCGCAGCTGGCCGCCGAGACGCATGCCGCGGCGCTGGCCTTTGCCGAGATCCTCGTCCCCGGGCAGTGCGTCTTTTGCTTCCACGTCGACCGCAAGCACGAGCGTCTTACTCGCTGGCGAGAGCCTGGTCCGGTAGGTTGTCACGCGACACATCTGCCAACGGGCAGCTCGTACAAAATAGATTGTTGATGGTGACTATCATATGCAACAGTGATGTCCCTCGATCACTGCTCCAGCAGCGGCTCGGCCTCACCTCGCGCCTTGCCCCCCGGCGCCACCGCCGCCACTCCGTCTCCGACCCACCGTCGCGACCACGACACGAGCCGGCGGCCGCTCCACGACGGCAGCGCCGGCAGCGGCAGCGCGAGTGCGCGCACCAGCAGCGCCGCGCAGCCGAGCGCCACGGGCGCGGCGGCCTCGCGGTGCACAAAGTGGCCGACGGTGAGCAGCAGCGGCGCGAGGACAAAGTCGGCGGCGGGCAGCACGTAGACGTGCAGCAGGTAGACGGAGAGCGAGTGCGCGCCCAGCGCGCTCCACGGCGTGGCGCGCCGCGGCACCGCCGCACAGAGCGCGAGCACGCCGCACAGCGTCAGCGCCACGCCCGCCGCGTCGAGCGACAGCCCGCGTGCGCTCCACCCTCCGCGGCTGCCCTCGCCGCAAGGCTGCAGCGCGTCGGTGCGCACGTCGAGCGCGCGTGGCGGGAAGACGGCGCGCGAGCAGCCGTAGGCGCGGCGCGTGTGCCACAGCGCGGCGTCGATGGTGGGCGCGGCGCTCGCCGATGCGCACGCGGCGAGCAGCGCTGCGCCCGCCGCGAGCCAGCAGAGACGCGCGCCGGGCAGGCGGCCGAGCAGGTGGGCGGCGACGCGTGGCGGCACGAGGCGCGGCATGAGACGGCGCGGCAGGGCGAGCGGGTCGGGGAGGGCGGCGGGGAAGCCGGCGGGCGCGAGCGCGGGGAGGGCGGCGTAGTAGAGCCACAGCGGCGCGATGACGGCGACGTCGTTCTGCGGCAGCGACGCCGCGAGGGTGTGCAGAGGCGCCCACTGCCCAAAGTAGGACCCAAAGTAGGACCCAAAGTAGGCGGCCGCCGCGCCGTCCGAGTCGTCGAGCTCGTGCGGGTGGCGCAGCAGCGGCCAGCGGCAGTTGTTGCCCCAGCAGCCAAAGTGGGCGAGGCACGCGAGCAGCGGCAGCGCCCACGCGGCGGCGCGCGGCGGCAGCGCGCGCGCGCACGCGTACCGCGCGAGGCGCCAGAGCGGCAGCGCGAGCATGAACCAGCAGTGCATCGTGAAGAACTCCCTGAGCGGCGCCTTGGCGAGGCCGCGGTTGGAGGGGAAGACCAGGTACCGATAGAACCAGAAGGCGCCGCCCGGTAGCGCCGAGTAGTGCGAGACGGCGAGCGCAGCGCCGAAGAGGAGCGTCGTGCGCACCGCCACGCCGCGCAGCGCCGCCACGCCGAGCTGCGCGTCGCGCGCGCCCGCGAGCAGGCAGAAGGCCGGCATCGCCACCGCCTCGCCAAACCGCTCGATCGCCACCATCCCCGCGCCGCACATGCGCGTGCCGCACGCCTCCTTGGCGCGCGTGCAGTGGTGCAGCACCACCAGCACCATCGCGGCCGCATAGACGTGCGCCGTCACCGCCGCCGCCGCGTTGCCACGGCCGCCGCCGCTGCTGCCGCTGCCGCCAGCACCATTGGCAACGAGCTGCAGCGAATCGGCTGCGGCCGCCTCGCCGCCTCCGCCACCCCAGCCACTCTCGACCACACCCAACGAGTCGAGGGCCGCAGCGCCCTCGGCCGCGTCGCAGCGCCGATCATCGCCAATGCAGCGTGCTCGAGGAGCCTCGTCATCGGCGACGAGCCAGCCAACGTCGCAGCCGTCGCCCTCGGCGCCTCGCGGCCACCCCTGCTCGAAGAGGCGCGTGAGCTGCGGCGCGAAGCGCGTGTGCGCCGCCTTGCGGCTCGGCACCCCCTTGGCAGAGCGGTGGAGCGGCGCGTGGCGACGAGGCGCCACCACCACCACCTGCTCGGTCCGCAGCGCAGAGTACGGCGCAACCGCACGGTTGAGCCCGGCGACGGCGGCTCGCACCGTCTCCATGCGCGCTCCCTCCGAGCCTCCGCCGGCCTCGCTCAGCTCGAGGATCAGGACGGGGCGGGGCAGGCCGGTGCCGAGCACGCACACGCCCGCGGCGACGGCGCCGCACGACGAGAGCAGCGACGCCTCGAGAGGGAGCGGGTTGGTCATCTCTCCGCTGCTGTGCACCAGCACGTCGTCCACGCGGCACACGTGCCGCACACGCCGAGATCCAGCCGTCGCGTTCGCCGCGGGCGCGACCTCGCTGAAGATGTCGCCGGTGGCGCACGCCTCCGCGGCATGCGGCCGTGCCTCGCCGCCGAGGTAGCCAGTGCACGCGCTGCGGCACCCGACCAGCACCAGCTCGCCCTCTGCTGCGGTGGCGGCGGTCGACGCCTCTGTCGTGGCGCGCAGCTCGCAGCGCACGCCCTCGCCTATCGGGGCCATCGCGTCGCCGTCCTCGCCGTCGCCGCCGCCGCGCACCTCGCCGCACAGCGCGTAGCCGGCCGTCTCGGTCTGACCGTAGGTGGCGACGAGGCGGAGGCCATGCGCGGCGAGCCGCACGCGCACCTGCCGTCGCAGCGTGGCGCCGCCCCACAGCACCGCGCGTGCGGCGCGCAGGCAGCGCGGCTCGAGCTGCCCGGCATCCAGCAGCGCCGCGAGCTGATCGAGCACGACGCAAGGCAGCGAGAGCAGCGTCGGCTGCTCGGCCTCGCACGCGGCCGCCACGACGCGCGCGCTGCTGGGCCGCCGCGCCGCGCCGCCGTCGTCGATGCAGCGCACGCCGCAGTGCAGCGCCAGCAGGAAGGTCATGCAGCACGAGAGCACGTGGAAGCCAGGACCAAACGAGAGCAGCCCCTCGCCCGCGCCTTCGCCCGCGCCGCCCGCGCCGCCCTCGCCGCCGCCGTCGCTGCCGTCACCGCCGCGAGGGCCGAGGAGGCCGTTGCGCTCGAGCCACGCCTGCTCCTGCCGGCGAGCCCACAGAAGCGCCGCGTGGGTGTGCGGCACGGGCTTGGGCGCGCCGCTGCTGCCGGAGGTGAAGAAGACCAGCGCGGTGCGCGAAGCAGCCAGCTGGCTCGGCCGTGGCGCATCGAAGCAGAGCTGCGCCGGTGCGGCCGCCTCGACTGCTGCAGCGAGGCGGGGCGGCTCGTCGGAGCCCTCACCAATCGCGGAGAGGCCGTTGTTGGGCTGCAGCGAGAGTGCGGGCCCGCGCAGCTCCGAGCACAGCGGCAGCAGATGGGCGGCCGTCGCGGCAAAGGCATCGGACGCGAGTAGCCGCGTGACGCCGGCCGCCTTGGTCATGACTGCGAGGATTGGCAGCGGCTGCCGGTGGTTGATCAGCACGGCGACTATGTCTGTGGCCCAGCACGCGGCGATGCTGACCCAGTACTCGGGGCTGTTGTGCGAGAGCAGGCCGAGCACGTCGCCTGCCCCAACGCCCGCCCGACGCAGCGCAGCTGCCGTCGCGTCGACGTGCGCCCCAAACTCACGGAAGGTCAGCCGCCGTGTGCCGCGATCCTCGTCCCAGGCGACGAGGAAGGGCCTGTCCGCCGCCGGGCCAGCGGCACGGCCGCAGCGCGCGGCGAGGAGGTCGACGAGATCGTCCGACGTCATATACAGATGTGTAATCACGCTTCTGGGAAATTAAGTTCTTGCCTCAATAGCCTCAAAGGGGTGTGCACACAGCCCTAATAATACGGATTATCTTCATCCTCGACCTCGCCTGGATCACTATCCTCGAAAGCATAATCATTCTCGTCCGCCACGGACGCACCTTCAGCGACGTCCGCGTCGATGCCCCCGAGTTCCCCGTCTGACTCGTCCTCGGAGGCATCTTCTAGGGTCTCATCCCCGTCGCGCGTCCCCAGAGGCGCCTCGTCGATATATCGTGGCCTGTCTTCCACGATAAGAACATGCCTGTTGGCTACCCATCGCACCGCGTGCTTGCGCTTCCCATCGACAACTCTGTCGCCAGCATCCTCGCCGTTCAAACCGGGCCTCAGCCTGGACGTCTTCGTGAACTCGTTGATGACGTCGTCTCCGAGTTCGCAGTCCAGATCGACATGTCTCAGGACCAGGCAGCTGCGAGCAAGAGTCTTCCATGCAGCATCCATGATCTTCTCCGCTCCTGCTTGGCCATATTTCCAGCTCGGCCCGAGCCACAGGCACTTCAGGCGAGGCGAGTTCCGCGCCAGAGCGAGGATGAAGGCATCCGTCAAAGGCAAGATGTCAAGTGGTCCTGGCCTTTCAGACCTCTTGCCAGTGAAGTTGACAAGATCCGCACGGAAGGCTTCTAGGCAAAGGTTTTCAAATGAGCACCTGTCGGCAAGCTCGAGGAGCGTCGCGGGAGCCGAAATGTCCAAGCTACAGCCGAGGAATGTCAACTCTGGGCAGCCGCGGATGAGCCCAAGTACCTCTGCATCGGACGGTGCATCCTTCGCGCCGGGTATATGTATGTCCAGATGGCGGAGCATCGGGCAGTGGTTACCAAGGTCTTTGACGAGCTTTCTGACGGACGCTGTCATTGAGTCTGCGTCCAGATCGAGACTGACCAGATTTGGGCATCCGCGGGTGAGCTTGGCCAAGCCACGGTCTGTGAGCGCACTAGGGCAGGCCCCCGAGGTCTCCAATTCGCGCAGGTGGGAGCAGTGCTTGGCTAGCGCAGCTGCACTCTTATCAGTCAGCGCGCAACACTTGGCCAGAGGAGCTGCCTGGTCGAAGTAATACTCATCCAGGCTAAGCTTGCGCAGCTGCGGGCACAGCCTCGCTATCGAGAGAATGATCGCTTCGGAAGCGCCTTCTTTCATCGTCATAACGAGCTCGATCAGCTCATTTCGCCAGTTGCGGATCGATTTGCGCCATGCTACGTTCGTCTGGGCCATTCTGCCGCCAATAAACCAGGCAGGCGTGTGCTGCGGCTCTTCTCCCTCGCTGCCATCGTCGCAAAAGAACAGGACCAAAGGACGGAGCAAGCATGTGACGAGTGGCTCGGATGCCGATGCGAACGGATCGGTCGGTGCACTGGCACCAGCATTCGCGAGGCGGGTACTGCGTCGCGGCGGCATCTGCGTTTGCTTGACAACAACAGATTGGCTTGAAATGTGTTTGTGAAACCGACTTCGCTTCTGCATTGTTGTGCATCGCCGCAACTGAAACCGACACCGCCTGCGCGCACGGAATGCCCGGCTCGTGCCTGGGCAAGCTCATCCTCGACGGGCGGAATACCAGACTCGGTCACGAGGGCGAATACGGGTCCTCGCTCCCGTACCTGTCCTCACATCCACACGTCCAGCGCAATCGTGGCCTGCGGATGGAGGCGCCGCGTCCCGGACGTGTCGTTTATCAGCCTCGGCTGGGCGCCAAGAAGGTCGTGAACGATCATCTGGTGAGCGTGCATGCGCCAGACTGGCTCCACACTCCGCTGTCGGCCGTAGCCGCGCATGCGTCTCGCACTGGAGCACCGACCGAAGGGTCGGTCAGCTGGCTGATGGCCGAGCGGTTGAGAGCGGACACTTTCCACCACGGACGATATCGGCATCCAATGGAGCGCCATGTGCTGCCGGGAGCGGCTGGCCGGGACGCATCTGAGGGAAGGGGCGATTGGCAGCCCAAGAAAACGGAGATCGTGCTCAATGACGGCAAGGTGCTGAACAACCAGATCGTCAGCGTCAACTCGCCCAACTGGTTCAAGGAGGCATTCGAGAACTCGAGCAGCCATTTTGAGGCGCGGCGGCAGCGGCTCAAAGGCTCCTACTCGGCAGCGTTGCTCGATGCACATCAGGTCAGTGTCGGCAAGAAGATGAGCATCCAGATGCCCGATGGACAAACGATGAGAAGCCAGAGGGCCATATCGGCGGACGCGCCTGACTTTTTCAAGGAGCCAACGAGGCACAGCCTGGCGTAGAACTAGAAGCGTAGAGCCTAGATCGTACCTCGAGCGTACTATAACATCGAATTGACATCCAACCCGTGTGAACGCCGTATACTTCAACAAGCGTGACATGCATGAGGAGTGGCATGCGAAGAAGAGCAACCATTGAGAGAGTGGTGTGTGCCACGTGCAGGCAGTTCCATTGCACGTCGTCCGCTCATCCTGTGCCCTGTGCCGTCTCTCTCCCTCCTGTCCCCTCGAATCCTAAGCGTCGCACGGTTGCTCACGGGTGGGCCCACACGAGGCATCCCACGATGGCGGCGGGGCCGATCTCCTGGCGACAGAGCGGGCACTCGGGCATCGACGCCTTTGCACAGCTCGCGCAGCGGCAGCCGCTGCCGACGAGCCGCGTGTGGACGTGCTGCTGCGTGCATCCGGCGCAGAACTCGTGGCCGCAGGCGAGGGTGAGCATGTGCGCCGCGGGGCCGTCGCGCGTCCCGAGGCAGATGGCGCAGGCGTCGTGGCTGCGCGTCCGACGCGTCGGCGCGCAGAGGCCGGGCGTCGCGGCCGCCAACTCGAGCCGCCTCGCGCACGCCGCACGCACGGCTGCACTCCCGCTGCCGCGTCCACCGCCGCCACCGCCGCCGCCGCCGCCGCTGCAGCTGCCGCAGCCGCCACAGCCGCCGCCGCCACCGCCCCCGTCGCTGCTGCTGGCGCCGCCCGTCAGCAGCGACGAGAGCAGCGCGTGGCCGTTGCGCACCGCCGCCAGGTGGCCAGAGGGCAGAGCGAGCATCGCCGCGGCCGCGGCGTCGGCGGCGCCCGCCTCGAGCACGGTGCGCACGGCGGCGGCGCCGCACGCCGTCAGCGCCGAGAGGAGCGCGAGCGCCTCGCCGCGCACCTCGGGCACATCCTCCTCGTCGACCGCCACGCGCACCGCCGCCGCCGCCCACGCGGCGCACCAGCCGGCCTCGACGACGTGCGGCGAGCGCGACCGGTGCGCCGCGGGCGTCATGAAGGCGAGAGCGCGCAGCGCCGCCTGCCTCGCGCCGGCCTGCAGCGAGCCGCGCCCGAGGGCGAGGCTGGCGACCGCCGCGCCGCCGCCGCGCAGGCAGACGTCGGCGCACGCGCCCGCCGCCAGGTTGACGAGCGTGCCGAGGCCCCACTCCTGCACGCCCTGGTCGTGCGGGTGCTCGCGCAGCGCCGCGACGCACGCGCCGACGCCGCCGGCGTCGCAGATGGCGCGCTCGCACTGCGTGCAGCCGGCGGCGAGCGCGGCGAGCGTGCGCAGCGCCGCCTGCAGCACCGCCGCCTCGCCCTCGCCCTCGCCCTCGCCCCCGCCGCGCACGTGCAGCCGCACCATGCGCGCGAGGCTCACGGCGGCGCCCGCTTCGCACAGCTCGAGCTTGCGCTCGGGCGACTCGGCGAGGTTGGCGAGGACGGCGCACGCGCGGCGCGCGACGTCGCGCTCGTGCGCGTGGTGGTCGAGCACGCGGAGCGCCGCGCGTGCGCCGCCCGCCGCGCGCACGAAGTGCGGCAGCCGCCACGCCAGGTCGCCGAGCGCGCCGCAGCCGAGGCTTTGCAGCTCGATGCAGTCGCGGCCGCGCTCGGCGCCCATCATCGCGCCCACGAGCGCGCGCGCGCCGCCGGCGCGGCAGACGGCGAGCGCCGAGTCGTCGTCGGCCGCCGCCCCCGCCATCAGCACGCGCGCCGCCGCGATCAGGACGCGCCGCGGCGTGCGCTCCTGCATGAGCGCGTCGACCGCCGCGCGCAGCGCGCCGGCCTCGCGCACGAGCGCGCTCGCGCTCTCGAGGCGCGCCACCTCCGGGTCCTCGGGGCGCGCGCCGCAGCAGCGGCAGCCGCCGGCGAGCCCGAGCAGCGCGAGCAGGTTGAAGCTCGCCTCGCCGAGCTTCGCCCTCGCCTCGCCGTCGCACTGCTCGTCGTCGTCCCACGACACCCTGCGCAGCGCCTTGACGGCCGCCTCCGGGCAGCCCGCCGCCAGCGCCTCTGCGTGGACGGCCGCGCTGTCCCGACCCTCGAGCAGCCGCCCGAGCGCCGAGAGCGCCGCCGTCGCGAGCTGGGCTAGCTGCGTGCTCGAGACCGCCGAGGCCGCCGCGCCCCACGCGTTGCATGGGTGCATGTCGAGGCAGCGTGTCAGTCCATCGACGCAGCCGGCCTGGAAGCACGCCTTCGCCCCCGCGCCCGTCTTGCTCAGGGCCTTGAGCGCGCGGCACGCTTGGTAAGCGACGCGCTCACTGCCGGTGCACTCGTCGCTTGTCAGCATGGAAACAAGCATGCGCGGGGCCGCCGCCGCGACGGCCGCGGAAACGAAGCTCTCGTCGCAAGAGGCCAGCAGGCTGCGCAGCGAGCGCACGCTCAGCACGATGACGCCTCGCTCCTTGGCCTTGGCTGCCGGCGTGCCCCGCTCCTTGAGCTTGCCCAGCCACGTCTTGATCGTCGCGACGATCGCAACGACCGCGTCGCAACCCGCCGCCTCGCGCGCGCAGGTGGCTCCGGAGGTCGAGTTGTTGAAGAGCCAGAGGAGCCGCTTGCAGGCCGCCGCGTCTCCGGCGGTCGTCCGCTTGAGCTCCTCGCGAGCGACGACCGCCAGGGCGGCGCGAGCGGTGGTGGAGCAGACCGTAGCGCGGCGTGTTTTGGCGCGAGTTGACATGGCGCTCCTAGAAAAGACGGACGCGAGTACGATGGGGCCAGAAGGGTGTGAGGTCCGCGCAAGCTTGGTGCACGCTGGGCTGACGCGGCTGACGAGCGGTGCTTTGCGCCCAAGGCGCTGAGCTTGGAACGCCCGCCCCACGACGTCATGGCCTGTGAGTCAGCCTGAACACAAACCGCTGCGAAGGTAAGGCGAGAGGCTTGTAGCTAGATGACAAAGTCAGTTTCAAGCGTTTCAAGCTGTTAGCTTCCGTCAACTACACTGTTTACTCATTCCTGTGCATGCGTGTTGCATGCTTTTACCTGCGCGTGGGCAGCCAATGAGCAGTCGATGAAGCACTTCTCGCCCATCGTCTACGCGGCTCTCGTGGCGTCGCTATGCTGCGCGAGCACGCTGCTGCCGCAGTGCATCGCGCTGCACTGCATCGCGCTGCCGCTCCTCGGAGCCTCGCTGGCCGTCGTCGGCTGGCTTGCCTATGCCGAGCCTCGAGCAGACCGCCAGCGGCGAGGTAGAGCCGCGGCGGTGACCGGGCTGCTGCGAGCCGCCGAGGAGGAGCGCGAGGCAGCGCTGGCAGCGGCAGCGGGCGAGGTGCACAGAGCACAGCACGCCGAGCGAGCGCAGGCGCGCGATCGTGAGGTGGGACGCCGGGCGGCCGCGGCGCTCATCGAGCTCGAGGAGCAGCGGGCCGCGCTCGTCGCCGCGGCCGAGTACGACGGCGTCTGCGTGAGCGCGGCGGAAGCTGCGCTGGCCGCCGAGGCGGCGCTGCGCGACGAGACGACGTGGCGAGGCGGCCAGAGCTTCTGGACGCGCAGCGTGCTGGCCGCGGCGGCGACCGAGAGACTGCAGCTCGAGGCCGAGGTGCGATGGTCCATCGAGACGGCGACGCGCGCGGCAGCGCTGGAGAAGGAGGCGGCCTTGGACGCGCTGCGGGACGCGCGTCGAGCCGCGCAGGCCGAAAGGCGGGCTGCGGTGGCGGCGGCGGAGGCGGCGGCCGACATGGCGGCTGCGCTCGAGGCGGAGCGACTGGCGCGGCGTGAGGCGGAGGCGGAGCTGCGCGCTGTCGCCGAGGCCGACGGCGAGCCGCTCGAGCCCAAGTCGCGACGGAGGGCGGCGGAGGCGGAGGCGTCTACGGTCGAGGCGGCGCTGCGCGCGGCCTTGCGCAGCGCCGAGGCCGAGCTGCGTGGCGCGACGGCGGAGCAGGCGGCGGCCGCGACGACGGCAGCGGAGACGCGCGAGGCGCAGGCGCAGGCGGTGCAGCGCGCGCAGGCGGAGGCGGAGCGCGCGAGGCGCGAGGCGGCTGCAGCGGCGTCCGAGGCGGCGACGGCAAGGGAGGAGGCGGCCGCGGCGGTGTCCGAGGCGGCGGTGGCGAGAGAGGAGGCAGCCGTGGCCATGGAGGAGGCGGCGGTGGCCAGAGAGGAGGCGGCTGCGGCGGTGTCTGAGGCGGACGAGGCGCGACGAGGCTGCGCCGCGGCGGAGGCGGAGGCGGCGGAGGCGGCGCGGGACGCCGACGAGGCAAACGGCGCGGCGTGGGTGGCGCGTGGGGCGCACGATGCGGAGCGCGACGCGGCGCGAGCGGCGGAGGGAGAGCTGCGGGGTGCACACCAGCGCGAGGTGGCGGCGCTGCAGGCGGAGATCGCCGAGCTGCGCCTCGAGCTGATCGAGGCGGAGCACACCTGGGAGGAGGCGGCCGCCGCAGAGGCCGCAGAGGCGGTCGATGCGTCGGTGGCGGCGGCGGTCGCCGAGGCGGTCGCCGAGAGCGAGGCGAGAACGGCCGAGGCGACGCGGCAGGTCGCACGGCTCCGCGCGCTGCTCGAGGGCGGTAACGGTGGCAGGCGCCACGAGCCCAACGGGGGTGGCGTAAACCAGACGCGCGAGGCTCGCGACTGCGACGACACCGACACTGGGGAGGTGGTGGAGGCCGCGCCACCGCCGCCGCTGGCCTCGCCGCCCAAGGCCTCGGCAGTCGACACGCTGCTCGCCGCCTCGGCGTCGCTCTCGGAGCAGCGACAGCGCGTCTTACGAGGAGCCGCCGCGCCGAGCCCGAGGAATGAGAGTCGTTGACGACCACACCCATCGAGTGTGAGTCCAGTACCGTACGCTTTTACGTGCATGACAAATAGTTATAAACTGGTAGTAATACTTCATTCTCTCTGTGTGCTCACCGATTACACAACCTGTAACGCCCACTTGAAGAAGCGCACGCTGATACCGTCGTAGGACCCGAGCACCGCGAGGCGGAAGTCGGTGCCCTGATCGCAAGGGAGCGGATCGCTTTTCTCGAGAGGCGAGACCACAGCTCCATCCTCCCGCCATGTCGAATGGAGCATTATGCAGCTGAATTCCACCGTGGCCGACGGGTCGACGCTGCTAGACTGGCTTGAGAGGGCGACAGGGTGGCTGGGGTCATCCTCGTCGGGGCAGGCGCAGATCGCGAAGCGAAAGCGCGAACGCACTCCTCCGCCAGGGCGCACCTGTTCTGGGTCGACAATGACTTCGCTGCGCATGACGAAGGCCGCTTCGTCCTCTACTTCCAGCTGCGAGATATCGAGTGAGAGTTCGGAGGGGTCTGGTTCGACCTCGAGCGCGGCGGGCTCGAACTTCGCCATGTACTGGCGCGACAGCTTCTCCAGGTCGGCGAGGTTGGCAACCTCCATCGGACCCGTGACATCAGAGATGGGGAACAGGGCATGCGCCGGATAGACGCCGACCTGGAAGGCGTCGGGATGCTGCGCCTGCTCCTCGAGGACAATCTCGATACCCCAGCGCGCGGCATGCAGCGGGCGAATATCAGAGAAGGCGACGAAGGCAGCAAAGCCGCCCAAGCACGCCTCGTCGCGAAAATGCACAGATCTCCGCGATGGCGACAGCTGCATGCCCGGATAGTCGCCCTCTGTGAAGTCACCGACCCGCCACTCTTCCGGGCGGGTTCCAAAGAAGACTCGGGACCATGTCGGTAGGCGACTGGGAGCGGTAACATTGTCCGTGCACACGTATCCACTCCGCCAGCCGCGCTGGATGTGTGCGGCTGCCAGCTCGCGCAGCCCGAGGTGCGGCACGACGCACGCGATCCGCCGGGCCACCGAGGGTCTGCGCTCGGCCACGCGGCGCCAGATGTCGAGCGGCAGCTCGGGAGTTGCGGCCTCCGTCGACGATTCAGCCATCCTTCTAAGCGCTTCGTAGACGCACTGGGCACTGCGGTGCCCGGCTCCGTCTTTGTTCGGCGCTTCGAGGCCTCACGCGCCGTGCTGGCGTGCAACTCGAAGATCGGTTTCTTTGTGACACACGATGGACGCGATGGACGAGGAAATCGCAGTTACTGGAACTCATAAGTCCGTGTTGAAGAATCGACTGCAGTGCGCACTCTTGAGCTCGTACGAGCAGCAGCACCAAGTAGTCGGCATGTCGACTTCCAGCAGCGAAGACGAAGAGGAAGAAGACGGAGCTGAGCCGCCTACGCCATTCGCACTGGCGCCTGGTTGCAGTTGCGTGCAACGGATGGACAGCACATGCCCAGAGTGTGACAACGGTGGCCCTCCATCGCTGCAGCCCTGCCAAGCCGGGGCCCAGGTGTTTTCGAGTGGCAGCACACCGTGCTCTCGCGAGCTCGCTGCCCAGGTCGAGGAGGCCGCGCTGAGCACCAACCGGGTGCACGGCCGCTCCACCACTGCCACCCCTTGGCTCCACGCGCGCCGCCTCCCCACCATCCGCCATCAGAGGCAGCTCTTCATGAGTTGGTGCCGCCAATGGATCGCAACGGTGTACGGCACCGACTCAAGAAAAGTGCGTGCGGCCAGCCACGAGCCTCACATCGTCAAGTACGACCACTCGCTGCATGCGAGCTTCAAGGGCATCGGCACGCACCAGGATGACTCCTTTGTCACCTGCATCATGGGGCTAAGCCAGCCCGATGCATACAGCGGGGGAGGCACCTATTTTCCACATCTGGCGCAGACCATCCGCCTAGGTGCCGGCGAGGTGCTCCTGTTCCAGGGGCAGCAGGGGTCCTACTCGGCACCTCATCGCGCGCAGCCGATAGGGGGCGGCAAGCGGGTGCTCCTCATTGCCTTCTTCAAGCTGCGCAAGAAGCGCAAGAAGAGGAAGGGGTCCAAGCGCGGCATCACGCCGCCGTCATCTTTCGTCAACGGTTTCGTCGTCGCGGGGTGTCCAGAGTCCGGAGCGACAGGAGGTGTTGGTTAGCTAGGTTGTTCCTCCTCTTTATAGTTAAGAGTGTGGCACGATTCAGAGAAAGCTCGACTCTTCTACAGTAGAACAGGTGTACATGCCACTAATGCCGTGTCCTCTCCGCCCTTACCGGTGGCTCGGAACACGGGGGGGCGCCCGTGTTCTTCCACTCCACGACTCCACGACTCTCCGCGCTTCCATGCCTATCTCACTCCGCCGGCTCGATCACCGCCCACGCCTGCTTCTGCTCCCACCCCTTGGTCGGCATGTGCGCATGGTTGCCGCCAGTGCGCTCCGCGACCTCCTTCGGCGACAGCTGCTTCATCTTGAGCCCGTTGGCCGTGCAGGCCAGCTCGAGCGTCTCCTTGGTGTACGCCACGTTGCTGCTGATCGCCGAGGAGGACAAGGGGGGCGCCAGGCCCTTGACGAGCTTGCCGTCGGCCTCGTACTTGTTGTCGTCGGGCGAGTTCCAGTAGCTGACAATCAGCTTGGAGCCCGGGCGGGCGACGTCCACAAAGGACGCGAGCATGGCCTCGATCTGCGTGAGCGAGGCGTGCGTCCAGGCGGACCGCGCGATGACAAGGTCGAACTTCTTGCCGAACACGCCGAGATCGAACGGTCCCGTCGTCGCGAAGTTGGGCTTCTGCTCGGCAGCCGCCCACAGGCCCAGGTAGAGATGGACGCCAATGGCCAGACTGGTCTTGTTCGACTCGATGCCGTAGTAATGACCCGGAGCCAGGTCGTCGGAGATCAGCGACCTCCCCGCCCGCAGCGTGCCACAGCCCACCTCGAGCACCGTCGATTCCTTGGTCATGCCAAAGGACCGCAGCATCGCGCTCGTCTCGTCCTGCGCCCGCTTGAAGCTGCCCATCTCGCTCCCCTCCGGATCATCAAGGGCGTAGGCAGCTGTGAAGGCCTTGGGAAACGTCTCGGTGTGGCCGTCCCAGGCCGCGGCAAGCTCCATGAGCTGCGGCGAGCGCCTGAGGAGCTGCGCCTGCGTCCCGAGGTTGCAGGTGATGGAGTGCGTGGAGTTGATGACGTGCGGGCAGCTTGTCGCGTTGGTAGAGAGCGCGGCGAGTGACGACGGCGTCATTGCGCCGTCGGCGTTGGCAGCCGGCGCGCCAGTGAGGAGTGGCGCGAGCGAGAGCATTTGGCACGAGCAGCTTCTTTGGCTTCCTAATGTGGCGAGTGAGCGAGGGTGCTGTATCGTGCTGTATACGAACGGCACTTTCCAAGCCGAAGTGCCGTTCTATACAGCCGGAACCGCAAACGCCACCTTGCGGCCGAACTGCCGTTCTATACAGCACAAACCACGAACGGCACCTTGCGGCCGAACAGCCGTTCTCCATCCATACAGCACGCCAGCCAGATGTCCCAGCATGCCAAAGCATAGCCCCACCAACATTAGTCATGCAGACGACGGGGGAGAGAATGAAAGGAAAATACACCAGCCCTTTTCATATTACCTTCTCCTCAGATGTACTTTACTCGTGCCAGTG
>Ga0209713_10000789_pt1 | contig 18148 bp, 12 predicted proteins | sample ArcOceMetagenome_3_FD_187444 | JGI IMG/M metagenome (GOLD analysis project Ga0209713, IMG submission 187444) | Marine eukaryotic phytoplankton communities from Arctic Ocean - Arctic Ocean- Svalbard ARC20M Metagenome (SPAdes) (version 2) | ecosystem: Environmental > Aquatic > Marine > Oceanic... | reverse complement strand
ACGGCCTCTCGGAGGGGTCTAAGACGCTGGGCCTCTCCTCACGAGTGCGGAGGGTCGCCCCAAGCCTTCAGATGCAGACCGATGAGCCCGTGGAGGCCAGCTATGGCCTCGCCAAGACCGCCACTTTGACCATCCTGTTGCTGCCGGTCCTCCTTGATCGAGGTCATCGCGCCCTCGGCGTAGTCGAGCTGCTGGTTGAGCGCCTCCATCCGCGGCGTGATCTCGTACTCGCCCACCTGGATGGCCAAACGCAGCGAAAACGTCGGCTTGGGCGGCCTCTGGCTGGGAGGTCGCGGCCTCCCAGAGGAATCTGAGACGCTGGGCCTCTCCTCACGAGTGCGTAGAGCAGCCTCAAGCCCTCGAACGCAGTCTGTGGAGACCGTGGTGGCCCGATATGCCCTTGCCAAGAAGGCCACTTTGACCATCCTGGCCCACGAGCGCGTCGTACAGCTCCTCGCGCGCCGGGTCGTCCCACAGCCAGTCGGGCGTCGAGACCATCCGCGAGTCGAAGTTGACCTCGCGCATCTGCCACATGCGCGCCTGCAGCGACCCCTGCTTGCGCCGCTTCCCCGCCTGCAGCGAGCCGAAGACCTGCGCGCGCAGCTGCGTCGAGATGGCCGTGCCCAGCCCCTGCCGCACCGTGTACTTGACCTCGGCGAGCAGCTCCTCCACCTCGTTCTCGACGAGCAGCAGCTTCATGTGCCGCTGCAGCGCCTGCGACACCACCAGCTCGTCGAGCAGCCGCGCCGCCGGCGGCGCGCCCTCCTCGAGCAGCAGGCCGTCGCCGCGCTCGCGCAGCGCCGTGCGCTCGCCGGGCTGGATGAGCACCTCCTCGCGCGGGATCGCGAGCCGGTCGAGCTGCATGCGCTGGTTGAGCGGGCTCTTCGAGAGCTGGTGCAGCGCGCGCAGGTCGGCGAGCAGCGCCACCTCGAACTCCGGGTCGGCGCCCCAGAAGATGCTCACGCACGTGTCGCCGCACGAGCCGACATTGTGCGTCGGCCCCGAGAAGAAGAAGACGCTCGCGTTGGGCGTGCCCTCCGGCGAGGCCTCGCCGAGCGCCGGCGCGCTCAGGTGCACCACGTCGTGCAGGCTGTCGTCGGCCGCGCTGTCGGCGCGAGTCAGCTCGTCCAGATCGGTGAGCGTCGGGCTGTTTAGCCGCTGCACCGAGCCAGACGCGGCGAAGCGCGTGCGCAGCAGCTCGGTGAGCTCGACCGGGTCGTGCACGCTGCCCATCATGTACGCGCTGACGCGCGCGCCCAGCGGCGGCGACTCCGCCTTCAGCCCCTTGGCCTTCTTCTTGCCCGGCGCCCGCCGCTTGTAGGCGAGCAGGTTGCTGCTGGCACCCGGCGGCCCGCCCGTCCGGCCCGCCGCGGCGCGTGTCGAGAGGACGCGGGCGGCCCGAGACGGCGGTCTGCAGAGCAGCATGCCGCCAGTCAGTGGTAGCTTTGTTCGGGAGGTTGCAAACGCAAGCGCAACTATGCACTGTGGAATGCATACTCTACTCGCCTTGTGAAAACGGGACGCAATGGGTGAAATTTCGTTCTGAACAGTTTGTTAAGCAGAAGCTGTCCACACCCTACCTAGCGTGTGAACCCCTGACGCCTACGTATGATCACGCAGTGCGGGATGCATCATCCTCAGCGGTGTTGGCGGGGGTTCGGGGCCTGTTGCTCCCTGAATGTTCCATGTGTTGCATGCTTGTCCGACATGAGTTGGCTCTCGCCTCGCCCCTCCTTCCCCTATTCCAAGGCCCCCTCTTCTTCGTTGTGCAGCGACGCGTGCAGCGTGCTCTGTGTGTGTCATATGTCTTCGGTCTCCTCGGAATCCCACGCGCGCGTCGAATTGCACTCGATGAGCGGGTTGACCTCGTGAACCCAACCGTGCACCACCCCTTGGCAGGTGACGTAGTCCAACGAAATCTGTCGGTACGTATTGTCAAGTGCTGGGTCGAGGGCGAGCGTGGTTGGGAAGGACTCCTTGCGCAGCCAGCGCATCGCAAGCGGCGTGGAGTACACCTCGTCTAGGTCGATGTTTTCGAGGTGAAGACTGTCGCTGTAAGGCAAGAAGCAGACTTCTGGCTCGACGTCTCCAAGTATGCCAGCACCCACCCCGCTCAGATCGCTTGACGTCGCGCTCACAGCACTGCCGTTGAAGCGGTACTGGTCGGCGTCCCAGAGCGTGGAGCCTTTCGACGGCATCACGTTGTTCACCTGATAGATGGAGATGACCTGCAGTACCATCGCGATCGTGAAGAAGACTGGATGCCTCGTCATCATACGGATCCAAGCGGTCCAGTAGTTCAGGTTGGCAACGTCAAACTCCTGCACAATGGACCTCACCTCGTCCTGGTCGTTGCCAGCGTCGTGCCTCAGATACCTCCGGAGCAGGTCGCGCTGAAGCTTCTTGATCTTCTCTCCTCGAGAACCACGGCTAGAGCGCTTCGTGACGAGTTCTGAGACGATTTTGTGCTCAGCGACGAGCTCCGCCGCTATGCTCGACGTGCCATGGAAGGTCGTCTGCCCCAGTATGGTCTTCCGCATGTTGCGTGCGAGCACAGCACGTGCAGCCTTGGCGGTGCAGACATTGATGAACAGGAGGAGCAAGAAGCGCAGCCAGAGCTGCGGCATGTCGCACGAGGTGATGAAGATACCGGATCCGGACAGCGTGAAGTAGCCATCGCGTGCGATGAAGAAGCTCACGAGGATCGGCACCAGGCCAGTCGCGCAAAAGTCGGATAGATCGTAGAGGATGCCCTTGTCTGCAATGTACTGAAGGACGAAAATTGGGTCGCCAACCGAGCTCTTCATGGCCATACCGGTCCTAACGGTCAGGCAGCAAAGGATGTTGACGGTGCGATCGGTGAATCGAGTTACCACCGGGTCGGTCAGCCCTGAGTTGCGCACGAACTTCGACGTGTGCACAATGCACGTCATCACAAACCAACTCAGGGTGACTGGCTCCTCGAGCTTGCGCAGATCAAAGAATACGAGCTGGAACGCGGCTTGGAAGAACATGAGCGGGAGGAGCATGTAGGCGCGAGCATATGTGCGCGCTGCCAGCTGCAAAGTGACAGATGCGACCACGACAACAAGTGACATCACGCAGATGTTGATCAAGGAGCATACGGACATGGTCATGTCCTCGCGACCCCGTTCTTGAAGATTGTCGAGCACCGCGGCGTAGACGTACCGGTTGAAGTTGAAGACGCCAAGAACCGACGGGTACACCACGCCTACGAGAAATCCCGCGTGGGCGACCGAAAACGTCGGTTTGTCCTTGTCCTTACTAAGATCGACGACGAGGACCACGATTCCCAGCAGCAGCGTGAGGAGCCAGAACGTCGCAGGTAGCCATTGGAGATCGCCCGTCTGCATCCGTTGGGAATGCTGCCTGCACTGGTCGACGATGCCATTGCCAAAGACGTTGACCAAAGTTGCGTAAAAGATGGGCCATGCAAACCACCGCAAACGCGTGGCTCTCGCCTTAATCTCTCTGCCCGATACCTTGCGTTTTGCCAGGAATATACGGATCCGCGTTTGGATGCAGAGTACCGACAGTTGCTTCAGCCTGTCGAGCTCGTCACCTATGAGCATGCCATTCTTGTCCTTCTCAAGAAGCGTGAGACGCTCCAGTTTCTGCTCTCTGAAGTTGATAGCGCTCTGGCTCCCTCCGGAAGGCTTCTCGCCCGTACTCGCCTTCCTTGGAGATCTTGGAGATCTTGGAGATGCCACTTTGACGAGCGATGCCACCTTGACGCCCGCTTCGGTGACCACCTTGACACCCATTTCGGTGGCTTGACTTGCTTTGGATTTCTTTCGCTGTTTCGGCAATGAAAGCAGGGCCTTCCGTGATGCAGTGAGCGTGGAGGCCTTGGTCAGATAGACGACCGCCTGTTGTGATTGGGCAGTGAGGTCAGCCAGGAGCTCGTCGGCGTGGCGAAGGCGCGTGTAGTACAGCGCGAGCGGCAGCACAACGGCGAGAGCGATCGCGTAGAAATGGGTGGTCACAAAGAGCGCGCCCGTCGAGCGCACAGTGCCAAAGAGAATGGCGTCCAGCACAGCAAACGTCAGTGGCAAGCCCACAAACAGGCAGCGCTCAATGAATTTGAGGCGACTCTCCCCTCTGTCTCCGTGCAGGGCTATCATCGCCGTTGCGCGTAGCGGAATCCAGGCCATGGCCGTGACCATGAAGCCCCACGACAGGCACGCAATGAATGCGTACGCATGGTCCGAGCCATGCCCGATTGCCACTAGGAGGGCAACGTAGGCGAAGTTGAGGATCAGGAAGATCGAGAAGACCGTCGCGACGATTCCTCCCATCGCACCTACGCCATGCTTAGCGATCACGTTGGACTGACCAATGATCGACTGCATCTTTTCGCGATCGTCCGCATCCTCTTTCGCCATCCGCTTCACATGTTGCTTCTTCTTGGCAAAGTACGCCATCAGCGGGTTCTTGAGCTCACATAGGTCTTGAGTCGCCTGCTCCTTGAGCGAGAGGTGCCTCGCCTGCGTCACCATCGTGGGGTAGTATTCGTACTTGGGACCGTCTGAGTCTTGGACCTTGTAGAGGAAGGCGCCATGCGGGTACGGCTCTTTGCCAAGGCCAAGGCCATTGAGCTTTTCTGCAGGATGCACCCAGGAGACCTCCATGAATCCATGAGCCTGCAGCGCGTCGATCGTGACCTTGGCCAGCCGATCCGTCTTGTCGAGCTCTTCGGCAAAGTTCTTGCCGCTTGGGAACGGTCCCTTGAGATCGAGAGTGTGCTTGGAAGGCACGAGCGAGATTGCGTTGATGGAGACGATGGAATCTCGCGAGGCGTCCTCACGCGATGAATTCGAGTCGTCGCAGGATGTGCATGTCTCGTTGAAGTAGAGAAACCCGCCGCAAAGCACGAAAAAGGCCCAGGGATGCGCCGACAGATTGAAGCTTTCGAAGAAGTCCTCGACATGGTCCATTGGGTAGGCAAACGCAAAGTGCGAGGCGTCGGCCGGTATGCCGACGGCCTCTTTGGCCTCTGTGGACAGAGTCACCTTCGAAAGCGGCGACATTTTGCCTCGAAGCTCCATCGTGCCTCCAATGGCGAATTCAGGATGGCCAATGACCTTGCACGCGTCGTCGATGATCTTTGTGGCCGAATTTGGGCCAACAAGCGTGAACTCGCACTTTGCGATGTCGACGTTGAGCACGAGGTCGACGTTTGCGATGATAGAGAGACTGCGAGGCGAAAGGAGACGGGTCCCTGGGTATGGCTTGCCATCATTGGCGTGGCGGGCCGACAATGCTGGCGTGACGCTCGGCACGCAGGCACGGAAGGCATTGGTTGGGCAGGCGTGCGCGCGTACGTCATGCTTGCCGACTCAATGGCGACGACCATCTCATTCGTGTCTGGCTCCTCCGAAGCCCGAAGCGAAATCCTGTCCGTGTGCACGACGTCGTCAGAATACCTCGCCTCTCGCAGTGCACCGAACAACGACCCAAGCCCAGACATCGTGCTGCTCGGCTTCTTCGGCTCGTGCTTCTCCACGCTACTTGAGAGCAGCGCGGGGTAGTACCGGGGCTCGTCGATCCCCGCCATGAAGTACAGGAACGCGCCGTGCTGGTACGGCTGCGATGGCGGGCGGGCAGCAGAAGCGCGTGAGGCCTGGGCCGTCGTGCTGGCAACGGGCGGTCATGCGATGCTCGCTGGGGCTGCTGGCAAGCGCACGTTCGAGCCCAGGCGCAGCTCGCTGCCATCATCTTGAGCAAAGGTTTCGCTCGGGTGGATCCATGCAAACTTGCGGAAGCCGCCCTCGCGCAGCTGACTAATAGTGACGTTTGCGAGGCGGCCAGCATCAGCGACTCGGTCAGTGAAGGCAAGGTCGCCATCGAAAGGACCTTTGAGGGTGATCACGACGGAAGATGGGCTCAACGCCAGTCCGTTGAAGCAGAGCAGCTGCTTGTCGGCATCGAAGTACAGGAACCCTCCGAGCAGGAAGGTGCACAGAGTCTGGTCGCTCGGCAGCACCGTTGGCGCGAGGTCCTTTATCGGGTACATGAAGGCGAAGAATGCCGCATTTGGGGGGATGGCCAGCGTGCCCTTGAGTTCATCGGGGACCGTGACGGCTGCCAGTGGCGAGATCGTACCTTGTGATAAGAGCTGTCCGTCTCCCATCTTGCGCACGCCCGCTAAGACGGTCTCCGGTCCGATGAGTGAGTAGGCATTCCGCTCGATAGATACATCGAGCTCGACCTCGACCCCCGGAATGACGGAGAGCTGCATCGCCACGTCGTCGGACTCATCTTGGCGGGAGCTCATGCGGCAGGGCAGGTAGGAATAGACGCGGCGGCGAGCAAATCTGAGACACGGCCCCTGCTTGAGTGGAGCCGGGTAGGCCTGCCGCCAGTGGGCTCTGCTAGACAAATATGGCAGCCGTCGTATGAGCTGTTGTTTCACCCGAGCGCAAGCGCAGTTAAGTTGAAATTCAAGGGCACTAACGTGGGACCAACACTATTTGTCAGTACTTGCCGCACAGCAGCTCCTCGATGGCAAGGTCGGCGGTGGCAGTCCCCATGCTCTTCGCACCGCCCTCCGGGGCCTCGCCCTTCTCCACCTCCGCCTCCTCCGCAGCCTCCGCCTCCTCCATCACGCGGAGCAGCGCCTCAAACGTGACGCGCGGCTGCCAGCCGAGCGCCAGCGCCGCCGCGTCGGAGTCATAGACGCGTGTGACTCTGTCGGGCAGCCGCCAGCCGTGCCGCGCGAAGAGACGCTCCGCGCGCGGGAAGCGCGCCCGCAGCTCGACGGCGGCGTCGTGCGCCGCCACCGCCGAGGATGAGGAGGAGGGGGAGGAGGAGGAGGGGGCACCGTCGGGAGGGCGCGCGAGCGGCCATGGCGCGGCGACGGTGAGCAGCATGCCGCGCACGAGGCGGATGCGCGCGAGCGCGCGCAGGTGGGCGTCGATCAGGTCGGCGAGGCCGCAGCGCCGCCCGAGGAGCTCGTTGGCCTTGACGTTGGGCAGCGGCAGCGCGCGCTCCTCGGAGCCCACGATCGGGTCGAAGAAGCGCGGCGCGCGCAGCACCACCACGGCGACGCCCGCGCCGTCGCCGTCGCCGTCGCCGTCGCCGTCGCGCTTGGCGGCCGCGGCGGCGAGGCAGCGCTGCTCCGCCTCGAGCTTCGTGCGACCGTACTTGTTGCGCGGCGCGTCGAGCGCCTCGTCGTACGCGTCGCCACTGCCGTCGCCGTCGCCGCCGGTCGTCGTCAAGTCGGGCCGCTGGCTCTGCTCGTCGAGCCAGACGAGCTCGCCCGCCTTCTCTCGCTGTTTGACCCGCGGGCTGATCGTGAGGCTCGTCGTCGAGGTGTGCACGGTGGGCAGCCCGAGGGCGAGGACGTTCGTGGTGCCGGCAACGTTGGTGGCGGTGAAGTCACGCGCGTGCCACGAGCTTGCGTGCGGTGCGTGCAGCGCCGCAGTGTGGAACACCGCGCCGCACGCCTGGCCGCAGCGCCTCATCGCCTCGGCATCCGCCACGTCTGCGATGCTGTCCACCGTCTCGCCGGGCACCACGTCGACGCCGACGACGGCCACGCCGAGCTTCCGAAGCGTCAGATGCAGCGCGAGGCCCAGGTACCCAGCGCTGCCGGTTATGAGCACGGGCCTGTCCTGGAGCACGCCGCGGAGCGAGGCCAGGTCGGCCGTCTCGCCGAATGCTGCGGCCGCTCGCGCGGCGGCAGATCGCTGGACCTGGTCGCTCAGCTCGTTCAGCGTGACGTCGCGAGCACGAAGCGAGTGCAGGTCCTCCTTGGGGCCGTCGTGAAGTTCGGGGTCCGCCATTGAAATCTATCACTGAGGCGGTGGCGACGGGCCCGTTCGGCGCGCTGAGCCACGACGAGCTGGGCGTGATCTTCGACGGCCTCGCCGACCCGCTCCAGCCCGTCGTCGCCGTCGCGCTCAGCAGCACGTGCCTCGGGCTGCGGACGCCGCTGTTGGCGGCGCTCGAGGTGCTGGTGCAGCGGCACGAGAAGGCGATGGCGCTTTGCCGCAACATGGGCATGAGCCGCGCAAGACTGAGTTGTGCGACAGCGATCAATTGGGGTGGTACACGCCTCACAGTCGACGACCTGACTACGCTTGGGATGCTCCTTGGCGCCGGCAGCCTGGCAAGTCTTTATTATTTCAACATCGCCTGCATTGGGTTCGGCGACGCGGGCATGCAAGCGCTGTGCGAAGGCCTAGGAATAGGTGCGGGCGCTGCCTTACAGAAATTGTCCGTCAGCAGGAACCAGTTTGGGCCGGTGCAGAGGCTCTCGCCGCTGCCCTTCGCAGGGGCGCGCTGCCCAATCTCGTAAAGCTGTACCTGGACGGCAACCCCATCGGCAAGCAGGGCTTGGCGGCACTGGCCCCGCCACTGCGCAGGATGCCAGCACTGAGCTGCTTTAGCCTCGGAAAATGCAAGATCGGCGATGAGGGTGCGACCTTGCTGCTGGACAACCTCGGCAAGGAGGACTTCAAGGCGCTCGCGCAGCTCGACATCGAACAGAATTTGCTGGCGGACAAGGGCTTCGATTCGCTTCTTTCGGCACTGAATGGACCAGTGATGCCTAAGCTGAGGACCCTGTCGGTCTATCCGTATGATTGCAGCGATGCGACCGTTGCGGCGCTTCAGCTGGCCGCAGCCCACCGGGAAATCGCCCTTGCGCACGAGCCCGAGGTCTTCTTTTCTATTGCGTTCCAGTAAAGCTGTAGTGGCACGAGTTTGATTAGCCTTCACTGATCACTATTGGAAAAGTCCGTAGGCAAAATATTTATTTGCTTAGTCTGGCTGCGATTAAAGACTAAGAAAATATGGCATGCACGATCGAGTTTGGCGGCGATGGCGCGCGCGACGCGGTCGGCTAGCCGCAAGGCTCGTGTCACTGAGGCGGTGGCGACGGGCCCGCTCGGCGCGCTGAGCCACGACGAGCTGGGCGTGATCTTCGACGGCCTCGCCGACCCGCTCCAGCCCGTCGTCGCCGTCGCGCTCAGCAGCACGTGCCTCGGGCTGCGGACACCGCTGCTGGCTGCGCTCGAGGTGCTGGAGCAACGGCACGAGAAGGCGATGGCGTTGTGCCGCAACATGGGCATGAGCCGTGCAACACTCTGTTGTGCGACAACGATCAGGTGGGGTGGTCGCGGGCTCACAGCCGACGACCTGACTACGCTGGGGATGATCCTGCACGAGAATGGCCTGCCGAGGCTGGAGGAGCTCTACGTCCACATGAACGAATTTGGCGACGCGGGCATGCATGCTCTGTGCGAAGGCCTAGGTGCGGGCTCTGCGCCTTCCTTACAGGTTTTTGCTGTCAGCTGGAACAAGCTTGGGCCAGTCGGCGCAGAGGCTCTGGCCGCTGCCCTCCGTAGGGGCGCGATGCCCAAGCTCGAAACGCTCTACCTGGACGCCAACCCAATCGGCAAGCAGGGCTTGGCGGCACTGGCCCCGCCACTGCGCAGGATGTCAGCACTAAACTACTTAAGCCTCGGGAACTGCGAGATCGGCGATGAGGGCGCGACCTCGCTGCTGGCCAACCTCGGCAAGGAGGACTTCAAGGCGCTCGCGCGGCTCGACATCGAACAGAATTCGCTGGCCGACAAGGGCTTCGATTCGCTGCTTTCAGCATTGAATGGACCAGCGATGCCTAAGCTGGGGGTTCTGACGGTCTATCCGTTTGATTGCAGCGATGCGACCGTTGCGGCGCTTCAGCTGGCCGCAGCCCACCGGGAAATCGCCCTCGCCGAGGAGCCCGAGGAGCCCTTCGAGGAGTCCGAGGACGAGGAGCTTGATTAGCCGTTACTGATCACTCTTGGTACTTTAAAAGTATCTAGGTGACAGCTTTTCCTAGCCTTGCACTCCGCTAATACATTTTCTAGCCTACACACGCATTCGAATACACTCTACGCGTACTTTGAGCTCATGCCTCGAGCGGCAGCTTGTCGAGCAGCTCCTGGCAGACGTCGGCCAGCCGGTCGTCGTGCACCTCGCGCGCGAGGAACTGCGCCTCCTGCAGGTGCTCGAGCGCGCCCGCGTGGTCGCCGCTCCTCTGCAGCACGCGGCCGATGTTGCACGTGACCATCATGACGGTCGTCACGTCGAAGCCCGCGTCGAGCGAGCTCTCGGCGGGGCCCGACATGAGCTCGGAGCCGCGCTCCAGCTTGGTTGCGGCGCCCTTGGGCGGCGCCCGGCGGACGCGCCGCCGCTCGCTCACCGGCGCCATCTTACGAACGTACTTTGGCTGGTTGAGCGCCTCCCACAGCCGCGCGGCGGCGTCGGGGACGCTCGCGCTCGCCGCACCGCGCCCGGCCGCGGGGCGCGGCTTCTCCTCGAGCGTGAGCATCGCGGCGGCGCACGAGAGCATCGGCAGCGCCGCCTCGACGCCGTCGGCGAGCCGCCGCCGCTGCTTCGCGCGCGCGCGCGCGCCGGCGCTTTTGGGATCATCGACGGCGTCGACGAGCGACGCGGCGTCCTCGTCCTCCTCGCCGTCCATCGCATCGAGCAGCAGCGCCGCGTGGTATAGGCGTGCTCGGTCCACTGCGCCAGCGGCCCGCGCGGGTCGTCGAGGCTGCCGTCGAGCAGGCTCGCGCGGAAGAGCGCTGTGTACGCCTGGCAGCCCTCGACCAGAGCGTACTGGTCGCGCACGCTCTGCTCGGGGCGCAGCGTGCCGCACCACACGGCGCCGCCGTCGGCGCCCGCGGGCAGCGTCGGCTCGGCCAGCGACGACGCGTCGTCGTGGCCGTCGGAGCCGCCGCCGCCGAGGCAGCCGCAGCAGCCGCCGCCGCCGCCGCCGCCGCCGCTGGCGCCGTCCTCGCCCGCCGGCCTGCCGCTCTCGTCACGCTCGACCTGCGCCTCGACGCGCCAGATCAGGTCGTGCGCGCCCTAGCGCCACGCGAGCGAGAGCTGGTTGACGCCGTCGCCGAAGAAGTCGCGCTGCGGCGCCGCCACGGCGCCGCCGCCACCGCCCTCGCCCTCCGTCGTCTCGTGCTCAGAAAGCTCGCGCTCGGCGAGCCCGAGGTACGCCTCGCCCAGCAGGCGGCGCCACTCGGCGCGCTGCCTTGGCGGCTGCTCCATGCCGCCGCTCGAGCTCAGCACGTCGGCGAGCACCGTCGACGCGAGCTGGTGGTCGCCCCCCCCGAGCGCCTCCCGCGCGGCGGCGGCCGCCGTCTCCCACGTGCCCTCGTCGTCGCCCGCGGCGCGCTGGTGCTTCCACAGCTCGAGGTAGGGGACCGGCACGTGGCGCCGCTCGGCGTTGGCGCGCAGCGTGACGGCGGCGCAGGCGTGGATGACGCGCCTCTGCGTGCTCGTGAGCTGGCCGTAGACGAGCTCCCTCATGCGCTTGGCGTGGAACTGGTAGCGGCCCGCCTTGTTGAGGACGTCCTCGAGCAGCCCGAAGCGCACCAGCGCGCGCGTCCCCATCCGGTCGACCTTGGCGCCCTCGGAGAGGATGGCGGCGATCACGCCGCCGTGCATCGAGTTGACCTCCTTGGCGAGGCGGCGCAGCAGCGTCCCCTCAAAGTACATGCCGAGCACCGAGCAGAGCCGCAGCACGTCGCCCGCCACCGGCGGCAGCGCCTCGAGCTGCTGGCGCATCACGTCCTCGATCGTCACGTCCCCCATCGAGTCGTCGTCGATCGTGCGCCAGATTGAGTCCTTGGCCTGCTTGTCGACCCGCTCGAGCACGAGCGCCGCGCCGCGCCCGTCGGCGTGTTGGACGAGCATCAGCCGCCCCTGCCCGAGCATCGACTTGACGATCTCCTGCACCTTGAACGGGTTGCCGCGCGCGTGCCTCATCAGCTCGACGATCAGCGCGCGCGGCACCTCGGCGCCGTCCTCCTCCTCGCGCGCGACCGCCACCGCCCTCCTCTTGAGCAGCGTCGGGATCACGAGCTCGTCGAGCATGCGCGTCAGCTTCGTGCTGTCGTGTGAGCTCGCCTCGGCGTCCTCGGCGGGCGTGTACTCGGGCGGCGCGACGCCGAGGTGCCTGCACAGCGCCACCACGGCCGCCCACACGTTGGCGTCCGTCAGCGTGCGCCCCGTGGCGGGCATGACCGGCTCGGCAAGCTGCGTCGCCGTCAGCAGCAAATCGACCTTTGCGCGCCCCTCGGTGGCCGCCAGCCCGACCAGCCGCGGCCGCCAGTACGCCACGAGCCCCGCGCGCAGCTTCTGCGCGTGCTGTGGACTGCTCAGAGAAAACGGCAGCTCCGCGCCGCACGCCGCCTGGAGGCCGATCCTGGCGAGCTACAGCCGCACCAGCGCGGGCACCTCGGCCTCGCCGAGCGGCACGAGCCCGATCTGCTGCTCGGCCGGCAGCTCCTCGAGAAGCGAGTCAGCCGTCAGCGGCCCGCTCATCAGCGAGCCGTTGAGAGAGCCGCTGCCGCTCTTGCGCTTGTCGACGCTCGATCGTCGCCCGCGCGGCACGTTGGCGTTCGGCGTGGGCGCCAGGCCCTTGCCGCCCTTGCCGCCATTGCCGCCCTTGCCCTTCGGGTCGGACTTGGCGCGCGTCTTCGACCTCTTCTCGCCGCCGCGCGAGTTGGACTTGTTGCCCTGCGAGTTCATGGACTTGGTCTTGAAGATCTGCGACGTGAAGATCTGCGACGCGAACAGCGACCTCTTGCGCTCACCGTGCCCCCCCGGCGCGCGGTTGCTCCAGCTGCGCCCTGGGCGCAGGCCCTGCGCCTGCTGCGACGCGTCCTTCCCCTTCTCGCCGGGCGCCGCGGGCATGTCGCCGCTGCGCGCGCTCAGCCGCTCAAAGTGCGCCACCTTCCTCTTGGGCAGCCCCTTGCCCGCGTCGCCTGCGCCTGCGCCGCCGCCTCCGCCGCCGCCGCCGCCGCCGCCGCCGCCCTCGGCGCCCTTGTCGGCGGTGCCGCTGCGCATCGAGAGCACGATCGTGATCGCCCTGGCCTCGGCCGTCTGCCCCCTGGCCCTGCGCAGGTACTCGATCAGCAGCCACGACGCCGGGTCCATCCACTGCGCGTTGTCGAGAGCGAGCACCGGCGGCAGGTGCCTGGCGGCCTCGCAGATGATCGCGGCGCAGAGCCGGACGCGGTGGTGCGTCGCGAGCTCGTGCGACATCTGGTGCGTGAGCTGGTTGTCCTCCTCGCTCAGCCCGAGCACCGGGTTGAGCAGCGGCAGCATCTCGAGCAGCGTCGGCTGGTCTGCGAGCATCGATCTCACGTGCGCCATCCGCTCGGCGATGCGCGCGGGGTCGGCAACCGTCAGGCCGAGGACGCGGTTGGCGCGCCTCTGGATGTGCCGGAAGTGCGTGTCGGCCTGCCGCTGAAGCTCGCGCTTCTCGAGCACATCCGTCCCGTCGGCATGGCCGTCGGAGGTGACCATGGCGTCGAGCGGGTGAAAGTCGATGAGCTCCTGCGCGGGAGGAGGAGGAAGGGTAGGGACAGGGGGTTGCATACCAACCAACGGGTTGCTCCGAGGGAGGAGGGAGAAAGGGGCATCATCACCTGAAATATGAGCGAGGAAGACGTGCAGCGGCGTCTTGACGTGCTCGAGGCAGCTCGCCGTGTAGAGGACCAGGTTGCGCTCCCTGCAGAGCTCGCCGACGGCGTGGAGTAGGTGCGTCTTGCCGACGCCCTCCTCGCCGTGCAGCAGGAACAACTTGCCCGTCCGCGTCAGCGGCAGCACGCGCAGGTGGGTGCCGAGCAGCTCGAGCGGCGCCGAGCGTCCCACGATGCCGTCCATCGTCATCGGCACGACGCCCCTGCCGTCGTCGTCCCGCCGCCGCCGCTCCTCCTCGCTCATCGTGGGAGATTTGGACAGCTGGACGTCGGATGGGGCTGCCACCGCCGCTCCCGCCGCTCCCGCCGCTCCCTGAGTCGACGGGTCTCTCGACCCGCGAGGCAGTTTTGACGGCGCGGAGGTCGTCGCCACGGACTCCGGCGCCGAGCAGCGACAGCCACGGGCCTCAGAGTACTCTGCAAACTGGGCCTCGGATATGCTATGGCCACGCTCAGGCTCCATCTCGTCCGAAGCTTAGGATGGGAGCCGCCGCGGATTTGCATGGACGTCCAATTTTTGCTACAGACTTTTCGTGGTCGCATGAGTTCTGTGTGGTGTGACCCCGGTCGCGCAGACAGACTGCTTGCAGACAGACAGAATTTTGGACACGCCAACTGTGGGTGCATCGGCGGCGCTACCGTCTATGGGTCACGAGGACCAGCTCTGTCTCCCCGCCCGCCCAACCCAACCCACACCCGCACACCCCGCACCTACCTCCCTGCCATTCGATTTGGCCGCCGAGCGGTTCGAGGCTCGCTTCCTGGGCGCGGAGAGCACCACCAGCGCTGAACGGGAGTCTTACCGCACGGCTAGGTGCCTGCGTGCGGTAAGACAGCGGCTGGAGGCATGGCGTGGTCTCCGTGAGCAGCGTCGCGGCCTCGAATCGCGAAAAGCGTCATTCTGGCAATTTCGTCTTGGAAACGTTACAAATTAAGACGTTTCACCTCACCCCCGCGTGCAACAGACCTGGGGTTAATCTTTTCATGCTGGTAAGTGGTATATCCCCGTGTTTCTATTACACCGGTTTTTTTTTCATGCCGTTCTCGTGTCAAAGTGAGACGTATCACACGCTCCAAATACTCGCGGTTCGCGCGCCATGGTGCCAACCAACTCACCTTCGCCGGCCTGCGCGGCGGGCCATGTCGAGCTCACCGCTCACGCCTCCTCGACGGCGGCGCTCTTCTTGTCGACGCACTTGCCCTCGGCGGCCGACCACACGTGGCCGCAGTACACGCAGCAGCCGCCGTGCTTCGGCTCCGTCAGCAGCTTGCAGTACGGCGTGTCGGCCCGCTGGGTCGTGACGCACTTGTCGCCGCTCCACTTGTAGCCGCACGCCGGGCAGCAGCCCGAGTTGGCAGCGACCTCGTCGCAGAAGGCGCTCGTGTCGCCCGCCTTCGACGTCGTCGTCGGCGCCTCCACCGGCGCCAAGCGTGCGGGCGAGTCGGCCGAGGGCTTGTAGGCAAGATACTCTGCGACGCTCAGATTGGCGAAGCCTCCGTAGAAGTCGAGGAACTCGATGCTGTCGATCTTGATCGTGTAGTAGGTGCCGCCGGTGTGGGCGCCGCCCTGCGCAAGCCACGGCGCGAGCGGGTGCTTCGCCTTGAGCGCCGCCTCGGCCTGCTTGATCGTGGCGTTGCTCGTGAGCGCCGCGGCGACGCCCGAGAGGTGGATCCGCGCGCAGGTGGGGTCCTCTGCGTCCATGCCACCGCAGGGCTTGCTGCCGTTGACGCCGGCGCGCTCCGGCAGGGCGGCCTCGGTGAGCGAGAGGGTGATCTGCGCGTCGGCGCTCACATCGGTCTGCGTCGGGTCTGGCGCCGGCAGGTAGAAGTACGGCTCGCCGGTGCTGCTCACGGCGTCGGCGATCGAGCGGACGTTGCCCCACGGCGCGCCCTTGAGCCGGACCGACGTCGTGCTGATGGCGGTCCACATCGAGTGAGAGACGAGCCAGCGCGCGCGCGCCGCCGTGTCCTTCCACGGCGGCGGCGCCTCCTCGACGGCGGCGCTCTTCTTGTCGACGCACTTGCCCTCGGCGGCCGACCACACGTGGCCGCAGTACACGCAGCAGCCGCCGTGCTTCGGCTCCGTCAGCAGCTTGCAGTACGGCGTGTCGGCCCGCTGGGTCGTGACGCACTTGCCGCCGCTCCACTTGTAGCCGCACGCCGGGCAGCAGCCCGAGTTGGCGGCGACCTCGTCGCAGAAGGCGCTCGTGTCGCCCGCCTTCGACGTCGTCGTCGGCGCCTCGACCGGATGGGCTGGCGTGGGCGAAGGAGGCCACGAAGGCCTGTTGTTCTTGGGCTCCACCTTGAGGAAGAGAGAGGGAGTGACTCCGGCTCCGCCTCCGTAGAAGTCGATCATCCAAATGTCGGTGATGTGCAGCTCATACACGGCAAAGCCGTGGTCCTTCGGCCAGGTCTTCATCTGCGGGTGGCGAGCGAACAACGCCGCCTTGCCCGTCGCCTCGTCAGCCCCGGAGCACTGGGCGACTGACCCAGCCAGCGTAATTTTGGCACAGCGCGGGTCCTCCGGGTCGAGCTGAGTGCCCGCAAACCCGCAGGTGCCATTGAAGGCGGCCTCGCCGACGGTGAGCGAGGCCGAGTACGGGTCATGCGACCCAAGCAGGTAGAGGAAGATGCGGCCGGTGGACTTGTTCACCGCGCCGTCGGAGAAGCTGGCGACCGCCGCGGTCGGCTTCTTATCGTCGCCGATCGTGCTGAGATAGCCCCAGTTGACATTGTGCACCACCCAGCGTGACGTTTCCGCCGCCGCCTTTGGCGTCTGCATCTGAGCCAAGGTGAGCACGGCCGTCACGAGCGCCATGACAGTCGCTCGGGCGATGATTCTACTCGAGTAGATTGAAGGACACCAGAAAAAGGCACTGGGCCCCCCGAGAGGGCGAAGCACCGCATACCAGAGGACATGGGCTGGCTCGGGATCAGTGTCTCCCCACGTGGGCTCTCCTGACCGGCAGCTTAGGCAAAGCAATGATCTAAAGTATCTAAAGTATCTCTAAAGGAAGAGGAGAGGGTTTTGCCTTAGGTGAGTCTGAGAAGCTCAACGGAGGACTAGACGAAGCTAAAGTACGCTATAACCTATATTTTTCCGTGCGCTGCTCTTCTCACACTCTCTTTTTCTTGCTTCTTCGATTTGAAATCATTCGGCAATCGCCCTGACCACCGAGTACGTGGCGGCTCCAAGTGGCCGGTGCCAAGGGTCTGGCCAGACCCTCAGTCCGCTAAAGCTGGCGACGAGCACCACACGCGACCCGTGCTCCACGGGCGTCCCCGCGTGCATCACCTCGCCGGACCAGAGCAGGGCGGTGCCCCGCTCGGCCCGCAGCACCGTCGACGGTGGGGCGCCGGAGACGCGGCCCCAGCCCACCTCCGCCGCCTCCTCCTCGAGCTCGTCGTACCAGCTCTCGTCGTAGAAAGAATCCTCCTCCTCCTCCTCCTCCTCATCCACTACCTCGTCCGCCTCGTCCTCCGCCGCCTCCTTCGCCTCCGCCTCCGCCGCCGCCGCCGCCTCCTTCGCCGCCGCCGTGGCATCTGCCGTCCAGAAGCCAGTGCCGCCCCCGCCGTGCCCCGAGAGCGGCACCAGCACGGTCAGCGCCTGGTGGTCCTGGTGCGGCGGGAAGTCGCCGCCCTCGCCGTACACGTTGACGGCCGGCTCGCGCGCCGCAAACTCCAGCTCGCCCGCGGCGCGCAGCTCGGCCAGCCTCTGCGTACCGAACTGCGAGACTGCGACGGGCCTTAGCTGCTCGTCGATGGCGCAGAGCACGCGGTCCAAGATGCGGTCGCAGATGGCGTCCGCCTCCGTCGGCAGCTGCGAGAGCAGCGCATCCGCAGACGGATCACCCGCGAAGGCCTCGAAGCTGTCGGGAGCGTCGGCCGCCTCGGCAGCCGCCGCGGCCGCTGCTGCCACGCTGGGCAGACGAACCAGCCGCTGGCCGGCGTCGAGCGCCGTTGCGCACGACCTGACGACGGCTTCGCACTCGGCGCGGCTCGCGACTCCGGGGATGAGCAGCACCGACTCTCCACTGGCGAGCGCAGCGGCCGCCGTCGCAGGCGTTGTTGCGGGCCGCACTCGGCCACTGCTGATCGATAGCTCGGCCCACGTTAGGTGGAGGGTGACGCTCGCGAGCATTTTCTAGCGTCTGAGCCTCACGAGCTCGTCGATGATGGGGCGCTCGCTTGGCGATGTTTGGAGGGGTATGGGGGGAGAATTTTTCGTTGGCGGCTGCGGCATAATTTGAAGTGCTCTACAGCGCTGGGGGAAGCTCTACCCAAGTCAGGTCGGTGGGTCCAGCCTCCCTCGCGTCATATAATAAGCCCATCACTCGTCAGCCTCGTCAAACAAATTTGATAAATAAAGCCATCGCGGCGCAGAATATTTAGAGGGAGACCCGACCCACCCACCTGACTTGGGTAGAGCTCTCCTTAGTGCTGTAGAGCGCCCCAAATTATGTCCCCGCCAAGAACAATTTTTTTCTCTCCCCGCATACCCCTCCAAACATCGCCAAGCGAGCGCGGCCGCGACGAAGGGACCCAACCAATGCTCTACCTCGCCACCGCACTCCTCTCGCCCTCCTTCTCGCGCCCGCGCGTCACCCTCGAGGACGGCCACGCCGCGTCCG
>Ga0209713_10000784_pt1 | contig 18195 bp, 11 predicted proteins | sample ArcOceMetagenome_3_FD_187444 | JGI IMG/M metagenome (GOLD analysis project Ga0209713, IMG submission 187444) | Marine eukaryotic phytoplankton communities from Arctic Ocean - Arctic Ocean- Svalbard ARC20M Metagenome (SPAdes) (version 2) | ecosystem: Environmental > Aquatic > Marine > Oceanic... | reverse complement strand
CGACAGACGCACCACACGATCTTTTAGCTCAAAGTGGCGCTGGCGGCCGGCGCGGGCTGCGTACCCTCTCTTGACACGAAATCGCGGATATCGGGACACGGCTTATTGGGAACTTCTCGAGAGCCGTGATTTCGGTAGCGCACACGAACATGGATTAGCGTGGCACCGAGCTCGCCATTACACAGATATATGAACGCGAGCGCCAACCCCTTCGCTGGCCAGCCTGCGATCCTCGATCTGATCGCCGCCGCCCGCGCCGATCCATCGACGCTCCAGCCTAACATGGCATCGCTCGCGGCCAAAGAGCCGCATCTCCTGCAGGTCGTTCAGCAGCACCAAGCCGAGTTCCTCGCCCTGCTGAACAATAAGGTCCCTCTCTCTGCGGCGCCGGCCGAGCCCCCTGCCGCAGCGCCAACCGAGCCACCCACCGCGGCAGCGCCAACTGAGCCACCCGCCGCGACGCCTGCCGCCGCCGAGCTCCCGATCACGCTCCTCTACAAGGGTGCGCAGCACAAGCTCACGCTCGACACCGAGGACAGCGTCGACGTCTTCCGCTTCCAGGTCTTCTCGCTGACCGACGTGCCGCCAGAGGAGCAGCAGATCACCGGTCTCGGCCCGGGGCAGCTTCGTGACGATGCCGACCTCGCGGCACTTGGCGTGGCGCCTGGCACGTGGGCGTCGCTGACCCGCAAGGCCAAGGCGCCGCCGCCCGCGCCCGCGCCCGCACCCGTGCCCTCGCCCGCGCCCGCGGCGGTCGTGCCGACGCGCAACCCGGTGGCCGACGAGCAGGCGCGCATGGAGATGGAGGAGCGGCTCGCGTCCGGCTTCCAGACGAGCCGCGCGCACGCCGACCCGCGCCGGCAGGCGGAGGCGCGCGCCGTCGTGCCGTGGGCGGCGCTCTGCGAGAAGGCGGGCCGCGCGGCGGGCGCAGACGGGGACTCGGCGGCGGCGGCGCCGCCGCCAGGCGAGGCGGAGCTGAAGCAGCTGCTGCGCTGGTTCAAGCACGAGTTCTTCCGGTGGGTCGACAGGCCGGCGTGCGAGGAGACCGGCCAGCCCACCGAGAGCGCCGGCATGGGCGCGCCGACGACCGAGGAGCGCGCGGGCGGCGCGGGGCGGGTCGAGCTGTACCGGGGCCCCACCGGCCACATCACCCGCTTCCCGCGGTTCAACGACCCGTCAGTGCTGCTGCGCACGCGCCGCGGCCGGTGCGGCGAGTGGGCCAACTGCTTCGGCCTGGTGCTGCGCGCATGCGGCTTCGAGAGCCGCTGGGTGCTCGACGTGACAGACCACGTGTGGTGCGAGGTGCGGCTGCCCGAGCAGGGGCGGTGGGTGCACGTCGACCCGTGCGAGGAGGCGCTCGACGCGCCGCTCCTGTACGAGCAGGGCTGGGGCAAGAAGCTGAGCTACGTCTTCGCCTTTGGGCCGCACGAGGTCGTCGACGCGGCGCGGCGCTACTCGCGGCGGTGGGAGCAGACGCTCGCGCGGCGGACGGCGGTCAAGGAGGGCTGGCTCGAGCTGACGATCCACGCGCTCAACGAGACGCGGCAGGCCGCGCTGCCGCCGGCGGAGCGCGCGGCGCTCGCCGAGCGCGCCGCGCGCGAGCAGCAGCAGCTGGCGAAGCGGCACGAGGCGCGCGCGCTGAGCCTCGCCGAGCGGCAGGGCCGCACCACCGGCAGCGTCGCGTGGCGCTCGGCCCGCGGCGAGATGGGCGAGACGGGCGGGCGGAGCGGCGGGCGGAGCGGCGGCGGCGGTGAGGAGGAGGAGGAGGGGAGTGGCGGCCGCAACGTGGCACGTGTGTGCGGCGCCGCGGGCGGCGCCGTGCACGGGCTGTGCTTCGAGGCGGCCGACGGCGCGCGGTGGGGCACCTTCCTCGAGAACTCGAAGGAGCTCGTCGAGCTGAGCGACGACGCGGCGCTCGCGCGGCGCGGCGGGCGGTGGGAGCGTCTCGAGGCTGGCGAGGCCATCGTGGCGGTGCGCGGCCGCGGCTCGACGATGGGGTACCTCTGCGCCGAGATCGTGCTGTGCCTCAGCTCGGGGCGCGAGCTGAGTTTCGCCGGCTGCGTCGACGACTCGCAGCCGCGCATCGAGGCGAGCGCGCCGGACGGCGAGGCCATAGTGGGCTTGGAGTTTGACGACGGCGACCTCGTCGGCGTGACGACCGGTGCGTGGAAGCCGGGGGAGGGCGGGCAGTGATCTCGTAGCGACTGCCGTGTGCCGTACCCTACAAAACTGTAGTCGAATTCAACTAACCAGCCACCGCTCCAGGTGACAGCACGTGCATGTCCACCGAGTACCTCAGCGGGTCGTCCACGCCACCCGGCAGCTCCACGGTCGCTTTCGTGCGGATGACCGAGCCGGCCGTGACGGTGACCGGGCGCCCCTCCAGCAGCGGCAGGACGGTCTGCCAGCAGGAGTCGCCCGGCTCGCCGCTCGCGCCACCCACCCCGGCGCCGCGCGTCTCCACGACAATCTCGTCGACATCGCCGCCCGCTCCCGACCTCCCCTGCCTCAGCGTGAGTCGGCACCACATTGCGAGGCCCGACAGCCCACGCGCGGCGCGCCCCGCGTGCAGCCGCGCCGCCTGCGGCTCGACGCCCTCGGCGGAGAGCATCTCGAAGTAGCGTCGCTCGTTGCGCTGCAGCCGCTCCTCCTCCACGACGAAGACCGACTCGACGGGACACGGCGAGGCGTCCGCTGAAGGCAGGTCGGCGTCTGTAAAATCGATTGCCTCGAGCCGCTGCGCCGTGCCATGGAGGGGCAGCACGAGCCCGTCGAGGCAGTTGAGCCGCAGCGGCTCCCTGATGCGCCCCCAGTCGTAGTCCTCGCCGCCGAGCGCATACTGCAGCGCGTAGGAGCACGGCACGCCCCACGTCTCGATCTGGCACGGGATCCACGACGCCGGGTCGAGGGGGCGCCTGACGAAGCGCGAGTGCGCGTCCTTGATCGACGCGTAGACGCCCTCCTCGCTCGCAATCGAGCCGACGATCTCACTCACCACCAGGTCGACCTTCTCTGGAAGCTCAACCGCCGTCGAGAAGCCCTCGATGACCTCCACCACGCCGTGGAAGCCCGCCGCCTCCACGGTGGCGCGGGCTCGACGAGCAGCGACGTCGGAGGCCTCGATGGCGTAGACCTTTCGGGCACCGGACCGGGCGGCCAGAAGCGCCAGCACAGCATGTGGACCGGTACCAATGTCGAGGACGGTGAGCGTGTGCGCTGGCGCCTCGTCGAGCCTAGCCTTGATGGCCGCTGCAAACTGGGGCGTGCGGCTCTCGTCGTCCCGCATCGCGGCGTATGCTTCATCTGCAAATGATATGAACGACGTGTCTCTGAACCCGTCGGTGGCCGACCAAGAAGACTTGCCTCTGACGCTACTCAGCTGCTCTGCAGCGTCTGGCGTGGCTCCGGGTGTGTCGGCGTAAGCGGCAAAGAGCTCCTGGCAATGTGCCATGCTCTGCAGGCTCGCGTGCTTGGCGCGCGCGCCAGCAAACCAGCCTTGCACGACGGCGCATTGGCCGATGAGCACGAGTAATGAGTAGGTCTGCCTCATCACGGGTGCGCCAGGTTCGTAGCTCCAGAAAGATGTTCTGCATGGACTGCATGGCAGGAGTAAAAAGATTAGAAGAACCGAGACGGCCCAGGTGCTGCGAGCCCCCGGTAAGGGTGGACCACCCTGGCGCTGAGGCGCCGGCCAGGTGTGGAGTTTGGTAGGGTGAAACACTCTACCAATTGTTCAGCGCAGAGGCGAATTGCCCGAGCCGGGCGGGAGCGAGGCGGCCGACTGTCGGTTGAGGTAGTGCCACAGCGTGCTCTGCGGCGGCAGCGCGCAGCTAGCGCTCGCCGCCGCCGCCCCGTTGACGGACGCGCTGCACGGCCGCTTGGGTGCCGGCGCAGCCGCGGGCGCCCTGGCGGGCGTGCTCGCGGCCGGAGGCGGCGCGGCGGTGGCTGCAGCGGCAGCGGCTGCCAATGGAGCCGCGGCGACGCTCCCGGTGCATCGCCCGCCGTCGCCGTCGCAGTCGCCGACGCTGTCGCTCTCGTCAAGCTCGATGACATCGTCGTCGTCCTCCTCCCCGCCCTTCTGGTTGACCACCTCAACGGATTCCATGGCCTCGCGTGACGAGGGCGTCGGCTGCACCGCAGGCGGCGGCAGCGCCTCGGACGCGCGCGATGCTCCCCCGCACGACACGACCGCGGCCGCTGATGCGGCGGTGGCGGTGGAGGAGGAGGAGGAAGAGGATGCGGGGCAGGCCGTGGTCGCTGCGGCGGCGGTGGGTGTCGCGGCGAACGCCGTCGCCATCGGCCCCGCGAGCCGCCTCGCGCGCCTCTCGAGGTCTCCCGGTCTGATCTTGGACGCCATCACCGACGTCGGTCGTCGCGTCGGGCAGCCGTTGGCGCCGGGGCGGTCGCGCCATCCGAGACACCAGAGCAAACCACCGTACGAGGGCGGCGCACCGCCGTCGAGCGCGAAACGGTCGTTGAGGCGGATAAGGAGGTCGAGCGCCGCCTGGAGCCGCACCGACGCCGAGGCGCCGCCGCCGATGCCTCCGCCACCACTGCTGCCACCGCCTGAGGCGCCTCCGACAATGAGATCGCCCGGAGGCGTCTGCTGCGCGCGGAGCGCGGCGGCGTGCCACGGCGGGATCGCCTTGCCCCACGCCATACGCACGTTGTTGTGGAGCTCGCCCGCGATCAGCAGCGAGCGCTGGCAGTCGTCCCAGAGGGCGTCGCCGCTCCTGCCGAGCTCGAGAGCCTCCAAAGACGGCACCGCCGCATCTCCACCAGCGCCGCCACCTGCACCGCTAGCGAAGCCACCGCCACCTCCACCAGCAGCCGCGGCCGCCATTGCCGCGGCTGCCACGTACGGCCTCATCTGCTGCTGGGCCCACGGTGGCACCGCCACTGCCGCGTCCGCATAGCCCCCCGGGTGGAGGAGGCACCAGAGGCAGGCCGACTCACGGAAGCCAACAAACTCGGAGAGGTACTTGTCGGCGCGCGCCGTGCTGGCGTCGCGCGCGAGGGCGTAAGGGTCGACCATGCCCGCGTTGACGAAGGCGGACATGCGGCTCGCTCCCTTACCGTCGCTCGCCAGCGGGTTGTTGCGGTGGGAGGCGTACGATCGGAGCCCGCCGCCACGCACGTACGCGGCCCAGCGCGCCTCGGCGGCACGCGGGCCGCCGCGCGTGTGCCGCACGCGCGCCACCGTGTGGTCGCGCCGACTCGGCTGGGCGAGCACCGCCTCGAGCGCCCCGTCGCTGCCGCTCAGGTCCACATTCCACGCGGGCGGCGGTGTGGGAGGCGCGCGCTGCGGCGGCGGCGCCGGTGGTGCGAACCAGCCGTCGGCGAGGCGCACGGCGCGCGCGGCCGAGGTGGCACGCAGGAAGCCCGCGTTGCCGCCGCTCAGCGCGCCGGCAGCCAGCGTGCACGCGGGGAGGGTGCAAGCTGTGTCACACAGCCAGAGCGGCGCTCCCGCCTGTGAGACACGCTCGCTGGCCGACGCGTGTGGCTCGACGCCAAAGTGCTCGTCGCATATGACGAGCGCCGACTTGGCCGCGAGCGACATGGCGACCGCCGCACGATGGCCGTCGCGCTCGACGTGCACCCACAGCGCCGTGCCTCGTGCGGCGAAGCTCGGCTGCAGCTCGCGAAGCGCCTCGAGCCGGAAGGCCGCCGCGCGCTCAGTCGGGCGCCACGACGCCCGCATGCTCGCTGGGAAGGAGTCCTCGACTACCGCGACGCACACGAGCGGCAGGTCCAGCGCGCGAGCCATGTGGAGCCCGACCTCGAGCGACGGGTTGCCTTTGCAACGGTGCGCGACTCGGAGCAGGTACAGCACGTGCGCGCCGGCGCGAGGCTCGGGCAGCGCGGAGCTGCCGTGACCGTGCGCGGGTCGCAGGCGCTCGCGGAGGGAGGGGGGCAGCGGTGGCGCATATACGGGGAGCATCAATTACTGATGCGCGCGGCCTGGCTTTGGGCGAGGCGGTGGCGTTCACGAGAAGTTTCCAAAGTCTGGCGCGAAGCTGCCTTTTTGGTCGCCTAAAGGGCTCGCTAGGCATGCTCAAGGCTGGTGCTGCGGGCGCGACCGAGTCGACTCGCCTCCTGGGTGACGGAGGCGAGCCTCGCTCAAGGCGCACGCTCGTGAGCATCATCATGCCCGCGCTGCTCGGCAACACGCTCGAATTCTATGAGCTGGGAGTCTACGCGGTGCTGGCGCCACTAATCACTGATAACTTTTTTGAGGAGGACGACAAGCACGGCCAGGCGTTTGGAGTTTGGTACGGGTTTGCCGCCTCCTTCATTGTGCGTCCGCTCGGAGGCTACATCTTGGGGACGGTCGCCGATCGCCATGGTCGACGAGCGAGTCTGCTGATGTCGCTCGGCGGCATGGTCGTTTGCACGACCTGCATCGGCCTGCTTCCGACGCGCTTGTGCTGCGGTGAGAGCTGGGGGAGCTTTGGCCTCGCTCTTCTGCTGATCTTCAAGGTTGGGCAGGGCCTGAGCGTGGCCGGTGAGCTTTCGACAGTCATGACGTTGTCCGCTGAGCATGCGGCGCCGGCCGGGCTGATCGGCTTCGCGATAGGCCTCTGCCTGGCAACCATCTGTGTCGGCTACATCATCTCCGTGCTCTTGGTGCTCCTCCTCGAACATTTTCTCACCGAAGACCAAATGCTCAGCTGGGGTTGGCGACTGCCCTTTCTGCTCGTGCTGCCGTGGGGCGTCTTTGCCGCTCTTCTTCGCTTCTGGATGAAGGAGTCGCCGGCGTTCACGCAGGGCGGGGAGCACGTCAACCTCGCGGAGGATGGCCGCGGTGCCATACGGGCATTGTGCACACACCACAGACGGCCGCTGCTGCTCACCATTGGCATCTCGGGGTTAGGTGGGGCGATGATGTACGGCAGCATAGTCCTGCCGCGCACCTTTCTCGTGACGGCTGGGGTCGTCTCCGAGACGCACGCTCTCGGCACCTCACTCGCCGCTCTCACAATTCTCGTAATCAGCTACGTAGTGCATGGAGTGCTGTCCGACAGGATCGGCGCGCAGACGATGGCGTGGTGGTTTGCCTTGAGTGTCGTCGCTTGCAACTGGCCACTCTGGGTCCTGATGGTGGTACCCAATACCGTGTGGACAGCGTATGCGGCGATGGCGCTTCTCGGCTGGCTGGCGGGCGGCAACACTCCAGTAGGGGTGCTCGTGATGGAGCTCTTCCCGACGTCGGTTCGTGCCACTGGCCTCGGCCTGGGGTGGAACATCGCGCAGGCCATCTTTGCCTCGCTCGCACCGTTCGTGGGCGAAGCCGCTTGGCTAGCGGCGAGTCGAGGGAGCGACTCCTGGCTCGCCGCCTCGGCGCCTGCGGCGTGGCCCATCTTCGCGGCCCTCGTTACCTTGGGTGCACTCTGGATGCTACGCCGCAGCGCGCAGCAGAGTGACGGCGCCACATCGGCGAAGGTCGCCGCCGAGAAAGCCGTGTCCCCGTCAGAGGCCGAGCCTCCGCTGACGAGCTTTGGTGTGCTCGCTGGCTGCTCGGCGTGCTTCACCGTCATCTACTCGCTCACGGTTGCTGTCCCATCGGCACTCTCCGTGATGAGCGACATGTCGCAGTCACCGGAAGTTGCGATCCGAGACTCGGGCCTGCTGGTCGCCTCGACGAGCATTGGGCTCATTTTTGGTGCGGCAGGCGTGCTGGCACTGCCCGGCAAGCTGACGGACGGCCGCTGCCCGTTCTTGGGCCTGTGCCTCTTCGCACTGTTGGGCAGCTCTCTCTACCTTGTCGCGCTCGGTGAGGACTGGCCAATGTCTGCGATGCTGGCAGCGCGCGCCACCATCACGTTGGGCGGCGGCTCGCTGATGGCTGGCAAACGGCTTTGCAGCAGAGAGCGCGACCCGGAGAAGCGACGGCTGGTCTTCATGATGCTCGAGTTCTCGTCAACGCTCGGGATGGCGGGCGGTCCTCTGCTCGCTGGGCTTGTGGGCCTCGCCATGGGCGAACGCGAGTCGCCCGCCTGGTGGGCGCCCGTCTCGATCATCGGCCTCGCCACAATCTTGCTGCCGCTCATCCTGTTCTGGCCACTCGATCGGCCATTCCGCTTTGAGCTTCTGTTCCGACCTTCGAGTGGCGCTGCCACTCCTCGCGAGGATAGCAGTGTCCTCGTCGGGGAGCACGAGGCAACGCCACACCCGTACTGGGCTTCGGCCTGGGTGCAGGGCACCTGCCTTTGCTACGGCATCTCGCGCCTCTTCCTGAAGTTTGGCTTCGAATCTGCGATGGTGGTGGTTTACGACCTGCAGTTCGGCATGCCCAACTCCGAGGCCGCCGCAGTGGCGGGTGCCCTCGCCCTGGCCTCCCTCTTCAGCATCTTTGCCTACTCCATATTTTGCGTGGGTCGGCTCAGCTCACGGCAGATGCTGCTGCTCTCCGAGGTCTTTGGCTACATTGCCGTCGGTCTCATGATCACCACAGGGCACACCGACGACGACACGATTATCCTTGTGCTGACAATCCTGGCGTCGCTCGTCTTTTACCCCTCCATGTATTTGGCCGGCGCCCTGTGCAACTCGCACCCGCTCCTGTTTACGCAGCCTAGCTCACGGTGGCTGAGCAAGCAGGGCATGGTGACGATGCAGGAGATCATCCAGACGCCCGTAGGCACGGGCCTGGGCATGTTCTTCAGCCGCGTCGCGCTCTACAACAGCACAAGCGACAAGGTCGAGCTGGCGCGCCTCGGCTGGCTCTTCCTCACGGTCATGCTCGTCCAGTCGGCGGTCGTCCATCTCGGCTGGGAGCCGCAGAGAACAGCCGGATTACTTACCGCTTTAGGCCCGCGACGAGCGGCGGTAGGCACTTCGTAGTTGTAGATAACGGAATTCGCCGGAAGCACGCGTTTCATCGACTTTTGCTTCTCCACTGCTATACCTTTGGTGCCTTTGGATTACTTTAGATCTTAGCTTTACCTAAGCCGCCGGTCAGGAGGGCCCCAGGAGGGATACACTGATCCCGAGCCAGCCGGACCCGCGGGTTACCCCGCGCCGACAGGTCGGAGATCAGCTTGTTTGGTGGCGACTTTTCGATCTTAGGTGGTTATCCTCCTCATGCGCGCCTCGGTAATGAGCGGCATCGCTTCATCACCGATTGCGTCGGTACGGCAGTCAGTACCCCAGCGATCGTAATGCAAGTAAGCGAGTAGACTTGGCCATCCACGAGGCAACTGTGACAATCGACGAGCCCCGCGTTCCTGTGAAGCATGAGACGATCCTCGCGCTCGAGCACGTCAACCTCAACGCCGGCGACTCCTGGACAGACGCGCTCAGTGACTTTTGGTTTGGAATAGTTGGCGGCAGCAGCGATCCCAGGGCGGACGCAGTCTGCAAGCGAGTGAAGGCGAGTGGTGGCTCGATGAAAAGTCTGCAGTGGATCAATATCGGGCTCCAACAGCTCCACATGCCATTGGGTGAGCCCAAGGACACCGTGCAGGTCGTTCGCGGTGAGATCGGGCTGAGCTTTGGCTCGAGCGAGCTAGAAGCGCTGCAGGAGCGGCTCCGCCAATCCGAAATTGCGTACACGTCTGCAGGCGGCGCGTTGTGCTTTTGCTGTCCCCTCGGTAACGCGCTTCGCGTCGAGGCGTGTCCAGGCCCGCGAAGCTGGTTTGGGCCAGCGAAGGTGATCCAGCCCGATGCGGCCCACGCTCTACCGGGTGGGCCGACGGCCGGACTGGGCATCCGATACGTTCACTTTGACGTACCATTCGGCGTCGCCGAGGGCATCTGCCGCTTCTACCGCCACATCTTTGCGTCTGAGGCGCACGTCGCGCATCACGAGGGGCGGCCGACGTGCGTAGTACCCATTGGCCACCACCAGGCCCTCGAGTTTGTCGAACAGCTGTCGGACGCGCCGCCGCTCCGCCCGTACGACGGCATGCACATCGCAATCTACGTGTTGAACGACTTTGAGCGCGCCTACTGTCGCGCGGCGGGGTGCCAGCTCGTCTGGAACAATCCGCGCTTCCCGAACCTCACCTACGACACCCTCGACGACGCGCGCCGCCACCACGAGTTCCGATTGCTGCGCATGGCCGATCCGGTCAGCGGCGAGGCGCTCTACGACCTCGGGCATGAGGTGCGCTCGCTCGCGCACTTTGGTTGGCTGCCAGACGTGGGCCCAGCCTTTCCGACGCGGGGCACGTGGCGGGGCAGCGGCCTCTGCCTCGGCTTGAATTGACAACGAGGAGCTCCCCTTTCCACTCCCTGTCCATATGGCTTTGTGATACCGTAGGCCTAGCTTGTTCATATCCTTCGTCTACAACAAAAGTCTACGAGTCGCTGAATTTTCCAACCTCGCGAACTGCAGAGCACTTTCCCTCGACTGCGAAGTTCTGAGACGCCCATGGCGGCGGCCGTCGTTCTGCAGCACGCCTTGGCGGCGGCTGTCGTCGACGGCGTGCTTGACATCTCGCAGCCGCCGACTGCGGGCAACCCGACGCAGCTTACGACCCCGCCTGAGTTCCTCGAGCCGGGGTGCGCGCACCCAAAGCCCTTGCACAACTCCCGTTCCAGCGGCGGTGAGGAAGCTTAGCGGCCAAGCACGCGTGCAGGTATCACTCGCTGCGCCACTTCGCCATCGCTGTGTATGATCCGGGTACGTACGAACGATTTGCGGTGGAGGTGCTGGGGATGCTTCCAGGCCCTCAGACTGTTGACTTTGAGAAGAGCGGCATGCGGTGGGTCGTGGGGAGCCAGCGCACCCGTCCCTTCAAGCTCCACTTCATCCCCAGCTCCTATCCCAACGTGTCTTACGTAGACGCTTTGAATCGAATGATGATGCTGATCAATGGGGCGCTCACGCCGTGGTGAGCCCTCCGCAAACCGCAGCGCTCTCCCGAATAGCGCTTCGACACAGTGCCTCTGATCGCGGTGTTGCTTGCGGCACCCCGCCTCGCAGGACGATGCAGATGGACAACCACTTGTGCATTGGATACCACAACGCGACTGCTATTGTCGAACGCATCGCCTCTGGCGCGGTCGGCGAGGAGTGGAAGGTCTGGTACCGCGAGCACGTGCCGGGCAACCGTGGCACCGTGCCATTCGTAGGGCCGGTCGCGCGCAAGGACGGCGTCTACCAGACGTATGTGATGATGCCCTACGGACACGTCGTCGAAATACAGCAGCCCGGCAGCATCTACGAGCAGCGGCGCGCGCAGCCCGGCTCGGCGCTGCCGCCGCCTGTCGAGTGGAAGGATCTGCGCCCAGGCTTCCTCGCTGGCGAAGGTGCCGCGGCCGCGCGCGGCGTGCGCTACGAGCTCCACGAGGCGTGGGGTGGCGGGGCACCTTCTTCTGCCGATACATACGGGGCACGCCTCACGCTTGAGCTGCCACGCGAGCGCGAGGAGCCGCCGCACCCCGACCAACTCAGCGCGCGCTCCGCCGAGGGGCTCGACCCTCCTGCTCCGCCGCCGGCGAGGGCGTGGGGGCTGAGTTCGGGCGCCTCGCAGGGACGCGCGGTCTGTCCTCCCGAATACGTCTGCTTGCCGCGCGACTCCGCCTCGACCGCGTTGCTGGCCTGCGCGGTGCTCGTACTAGCACTCGTGCAGGGGCTCTTTCTGATTCTCGTCTCGCGGCGTGCCTTTGCCTTCATCGTCACCCGCATGACGCCGCAAGAGATACTGGCGAAAGGGCCAACCGTAGCCCAGGGGTCCGCCGAGTGTCGAGGGACGAACGTCGACTTACCGGACGCGCCCTCGTGCACGGCAAGCCTCAGAGCCAAGCCAGTCGAAAGTAGAGGCGGCAGTACAGTCTCAGTCTCCATGTAGTACGACCGGTACCGGTGCCGGTGTGCGGTGTCCCGGTACATCTACTTTAGAGTTGAATAGACACGGATCACGGTACTCGAGTAAAGGGTGCGGCCACGTTTATTGGGAATAAACCAATACCATGACTGACGAGGAGGTGGGTACTCGGCACGGCGGTCACTCACTCACTCACTCTGCCTGTACGCCATCTGGCTTTTGTCGTTAGAGGCGGTGTAACTAAACTGAATTTTCCGAATTCGCGAACTTCAGAGGACTTTCCTTCGACTGCGAAGTTCTGAGACAAGCCCATGGCGGCGGGCGTCGTTCTGCAGCACGCCTTGGCGGCGGCTGTCGTCGACGACGCGCTTGACATCTCGCAGAGCTCCATCCCTCTCGAGCTCCTTGAGCCCGGGTACTACTCGCTTCGCCACGTCGACCCGGAGGCAAATCACCGCTGCACCGTGGACCAGCTGGGGCTCGGTCGACAAACCGCCGACGGCGAGAAGACGTGTGTACGAGGTCAGCACGTCCGTCTGTTCGAGCATCCCTTCACGAGCTCTGATCCAAACGTGTCATACGACGGCGACGATGCGCTCACACCGTGGTATGCTACACGCTCCGTCTTGCACACGCACGCAGCACATGCCCCGTCTGAATGGGCGTCGCCCCGTCGCACAGGACCATGCTTAAGCTCGCGCCGTCACCTGAAGCGCACCTGTGCGCGAGGCTGCTATACTTTGGGCTGCTCCTATGCCTCGCTGCCACCGCGTGCGCTGAGCACAGCACGGGCAAGCGGCTCATGCGCAACCACGTGCTCGACCAGCGCGCAGCCGCCGGCACCTTCGTGCACCGGCCCCTCTGGTGGCCTCTGCCTATATGGCGGCGGCTGCAGCTGTGGCGCGTACCGTTGGCCACGCTGCGCGCCGCGCTGCTCGTCTGCCTCGGCGTCGCCGCGCTCGTCCCGGACTCCGTGGCCGCCCGCCTGGCCGCGGCACTGGCGGTGAGCGCGTCTGGCGTCTGGCAGTTCTCGCGGCTGGGCGACCACTCGCTCCACCTGGCGGGCGCGGCTATCTGGGTGCCGCTGGTCGCGCCGCCGGCCGCCGTGCCGGCGTTGCTGCGCGCGCTGGTGGGCTGGCACCTCGGCTCGGCCGGCCTCGGGAAGCTACGGACGGGCGGACTTGCGTGGGGCTCAGGCGACGCGCGTGCCGCCACGACGCGCGCGTGCTGCTCGGCAGGAGGCACGGACGGCGTTCGCGAGACGGACGAGCTGCCGTGGGCGCGCTGGTGGATGCGCTCCGTGCATCTGGCGCTGCCGCGACCGCTGCTCGCGGCGGCTGGCTACGGTGCGCTCCTCGCAGAGGTGGCGGTCGTGCCGCTGTGGGCACTGAGCGGCTGTGCGCCTCCGCTGCTCTCGTTCGCGCTCTTCAAGATGCACTTTGCGATCTGGACGTCGACCTCCATGTGCTTCTGGCCCAACCTTGCCGTGTACGCCGCAGCAGGGATCGTGCACGCTGCGGCGGGCGAGGCCGAGCTCCTCGGCGCTGCCCTCGTCTCGGCGCCGCTGTGGGTCGCCAGCCTGCGCTGGACCGAGGACTGGCCGGTGGCTTCGATGGCCGTCTTTGCGTACACGGACAGCCAGGCCGCCGAGATTGGCCGCCGGCTGCTCGGCTCGCGCCGCGTCGTCGCGTTTGCGCAAGGCGCCGCGCCCCGCGCCGGCGACGCCATCGGCACGCTGGGCGCCGAGGGCGCGACCGCCGCGCTTGACCTCGCGGCGACGACGCTGCGCACGTACGGCGCCTACGCGACCTACGGCGTGCCCGGCATCGCCGCGCTGCCGTGCCCGCACCGCGAGCCGGCGGCGTGCGCCGACGCCGCGGCGACGTGGCTGCGCGAAAACCCGCGCTTCTTCGATGCGGCGCGCGGCGTGGCTGCGACCCGCGCCGCCGTCGTCGACGCCGAGGACGGCCGCGTGCTGCGTGTCGTCGCGCTCGCGGCCTGAGGCGGCGAGGCGTCCGAGGAGATGGAGAGCGGCTGCTGTGTCTCGAAGGCACCTCCGAGGGGCGGCGGCTTCTCGCTCAAGTGTATCTGATTTTTGGCGCGCAGACGGTGCAGTAAGATGCCCTGTAAGATGCTAGGTGCGGTCGTGGGATGTTTGTTTGAGCGTGTGCGTGAGCGCGGTCGTTTCTAGATGTTTACGAGTCGTCTTTAACCCGTTGGTTTCTATCGTTATATCATTCTACCGCGTAACACTTTCGACCGACCGAAGCTAATGCACACACACACACACACACGTACCGTACCGATGATGATGAGCTGCGACGAGCGCTCCAAAAAGTACGACGTCACGCGTGGCCTACCTCGCGTCACCGCTCGGCGGCGTGCCGACCAACAACATCTCATTCTCGAGGCGCAGCGCGCGCACCTCGTCGCGGAGCGTGCTCACCTCGGCGCGCAGCGTCTCCACCTCCTCGAGATCGCGCTCGCGCACCTCGCTGAACGTGCGCCGCAGCTTGGCCGCCTGCTCGCCCGTGTCGGCCTTGGCGTTGAGCAGCGAGAGGGTCGTCTTCCACCCGACGTTGACGGCCGAGACGACGGTCGGCTGGAAGGGCGCCGGGATGAAGGCGAAGTTGAGCAGCTGCACCGGCGTCCACACCAGGATCGAGAGGCCCCACGCGCGGTGGAAGGCCTGCTTGGCCTTCTCGAGGATCTCGAGCGGCCCGCGCCCCTCGAGCATGCCCATCGCCACAAAGTAAAGGTTGAGGAACGGCGCCTGGAAGAAGAGGCCGTCGGCCGCCACCTTGGCCACGAGCAGCCGCCCCGGCGAGAGCCCCTCCGCCGCCACCTGCGTCTGCAGCGAGCCGAGCCACGGCAGCAGCGCGCCCACCCGGCTGCCGACGACCGGCGCGTAGCTCACGCTGAGCGCCTCGCCCACCGTGAAGAGCGCCCCGTACCACAGGTGCAGGAGCGGGCCGCACACGCACGTGCCGTACAGCAGCATGCGGCCCGTGCGCAGCGGCGAGAACTCCTGCTCCTCATTGACCACCCTCTGCTCGATGGACTGAGCCAGCACGTCGCCCAGCGCACACAGGCCGCCCGAGATGACCATGTTGATGCGCATCGGGTACTCCTCGAAGATCCGAGCGTACTGCGACATCGCCTCCGTGAAGGCCTTGCGCGCGGCCTTCGCCTCGCGCAATCTGACCTCTGCCATCCACCGAGAGTTAGCCACGGCCGGTCTGCCCAGCTTGTCCGCCGTGGCCGTCCACAGGTTTCGCGAGCCACCGTCCACCGCGACCGTGCCCATCCGTCTCCTCACCAGCGTGCGCACAGCCGCTGGCGCGCGCCGGGCGAGCAGCATTAGGAGGTCTCCAGTAGCTCGGCCAGTGGTGGGCTGATCAGCCGTGATCGACTTCTACCGTAACAATAGTTTACCGAGTTACAGTACCAAGTTGCGCAGGAGTCTCACCACTCAACGGTCAGCGTCGGAGGACGACAGGACGTCGACTATGACCCAGATCCTGAACAGCCAAACAGGGCGGCAAAAGCACGGAAGGCTCATAGAGATCTGTGTCAGAGCTCTACATACATACATGTTACATGTACCTAGTGCTTTACTGAACAGGCCAGACTGACCAGTGACCACACATCTCGCGAGCCGCCTCGTCACAGGCGTTGCAGCACGTGACAGCTGGCTGGAGCCGCGACGTCCTCGTAATGAGTTGTTAATACTTCATCGGCGCCGCCGACCTTGGGCGCGGGGCTAACGCAGCCATGGTCCGACCCGCGCTGGGCATGACCACGGCCTGGGACTCGCGGCTGAGCCAGTTCGACAAGGAGCGGCTGAAGCAGACCGAGCGCCAGGTCCACGCGACCGTGAGTGCCAGCATGCACGCCGCCGCCTCGCTGCCGGACCTGTCGCTGTCGCCGCGGCGCTCCATCGAGATGGCCTACGACGATCCCATACGCTCGCCGGCTGTCGCACGGCAGCGGATGCTCGTGGGAGAGCTGCGGGCGGCCACAGCGGAGGTCGGTCAGCAGGAGCGGGCGGTGACGGCGTGGGAGGGCCGCCGGGACAAGGCGTACTCGCGGCTGGAGGAGAAGAAGCTGCGTCAGCGCGAGCTGCAGGAACACATCGAGCATGAGAAGATGCGAGTGCAGAGCCGAGCGCAGCTCGAGGAGCTGGTGGTGGCGTTGGGCGAGCAGGTGAAGAGCCTCGTCTTCCAGGGCGCCGGGATTGCCGAGCGCGCGAGGGCCGAGGCGCACGCCGAGGCGAAGCGCGAGGCCGACCTGGTGGCGCACGCGGTGAGCAAGGAGAAGGCGGCGCTCAAGCTCGAGCTGCGGCAGGCGCGCGCGGGCGAGAAGGCGGCGGTCGACGCGCAGCGGGCGGCGGAGGAGAAGCAGAAGGTGCTGGCGCGCAGGCTCGACGCCAACGAGGAGAGGCGGCTCGGCCACCTGATGGAGATTGCGGCGCACCGGCTCGGCCAGAGCCAGTGTGGCCGCGCGTGGGCGGCGTGGAAGGAGGCGGCCGAGAAGGGTAGCCGCCCCCGCCGCACGCTGCGCGCGACGGCGGCGCGGCTGATGCGGCCGAGGCTAGCGGCCACGATGGCGGCGTGGCGCGACGCGTGGGAGGAGGCGGGGCGCGAGGCGAGCCGGACGACCTTCGAGCAGAAGCTCGCGGCCGAGGTGGAGCGACGCAAGGGCGTCGAGGCCGAGCTGAGGCGGTCGCGCGACGAGCTGAGGGCGGAGCGCGAGGGCGTGCGCAGGATGCGCGTGGCGGCGCTCGAGCGGGAGCAGCTCGACGCGATGGTGCGCGAGCAGGACGCCCAGCAGCGCGCCGAGCGGCTGATGCGGCTCGCGGCGCGGCGGCTGGCGCAGCTCGGCGTCTCGCGCGCGTGGAACCGGTGGCACGGCAAGGCGCAGGCGGGCGCGGCGCAGCGACGGACGCTGCGCGCCGCGGCGAGCCGGCTGGCGCGGCCGCAGCAGAGCGCGGCCTTCGGTGGGTGGCGGTACGACTGGGAGGCGGCGAAGGCGGCGAGGCGCGAGGCGTCGCTCGACCAGCTGGGGGCGCGGCGGCAAGCCAAGATCGAGGAGGAGCTGCGCGCGGCGCGCGCCGAGGTGCGCGCCGAGCGCGAGAGGTTCGAGGCGGAGCGCGCGGCGGTGGCGGAGGCGGCGCGGCAGGCCGAGCGTGCCGAGGAGGCGGCGCTCGAGCGGCGGCTCGCCCACCTCGCGGGCACGGTGGCGACGCGGCTGCTGCGGCTCGACGTGGCGCGCGCGTGGGGCGCGTGGGCGGAGGCGGCCGAGGCGCGCGCGGCGCAGGCGCGCGTGCTGCGCGCCGTCGGCGCGCGGCTGCTGCGGCCGAAGCTGGCGGCGTGCGTGGCGGCGTGGCGGCGCGACTGGGAGGAGGGGAAGCGGTCGGGTCTCGAGGGGTCGATCTCCGCCGAGGCGCGGCGGTGCGCGGAGCTGCAGCGGCAGCTCGGCGAGGCGCGCGCCGACGCCGAGAAGCAGCGGCTCTACCTGCTCAGGGAGGCCGACCGGCGGATGGAGAGCGCGCTGCAGACGGAGGCCGACCGGCGCGTCGACGAGCTGCAGCGCCTCGCGGCGCGGAGGCTCTCGCAGCTCGGGCTGGCGCGCGCCTTTGGCGGCTGGGCGGCGGCGTGGGAGGAGGGGGCGGCGCACCGGCGCACGATGCGGCAGGTGGGCGCGCGGCTGCTGCAGCCGCGGCTGGCGGCGTGCGTGGCGGCGTGGCGGCGCGACTGGGAGCAGGAGCGCGTGCGTGCCGAGCGCGCGGCGCTCGCGGCGCGCGCGGCGCGCTCCCTTGGCGAGCAGCGCGCCGCGCTCGACGACGAGATTGCGCGGCTGCGGTCCGAGCTGGCGGCGGAGCGCGACGCGAGCGACGCGGCGCGCGCCGAGGAGTGGGAGCGGCGCGAGGCGGCGGGGCGCGAGCGCGAGGAGGAGCACGAGCGGCGCGTCGACCACCTGCAGGGCGTGGCGGTGCGGCGGCTCGGCCAGGTTGGGCTCGCGCGCGGCTGGGGGGCGTGGCTCGACATGCACGTGCGGCACACGCGCCAGCGCAGCGCGCTGCTGATGGTGGCGGGGCGGATGCTGCGGCCGCGCGTCGCCGCGGCGCTGGGCGCGTGGCGGCGCGACTGGGAGGCGGCGCAGGCGGCGGCGGCGCGGCTGGCGGCGGAGGGCGCCGCGTCTGCGGAGGCGGAGCGGCGGCGGTCGATCGAGGTGGAGATGGCGCGCGTGCAGGCGGAGCTCGACGCCGCGCAGAGGCTGCGCGACGCCGAGGCGGAGGCGGCGCGCGTCGCGGCGGCGGACGACGAGGCGGCGCGCGAGGCGCGCGCGGCGCACCTGCAGGACGTGGCGGCGCGGCGCCTCGGCCAGATGAGCGTGGCGCGCGCGTGGGGGGCGTGGG
>Ga0209713_10000781_pt1 | contig 18230 bp, 11 predicted proteins | sample ArcOceMetagenome_3_FD_187444 | JGI IMG/M metagenome (GOLD analysis project Ga0209713, IMG submission 187444) | Marine eukaryotic phytoplankton communities from Arctic Ocean - Arctic Ocean- Svalbard ARC20M Metagenome (SPAdes) (version 2) | ecosystem: Environmental > Aquatic > Marine > Oceanic... | reverse complement strand
CACATTGGTCAGTGCCACCGCCGTTGAGGACGCTGACTTTCGGCTCTTTCTGTTCTCTTTGGGAAATGGTGCCGATGCGACTTCTATCAGTATGGTGGCCAAGGAAGACGCATCGTATTCGCGTGGTGCGGTTATAGACCCTTTCTCGGACGTCGTCTGGGACTCCTCTGTAAATGGGCTGGTCACCACACGCAAAGCTGCGACGACAAGTCTGTACCACGTCGACATGGTACACGATCACCACCGCCGGCTGCGCTTGTATCAGGCTGATGCCGACATGGCTGCTTCATTGGCGGATCGCGTGTTGCAGTCTGCTGGCCAATCGACGGACACTGCTTTCCTGGAAGACCTCTACGACAAGGATATTGTCAAAATTCAGGCTATTCCACTGGGAATAATGCCTCACTATGTGCTCAACGCGTCGACGGGTGCTGCTTCTAAACCGAGCGTCGACTTTGACCTTGCTCGTGGTATCTCCGGGGTCGATGTGAATGGCACTACCAAATATATCGGTCCGATTGCACAGGATTCGGTCACTGAGTTGCCCCTTCAGTTTGCCATCGTGCGACTGCAGGACGCGTGGGCCTCCACTTTCTTGCCCACGACCCTGGGCACGGCGCACTTTAATGCTGAGCACGAATTCACCGCGGTCGATCAGTCTGGTCTCAACATACTGGAGCATGTCGCAGAGTCCAACTGGGTGGTCGCTACCCAAGACGGCAAGGTCCATAAGCGAGCCATAGTCAAAGCCCAAAACGTCCACGGGTTGGACTTTGGCACATGCATCGCTGCCGACTACCTCAATGTTACCTTTGACAGCGGGGCTCCCGCCTTGTCCACTCGGGTCGTGCAGCACATGAGCTTCTCGCCACTCGACACCAGCAACTACACCCTCGCGCAGCGCACCGGGTACGAGAAAGCCTACGGCGAGTCCATCGGTGTATGTTCTCACCCGTGCGATTCTTACACGACCGGGGTCCAGATCGAATCCCAAGTGCACCTTGACCGAATCTCGAGCATCACCTTTGAAACCACCGTCGCTACAGACACTCTCGCTGAGCAGCTGCAGAGTGGGTGCTCAGCAGCGTGTACTGCAGCTGTCATGGAGAGCAATCTCTACAAATACGCCGCCACCAACACTACAGTCGTGTCCATCTCAAGTGCAAACGTTCACATTGTGGACCCTCTGCTCCATCTGGACACCACCGGCATGATTGGCTACGACGACGAACTTCCCGTCTGTGCGGACGGGTATGTGTGGGGTCTGATCATGACGGTGGTAGAAAACGAGGGGGTACTTCTCGAGGGTGTGCACGATAATTACAACCAGAACCAGTACGCAAACGTCACCGCTTTCAACGGAATTGTAAGTGCCTTTGGCCATTTGCCCACATCCACCCACGTGCGATGGCAACACACGACTGGAGGGACCTACGTTTTGGACAGTGCCAACTCCTACGCCACTTTGCCTGTGGTGGCCTCACGATTCAAGGCAGCTGGTACCAGCGAGACTTTTACTCACTCGATCGTTACCGACGCCAACCTGGTAGCCACCGGTAGAGTGGGTGACACGTACCCTGTGGCGCCGCGGTGCCCGAGCACCCCCGCTCGATTTTGCACCAACATCGGTCTGCCGGATACCACGTGCGACAATGAGCGGTGCGGAGTGGTGGGCTACGACTACGCCTACAAAGGTCTGAGCAACATGCTGTGGGGAGAAGAGTACGCTGCACAGGCGACCGGCATCCAAAAGAGTTTCTTTGCCTATCCTGGCACCCGTCTTCTGCAAGATCACGACGTCACGAGTTGGCCGGTCTTGACGGAGCCTCTTGTCAGCGGCGAGACCAACCTGATTGCCGCTCTGGGGGTGACAGAGGCTCTCGCGGTCGATTTCTCCAAGCTGCAAGACGCTACCGGCACCATCACAATCGGGTCCCTCTTCGACAACGGGTACCGACAAGCTGCCTGCGAACCACAAGGCGGCACCTTTGCCCGCATGACTGCGCTTCAAGCCGCAAACACCCGCGCGATCACTAGCATTGCCCTGAGCGTAAACATGAGTCCGCTACCAGATCTTGTCTCGGCCACATTCATTGGCGGCAGTGAGATGGTTGTGTTGAATGACAAGCAAGCCTTCAACGGTGACACCCTCACCCGCGGGGTAGACTGGTTTGGCAACACAAACTTACAGGTCAGGCTGCGCACACGGCAGTTGTTCACTAACTTGGCCCCCCATCTCCCTGTCATCCACAACATTGAACTGCAGGCTGACAGCACCGAGACGTTGGGAATCTCTTGCAACTGGCAGGGGTACCATGAGGTCGTCGGTCCTTCGCGCTCAATATATTCCGTCACACCACGCGAGGTCGAGCAGCTCATCAAGCAGGTCGAAGACAGCGAGCTTTTCTACGGCGAACTGCTTGACGGCCGAGTCGTTGCCTTCAAGGCTACCAATCCGGCCGGCGACTACTTCTGGGAGACAGCCACACGCGTCGCGTTCCTGCTCACATCACAGGGGCCTTGTGAAAGCTTGACACAGTTTACAAACGCCAGAATCACAACACTCGAATACAGTTTCCACAGTGCAAGCTCCAACCAGTACATGAACTATCAAAACAATGCCAACGAAACACGCATGGTTTACCTCTCCGGTATGCAAGCAGGCACCACCTTTGGCCATTACGCACAACTCGCTGCACTGGACGTCCAACCAAGCGGTTTGACACTCAGTCCTATCTCTCCTGAAATGAGCACCACCATGTCCACTCGCCAGTACACAGATGTTGCTGTCGGTCCGCTCAACTTTGACATTGCCACCACCACCACAGTGCAAAACATGTCTACGGTCACACTCGAGTACATGGAGAGTCTTGCCTTCACACATTCCTTTGTCCATGGATTCGCTGTTACCAACAACAGTTGCCCCACCAACACTCTTGCCGATCTGCGTACCATCAGCTACATGGACGGCATGCCGCATCGCAACTTTGACAATTATGCCACAGAAAGCATGGACACTCGTGGTGACGAATGGTTGTCTTATCGGCAAATGAGCAAGCACCCAGCAGGTACTTTCACGACCTGGCCAAAGGGCGAATGCGTGCAGGCATATCGCATTGACGACGTCCTCGGTCACTCTGGATCCGCATCGAACTTTCTCGTGACCACGACCGAGTTACATCTCGACAGCTTTGGTCTGTCAGGCTACCATCCTGAAACAGAGTTTGCTTACGCTGTCGCGTGCCTCAAACCCCGTGCGGTCGGTGCAGCCTTTGCTTTTGACACAACCGAAGACCCCAACACAATTTCGATGACACCTGTCGATCTTGGTGTGGCCAGCTGCTCCAGTATGCAAGACATGTGCGACGCGGGCGAGTTGACCGTCCACCTACGGCCGGGTACCAAGCGCGGGCAGGAGTTTTTGCAAACCCAAATGTGTTTCAACGTCGCACAAGAACCTAGCCATTACAACATTCAAGAGTTTGGCGAATGGTGCATCACTAGCACAGACGTCTTTTCTGACACCACCGAGGTCACTCCGATTTGCGTCGACAACGCTTGCGTCAGCGAGACGAGCGCCAACATGACATGCTCTAACTCCACTATTCGTGCTTTCGAATATGAATACGGTAGTGCCTTTGCCAAACACTTCAAGGTTGACAGCGACGAGGTCAAAGGTATGTTGGGTGCCATTCGCTTGACCACCATAACCTTCGACCTAGGATTCTTCTCTCGAGTCGCATCCCAAGTCCGAATCAAGTCCTTTTACGAAGTCGCTCTGCGTCAGCCCGATGGCCAAACCAGGCGTCTGATGGCGGTTTCAGAAGCCCGCCAGGAAATAGAGGCTCCCACGTCTCGCCGCATGTTGCAAGCTGACGATATCGTGACTGACAGCATTGCCACAGGCGGAACCACAATTGTCGCCTTACCGGAGTGTGGCGCGAACTTTGGCACCGGTGAGCTAACTAGCCAGGACCAGTTGTACTGTCCGATCAAGGTGTGTAACGGTTTGATACAGATTACAAACACCGACGATGATGGTCTGCAACAAAACATTACGTGTGATGAACTAAACGTGACTACTGGTGTGTACGTGTTGGCTCCAGAGTCGAGCGACGATAGCGACGACGATACACTCTGGATAGTTCTCATCGTCATAGCATCTTTGAATCTGGCCGCCTTTGTCGCATACAGAATCTACAAGTCGTACGAGCCAGTTGCTGCGGATGCAAAAGTCGACAAGGTGCGTATTACTGATAGCAAACTGGTTGTGCTCTGAATTTAACCAGACCTCAAAAAATGATAAAAAAACTTTATTATGTTAGTGAGATGCTTGAAGTTGTAAACACGATTTTGAGACAATACATAGTCTACAAGTTGTTGCAAACCATGCTGCTCCTACCAAAATACCAACTCCTGTTGTGTTTGCAAATATCAACAAGTAAAGCAACAGAAAAAAATATTTCTTTTTATGAAAACTAAAGAAATGTATGTTTATATATTCGCATTGTTGTGTATGTCTCATCATCACGTAGCACATGCCACAGAATCTTATCAAATTCAGTACTCTGACGCCTTCACCGACACCGGTCAGGCGATGTCAGTACAACAGGTTACCATCGACGACCGCAATCCTGGTAGTATTTGGGCAGCTGGCCGGTCTACCAATAGCGCAGGCGCCAACCGAGGCGCTGTGGGATACTCTGGAAATTATGGAGTCGATTGGCAAGTTATGCTTGTGGCGCCAACTTGGTACACTGCGTCTTTGTACTCCATTGAATTTACGGGATCTAGCAAAATCTATGCTTTTGGTGGTACCCAAAAGGTGTTTCTTTCAGAAGATGGTGGCTGCACTTGGACTTACGAAAGTCTTGGTTCAACGTCGATTCGCGGCACATACTATGACTCGACTAACAACAAAATGCACATGGCAGGTGGAAGCTCCGGCAACTCGCTGTATGGTCGCTATGATGTGTCGGGTGATGGTATTATAGATTTTGGCACGGATCAATCTTCAATTAATCTTGACTTAGGCGATTATGCCGGCAAAATTTTGTACGACATAGACTTTCTAGATGACGGCATGCAAGGTGTAATAGTTGCATTTCAAGCAGGCCCTCGCAGTGGAGTGTTTGTGACTTTCGATGGAGGCGATAACTGGCAACTCATTCATGATGCTTCAGGTGGCTGGAACTCAGTCAGAGGTTGCAAGTTTGTGGATAGCACAACCATTTGGGTCACACAAGGTGACGGGTTGAACATTATCACCAATGTCAACAACAACGGTGATACGATCACAGTGACACCAGTCCTGTTGGATGAATTCATTTATGAGATAGAAATCGCTCCAAATGGCGATGCGTATGCTGCCGGTGCCAATTCAGTGTTTTGGAGCAGTGACCAATGGGTGACTTGGGAAAAAGTCAAAGATGATGATACGGCAAGTACGAACTTTGTTCACGCAGCATATGACGCCTCCATAAATTCAATTGCAGTGTTCAATGAAAACTTGTTTTATGCTGGCAAAGAAGGCGATTTGATTAGCGAGGGAGGGTACGGTAATATCATAAGCGCCATCGTAGGTGATGGAGATATTCCATATGGTGGGTCTTATACGGACCTCAATACATGTACCGTAGTCACAGCTGCGCCGACAGACGCTCCTACAAACGCTCCAAGCAGCGCACCGAGTGCACAGCCATCCTCGGAGCCAAGCAGCGCACCAAGTGCACAGCCATCCTCGGAGCCGAGCAGCGCACCAAGTGCACAGCCATCCTCGGAGCCAAGCAGCACACCAAGTGCACAGCCATCCTCGGAGCCGAGCAGCGCACCAAGTGCACAGCCATCCTCGGAGCCAAGCAGCACACCAAGTGCACAGCCATCCTCGGAGCCGAGCAGCACACCAAGTGCACAGCCATCCTCGGAGCCAAGCAGCACACCAAGTGCACAGCCATCCTCGGAGCCAAGCAGCGCACCAAGTGCACAGCCATCATCGGAGCCAAGCAGCGCACCAAGTGCACAGCCATCCTCGGAGCCAAGCAGCGCACCAAGTGCACAACCATCCTCGGAGCCAAGCAGCACACCAAGTGCACAGCCATCCTCGGAGCCAAGCAGCGCACCAAGTGCACAGCCATCCTCGGAGCCGAGCAGCACACCAAGTGCACAGCCATCCTCGGAGCCAAGCAGCGCACCAAGTGCACAGCCATCCTCGGAGCCAAGCAGCACACCAAGTGCACAGCCATCCTCGGAGCCAAGCAGCGCACCAAGTGCTACAGACACTCCTACAAAAGCTCCTACAAAAGCTCCTACAAAAGCTCCTACAGACACTCCTACAAACGCTCCCACAAACGCTCCGACAGACACTCCTACAAACACTCCTACAAAAGCTCCTACAAAAGCTCCTACAAAAGCTCCTACAAACGCTCCGACAGACACTCCTACAAACGCTCCCACAAACGCTCCCACAAACGCTCCGACAGACACTCCTACAAACACTCCTACAAACACTCCTACAAACACTCCTACAAACGCTCCTACAAAAGCTCCTACAAAAGCTCCTACAGACACTCCTACAGACACTCCTACAAACGCTCCTACAAACGCTCCGACAGACACTCCTACAAACACTCCTACAAACGCTCCTACAAAAGCTCCTACAAAGGCTCCTACAGACACTCCTACAAAAGCTCCTACAAAAGCTCCTACAGACACTCCTACAAAAGCTCCCACAAACGCTCCGATAGACACTCCTACAAACGCTCCGATAGACACTCCTACAAACGCTCCGACAAACGCTCCTACAAACGCTCCTACAGACACTCCTACAGACGCTCCTGCAAATGCTCCTACGGACACTCCTACGGACACTCCTACGGACACTCCTACGGACACTCCTACAGGCAACAATGCTGCTGGTGACTCAAATGATGATGGCATTGACGGATCAACTATTGCAGGCATTGTTGCTGGCAGTGTTGGTGGCGCAGGCGTATTAGGTCTAGGTTTATTTGGTTATCAGGCTTGGAGTTCAGCAGGCTACGTGAAATCCGCTGAAGTACCACACGCCGAAATGCAAGGTGTCCTCTGAGAAGAAAGCTTTTGAAAATTTACAAGATTTTCTAGTTAGTCTGGACAGGTCTCACGGGTTTTCATTGGTGTGCCACAGATGTGCCACGCTTGGATCCATCTTGCGGAAACGAAAGTCAAGCTGTGGATCCATCTTTTTTTTCCTGTTGTGATTACATACAGCTATGAGTCAGCGACCTGTGACACGTGTTCAACTTGACGCGCCCATCACAACAGGCGACACGATTAAATTACCGGAGAGCGGTATCACGCAGAAAAATGTGCTATCGTACCCCTTTGTCAAGAATTCACCGATCAACGAGAAAGGGAAAGCTTCAGGCTCTAACCGGAAGAAGTATCTGATATACACATTTGCGTTTATTTGTATCGTTGCCCTCATGTACACATACCAGGACCGTATAAAGAGTCTCTTCGGTGTGAAAGATAATCAAGCATCCAAGAAACCGAAGAATGGCAACCGGGCAACAGCCCCGGTGGCTTCTGAAAGCTCTGATGAAGGAGAGGATGATGACTCCCCGCTCGAAATTGATGAAGACATTGTACTAAGAGCAACAAGCCACACTAAAACGAAAAAACAAAAAGACGCAACCGACGCGAATGATATCTATTTCACTCCAATTTAATCTGCTACCCACTTGATACGATCCGGTTATTACAATTGTCTTTCGTTATCTTCAGTGGTCCTCCCGCAAAGGTGGACGGTTCTTGATTTGCCATAACAGACAGTGTCTCTGTCAAGGTTTTTGCGTAACAAATAAAATGAATTCGACAGCACATACTTACGATCCCCATTGCCCGGAGCACTTTGTCGGTCTTCTCGCCGGCTTCGATTCTTTCTTGGTACCTTGCTGCCAGATGCCCGACTGGGAGTCCACAGGTATAACATTTTGGGTTCATTTTCGAATCAGAGCCTTGCGACACTAGATTGGTTCGGTCACTTGCGACGTTGTTGCGGTGGTTGGTGTTTCGGACACTTGCAAACAACAAGTCACTACATGTCGTTGACAGCACAAGTTGTGAATCCCAATGGCACGCATTGTCTCGCTAGTTGACTTGCCGCTGCGTAGCATCAGTTCCACAGAGCTCTCAAGATGGCCGAGAGAAGATGCGCATGAGATACACTGGACGACCAGCATTGGGAATTTCAAGCCAGTAGGTGAGTATTGCAGCGTTTGGACACACACTGTGTTTTTGGGACCTGATGGAAGCACACAACATGATGTTTTTATTTTGAGACACTCCTATAAACGTACTTTACAAATGGGCGCCTGTTGCAGCAAGCCAAAAGCGAAGCGAAAACGAAAGACCACGTTGCATCAACTTGATTTGGCGGAGCTGAGTGAAGTCATGCAAACACGTGCGCACGAACTCACTAACCAAGTCATGGACGGCCCACTCAACAATCAAGGTTTGCCAGACTTTTTGGAGCGACGTGTCATAGAGGCGATGATCTTTACCGTCTTTTCAACCATCTTAGTGGTTATGACTGGTCCGGATCAACAACAAAAAGACAACACTGTGACGATCTTGCAAAATGGCTCCGGGTAAACGTGTACATTTTTCTTTCCATTTTTGTTTTCCTAATTCTTTTCGTAATTTTTATTGTGATCGGAAATGTAATCTACGTCGAACCCCATTTGGAGCGGATCAAGCACTTTGCTGACAGAAACGCCTGCGTCCAGCAACAGGTCCCCACCAACCACCAACCCAAGACACACATGTCCTGCTCCTGTGATCTTGTTCTGGCGGAGATCGAGATCACCGCCGATGATTACTCGCTGCATGCTAATGGGTAGTGACTGCAGACCGTTGCATCGGAGAGACAGTGTACCACAGATACTAAGAATTTCGTCGATATTTGCCGGCAAGGATTCGATCGAGTTGTGATCTAGGTAGATGCTGCCGCCGACCAACGAGTGCAGCAGGTTCACGGGCCACGTTGTTAGCCGGTTATGCGACACGTCCAGACTGCGGCCAACGGTAAGGAGGCCACTTCCGAGATCCACCAAATCATTATGAGCCAAGATCAGGTCTTCTCCGACCACGAGTCCGTCCGTAGGCAACGTCGAGAGCGCATTCTTGCTCAAATCCAACGAACCACTCACACGCATGCAAGACCATGATGCCGGTACCTGCACGATACCGGACTCACGCCAACAGGAGACGTCTCCATCGATGTCTACACAGCCAGCCCATGAAAGGTCTTGAGGTACATTTTGAGCGATCTGGGCCAGCTTTGCTTCCTGCATGCCTGTCCAACCGGTAGCAGTCAGCAACTTGACCCATGCGTCGTTTGCATACGGGCACGTCTCTCGGATTGCCTCGGAACTCAGGCAATTTGCCAGGCTCAACGAAACTCGTGTGTGCCACACATCTCTGTGCTCTACTTCTGCCCGACGCAGCAACTGAGTAGCGAACTCTCGTAGCTCAGTTGGACTTTGCTTCCCACTAGTACACCGCGAATCTAGACATCTCGCTTGTTGTATGAGGTCGTCTTGCGACATTGGCTCTTCAACGATACCGCTCGTCAATATACCCACTCGTAGTGAAACGTATTCTTCGAAAGCGCGTGGGAGAATGGTCGATACCGGCACATCCGATCGCGACGCCTCGTCTGAGTCGGAGTCTATTGCGGCCATCAAACTTTGTTCAAAGTCTGCCAGTAAACTCATCTTTGTTGTTGAAAAACATCAAGAAAAAAAAAACTGTTTTTTTGTGCATCTATATTTAAACGGAAACTAATGCTAGCAAAATTGTTGAAACAACGCGAGGAGGTTCTCGCCTTTTTCACCCTGGCGGTCTGGCTAACCATCGGAATGTTGGTGTACACCCAAAAGTTGAAGCCTACCATCGGTTGCATTACAGGTGCTGTCGTCCTGTTCGTGGGCGTTTGCATGCACGTAAAGCTAGTCAAATCCACAGTTTGATCGTGTCATTTTTAAATTCCGTTTCAATGTTTTGCGTTACATCTGTCTGAATTAAAAAAACACACGTACCTTTGCGTTGCTACAACAAAGCGCATCAGAAATGAAATTGTTCTCTAACCGAAACACAAGCCACGGCGTGCGTCACAAAGGCACTCCTTGTAAACACACAATGTCCCAATACAGCCTTTTGACAGATGAGGCAGTACGAGACGAAAGTGGAAATTTGCTCATCCACAGCCCAAGCACAAGACCGGTCTGCTCGGACCATCTGGGCAACCCGACCTTTGCGAGAGGCACGGTATTTGATCCGAGATTTGGCGCACAAAACGAAGGAGAGATTTGCCCGACCTGTAGCAAAGGCCAAGGGGAGTGCCCGGGTCATATGGGTTGTGTACAATTGGAATGCCCGATGATGCTATGGGACTCGAACGGGGCAAGTCAAATCTGCAGCAGCCTTGTGGCCTTCCTGTCGAACACTTGCGCTCATTGTGGCATTGTAACGACAAAGGCCAAGGAGTGTAGGCTTTGCCAACGAAAGGTCAAGCGGGTGACCTTTTGTCAGTCAGACGCTACTAGCAACATCGCTGCTCCCGCCGGCTTCGTCGACGAGGCGCTGATAGAATACACGGCAGTGGTCATGCAACCAAAACGAATGGGTGTACACGACATGAAGCACCTCGCGGCGGCGATTTACCAACAACTGAAAGGCGACGAAAGTGAAATCATAGAATCCTGTTTGAACCGATTTGGTTGTTCCGATCCGCGTGCGCTCTTTTACAATACCATCGCAGTTCCGCCGCCGGCGCACCGCCTCGATAAAACCTCCAGCTGGGACCCATTGGGGCCCTACACAAGGGCACTGCTAAATGTCGTCAAAACGAACTGCCGACTGCGACAACTCTACGCACTTCGTGCATACGCGCAAAGTGCGACCCAAGAAGAGCGCGAGATTTTGGTGAAAAATGCCCAAGCAGACGGCACCGTCCCTTCCTCGGCATTTGCAGAAGTGACAAAGCCTGCCGCACTAGCTATCGATGTGACTACCACGGAAAAAGAGTTACGCATACGTGCGTTTGCTTTGCACAACGTGTGCCCGGGATCTACCTTCAAGGGGTGCTGGGGCGTGATGACAGGCACGACTGAGGCCTCTAAAGAAAGTGCTTTCCGCCAGGACATCATGGGCAAACGCATTACCAATGTGGCTCGATCGGTGATCCGGGGCGACGCGACCCTTGCTTTAGATGAAGTTGGTGTGCCGTTGGAATTCGCTCGACGGCTAGAGGTCCAAACCCCTGTGACACCCCCCCTCGCGAGCAAGCTACGCAGTGAGATTGAATCAGGACAATGGGGCACCTCTGATCGAGATTGGCGGCGCATCCGACAGGTGTCGCTCGATGCCAATGTTGAGTGCAAGCTGGACGTCAGCATGGCAGTGCCATTGTCGCGTGCAGAGTGCGACCAGCTATGTGAGCTGCTTTATGAGTTGGAGCGGGGAATCCAGTCCACCAAATATCTACTGTTGCATCGCGGCTTGGTGGACGGGGATACGGTCCTGGCAAACCGGAACCCGTCGTTGCACCGTGCCAACATGCAAGCGCTCCGTGTGCGTATCTTCCGTGGTGAAGGCCTACAGAACACTATAGCCTTCAATCCAGAGCAAGCATCGTTGTTTCAGTTGGATTTTGACGGCGACATGATGATGCTCGCGGTTCCTGGTGACACATGGGCGTTGGCAGAGGCAAGGGTTTTGCACAATACCGCCACCTTGCTCGTGAACGCCAATGGCAGTCTGTTGCACAGGCCGGGTCCCAACACTGTGTTGGGCTTATACGACCTAACGAACCCCCTGTGGAGTGGCCAACCAGTCGCGGCTGCTCTGTCCGTCTTTGACAGGCTCTTCGAAAGCATCGACCATGAACAGATCATGACATTGCACCAAGGGCACGCCTCTGCACAATTGGCAGAGCGAGCTCGGCAGCGGATTACAACGAGTGATGTCCCACAACAGCAAGCCATCGCAGAGCTAGTTGCTCTGTGCCTGCCGGCCGGCCTCGACTTGCAGATCGCGGGGTGTGCGAATGTCGGTGGATGGAGGACCAACGAGGCAGCGGCGAGAGGCACGGTGTGGACAGCATGTGGACAAGTCGAGGCCTCTTGTCCGCGACGTGTGTGGGAGCGGTTTCGCGCCGCTGGTGCCTTGAGCGTGACCATTGCACTCACTACAAACGGAGCAATCTCACACGGACACACCGAGTGGGTGGATGCCGAGAGCGCAGCAATGGCGGTTGCCGATCCGCAGTGGGTCGGTATCTTGACATGGCAGAAGCCAGCACCACTGCACGTGAACAAAAACTGCAAAAATTATTCAATTTATTTTGGCAACTCTGCATTCCAATCAGAGACGGTGCCATTAGTAGTTCAAAAGGGTCAAGTGGAGCGCCCCGTCCCACGGTTGACGAGGACGTTGCTGACAAAACTGCTCGACAAGCTGTACCGCTACACCCTTGACGCCGACGTGGTGATGGCCTCCGCTCGAACTTTGCAGAGTATCGGGAACGCCTATCTGACGCTGGGGGCACCGTGTTGTTCACCAGCAGACATTGGGGAGGCCGCACGGAACAAACTACCACCTTCTGATTGTACGCTGCTACCACTGGGTGCCGCATGGGGTATGCAGTACCATCATTCAGATCGAGAGTTGGCAATGTCGGGCGACGCGCTGAGAGCTCCCGTGTTGTCGGGGGCCAAGGGTAGCCTCCGCGATCTGCGATGCATGATAGGCAATATCGGGTCCATTCGCGCAGGATTCTTAGGAGAAGCGGATAAAATCACCGACAACTTTCTGCATGGTTTGACAACGACCACCTACATGCAATCGCAACGAGTGGGTGTATACCAAGACCTAAAGACAAAGACAGAGATCGGCAACCTGGGGTACATCTACAAGCAATTGACCCTACTTTGCTCAAAAGCCGTCGTCGGTTGCCGTAGTGAAGTGGTGATGCACCACCAAGGTCGTGTGCGGTTGGTCCAACCCAGTTACAATGGTGATGCCCTGGACCCCCATCGCCTCGCAGGGTCGAGCTGCATGCTAAACAGTCTGACAAGCCAAGCGGCCGTGCAGCACCAATACCACCGAGCACTTCGTTGTCTGCACAAGGGCCAAAAACCTCGAGAGATGCTACAGGGTCGCATGTGCCTGCTCTTCCCGATGGCGTCTACAACCGCTCTCGTGGACCAAATTGAGCAAACCGCAACTGCTGTAGAAGTTTGCGCCCTCCTTGGTGAAAGCCTGGGTGCCTTTTGCCCTGACTTCTGGTCGCCCATCCTTGAATGGTGGCTACACAGGGTGACAACCGACTTGTTGCCCACGATGGTTTCGGTGCCGGCGGTTGCGTTGGTCGTCCTCGCTTGTTTCGATGCTCTTGTGGACTGGTCTACTTCGAATCATATCATACCATGGCAGCACATGTGGACCATTGCCCAAAATCCCGACGTTGCAACACCAAGTAGCAGCAAGCATGGCGACAGTAGCATCCACCAACTGGTAGGCGAACATGCAAAACGCTTCGCTGAGAGTCGCAAGTCGGACTGCTCGCAGGCCGACTTGTGCCGGTTCCACGCCCTGGTCCAGCAACGGTTGGCTCGTTGTCGAATCGAACACGGAGCGCCGGTCGGAATGTACGTGTCGGAATCAATGATGACGGATCTAGAACAGGCCGCTTTGGATCTGAAGCATCGATTGGGGGACGTTGACCTCAAGACAACATTCAAACACTTGGTCGAGCTCGTGTCTCCTCACCAAAAACTTATTTCTTTTACGGTTCCCCACTCGATAGGCTCCACATTGGCAGTTGAATGCAAGGTTCGGGACGTAAGCACAATTGTTGCCAGGCTATACGTCGAGCTGGGCGACGAAGTCGACTCGTTCAGTGAGCCCGTTCTGCGGTTTGCACATCTACCCTCTAAAAACACGGTCGGTGTGGCAGTACGTTTGCTATACCGAGACCCTGCGGTTGTAGGCGTGCTACCCACTTTGAAGAGTAAAAACGGCTTGTCGGTGCGGCACGTTATCGATGAGCAGCTGCAATACGTGACAATTGCTTGCATCGACAAGAGGCCTGACGCTGCTTCAAATGTGATGAATCTCATGCGCACATTGCACCAGACTGGCTTGTACAGTGCCGACAGCATCGCCGCGGCTTGCGAAGAGCAGTTTCCGCAAACCCCTACAACAAGGTTGCAAATCGACGCCATCTTGACGGAGAAAGTGTCTACAACAACGACACGCAAGTGGTGCAGCACACTGGAAACGATCTGTGACGGGTTTCGAAACACGACTTGTGGCGGCACCGCCCGTGTTCGCGCTATCGAGACGCTGCACGATCAGTCGTTGGACGACGAGAGTGACGACATTACATCTGGTTTTCGACGTTACAGCAAGGTTACAATGTCATACGTCAGATCAACAAATCAATTGAAATTACCCCTAATGAGCGAACTCGAGTTAGCAGCAAGTGCGCCTGTGATATGCAAGGAAATCCATGTGGTCAACGATGCGCTCGGGATTGAGGCTGCCAGATCGTTACTACACGAACAATTGGTCGCCTTGTTCGCCGGTGCTGGCGTGGCCCGACGCCACATCACGTTGCTTTGTGATTTACTCACATTAAACGGTAAGCCGAGAGGAATTCGCAGAATCGACGCCGCTGCCGATCGGACCCCACTGGAATTAGCAGCATTCGAAGAGGGGCGCAAAGCTTTCACTGGCGCTGCCTTGCGTGGGTGGCACGGTGACGAGGCTTCGGTACAACACGCTTGCGTGTTCAACCACCCTGCGCAACTTGGCACCGGGTTAATAACAGTTGATCGCACAGCGGCCCCCGTCGCAGACGACAACCAACAAGCCACCATCTGGGGCCATGAATGTGACGACAGCAGTGTGCTGCAGCAACGCAGCTGTGCACCGTTGGGCTGCAACGACTTGACCATTTTCCAGGCTTTTGATTCTTAAAAAAATTGGGGGAAAAATTTAGAGAAAACAAGAGAAATAAGTTGCAATGATTGAAAACTTGTAAAAACCTACCTGTGTTTCCCTTTTTTTTTATTTTGCGACCCTGTTGTAAACACGTCATGTCCAATCTCCTTTACATCGAACAGTTTGACGAGTCTGTGCCAAACACACCGGTAAAGAAGACGCCTCCTCAATCTCATGTACAGCGGGTGCGGCCATCCGATGCACTATACAATGCTTTTTACGCTGGTTCGGGGAACCAGCGTGTTGGTCACCGGGCCAACGTGATGACGAATCGACCCCTGTTTGCTAAAGACAAGCTGTTGATGCAAATTGACATGATGGCGGGCAATCTGCGTCTGTCCAGAAGTGTGAACTGATTTCCGTGTTGAAAATAACTTCAAAAAAATGAAATGGTGAAAATAGTGAAAATGTAAAAGAGTGAAGATAAAATGAGATCTGTCCAGACTAACTAGAAAACTGAAAAAGGAATTGAAAAAAAGGACACATCGCGAGGCAAACCGAAACCTTCACCTCGGAGACTTGGGTATTGTTGAAAACTTATGATAAAAAAACACATTTATTCTTGTTTCTATTGAAAATGACTCTGACACTTTAAATATTAGGTAAAAGGACGTGGCCGTTTGTTGCTGCTGCCGGCTGCGCGAGCATTGATCGCTTTGTGAGATGTTCGCCAAAGCTCCAAAATACTGTCTGGACGCAGCATACCCCGAAGCCAGTCGACATACTGATGCCAAGCTTTTTTTTCACGTGTTCGAACACAAGAATCTGGCAAAGCCTCGCTAACTTCGATTTGATTTTGTGCATGCTGCAGGCGCTGGTCGACAAAGCGACGAAAGCTGTTGTCATCGCATGGTGTGGTCGTACCGTCGCCTTTGATTTTTTCGTCCAAGAGAAAGTTGGTAGCGGCAACAGCGCCAGCCTGGACACAATGGCTGTTTTCCCCGTAGGATTGCTTCAATTGATCTATCAATTTCCCCCCGAATCTGTCCTCTCGTGTCCCCGCCGTGGTCAGGATGCAAGCTAATGATTTTTTGTCTGCGTTTCTGGGGTCCGTTCGCGTCGCTCTGCCGGCAGCTTGCACCACGTGGCGTCTGCCTTCGCAAACCTCATTGACAAAGAGGGTGAACTCGATCTCTGGCAGGTCCACTCCTGTCTCCCAACAATTTGTCGTGAACACGATGGTAGGCGGTGCACTTGAATCCCGGTCGTAGTCAGCGATGCGCTCCCGCACAGCGCATCGCTGAACGGTGTTGTTTTCACCTTCGTTAGTGGCCCTGCCGTGTACACGCACTGCACCCGTCGATTGTAACATTTGCCAATACACGTCTTGCACAACGCGCCTCCCAAAAAACACGAGTCCCTGACGACCTTGAACGATCGCGTTGGTCAACATGTCCATTACAGCGACCAACTTCACCGGCGACAATGCCTCAAGAATCTGACCTGTCTCGAACGAGGAATCGACCCGCTGCACCAGATCCGACCAAGTGGAGCTGGGTGCCAAAGTGATCCTGTCGATGTGCAAATTGACCGCTTGTGTGTTTTCATGGTAGGCTACAGCGTGGATCTGGGTGCCGAACTCGCGCACCACATCTTGTGTGTGTCTATCTTGCCTCAGCAGTGTCGCTGTCAATCCCCATTTTCTACCCCTAGGGCAGCTGACCATCTGGACAGCCTGAGAAAACGTGTTGCTGTCGGCCTTGTCCGCAAAGTGATGTGCCTCGTCAAGTATTGTCAAAGGAAAACGGCTTCTCAGGGCGTTGAGCTGTCGATGTTTGACGACACTGCCACCCTCTTTGGCGATAGAGGCAACACTTGCAATGACGACTTTACACTCTGACAGAGCTTCTGGGTTCGTGATGGTTTGTCTCAAAATCATGTCTCGGTAGTGGGCGCTTGTCGTCGGACAGACGAATACATGTAGCTCACGGCCTGTCAACTCGACCGTAAAGCTTGTACCGATCGTCACCAAAGCCTTGTTAACCGCCAGCCACCGGAGCTGCAGGCTGACCGACGGTGAATCCTGTGCAGGCACGTACAAAAGGCCAACGCCTCCGTCGAGGACACTGCTGCGACCAGACGAGAATTGTTGGCGCGCCCAATGCCAGTAAGCACTTTCGACAGTGGATGCTGCGTTCATCACGAACACAGCCACACCTCTCGCGACTGGCCAATCTGTGTCGTCGGCGGTCATTGTGTGGGTCGCCACTTCACGCCATTCGGGTGGCTTGGGAGGAGCCAGCCTTCCACACACCATACCAATTTCCTGCGGTGAGATGGGCTTGCCTGCCGTACGAAAACAGCTAAATAGCTGCCACGACCATTGCACCGCGATTTCCGTGGAGGGTACGAGTACAATAAACGGGCACCCCACGATTCCAGCGGCACACAAGGTTATGATCGTTTTGCCAAATCCACACGGCACAACCAACACACCACCGACCGGTTGATCATAAAAGTTCTGGAGTAACTTTTTCACGGTATTCAATTGATAGTCTCGCAAAACGATCCCCGGTGCCGGTTCGAATAGCAAGCCGGACCTGCACTGATGGGCTTGCATGAAGTTGAAAGCAAAAGAAATGACATCACTGATCTTTGAAAGCAAGTGTCGATGTTTCGAACGCCAGGTGACGTTGGTTGTACCCGTACATTGTTTGTACCCGTACGTTGTTTGTACCCGTACGTTGTTTGTACCCGTACATTGTTTGTACCCGTACATTGTTTGTACCAGTATATTGTTTGTACCAGTATATTGTTTGTACCAGCATACATGCACCAGCAGCCATCACCACTCCAACACAACTTATTGTAACATGAACATGTCTCCCTCAAGCCAGCAACCCTCAAGCCAACCACCCTCAAGCCAACCGAGCGCTCGCTCACTCAGCCGCAAGTTAACATTCGAGGGTGGTGTCTACACTTGCGAAGGCAAAGCACCCAAAGCACAAAACTACTCTGGTTGTGTGGACTGTCGGCCACTCCTTCTTCAGCTCCGCAGTCAGCATGTCACTCAGGTCTCCCATCAGGTGAACCATCGAGGTTGGTACTCTCAGCCTCAAGCTATGATGTCGACCATAGCAAACAACCAGACCGCAACAAAAGCAGAAACAGAAGAGGAAAAGCTGCGGACCGGGCTCTGGAAGCTTTGAAGGCAGCAATGGATTAGCAAACTCGTTGAG
>Ga0209713_10000779_pt1 | contig 18238 bp, 14 predicted proteins | sample ArcOceMetagenome_3_FD_187444 | JGI IMG/M metagenome (GOLD analysis project Ga0209713, IMG submission 187444) | Marine eukaryotic phytoplankton communities from Arctic Ocean - Arctic Ocean- Svalbard ARC20M Metagenome (SPAdes) (version 2) | ecosystem: Environmental > Aquatic > Marine > Oceanic... | reverse complement strand
CACCTTCATTCCAAACACGCATAAAATTAGAGCTATACTTTATTTTATCTGCTTGTAATTCTTTAAAAATGAAATGGGTTTTAAGTTGGTAAACAACCAGAAGGAATACGAAGCCTAGCTTAGCATGCATCCAAGGTTGCTCTAACCAATAAGGCGCAAGGACCAAGAGCCAGCTGCCAAAGATGATCGACAAAATAGCCGATGGCCATGTAATAATATACCATAAGCGTTTGGCCATTAATTTTAATTGTGCAGTTAATATTTCTTTTTCTGTAGCTGTTTTTTTTGTAGCTTCTATGTGATAAATAAAGATGCGGGGGACATAAAATAGGCCTGCAAACCAGGTGATTACAAAAATAAGGTGAAGCGATTTGATATAGTTATAATAGTCCATAATTATGTTTTTAAAGTTAATTTCACTGATACTTCTCTGTATAATATATATGCTGTCAGTAAGGTAGATAGTACGTCCGAGACTGGAAATGCAATCCATACGCCAAGCTCACCGTACCATAAAGGAAGTATGAAAATTAGAGGGATGAAGAAAAACCCTTGCCTAGAAAGCGTTAATAATAGAGCCGGTATGGCCTTTCCTACTGCTTGAAAATAGGCCGAACCTATTAACTGAACAGCAATAATTGGTGTCGCTGCAAATACCCAGCGCATGGCAGTAGGTGTTTTTTCTATTACCAGTGAGTCGGTAGTAAACATTCGTGTTATCAGTTCTGGAAAGCTAATAAGTAGTACAAAAACAAGTGAGGCCATTACCATTGCATAGATGATTGCTATTCTAATGGCTTGCTTTACTCGATCATAATTTTGAGCACCATAATTATATCCGGCAATAGGGATAAATCCTTGTGTAATTCCAAAAATAGGAAACAAAGCAAACATTAGCATTCTAGATACAATAGCGTAGGATGTTACGGAGGTTTCACCGCCAAAATCAAATAAAATATTATTCATCAGTAAATAGGTGATGCTAACAATAGCTTGTCTTGAAAGCGTTACCGATCCTAAATTACTAATTTCCGACACAATTGATCTTTGAAGCTTAAAATGAACAAGCGAAATTTTCATTTCAGAGTTTTTTGAAATGAAAAACCAAAAAATAAATATAAAACAAAGCATATAAGAGCCTGTTGTTGCCCAGGCTGCACCAATCATCCCCATATCCATCACATTAATAAGAAGAATATCTAACACAAGATTTGTAATAGAAGGTATCATCATAGCGTACATAGCATACTTCGGTTTGCCCTCTGCTCTAATAATCGTGTTTCCCATCATTGATAATGCCAGAAAAGGAACTCCGTATAAAACAATTTGGTAATATATTTTAGCGGGTTCAAAAATAGTTCCCTTGCCTCCAAAGACTGGGATAATGTTATCAATATAATACAAACCGAAAAAAACCAACGTTAAGGTCAGAATAATGGTCATGGTAACTTGATTCCCAAATGTTTTTAATGCTTTAGATTTCTCACTAGCTCCTAGAGCTCTGGAAATTATAGATGAGCCCCCGATTCCAATCGCCATTCCCAAAGCAGCAATAAAAAATGAAACCGGTAGTACAACGTTAATGGCAGCAATTGCTTGCGAACCAATCCAGTGGCCTACAAAAATAGTATCAACTAAAATATTAAGCGACATAACTAAGATACCAATAGAAGCGGGAACCGCCTGTTTGATCAATAGTTTGCCGATAGATTCGGAGCCAAAGCTATTTGAAGTGGATTGATTCATTAAGCTGTATTATTGTGAAGACCATTCAGTGACCCATTTAGCTAAAAGAGAGACCCAAGCAGGATCGTCATTCAAGCACGGGATCGTTGTAAAATCTTTACCTCCAACTTCGTGAAATATCTCCTCCCCTTCCATTGCAATTTCTTCAAGTGTTTCTAGACAATCACTCACAAATGCCGGAGTTGCAATAGCCATCGACTTCGTCCCTTCTTTCCCTAAACGTTCAATAGTTCGGTCGGTGTATGGGCGCAACCAGGGGTCAAAACCTAAGCGAGACTGAAAGGAAGTTGAATAGGCGGATTCTTCAAGACCCAACTCTTTACCTACTAAACGAGTAACCTCCAGGCACTGGTGTTTATAGCAATATGCGTGAGCTTCTGATGGTGTTACACAGCAAGACTTATCTATCTTACAATGCGATTTAGTAATGTCGCTTTTACGAATGTGACGTTCAGGAATTCCATGGTAAGAAAAAAGTAAATGCTCATAAGTTTTCCCTTTTAAGGAGACTTTTATCGTATTAGATAAAACTTTGATATACTCAGGGTTATTATAAAAAGGTGGTAAATCTGATAATTTCAGTTCTGGAAAATATTGATCTCTTAGCTTTTTTGACAACACCAATATTGTTTCAGTAGTAGCCATAGCAAACTGTGGGTATAATGGAATTATTAATACCTCATTCACTCCTTGGTCTACGAGCTTTTGGAGCCCATTTTTAATAGTCATGCTGCCATAACGCATCGCAAGTGCTGTTGGCACTTCAACTTCTTTCTTTAGCTTATTTTCTAAGCGTTCAGATAAAACAATTAAAGGAGATCCTTCTTCCCACCAAATTTTATTATAAGCTTTGGCTGATATTTTAGGACGAGTATTTAAAATAATTCCTTTAACTAATAACGTTCGTGCCCATTTTGGAACATCAATAACACGTTCATCCATTAGAAATTCTCCTAAGTATTTTTTGACATCTTTGGGTGTTGGGCTATCTGGTGAGCCTAAGTTTACTAATAAAACTCCTTTCATGGTTATTAATTTAGGGATTGAATATATTTTTTTGGGGTTGTCCCATATTGTTTTTTAAATGCTGAAATAAAATGACTTGCCGTACTATAACCTACTTTAAGACCTACTTCATTAACATTATGAGCGCCAGACTCTAAAAGCTTGCGAGCGACTTCCATTTTGTAATCAAATAAAAATCCGAAGACCGTGGTTCCATAAATTTGCTTAAAGCCTTCTTTCAACTTCTTCAAACTCAAATCAATCTCTGAAGCTAAGACTGCTAATGTTGGAGGCTCCAATATTCGATCAATCATAATGTCTTTAGCTTGACGAATTTTAACTACGTTTGATTCATCAATAAGAAAGGGGCATTGTTCGACATTGGCATCTTCACCTCTGTTGAAATACAAACTTAACAACTCATAAGCCTTCCCTTTAAAATATAAAGACTTGATCGTTGAGTTTAAGTTGTAATTGATAAGTTGATTTAACACTATCGCCGTAGATGGCGATATATGTCCGTCTTTATAGTATTTTTTGTCCTGATTTCCTTCACTTAAAAAAGTAATATAGTCCGCTTCATGTGAAAATAAACCATGGAATTTTTTAATTGAAATCAAAACCGAGACCACCCAAGTATTGGGGTCCACCTGTAGATGTATAGGTAGATCTCTTTGAGGGTTATACAATAATAATGAATTTTCTTCTGAGATATTAAGCTGGTAAGTTCCATTATTAAATACAAATTGACACTGGCCTTTCAAGCAAAAATGAAACTGAATAAAAGAACTATCTATCTCTTTTTCAAGAAGTTGAATTTCAGAGGATTCATTTTGATGAGTCATCACAACAAAACCTGACTCAATCATAGTTTCTAAAAATGACCCTTTAGCGATGTTTTTTGGCTTTGTTAACGCAGTTTGGATTTGACTATTATTTAGATTCATTATAAATAAAATTTAAATTTTACGACGTTTATCTTCTGCAAAAATAAGAAATTATTCAAAAATAACTAAATTATGCCTGTAAACCTCCAAACGACAAATAAAGTTCTTATAGCGTTATTTTTTAAAAATGAAAGCCCCTACTTTTGTAGGAATATATCCCCGTATATAATGGAGAATTCTAATGAACCTGCTAGTACCTGTTTTTATGTCATTGGCCTTAGCTACAAAAAAGCAGACGCCCAACTTAGGGGTGAATTTAGCCTAGATCACACTGCTAAAACAAACTTATTACTTCAAGCCAAGTCTAGTGGGGTTGAAAGTATTGTTGCCACCTCTACATGCAACCGAACCGAAATCTATGGATTTGCCGCACATCCTTTTGAACTAATAAAGCTGTTGTGCGACAACACAAAAGGAACTGTTGAAGACTTCCAAAGCGTTTGCTATGTCTATAAAAATAGTGATGCTATTCAGCACATGTTTAGAGTCGGTGCAGGCTTAGATAGCCAAATTCTAGGAGATTTTGAAATCATTAGTCAACTGAAGTTAAGTGCTAAAATCTCAAAAAAACACAGCCTTTTAGATGCATTTCTTGAACGTTTAATTAATGCAGTAATTCAAGCGAGTAAACGAATAAAAACTGAAACAAAACTTTCTTCTGGAGCAACATCAGTGTCTTTTGCATCTGTTCAATACATAAAGAAAAAAATTGAAGCTATTTCTTCGAAAAACATTTTACTTTTTGGAACTGGGAAAATAGGAAGAAACACTTGTGAAAATTTAATAAAGCATACCAAAAATGAGCACATTACCCTCATAAATAGAACGCGTAACAAAGCAGATAAAATTGCGGGAAATTCAAGGTGCTTGCAAAAGACTACAGCCAACTTCAAGAAGAAATTATCAAATCCGATATTCTAATTGTAGCCACTGGAGCACAAAACCCAACAATAGATAAGTATCTCATTCAAAATAAAAAACCATTACTAATCCTTGACCTTTCTATCCCTAAAAATGTGGATGATAACGTAACAGAATTACCAATGGTAAGCTTGGTTCACTTAGATCATTTGTCTCAAATGACGGATGAAACTTTAGAAAATAGAAAACAATTTATCCCAGTAGCAGAAAGTATTATCGCTGAAATAAAGGCAGATTTTGAAGCTTGGTTGGAAAACAGAAAATTTGCACCCACTATCAAAGCGCTGAAAGAAAAATTACAAGTATTTGCTTCGGCTGAAGTTGATAGCCAGCGAAAAAAAATAAACGAATTTAATGAAGCGCAAGCGGAATTAATAAGTGCTAACATAGTTCAAAAAATTACCAACCATTTTGCACACCATCTTAAAGACGATTCTTTATCGTCAGATGATAGTATTAAGTTAATCAAAAAGGTGTTTCAATTAGATTCTAAAAAATATGTCTAAAATTATTCGAATTGGAACGCGGGATAGCGACCTAGCTCTTTGGCAAGCCAAAACTGTGCAGTCACAACTAGAGCACCTAGGGCACCAAACCGTACTCGTTCCTGTAAAGTCAACTGGAGATTTAGTTCTAAATCAACCGATTTATGAACTAGGAATCACGGGAGTTTTTACGCGAACGTTAGATATTGCTTTGATTAATGAAGAAATTGATATTGCAGTACACTCGCTTAAAGATGTTCCTACCGCTTTACCTGAAGGCATCGTTCAGGCAGCGGTTTTAAAACGAGGAAATATTAGAGATACTCTAGTGTTTAAAACAAATGAAGAGTTTTTGGCTCAAAAAGACGCCATTATTGCAACGGGTAGCTTAAGACGTCAAGCCCAATGGCTAAACAGATACCCCACACATACCACAGTAGGGATAAGGGGAAATATAAATACTCGTTTAGAAAAACTAGAAGAAAGTGATTGGAATGGCGCTATTTTTGCCGCTGCTGGTTTGGGCCGCTTAGGCCTAACCCCTGAAGATTCTGTCAATCTAGAGTGGATGGTTCCCGCCCCTGCTCAAGGCGCTATAATGATAGCAACACTGAAATCAAATACAGAATCTCTTGAAGCGTGTGCTGTACTAAACCACGAGGAAACAGAAATATCAACAGCGATCGAACGCCGATTCCTAAACAAACTAGAGGGTGGCTGTAGCGCTCCAATTGGAGCACTCGCATACATTAAGGAAGAAGAAATTCACTTTCACGGTATTGTTTTAAGCCCTGATGGTACTAAAAAAATTGAAGCAAAACGAACGGCAAAGCTTGGGGAGCACCACACACTTGTTGATGATTGTGTAGAGTTTGTCTTGAGTCGTGGTGGCAAGAACTTAATTGGAACAACCGCTAAAATAGAAGGAGCTACAACTATATTTTCATCAAAATTATTAAGCCCTGGGCAAAAAGACTTATTTAACAATAAACTTAATGTAGAAAGCTCTGACTTTATAAAAACTGCAGCCAACCGTATAAAGCCTATTGTAATGAAGGCAACGCACAAAAACGTGGTTATAACAAGCAAAAATGGAGTTGATGCTATACTAACAAATTTCCCTGTTGAAGATTTAAATTTTGAAACTATTTACTGTGTAGGCAGACGAACAAAACGTCTTGTTGAACAAAAAATTGGTCCTGTGAAGCATACAGAAAAAAATGCCAAAGCGCTGGCAAACCACTTAGTCGAGTTCATGGACGGCTCTGAAGTTAGCTATTTTTGCAGTGATATTCGAATGGATGATCTGCCGGCTATTTTGCATGAAAATAATATTAAGGTTCAAGAAATTGAAGCCTACAGCACCAAGCTAGAAGCGCCTAAGCTAGCGGACTCTATAGAAGGGGTCATGTTTTACAGCCCTTCTACTATTCAAAGTTTTTTAGAAAAAAATAAACCTAGCTGTACCGCTTATTGCATTGGTGAGAGCACAGCTAAAGAAGCAAGAAAACACTTCAAACAAGTAAGGGTTGCAAAAATACCTACAGTAGAAAGTGTAATCGAGCTTGTCAATCAAAATTATATCTAAAATGTTATGATAAAAAATGACTTATTCTTAAAAGCACTCAATGGGGAGACGGTAGAGCGCCCTCCTGTCTGGATGATGCGTCAAGCGGGCCGTTATTTGCCTGAATTCATTGCCATTCGAGAAAAATATGATTTTTTTACCCGTTGTCGTACTCCTGAGTTAGCAAGTGAAATAACGGTTCAACCCATAAGAAGATACGGAATGGATGCTGCTATTTTGTTCTGTGATATTTTAGTCATTCCACAAGCCATGAACATAGAGGTTCAAATGAAACCAAATTTTGGCCCTTATTTACCAAACCCTATACGCACACAAAAAGACGTTGATAATGTAGTTTTTCCAGATGTAACCGTAGAATTAGACTATGTGTACCAAGCTATTAAAGCGACTAAAGAATTACTAAATAATGATATCCCTTTAATTGGATTTGCCGGATCGCCATGGACTATTTTATGTTATTGTGTTCAAGGACAAGGAAGTAAAAACTTTGATAAAGCGAAAGAGTTTTGTTTCACCAATCCAATGGCAGCACATCAATTACTACAAAAAATCACAGATACTACTATTGCCTATCTTAAAGAAAAAGTCAAGGCTGGAGTAAATGCGGTTCAAATATTTGACTCTTGGGGCGGTATGCTTTCGCCAACCGATTACCAAGAATTTTCATGGCAATATATCAATCAAATCATAGAGGCTCTAAAAGAAGAGATTCCTGTAATTGCCTTTGGTAAAGGATGTTGGTTTGCCTTGGGGGATATGGCAAAATCTGGAGCTTCTGCACTAGGAGTTGACTGGACTTGTTCAGCACGAAATGCTCGCTATTTGACCGGAGGAAACATAACGCTTCAAGGGAATTTTGACCCATCAAGATTACTGTCTCCGCCTGCAGAAATCAAAAAGATGGTTCACCAAATGATTGATGAATTTGGAAAAGATAAATACATAGTAAACCTTGGTCATGGCATCCTGCCAAATATTCCAATAGATAATGCAAAAGCATTTATTGATGCTGTAAAAGAATACCGCGCCTGATGAAAGATCGTTTTTTTAAATATATTCATGAGCTGCAAGACACAATCACTTCAAAACTTGAAATGATAGATGGATCTGCAGCCTTCAAAGAAGATATTTGGAAAAGGCCTGAAGGGGGTGGCGGACGTACTCGCATTATAGAAAATGGAGAGGTCTTTGAAAAAGGAGGCGTTAATATTTCTGGGGTGCATGGCAAACTTCCGGCATCCATGCAGGCTTATTTTAAAGTAAAGGATGTTGATTTTTTTGCCTGTGGCTTAAGCTTAGTCTTACATCCAAAAAACCCTATGGCCCCTACGGTACATGCCAACTGGCGGTATTTTGAAATGTACGACGAACAGGGAACTGTAATAGATCAGTGGTTTGGAGGGGGTCAAGACTTGACTCCTTATTATCTTTTTGAAGAAGATGCAGTTCACTTTCACCAAATATGTAAAGCAGCTTGCGATAAGCACAATCCTGATTTTTATTCAACTTATAAAAATCGCTGTGACACGTATTTTCATAATAGCCATCGTGATGAAGCTAGAGGGATTGGCGGGTTATTTTTTGATTATTGTAAAACCTCTCAAGAAATGAGCATGTTACAGTGGTATGACTTTGTAAAAGAAGTTGGAGATAGCTTTCTAGAAGCCTATGTCCCTATTTTGGAAAAAAGAGTTCAATTACCTTTTACAAAAGAAGAGCAAAACTGGCAAGAAATAAGAAGAGGTCGGTATGTTGAATTTAATTTAGTGCACGATAAAGGCACTCTTTTTGGATTAAAAACAAATGGGAGGATTGAAAGTATTTTAATGAGCTTACCTCCAAAAGTTCAATGGGTTTACGATCACCAACCTGAACCTAATAGCAAAGAAGAACAATTAATACGGGTTTTAAAAACCCCTAAAAACTGGGTTTAATATGTATCCAATAAAACGAAATAGACGGTTACGATCAAATGAATCAATTCGTAGCCTGGTAAGGGAAACGTTGATTACACCAAATGACTTTTTAGTTCCTTTGTTTATCGTTGAAGGCAAAGGGATCAAGAATGAAATTCCATCAATGCCTAATTATTTTAGGTTTAGCTTAGATACGCTAGAAGCTGAAGTAAAACTACTTTGGAGTTTAGGATTGAAATCTGTGCTTGTTTTTGTAAAAGTGGCGGATAATCTTAAAGACAACAAAGGAACTGAAGCATTAAACGCTAATGGGCTAATGCAGCGAGCGGTAAAAACAATAAAAAATACTTGCCCAGAAATGCTCGTCATGACTGATGTAGCATTAGATCCGTATTCAATTTATGGTCACGATGGTGTTGTTTCTAAAGGTGTGATACAAAACGACGAGACTGTTGAGATTTTAGCAGGCATGAGTTTGTCTCATGTTGAGGCTGGAGCCGATTTTGTAGCCCCAAGTGATATGATGGATGGACGCATTGCAAGTATTCGTGAAGCCTTTGAAGGCGATGGCTATATAGATGCAGGAATCATGAGTTACAGCGCCAAATATGCTTCTTCTTTTTATGGCCCTTTTAGGGATGCTTTAGACTCTGCTCCAGTCAATTCCAAAGGAATTCCAAAAGATAAAAAAACCTATCAAATGGACTACGCCAACCGTTTTGAAGCCCTTCGAGAAACCGAAATGGATATTGATGAAGGCGCAGATATTGTCATGGTTAAGCCTGGGTTGCCTTACCTAGATATTCTAAGGGATATTAAAAATGAGTTTGATGTGCCTGTCGCTGCGTATCAAGTGAGCGGCGAATATGCAATGATAAAAGCATCAAGTGAAAAGGGATGGATAGACCATGACCAGGCGATGTTAGAAACTACGATAGCTTTCAAGCGCGCGGGAGCAGATATAATTGCTAGTTATTTTGCAAAAGACATCGTTAAACTGATTTAGTAACTTTTTTTTTAAATCATCTTAATCCTTTTTAACTACCTTTAGTAAACTAAATAACCCCTAATGAAGAAATTTACATTCCGTATAATTGTTGTATTTGCTATTTTAGTTTCAGGACTTTACCTTACAGATACTAACTATATTTTAAAAGCCATACAAACAGTGTATTTACAAGGAAACACAACTGCATCAATAGATGATTACAAGTTTTTTGAAAACAAAACAGTCAATATTGGCAGATCTAAAGCATGGCCACTTCATGAAAAATACAATAAAATTCCTGCAACTGAGGAACTTTTAGAGCTGCATAAAGCTCAAGGAACTGTTGCGTACTTGATTATTAAAAATGATAGTATTTTATTTGAATCCTACTATGATGGTTACGAAGAGAATTCTAAAAGTAATTCGTTTTCTATGGCAAAAAGCTATGTTAGCGGAATGTTAGGCAAGGCCATTATGGATGGGCATATAAAAAGTATCGATCAGCCTGTGAGTGATTTTTTTCCTCAGTATAAGGGAGGACTTGCCGCTAAGGTTACTGTTGGTGACTTAGCCTCTATGGCGTCAGGATCTAGCTGGGAAGAATCTTATTACTCCCCATTTACAATAACAACACGTGCCTATTATGGCAAAGAATTAGAAAAGACTATTCTTGGGCTTACAACCGTAGATGTCCCAGGGAAGTCATTTAAATATGCTAGTGGAGACACCCAATTACTTGCCATGATTCTTGAAAAAGCAACAGGCAAAAAAATGTACAATTATCTTTCAGAAAGTTTTTGGATTCCTCTAGAAAGTGAAAATGAAGCGCTTTGGCAAATAGACAGTGAAGCGAATGACATGGTTAAGGCCTACTGTTGTATCGCTACAAATGCGAAGGACTTTGCTCGTTTTGGAAAACTCTATAAGGATCACGGAAAATGGAATGGCAAACAGGTTTTAGATTCTACATTTGTTGCTAAATCTATTAAGCCACGATTTGTGGAAAGTCCTCATTATGGATATGGGTGGTGGCTTCGAAAAACCGAGGATAAATCCTTTTTTATGATGGAAGGCCATTTAGGTCAATGCGTCATTGTAGAGCCAGAAGATAACATTATAATAGTTCGTCTAGGAAATGCCAAAGCCTCTTTTGGAAACGACCCTTACAATGGAGACATCAATACTTATATTGAAGAAGCTTATAAAATGCTCCCTAATGATCAACAAGATCAGCTGTGAAAAATTACTGTTTCTCAACGTTAAAACGATTCCAGAAACCGAATACTACTCTAACAAATCAGATGACAAACTAAACTTAGAGGGTTAAAATCAAGGCAACAACTCAAAGAAGGCTACATTTGAAAGAGTTTTTCAGAAATTGATTATATTTAAGACATGAAGCAGTCGCCAATTCTTATAATTAAAAACCTTCATGTCGCCTTTAAAACAGAAGGTGGTTTAAATGAGGTCCTGCACGGGATATCATACAATCTATATTCGGATGAAATTCTTGGAATCGTTGGCGAATCAGGAAGTGGGAAATCGGTAGCATCTCTAGCTATTATGGGGCTATTACCCCTGAAAAGTGGAGTTACTACTTTAGGGGAGGTTATATTTAATGCTGAAAACCTAATAGACTATTCTCAAAAACAGTTAGAGGCAATTCGTGGGAAAAAAATAGCCATGATCTTTCAAGAGCCGATGAGTGCTCTGAATCCATCCATTTGCTGTGGAAAACAAGTTGAAGAAATCTTACTTCAACACACAAACATCACAACAAAGGAGGCAAATGAAGAGGTGATTCGTTTATTTAATGCTGTTAAATTACCGGAACCTAAAAAAACATACAAAAAGTACCCACATGAAATTTCTGGGGGTCAACAACAACGCGTCATGATAGCAATGGCTATTGCTTGTAAGCCACAAATTCTAATCGCTGACGAACCAACAACAGCTTTAGATGTTACCGTTCAAAAAGAGATTATAGCACTACTAAAAACGCTTCAAAAAGAATTTAAAATGAGTGTTGTCTTTATTAGCCATGACCTGGCATTGGTTTCAGAAATTGCTGATCGGATTTTGGTTATGTACAAAGGGGCTATCGTAGAAAAAGGGGCCACAAAATCAGTGTTTAAAAATCCTCAAAAAAAATATACAAAAGCACTTATAGGTGCGCGACCGACCATTAAGGGACGTTTAAAAAGACTTCCTACAATTAGTGACTTTTTTTCAGGAATAATTCCCAAAGCAATTATTACAAAAACGGCTAGAGAAGAAAAACATGAAAAAATTTATAGCCACCCTCCTTTACTGGAGGTATTAAACCTTGAAAAAACATACTATTCTAAAGCCTCTTTCTTTGGAATAAAAACAGCACTTAAGGCTGTAGACAACGTTAGTTTTAAGGTCTATTCTGGCGAAACACTAGGACTTGTGGGAGAGTCTGGTTGTGGAAAATCTACGCTTGGGAAAGCTATTTTGCAACTCGATAAAGCAACAGCAGGCACCCTAAAATACAAAGGGAATGACGTTACAAACCTATCTAAAAAAGCGTTGCGAACTTTACGGAAAGAAATCCAGATTATTTTCCAAGACCCCTATGCCTCGCTGAATCCTCGGCTCACGGTTGGAAAAGCGATTATGGAACCCATGAAAGTGTACGGATTATTTGATTCTGATAACGAACGAAAAGCGAAGACCATTGAAGTTTTAGAGAAAGTCGGGTTAGAAGCAGCTCATTTTGACCGTTATCCTCATGAATTTTCTGGAGGGCAACGGCAACGGGTAGGCATTGCTAGAACCATTGCTGTTCAACCCAAATTAATTATCTGTGACGAATCGGTGTCCGCCTTAGATATTTCTGTACAAGCACAAGTACTTAATTTATTGAACACGCTAAAAGAAGATTATGGGTTTACCTATATTTTTATATCTCATGATTTGTCCGTGGTAAAGTTTATGTCTGATCAATTAATGGTCATGAATAAAGGTAAAATAGAGGAAATTGGCGAGGCTGATTCTATTTATGAATCCCCACAAAAAGAGTATACCAAAATATTAATAGAGGCAATTCCTAAAGGACCTTAAAACAACAGTAAATGACATCACTTAAATTTAAGAGTAGAAAAGACGTCTTTTTTCAGGTTTTAATTCTTGGAATCGTTGGGTTTTTAATTAGCTAAATGATGCTATAAAAATAACAAGTCTATCCAATGCTGTAGAGCAATCTCTACAGGTCCATTTCAGGTACCTCTCCATCAATAATAAGATGTCCTTCGGTCGCATTTTGAATCGCTTCAACAGAAACACCTGGCGCACGCTCTAAAAGCTTAAAGCCATCGCTGGTGACTTCCAAAACAGCTAAGTTAGTAACCACTTTTTTAACACAACCAACCCCCGTAAGTGGAAGTGAGCAGCGTTTTAGAAGTTTAGAATCTCCTTTTTTATTGGTATGCATCATCGCGACTATAATGTTTTCGGCACTGGCTACTAAATCCATAGCTCCACCCATCCCTTTAACCATATAGCCAGGGATTTTCCAGTTGGCAATATCTCCGTTGCCTGAAACCTCCATAGCGCCTAATATCGTAAGGTCTACATGCTTGCCGCGAATCATAGAGAAACTAGTAGCAGAGTCAAAAAAACTAGCTCCTTCAAGCGTGGTGATGGTTTGTTTACCTGCGTTAATAAGATCTGCATCTTCTTCGCCTTCAAAAGGAAATGGGCCCATGCCTAAAACTCCGTTTTCACTTTGAAATTCGACCTCAATATCTTCACGAACATAGTTTGCTACCAAAGTTGGGATTCCAATCCCTAAGTTAACATAGTAGCCGTTTTTGACTTCTTTAGCGATTCGCTTTGCAATTCCAATTTTATCTAGCATGATTATGTTTTTTGTCTAACGGTTCGTTTCTCAATTCGCTTTTCATAGCCTTTTCCTTCAAAAATTCGTTGCACAAATATCCCAGGAATATGGATTTGATTGGGATCAAGTGAACCCGCGGGAACTAATTCTTCAACCTCAGCAACTGTAATTGTAGCAGCACCACACATGTTAGGATTAAAGTTTCTTGCGGTAGCTTTAAACATTAAATTTCCTGCTGCATCCCCCTTCCAGGCTTTCACAAATGAAAAATCGGCTTTAAATGCCGTTTCCAAAACATACATTTTCCCATCAAACTCACGAGTTTCTTTGCCTTCGGCAACTTCTGTTCCGTAGCCTGCAGGCGTATAAATCGCTGGGAATCCTGCTTGCGCAGCGCGACAGCGTTCTGCTAAAGTACCTTGAGGTATCAACTCAACATCCAATTCACCTGAAAGCATTTGACGTTCAAATTCATCATTTTCACCTACATAAGACGATACCATTTTTTTTATCTGGTTCTTTTTCAATAATAACCCGAGTCCAAAATCATCAACCCCTGCATTGTTAGAGATACAGGTAAGATTCTTAATGTCCATGTCAACCATTTCGGAAATAGCATTTTCTGGAATTCCACAGAGTCCAAAACCACCAAGCATTAGAGTCATTCCGCCCGACAGACCTTTGAGAGCCTCCTTTACATTAGCTACTTGTTTATTAATCATCGTTTTAATTTAGGATTAAAAATTACAAAAAATATTAGTAAGAAACTGATTTTCCTAGAAATCAATATCTGGAGGAAACGTTGAACGATGTATTTTATTTCTGGGTGGACAATTAACTTTAATTGAAAGCCTTTTTGGTTTAGTAAATTCGTCTTTAGAAATATTTAAGTCCTCTACTTCATAACAACTACGCATATAGTTTGCCCATATCGGAAGCGCCATAGATGCTCCTTGTCCGTAAGTAACAGATTTAAAGTGGGTGGACCGATCTTCTCCTCCAACCCAAACACCAGTAACTAAATTTGGAACGATACCCATAAACCAGCCATCGCTTTGGTTTTGAGTCGTTCCTGTTTTCCCTGCTATCGGATTTGTGAATTCATACGGATAACCTGTTATAATTTCTTTGTAAACAGGACTGTCTTTAGCGTAGCTATGTCGCAAACGTGAGCCTGACCCGTGCTTGGTGACTCCTTCCATAAGGTTCAACGTTACATAGGCAACCTCATGGCTCAAAACATCTTTTGTTTCAGGTGAGTATTGAAATAATATAGTACCATTTTTATCTTCAATACGGGTTACTGTTACTGGTTTTGTATAAATACCCTGATTAGCAAAAGCAGAGTAAGCTGCTACCATTTCGTACACGCTTAAATCAGGCGTTCCTAGAGCAATTGAAGGCAGGGCGGGGATTTTATCTTTAACCCCTAGTTTATATACTAAATCAATCACTGGCTGTGGACCAATTTCATTCATTAGCCGTGCAGTGATTGTATTTCTAGAATTGGCTAAGGCGGATTTCAAAGTTTCAAAACCGCCATAATCTCCTCCTGAGTTTCTTGGAGACCATGACCTAGAATTTCCGTATCTATTAGCTTGAATTGTTATTTGAGATTTTGGAAATGTGTCACAGGGGGATAGGTGAAGTTGATCAATAGCTGACGCGTATACAAAAGGCTTGAAAGTAGATCCTACTTGGCGCCTTCCTTGCTTTACCATATCATACTGGAAGTGTTTATAGTTAATTCCACCAACCCACGCTTTTACATGGCCAGATTGTGGATCCATGGACATCATCCCAGTTCTTAAAAGAGATTTATAATATCGCATAGAATCTAAAGGGGTCATAACCGTATCAATTTCATTGTTTTTTGCAGTCCAAGAAAATATTTTCATGGATGCAGGGGTTTTGAAAGACTCTACGATCTCCTTGTCTTGTTTTTGTAGATCATACTTCATTTTACGCCAACGCTCTGAGCGCTTCATGCTTGAATTTAATAAGGCCGTGACTTGTTTAGGTTTCAGTTTTAAAAAAGGAGTTGTTGGATTTCTTTCCGGGGTGTTTTGAACAAAAAACTCTGTTTGTAGGTTTGACATATGCTCTTTCGTAGCAGTCTCAGCAAAGATTTGCATCCGTGAATCTATAGTGGTATAAATTTTTAAACCATCTTGATAGATATTATACTTATCTCTATTTGGCTTTCTATTAGAGGGGCTATTAACCCATTCCCTCATATATTCACGTAGATAAGATCTAAAATAAGTAGCAACGCCTTCTCGGTGAGATTCTGGAGAGTAGTTTAACCCCAAAGATAGCTGTTGTAGCGAATCTTTTAGAGCTTCTTTGATGTATCCATATTTAGCCATTTGACTTAACACTACGTTTCTACGGTTTTTCGTTCCTACTGGGTTGTTTTTTGGTCGGGGGTTATAAAGCGATGAATTTTTAAACATGCCTACCAGCATTGCAGATTCATTAATACTTAAATCCTTGGGCTCTTTACTAAAGTAAATTCTTGAAGCAGAACGAATTCCATCTGCAAAATTATTAAAGTCATAGATGTTAAAATATTGTGCAATAATTTCCTGTTTTGTGTATTGCCGTTCTAGTCGAATCGCAATCACCCATTCTTTTATTTTTTGTATTATCCTCCCTGTTGTACTTCGAGAGCCTTCACCATGAAAAAGCTGCTTGGCTAATTGTTGTGAAATTGTGCTTGCGCCGCCACCTCGACCTAGTGTAACAAAAGCACGTAAAGTTCCTCTAATATCTATTCCTGCATGATTAAAATAACGAACATCTTCTGTCGCTATAAGCGCATTTACTAGATGGCTTGGTAGTTGGCTAAATGCGACTGGAGTTCTGTTGTCTTGATAAAAGAATTTTCCAAGTGTTTTACCGTCAGAAGAAATGATTTCAGATGCTAGATTAGTCCGTGGGTTTTCTAGTGCTGTATGGTCTGGCATTTCACCAAAAAGGCCAAATGAAGCTATTAAAAAAACTGAAGAACAACTTAAAACAAGAAGCAGGAAAGTCATCCAAAACCAACGGATTGGTTTTGGAAAATTAGCAGATACTTTCTTTTTTTTTGCCATAATATTCGCTTATTTATTAAGGGGTTCTACACTGAATCCTACATCAATAACTCCCTCAAGCATCGCTATTCCTTTGGAGATCCCTCGAAGTCTCATGGCTTGTTGTATTTGGACCTTATAGGTGCCTTCTTCAGAAAACACAAATGAGTTATCTATACCTTTAAACCACAGCTTATGTTCTTTTACCGACGTGAAGCCAGATCCTAAAAGCTCTCCGCTTGGTTTAGCCATTGTATATTCTAAAGTGTCTTTTGTAACCTTTCCGTGTGGGTAATTTAGCTCTACTACTAAAAATAGATTACTAAATTTATAATCAGATGTTGTTCTTAATTTAACAAATAGATTGTACGGGTTAATGCTGTCTGGGGCAACAAACTCATAGCTAACTATTTCTTGCTTATCCCAGCCATTAGGGATAGAAGTATAACGGTCGAACAGCTTATTTTGCTGACATGAAAATGCTACAGAGGCAAAAACAATTATCCAAAAGACTGGTTTACTTTGCATTATTATTCTGGGGTCTAGGTTTTTTAGTGTTTTTCTGGTTACGATTTGTGTTTTTACTTCGATTTTTTTTACGTCGATTGTTGCTTTTTGGCTTATCAAATCGCGTTAAACTATCTTGACCAACTACGTTTTCAAAATCAACCTTAGCCTCTTCAATTAATTCAGACGCATAGTCCTCCAGGCTTTCAACTTTTTCTTTTTTAGCGTTTGCGGCAATAATTTCATTGGCTTGAGCAGTTGTAAGTTTATGCCAATTCATCCACTCCCCTTCATAGGCATACCACATATGTCCTTTAAAAATATCTGTCTTTTGACATACAGCAGTCCCCTTTTCGGTTCTTAATTTGACTTCCGTTTTCGGAAATGCCTTTAAAGCATCTAAGTAAGAGTCAAGCTCATAATTTAAACAACATTTTAATTTCCCGCACTGACCTGCTAACTTCAAAGGGTTTAATGATAATTGTTGGTATCTAGCAGCAGAAGTACTTACAGACCTGAAATCCGTAAGCCATGTAGAGCAACAGAGTTCACGCCCACAAGAGCCAATTCCTCCTAGCCTAGCAGCCTCTTGACGAAGACCTACTTGCTTCATTTCAATTCGGGTTCTAAACTCTCTTGCAAATAATTTAATCAGTTCTCTAAAATCTACGCGCTCATCAGCCGTGTAATAAAAAGTAGCCTTACTCGCGTCCCCTTGGAATTCAATGTCTGATATTTTCATTTTAAGCCTTAAGTCAATCGCAAATTGCCTTGCCTTCACTTTCATTGGCTCTTCTTTTTCTCTAGCCTCTACCCATGTATCAATATCTCTTTGCGAGGCTTTTCTGTAAATTTTAAAAACTTCTTCTGGAGTTTCAGATATTTTTTTACGCTTCATCTGTACTTTTACCAGCTCTCCGCTAAGGGTTACCATGCCTATGTCATGTCCTGAAGCCGCTTGAGTTGCAACCACATCGCCTATGCTTAATGTAAGGTTTTCAAGATTTTTATAGTATACTTTTCTGCCGTTTTTGAAACGAACCTCAACCCAATTAAATGGGGTTGCTCCATTAGGAAGAGTCATATTAGAAAGCCAGTCAAAAACAGTGAGTTTGTTACAGCTGTCTGTACCACATGTGCCATTGTTTTTACAGCCTTTAGGCTGTCCATCTTTTCCTGTTGAGCAACTTGTA
>Ga0209713_10000776_pt1 | contig 18284 bp, 16 predicted proteins | sample ArcOceMetagenome_3_FD_187444 | JGI IMG/M metagenome (GOLD analysis project Ga0209713, IMG submission 187444) | Marine eukaryotic phytoplankton communities from Arctic Ocean - Arctic Ocean- Svalbard ARC20M Metagenome (SPAdes) (version 2) | ecosystem: Environmental > Aquatic > Marine > Oceanic... | reverse complement strand
GCTGCTCTTGATGAAGTGGTGCAAATGATGGGTGGGCTCGCTTACATGACGGGTCCTGAAGGGTGCCCGTTACGTGCCGGTGCTTCGGTTAACGATGTGATGGGTGGACTATTTGGGGTAATTGCAATTCAGGCCGCGCTGTGGGAACGCCAGCGCACGGGCAAAGGCACCTTCGTCCGTGCGGGTCTCTTCGAGAACAACATGTTCCTTGTCGCTCAACACATGGTGCAATACCGCCAAACTGGAGTCCCCGCGGCACCTATGCCCGAGCGTGTATCTGCCTGGGCGGTCTACGACGTATTCGAGACGGCCGACGGTGAGAAGATTTTTGTTGGCGTGGTCAGCGACAAGCAGTGGTCTCAATTTTGCAAGATATTCGGCCTGGACGATCTGCTTCAGGACGCAGAACTTCAGACCAACGCGCAGCGGGTGGCGCGCCGAGATGCGTTCATGCCGCGCCTGCGCGACTTGTTTGGAGGGCAAGACCTGTCGCAAGCCGCCACGATCTGTGGCCGCGTTGGACTGCCCTTCGCGCCGATCCTACGGCCGGACCAGCTTTTCGACGACCCTCATGTAAACCACACCGGTGCGACGGTCGAAGTAACCCTAAGCAACGGTGTGCGAACGCAGGTTCCAACACTCCCATTTGAGTACGGTGGCACCCGGCCCAGCCTCTATCGTGACCTACCACAAATCGGCGAGCACAACGATGCCGTCGCGCGCGAGTTGGGGTACTCGGATGAGGCGTTGGAGCGTCTGCGTCCCTCGCTTGGGAGCGCTACAACCGTTGAAATGGAATGATAGTGCTACTTGCAACTGTACTAGGCTTTGTCAGATTGAACTTGCTTGAAGCGGGCAGGGAGACTTTATAGCGTCTTCTAATTACAAAACACTCCCCATTTTGCTACAGATTTATAAAGTGTTCCAGAAAGTGGTCCTGTGGCTATGTTCTGCAAACACTAAATCAACTTTTATAAAATAATTACAAATACTTAGCTGCGATTTGTGGTGCCCAGAAGAGGACGTCGAACTTTCTATATTCTAGTTTGATTACAGATACTTATTTTAGTTCTAAAATATAAAAGTGGTCCCGAAAGCGGTCCTGATTTGTGCGTTACACCAGGGTGACTTTGTGGCTTGCGCCCAAAATTGAGCATTGACCGTGCCAATGCCTGAGATCTGCTGTGTGTAATTTCCTGACCTTAATTGCAAGCGCAATAGGGTCCGCTTATGTTCCAGTGATAAAGGTGAATGTATCGGGATATTTTCAATGGCTCGCAAAAAAGCTTGATACGTTATTTCATTTTGACCAATGTCACATGCGCGCGCTCGATATCTTCGACCAAAGCGCGACAGGCAGCCGCGGCGTCGCCATGAGCGATAGCTTCGATTACAGCCTCATGGCATTCGTTTGACATTTGCAAATGCCCTTGTGCATCCAAGAGGTGAAAATAGGGAGATACCCGGAGCCACAGCGTTTGAATGATGCCGAGCAGGATTTCAGATCCGGATTGCTGATAAATCGCCTCATGGAAACGGTGATTGCTAGCAATAAACGCTTTGTTGTCCCCACGCCTCTCAGCGTCGATCAGATCAACTAGAATTTCGCGCAAGTTAGCTTCGAATGCATCTGTCCTGTGGGCAACGGCCCATTCAAGCGCAATACTCTCAATTTCGAGACGGACTTGATACAATTCCTCCAGCTCCTCCATCGAAAGTCGCGGCACCCCAAGGGTGCGCCCCGAGACCGTCGTCAAAACTCCAGCATGGGTTAGACGGGACAATGCATCCCGCACTGGCATTGGGCTGACATCTAGCGCTTTGGCCAAGGTAGCAACCGTCAACGACTGGCCTGGCTGCACGTCACCCTGAAGGATGAGTTTGCAGATTTGACGATAGACTGGAGCTTGCAGGTTTTCTCGTCGAACGGGCACTATAGAAGTATAATCAGGCATATCGCTATCTAGCTCCACCAGGCGTCGAATGTCCATCATTGTAAGTACACTTCATTGCTTGTCAAAATATAATTTGTCTTTTGATCAAATATCAAATATCAAAAATCTACACTATTAAGAGAGCGCAACGTTTGCGGCGTGCGGGGAGAATATGTGCGATGAGAGGTAAGTATCTTTTTGGCGATCAGTCGTTGTGTGGGTCGCGGTGTGGCGGCTCAGTGGCTAATTGCGTTGCCCCGTTGCGCAGGCCGGAAGGTATTGTGCGTGACACCTTCGTTAATGAGGTTTTGTTGTGAGTCGCCGCGTTGCCATTATTGGAATGGGGCTGGTCGGTCGGTCATGGGCCGTTGATTTCGCGCGAGCCGGTGCTCGGGTGGCGCTATGGGATGCCATGGACGGAGTCGTGGAAACGTCACTAAGCCAAACCCGCCAATTGGTCTAAGACATGGATGGGGCAGGGCTTCTAAAAGAGACACCAGAGGCTATTCTAAGCCGCATTAATCCTTGCAGTACGCTATCCGAAGCGTTGTCAGGTGCAGATTATATTCAGGAAAACACTCCTGAACGCATTGAGATAAAGCATGACGTGTTGGCGGCGATCGAGGCCAACGCCCAGCCTGACGCCGTAATCGCAAGCTCGACCTCGGGTCTCTTGCCTTCAGCGATGTTCGAAAATATCGCCAGCGCGCGTCGCTGTTTGGTCGCCCATCCCCTAAACCCACCACATCTAATACCAGCGGTTGAGCTCGTACCCGGGCCCGCCACGGACGCAGCAAGCCTGCATACGGCTCGCACGATTTTAGAAGAAGCGGGGCATGTGGTTCTAACGTTGCGACGCGAGATTGCCGGCTTTGTGATGAACCGCTTGCAGGGTGCAGTGTTGGACGAGGCGTTTCGCCTTGTAGAGCAGGGTATTGTTGGACCTGAAGATGTGGATATCGCCTTGCGTGACGGCCTTGCCATGCGGTGGTCCGTGGTTGGGCCTTTTGAAACTGTCGACTTGAACGCGCCGGGTGGCGTTTTCGATTACATCGACCGCTACGGACCAATGTACGACGACCTTGCTATCGGATCGGAGGGACGCGCGGACTGGAAAGGTCCTGTGCGTGACGTGGTGACCGCAGATCGGCGTGCCCGACTTGCCGTCGACCAGATCCCAGCGCGGACCAAATGGCGCGACGCGCGTCTTGCAGAAATCGCCCGCAATCACTTGGACAAGAGAGAAAAGTCATGAGCCCGCCCAACGACGTCGTCATCATTACCTGCGCTGTGACTGGGGCGATCCACACGCCCGGCATGTCGCCTCATTTGCCGGTCACTCCGGATGAAATTGTCGAGGCCGCCATTGGTGCTGCCGAAGCTGGAGCGGCCATTCTACATCTTCATGCCCGTGATCCCAAAACTGGGCGGCCAGACCAGACGCCCGATGGTTTTGCGCAATTTCTGCCGCGTATCAAGCAGGCCACTGACGCTGCAATTAACCTGACAACGGGCGGATCGCCTTATATGGATGTGCAGGAACGTAGCCTGCCAGCAGCGGCATTCGCGCCAGAGTTGGCGTCTCTCAACATGGGGTCTATGAATTTTGGGCTTTATGGTATGCTAGAGCGCTATCCTGATTTGCAAGGGTGGGAACGTGAACATTTGGAAGGCTCACGCGATCTGGTGTTTCGCAATTCCTTCAAAGACATCGAATTTGTTCTTGCGCTAGCAGAAGATCGCGGTATCCGGTTCGAATTTGAATGTTATGATATCTCGCATCTCTATAACCTTCATCACTTCGTGAAGCGCGGTTTGGTGAAGGCCCCATTCTTTGTACAATCTGTGTTTGGCCTGCTTGGCGGCATCGGCAACCACCCTGAAGATATCGCACATATGAAGCGTACTGCAGATCGCCTGTTCGGCGATGACCTTCGTTGGTCGGTGCTGGGTGCCGGAGCTGCGCAGTTTCGCGTAGCAACACAGGCGGCCGCTCTGGGCGGTAATGTGAGGGTAGGCTTAGAGGATTCACTCTGGATTGATAGAGGGGTCTTGGCCCAAAGCAACGCGCAACAAGTCAACAGGATGCGCACAATGATCGAGGCGCTTGGAAAGCGCGTCGCCACCCCCGCCGAGGCGCGTGAAATCCTCGACCTCAAGGGCGCAGATCAGGTGAATTTCTGATGACTCGCCATACCCAGAAAAACTCTCCCCCCCGTCAGCGCCGCACGCCTGAGCAATGGGCCGGTGCGAGCCTATTAGGTATCGTGGTGATACTTCTGGGGTTTCAGGTCATCGCGCGCTTTGGGTTTGGGCGCTCCTTCTCTTGGCTTGAAGAGGTCAGTCGTTTTGCCTTTGTCTGGGCTGTTTACTTTGGCTTTATAGTCGCTGCCGAAGCCGACCGTCATATTCGCGTGGCGCTGCATCTGCAATTGCTGCCCCCCAAGGGCCGTCTAATGATGTTAACCCTCGCCGATATGCTTTGGCTTGCCTTCAACGCGGTTGTCATTTGGCATGGCTATCACTTTACGATTTCGATGTTTGAGTTTCCGTACATTTCTCAAACCACGGGGATTAACCTGGTCTGGGTGCAGATGATCGTCCCGCTAGGGTTTGTCTTCATCAGTATTAGGGTGTTCCAAGTCATGATTGCGCGGTGGAGCGATGGCTTCGACCTGCATGACGCGCGTTTGGGGGACTGAGGCATGGATCCAGTCATAGTTCTCGTCCTCACTTTTGTAGTCTTTTTGCTGATTGGAGTGCCGGTCGCTGTCTCGATAGGGTTGGCTGCCGTTCTCTCAATGTTGGTCGCCAATTTTCCGGCTTCTTACCTCGTGCAAACCGCCTACTCAGCCGTTGATGAGTTTACCATTATTGCTGTGCCCATGTTTATATTGGCCGGTGTGCTGATGGAAAAGGGGGGGCTTACAGAGAGGCTTATTAACTTCGCCCGCGGGATCGTTGGGTCAGCGCCTGGTGGGCTTGCCACCGTGACAATTGTGGCTTGCACGTTCTTCGCTGCGATTTCAGGTTCTGGACCTGCTACGACGGCTGCTATCGGCTCGATCATGATACCCGCGATGCTGCGCGACGGATATGGTCGTGATTTCTCGGCTGCAATCTCAGCTTCAGCGGGTGGTATCGGAGTGGTGATCCCACCGTCAATTCCAATGATTATTTATGGTATTACCGCCGGGACTTCTATCTCCGGCTTATTTCTAGCTGGGGTGATACCGGGGCTGATGTTGGCCGTCGCCTTGTGGATGGTCTCAGTGGTTATCTCAAAGCGCAATGGTTGGGTCTCAAATTCGAATATGTCCCGCAGCGCTCGTGGCATAGGTGCGGCTGCTTGGGATGCCAAGTGGGCACTCTTTGCACCTGTAATCATCCTTGGCGGCATTTATGGTGGGGTTTTCACAGTGACTGAGGCGTCCGTCGTGGCAGTGCTTTATGCGTTGTTGACGGGCGTCGTGATTTTTCGAAAAATTACCTTCAACGTTTTGTTCGATGCTCTGATCTACACCGTGCGCATTACTGGGACAGTCTTGTTGGTCCTTGTGACGGGCCGGATAGTTGGACGGCTGCTAACGATCTACCAAATTCCACAGATGGTGTCGGATTTTCTGCTGACATCAGTCTCCAGTCCGACGGTGCTGATCTTGCTCATCCTGCTGTTGCTGATCTTCATTGGTATGTGGATGGAAACGCTGACGCAGATCATCATCCTGACGCCTCTGTTGCTGCCCGTGGCCATGGGCGTGGGCATGCACCCGATCCAGTTTGGGATTGTTTTCGTGATTGCTTGTGAGATCGGCTACTCCACGCCGCCTCTCGGGGTCAACTTATTCGTCGCCGCCGAAATCGGCGACACCACTATGGAGCGGATATCGAAAGCATCGGTTCCGTTTCTTGCTGCCGAGGCGTCGGTTATGACGTTGGTGGCTTTTGTTCCAGAGTTAACGCTGTGGCTACCACGGCTTCTGGGCTTCATCGGATGATCCATGAGGAGAAGAGATCATGAAATTTTTAAAAACACTGACACTGGGCGCGTCGCTGCTGATAGGCACGACCGCAATGGCGCAAGACCACATAATGCGCCTCAGCCATGGCGAGCCTGAGAATAATCCGACTCATGTCATGGCGGCCAAGTTCGAAGAACTGGTTGAAAAATATACAAATGGGCGCATCGACGTTCAGATTTTTGGGTCCAACCAGTTGGGCAGCGAACAGGAAGTGGCCCAATCGGTGCGCACTGGCTCGATCGAGGCTGAAATTCTCTACACTGGTAACCTTGTGCCTCTTGCACCGTCGATTGGGGTCATGATGTTGCCATATGCCTTCACTTCCACGCAGGAAGCGCACGCTGCAATGGATGCACTGCAAGACCCACTGAATGAGCGCCTCCCTGGCGAGGCTGGCGTCCGTGTGCTGGGCTACTTGGAGAAAGGCTTCAGAGTTCTCACTAATAGTGAGCGTGAAGTGCGCAATATTGAAGACCTTCAAGGTCTCAAAATTCGAGTTTCAAAAAACAATATTGCGATTGAGACCTTCCGCTCTTGGGGGCTCGATCCCATTCCAATGGCTTGGGCTGAAGTATTTCCTGCGCTACAGCAAGGTGTGATTGACGGCCAAGAAAATCCCTATACCACGGCTGTTTCGATGAAGTTCAACGAGGTGCAGAGCTATATTTCTGAGATTCACTATCTGATTTGGTCAGGTCCACTGATCGTTTCTGAGCGCTGGTATCAAGGACTTGATGCTGACTTGAAAGAGGCACTCAATAAGGCTGGTCGTGAGGCGGCCGCCTTTGGTCGGGCCAACAGCGCATCTGAGACCGAAGTTGCAAAGAAGGTCCTGGTTGAAATGGGCATGACGCTCAGCGGCGCGCCGGAAGATGAAGCAAAATGGCAAAAAGCTGCACGCGCGCTCTGGCCATCTTTCGCAGAAGATATTGGTGGTGAAGAATGGGTCACGAAAGCGGGAAGTATCATCGCTGAGGCGACCAAAAACTTGTCTAATTAAAAAACAACCAAATCTGGCGCGAGGGCAACCTTCGCGCCAGACACTCTAAATTTTCTAACACGATTTGCGGGAAATGGCGAAATTCTTCAGTGCGTTCGGAGATATTTAGGTTTGTTTTGGGGTAGTGTTGACACCTTTGTAGCTGGTGTTTCCAACACTTCCAACGAAATGCGTCTTCGCACGCAATATCGCTTTATGGCAGGTATTTATAAACTGCCCCTACTCGTCACCTGTCACGAAAAACATCGGCTACTTTAAAAGGATGACATAGCACATGACACCCTTTTCGGTTGCTCTTTTTGATCTCGGCGAAGTCGGACATCTGATCGTCCTCCGTGCAGCGAGTTGCCTTCACTACGCCAAGGATAATGCTTGTCCTATGGTTCTAGGATTTCATCGATGAAAACACCCTTTGAAAAAACCGCAGCCCCACGGCCTAGTCTGAAAGTGGACAGCACGATGATCGCTGAAGATCGCGCGTTCCTGACCGCGCTTTTTGAAGCGGCAGTGTCCGCAGCTGATCCTTATCTAGCTATTAAAGCTCACCTACCCAAACCACCCAAAGGTCGCACAGTTGTAATTGGTGCGGGTAAAGGTGCCGCCCAACTCGCGCGCGCTTTTGAGCAACAGTGGACAGGCCCGCTTACGGGGGTGGTTGTTACGCGGTATGGATATGACGTGCCATGTGACCAGATCACCGTTTTGACGGCTGCGCACCCGATACCAGATCAGGTCGGACTTGATGCATCCCACCAAGTCCTTGATGTTCTACAAAACCTAACTGTGGACGATCTTGTTGTTGCACTGATCTGTGGTGGCGGGTCCGCACTGTTGCCCATGCCGCTGGGTGATCTGACGCTGGAGGATGAGATTGACCTCAACACTTCTTTGCTGCACTCTGGAGCCCCTATTTCGGTGATGAACGCAGTGCGTGGACAGTTTAGTGCGATTAAAGGTGGCCGACTCGCACGTGTGGCCCATCCCGCCAAGGTCGTGACCTTGGTCGTTTCGGATGTGCCGGGTGATGATCCTGCCCAAGTGGCCTCTGGTCCTACAATTCCAAACACCACATCACGAGACGATGTGCGCAGCTTGGTCAAAGTTTGGGGCATTTCTTTAAAGCCCCGTCTTGCGCAATGGTTGGAAACTGACGATGCTGAAGCACCACATCCCCATGATCCAGCATTTGCACGTGACGAAGTGATAGTTGTCGCCTCAGCACGAAAGTCGCTATCAGCCGCGGCAGACTGCGCAAGAGAGATTGGGATACCTGCTGTCATTATTTCTGACAAAATCGAAGGTGAGGCTAAAGAAATTGCCAAGATGCACGCCGCAATCGCGGCAGAAGTCTCGCTCACAGGCCAGCCATTTGCACGACCTGTCGTGCTGCTGTCGGGAGGGGAAACGACCGTTACACTTTCCGGATCCGGAAAAGGTGGGCGTAATTCAGAGTTTGCGTTGTCATTGGCGCTGACAGGTGCTGATGTTCCGTTTTCTGCGCTTGTAGCCGACACTGATGGGATTGATGGGTCTGAGGAAAATGCGGGAGCATTCGTGTCTGGCCTAAGTGCAAAGCGCCTGAAGTTGTTGGGGGATAGCCCAGAAGCACTTCTCGAAAATCACGACTCATGGACTGCATTTGATGCCCTAGATGACCTCTTTTCGCCCGGTCCTACTGGCACTAACGTAAACGATTTTCGGGCTATTCTGATAAGATGACCATAGGCTTTGAAAGGCTCGAAGGTTGCGCGTATTCCTTCATATTATTACTTTCTCCTGTGTCATGGGAACCTCCTGTTTGACGATTGAGAAGGTCCCAATCATCAGCCAAGAGCCCCAAAACACGAAAACAACGTCAAATCAGTAGGTAGAACGACTGCAACAAGCGCCTTTGCCGCGCAAGCGGCTTAGTCCCAGAACCCATAGCAGAAGCGCCCAAACGTCGCTGCTTGCGATCGTAAAAGAGGAATTCCTCAGAATTAAGGAATTCCATGCTGCAACGCTTTGAGGCTCCTAGATATGAAGCGCGTGGCCGAGGCCAGTGAGCGCGGCTTCTTGGATTGCTTCGCTTTGCGTGGGGTGGGCATGGATAATAGCGGCTACATCTTCCAGCCGCGCGCCCATTTCTATGGCGGTCGCAAAGCTTGCGGATAGCTCGGCGGTGCCAACCCCGACCGCCTGAAACCCGAGGATCAGGTGGTTGTCCTTGCGGGCCACGACCCGGACGAAACCGGCCTCGGATTCCATCGTCATAGCACGCCCGTTGGCGGCGAAGGGGAAGGACGCGACGGTGACCTCAAAACCTCGCGCCTTAGCCTCATCGAGTGACAGGCCGCAACTGACGATCTCGGGGTCGGTAAAGCACACGGCGGGGATGCAGGCCTTGTCCCAGCTGCGGTTATGGCCCGCGATGATCTCAGCCACCATTTCACCTTGCGCCATAGCGCGGTGAGCGAGCATCGGCTCGCCGGTGACATCACCGATTGCAAAAACACCACTCATGGAGGTGCGGCAGCGGTCGTCAATCGCGATGAACGGCCCGTCCATCGTCAGGTCCAACGCGGTCAGGTTTGCGCTGTCGCTGCGCGGACGACGCCCGACGGTGACAAGGATTTTGTCGGCGGGCAGATCCGTCTTTTTGCCTTCGCTTTCGACAATCAGCCCAGTCTTGCCGAGGCCCTTTGCTGCGGTGCCAGTCAACACCTTCACGCCCAGATCGGCCAGCGATTTGGCGACGGGTTTGGTGAGCGCGGTATCGTATTGCGGCAATATACGGTGTGCGGCCTCGACAATTGTGACGTCGCTGCCCAGCTTGCGGAAGACTGTGCCGATTTCCAGCCCGATATAGCCGCCACCAACAACGACCAGTTTTTGCGGGATCTGTTCCAAGGCCAGCGCCTCGGTCGAGCTGATGACCGGGCCGCCAAAGGGCAGAAACGGCAATTCAACCGGGGCGGAGCCGGTGGCGATCACGAGGTGCTCTGTGTCGATAATTTGCTCACCTTCAGGTGTGGTGATGCGTACCCGTTTGCCGTCCACGATCTGTGCATGGCCGATCACCAGCCTGACCTTGGCCTTTTTGAGCAACCCAGCCACACCGCCTGTCAAACGCGCGACGATGCTGTCTTTCCACGCAACGGTCTTGGCCAGATCAATCTTGGGCGCGCTGGCAGTGATCCCCAGCGGGCTATCCGCAACCGTTGCGATTTTGTGGAATTCATCGGCAGCATGGATCAACGCTTTGGACGGAATGCAGCCCACGTTCAGGCATGTGCCGCCGGGGCTGGTCTGCTCGACCACAATCGTGTCGATGCCCAATTGGCCCGCGCGAATACCGCAGATATAGCCGCCGGGGCCGCCGCCGATGATCAAAAGGGTGCAGGATAGATCGGACATATCAAACCTCGATGAACAAAAGCGCGGGGGTTTCCAGAAGGGTCTTGAGGCGCTGCACAAACACCGCCGCATCCCAGCCGTCGATGACGCGGTGGTCAAAGGAACACGAGATGTTCATCATCTTTCGCGGCTGGAAAGCGCTGCCATCCCACATGGGGCGGATGGCCATTTTGTTCACACCAACAATCGCAACTTCTGGGTGGTTGATAATCGGTGTGGTCGCAATTGCCCCAAGTGGACCCAGCGAAGTGATGGTAATGGTAGAGCCCGAAAGCTCGTCACGCTTGGCCTTGCCTTCGCGGGCGGCCGCGGACAGGCGCGCAACTTCGGCAGCGGTTGCCCACAGGTTTGCGGCTTCGGCATGGCGCACGACAGGCACGGTCAGGCCATTCGGGGTTTGGGCGGCAATACCGATGTGAACGGGGTGGGACTGATGAATAATGCCTACCTCATCATCATAGGTCGCGTTCATTCCGGGCTGTTCCGCGACGCCCTTGACGATGGCCGCCATGACAAAGGGCAGGATCGTGAGCTTGCCTTTATCTTGCGCATGCGATGTGTTCAGCTGCGTGCGCAACGTCTCTAGGTCCGTGACGTCGATCTCTTCGACCACGGTAATATGGGGGATGCGGGCCTTGGATAGTGCCATTTTGTCAGCGATCATCCGACGCATGCCTTTGACCTTTATATCGGTCCCACCCTCAGCCCGTTTGGCTGTGGATTCGTTAACGCTGGGGCCATGGGCAATGTAGCCTTCAAGATCCTCGTGGGTGATTCGGTTTGCAGGGCCGGTCCCTTGAACCAAGCGCAAATCAATTCCTGCATCTTGGGCGGCTTGGCGCACGGAGGGCGCCGCCAAGGGTTTTTCACCCGCACCAAGCGGTTGTTTTACCACAGGGGGGGGCGTGTGGGCGGCTAAAGGCGTGGGTGCATCAACGACGACAGGTGTTTCGCTGGGCTTTGGGGCAGCTACTGGCGGCGCGACATCCGCAGCCTTCGCCAGATTACCGTCTCCCTTAACCTCGATACGCACCAGCGGCGCGCCGATGGCCAATGTGTCGCCGGCCTCGCCTGCGACCCACACCACTTTGCCGGACACGGGTGTCGGCACCTCGACCACGGCCTTGTCGGTCATCACGGCACACAGAACATCATCCTCGGCCACGATGTCACCGACTTTGACCGACCATTCGTCCAGTTCCGCCTCTGCGATCCCTTCCCCGATATCGGGAAGGGCCATGCTGTACACGCCCATCTAGGCCTCCATCGTTGATTTGAGTGCCGCACCGACACGGGCGGGGCCGGGAAAATAAGTCCATTCCTGCGCATGCGGATAAGGGGTGTCCCAGCCCGCAACACGCGCGATCGGGGCCTCAAGGTGGTAAAAACACCGCTCTTGCACCAAGGTGCTAAGTTCCGCACCAAAGCCTGAGGTTTGTGTGGCCTCATGGATCACAACGCAGCGGCCCGTCTTTTTGACCGACGCCTCGATGGTGTCGATATCAAGGGGCCAAAGCGTGCGCAGGTCGATAATTTCGGCGTCAATGCCGGTTTCATTCGCGGCTGCCTCAGCCACAAACACCATGGTGCCATAGGCAAGAACCGTGACAGCCGCGCCCTCGCGAAACACGGAGGCCTTGCCAAGGGGAACAGTGTGATATCCCTCATCGACATCGCCAAGTTCGTGTGCTTTCCACGGTGTTACAGGCCGGTCATGATGACCATCAAACGGACCATTATAAAGCCGCTTGGGTTCCAGAAAAATCACCGGATCAGGGTCTTCGATTGAGGCCAGCAACAACCCTTTGGCGTCGCGCGGGTTGCTCGGCATCACGACCTTCAGGCCTGCGACATGGGTGAACAGCGCCTCGGGGCTTTGGCTGTGGGTCTGCCCGCCATAGATACCGCCGCCTGTTGGCATGCGGATCACCATCGGACAGGTGAAATCTTGATTGGATCGGTGACGCAGACGCGCCGCTTCCTGGGTGATCTGGTCATAGGCGGGAAAGACGTAATCGGCGAATTGCATCTCGACGCATGGCCGCATCCCTTGGGCGGCCATCCCAACGCCGAGGCCTACAATTGCGCTTTCGTTGATGGGCGTGTCAAACACCCGCGCTTCGCCGTATTTTTCTTGAAGGCCTGCCGTGCAGCGAAATACGCCGCCGAAAAATCCGACGTCTTCGCCAAAGACGACAACCTTGTCATCATGGGCCAACGCTTCGTCCATCGCACTGCGCAACGCTTCGATCATGGTCATTTTTGGCATCTTCAGAACCCCGCATCTTGGCGTTGCTGGCGCAAGTGCCACGGCATTTCGGCATAGACGCCCTCGAACACGGCGGTGCGTGACATCGGTTTGGGGGACGTCATGGTGCCGCCTGCTTCAACCGCTTTTTGGACGGTCGTGACGTGATCAAGCACCTCCGCTTTCATCTGCGTGTGGCGTTCTTCGGACCACAAACCGCGTGCGATGACATAGTCCTTGAGGCGTGTAAACGGATCGCCCAGCGGCCATGCCGCCGCCTCGTCCTTGGGGCGATACCCCGACGGATCATCGGACGTGGAATGCCCTGCGGCGCGGTAGGTGAACCATTCGATCACGACTGGGCCATGCCCTGCGCGGGCGCGTGCGACGGCCCAATGGGACACTGCCGCGACGGCCAGATAGTCGTTGCCATCGACGCGAAGCGCAGGGATGCCATACCCACGGGCGCGTTGGGCATAGGTTTTGGCCTTGCCGCTGGCCACGCCGGTATAGGTCGAAATCGCCCATTGGTTGTTGACGATATTCAGCACCACTGGCGGCTGGTAGGTGGAGGCCGACAAAAGTGCTGCATTGAAATCATTCGACGCCGTCGCACCATCCCCAATCCAACCTGCCGCGATCTGATCGTTCCCGGTCAGCGCATTCGCCATGGCCCAGCCGACTGCCTGCACAAACTGCGTGCCCAAGTTGCCAGAGATCGAGAAAAACCCATAATCGCGCGCTGAATGCATGATCGGCAATTGCCGCCCTTCGAGCGGATCAAAACTGTTGGAATAAAGCTGACCCATCAAGGCCTCCAGCGGGTAGTCCGCTGCCACAAGAAGCGACTGCTGCCGATAGGTCGGAAAGTTCATGTCAGTTTTGGCAAGCTGGCGCTGAAAGCCGCCGCCGATGGCTTCCTCGCCCGTGCATTGCAGATAGAACGAGGTTTTGCCCTGCCGCTGCGCGTTCAAAAGCCGTGCATCAATCGCGCGCATCATGGCCATGTCACGCAAGCCCGTCATCCAAATGTCGTCGCCAAGGGTTTTGGCGTAATCTGCCCATGGGCCTACAGCTTGGCCGTCATCATCGAGCACGCGGATCAACCCTCTGGCGTAATCCGCGCAGTCATCGGACGTGACATCCAAGGGTGGGACCTCCAGTAAACCTGCCGCGGGAATGTCCAGCAAAGAAAAGTCCGGGCTTTCGCCGGGCCGCGCGGGCGGCTGCGGGAATGTCAGTTTTGCAGAACTCATTTCGCTTGCATCCTTGTCCCTGCATCAAGGCGGATGACCTCGCCGTTCAGCATTGTGTTGGTGGCGATGGTCTCGACCAATCGTGCGAATTCGTTCGGGTGGCCAAGGAGTTTGGGAAATTCTGAGATACCAGCGAGCGCGTCCTGCACCTCTTGTGGCATCCTGCTGACTATCGGGGTCAGGAAGATGCCCGGCGCAATCGCCATAATCCGCACGCCCAACTTGGCCATATCGCGGGCCATCGGAAGAGTCATCGGCGCAACACCTCCCTTGGACGCGGCATAAGCCACCTGGCCCATTTGCCCCTCGTAGGCGGCGATAGAGGCTGTGTTGATGATCACGCCGCGCTCACCGTCTTCCATCGGGTCCAGCGCGGACATGCCAAGAGCGCATTGGCTGGCCACGTTGAACGTGCCGATCAAATTAATCTGCATGACCTTTGAAAACAGGGCCGGATCGTGTGCCGCACCGCGCGAAACGGTCTTGGCAGACGGCGCAATTCCGGCGCAGTTCACGACCAACCGCTCTTGGCCATGTTCCGCGCGGATCAACGCAAGCGCCGCTGCCACCTGTCCCGCATCGCTGATGTCTGTCTTGGCGGTGACAGCCCCATCCGGCGCGCCGTCAGTGTTAAGATCAATGACGCCAACGGGGATATCCTGCGCCTGAAAATACTGTGCGGTGGCGGCTCCCAGACCGGAGGCCCCCCCAGAGATCAAGACGGGGGTGGTGTGGTCAAGTTTCATTGCGCATACCTTTTGGCCAAATCGCGGGAGATGTTGATTTTCTGAATTTCTGACGTGCCCTCGTAAATCTGGCACACCCGTACATCGCGGTAGATCCGTTCCAGTGGAAAATCAGCCAAATAGCCGTACCCGCCCAACACCTGGATCGCATCAGAGCACACCCGCTCCGCCATTTCGCTGGCGATCAGTTTGGCAATGGAGGCTTCGCGCAGACAAGGCGCACCGGTGTCTTTGACCGCCGCCGCGTTGAGCACCAATTGCCGCGCGGCCTCGACCTGCGCGTCCATCTCGGCCAGTTTGAAGGCAATGGCTTGATGTTCGAAAATGGGTATGCCGAACGATTTTCGCTCAAGCGCGTAGGTGATGGCAAAAGATAGCGCCGCCTGCGCCATGCCGACAGATTGCGCGGCAATCCCGATGCGGCCTGTCTCTAGCGAAGACAGGGCAATCGCCAAGCCTTGGCCCTCGTCTCCAAGCATCATGTCGGCACTTACCTGCATGCGGTCAAAGGTTAACGCACAAGTGTCTGAGGCTTTCTGCCCAAGCTTGGCTTCGGGGGGGCCGACCGTGAGACCTGGTGTATCGTTGGGAACATAGAAGGCGGAAATGCCGCGCTTTCCTGCGCTGGGATCGGTGACCGCAAACACAATGGTGGCGGCCCCGATGCGCGCTGAGGAAATAAACTGTTTGGATCCGTCGATGGTGTATCCATCATTCGATTTGACCGCGCGCGTTTTGATCGCCTTGGCGTCTGACCCCGTATGTGCTTCGGTCAGCCCGAAACTGCCAATGAATGTGCCAGCGGCGGCTGGTTTCAGCCATTTATCGCGCTGTGCGTCAGTACCAAACCGTTCCAACACCGCACAAAACGGGGCGTTGTGCACGGACATCATGGTCGAAACAGCGCCGTCGCCTTCAGCGATTTCCATCAGCGCCAAGGCATAGGATCTATAGTCTGCACCGACACCGCCGTTTTCCTCAGCCACGGTTATACCAAGAAACCCCAGCTCTCCCATCTGAGCGATCACTTCAGGCTCAATCGCGCCATTTTTCTCGCGCAGTGCCGCGCCGGGGGCCAACACATCTTGGGCAAAGCTGCGCGCTGCATCTTGGATCATCGTTTGAATGTCAGTGTTCATGGATCAGTCCCTTTCAATGGCGATAGCCAAACCTTCACCGCCGCCGATGCAAATTGCGGCGATCCCACGTTTCAGATCGCGCGCTTCCATCGCATGCAGCAACGTCACAACAATCCGCGCACCGGAGGCCCCGATCGGGTGACCAAGCGCACAGGCCCCGCCATTTACGTTTAGCTTTTCATGGGGGACGCCAAGCTGTTGCATGAAGACCATCGGGACAACGGCGAAGGCTTCATTCACCTCCCACAGATCAACGTCCCGAGCGGTCCAGCCCAGGCGATCCAACAGGCTCTGGGTGGCCGGAATAGGGGCCGTCGTGAACCAATCCGGGTCGTGCGCATGTGCGGCCCAACCTGCGATCTTGGCCCTGATGGGCATATCATTTGCCTCAGCCAATGCGCGAGATACCAAAACCAGCGCCGCCGCGCCATCCGAAATTGAGGACGCATTCGCAGCCGTTACAGTGCCGCCTTTGGCAAAGGCTGGCTTGAGCAGTGGGATTTTGTCGGGCCGCGCCTGCTGCGGTTGTTCATCTTGCAAGACAAGGCGGGTTTGGCCCTTGTGGGTCACCGAAACGGGTGCAATTTCACGGTCAAACGCATCTGTATCCTGTGCGGTGATCGCGCGGGACAACGAGGTCAGGGCGTAGGCATCCTGCACCTCGCGGGTGAGTTGATATTTCGTCGCACACCGCTCGGCAAAGACACCCATTAATGCGCCCTCTTCATAGGCGTCTTGCAACCCATCCAAAAACATATGATCTATAAGCTGGCGATGCCCAAGACGCGCCCCGCCACGTGCGTCGCCCGACAAATACGGGCTTTGCGTCATGCTCTCCATCCCGCCAGCGATGATTGTTTGCGCGGAGCCGGGCCGGATCGCATCAAAGCCCTGACACATCGCCTTCATGCCCGAGCCGCAAACTTTGCTGATTGTTGTCGCGGGTACACCTTTTGGCATCCCGGCCCCCAAGTTCGCTTGGCGCGCGGGGGCTTGACCGACACCTGCGGACAGGACCAGCCCCATCAGGACCTCATCAACGGTTGACGGCGCGCATGACGCATCCTCAAGGGCCGCGCGGATCGCAGTGGCCCCCAAAGCGGGAGCCGCTATTTTTGAAAACTCACCCTGAAAACCACCAATCGGCGTGCGCTTCGCACCTGTAATCACAACGTCTTGCATCGGGAAGGCCCTTCGATTTGTCAGATGCACTTACGTTATCAGTCCCGCCGGGAAGGGTGCTTTCTTTATTGTTGTGATTTCGGTCAATTCATGGAATTAAATTTTGCCATGAGGTCGTTTGGCAGCGTTAAATTTTGCAATAATTGGATATGAGTAAATGGATCGGTTAGATAAGCGTATTCTAAAAGAACTTCAGGTCGACGGGCGGCTCTCCAATGTCCAGCTTGCCGAAAAGGTCGGCCTGTCCCCCAGCCCTTGCTGGCAACGCGTGCGACGGCTGGAGGAAAAAGGCATTATTAAAGGATACACGGTTCTGCTGGAGCAGGCCCTGCTGGGCCAAGCCGAGATCGTTCTGGTCGAGATCTCATTGGATCGGCATCAAGGATATCAGCTTGAAGACGTCTGCTCCCAAATCGCAGCCTTTCCCGAGGTCCTTGAGGTCCACATCACATCCGGCGAATTCGACTGTTTCATCAAAGTCGCATGCGATGGCACGTCAGGGTATGAGGCGTTCTTGAAAAATAAGCTCTACACCGTCAGCGGCATTCGCGACTCTCGCTCCTCGTTTTCGCTGCGGTGCTTCAAGCAAGCACAAAACGCATTGATAGACTAGTCGGGCCGTAGCCGATGCAGTCTGCAACGGCAAGCGGGCCACTGAAGCTTTTGAGACGTTCGGCGTGAAGGAACAGCTCCACACAGCTTCAGGGCCTATGCATCGCTCAAAAACAACTTGCACTAACGGGGCATCCACAGATGTGAATTCGCCGATCAGGTTTCGCTGCAGAATGTTTGAATGGCCGCTTATACTGCCGCATAGCAGCAAGAATTTCTAGGTACCAGTCGGGCTCCAAAAGCCCTTCGCTGCAATTTTAATGAATGACTGCTTTAGCCCAACACTTAAAACTGAGCCAAGGCCGTGGACACTGGACCACGCATCTTCGACCTATTATCGGCGTTGCATGAGCCCAATCAGCGTAGATTAGGGTACTGTCAGATTAAACTAGCTTGAAGCGGGCAGGGCTGCTTTGTAGCATCTATGGATGACAAAACAGTCTCCTTTTCGTTACTTTAAAACCAGTCCTGACATCATCCGACTTGCAGTAATGCTGTATGTCCGTTTCCCGCTTTCGCTCCGTAATGTGGAGGACCTTCTTCATGAACGGGGTGTAGACGTAAGTCATGAAACGGTTCGGTTTTGGTGGAACCGCTTTGGGCCAATGTTTGCATCAGAGATTACTAGGAAATGACGTAATAAGGCACGCAGTCATTCTAATTGGCAGTGGCACCTAGATGAAGTCTTTGTGAAGATCAACGGCGAACGGCACTACCTTTGGCGTGCTGTAGATCACGAAGGTGAGGTG
>Ga0209713_10000774_pt1 | contig 18289 bp, 14 predicted proteins | sample ArcOceMetagenome_3_FD_187444 | JGI IMG/M metagenome (GOLD analysis project Ga0209713, IMG submission 187444) | Marine eukaryotic phytoplankton communities from Arctic Ocean - Arctic Ocean- Svalbard ARC20M Metagenome (SPAdes) (version 2) | ecosystem: Environmental > Aquatic > Marine > Oceanic... | reverse complement strand
CATATTGTAATCATAGATTCTATCCAGACATTACATTCAGACTATTTGGATTCTTCGCCAGGAAGTATTTCTCAAATTAGAGAATGCACAGGAGATTTGATGAAATTTGCCAAAGAAACACAAACTTCGGTTTTTATTATTGGACACATAACCAAAGATGGCAGTATTGCAGGACCAAAGGTTTTGGAACATATGGTAGATACGGTATTGCAATTTGAAGGAGACAGAAATCACATTTACAGATTGTTAAGAACAACCAAAAATAGATTTGGTTCTACCAATGAATTGGGTATTTACGAAATGCAAGCGGGAGGATTAATCCCAGTAGAAAATCCCACAGATATATTGTTGAATAATTCGGAAGAAGCATTAAGTGGAGTAGCTATTGCATCTACTATGGAGGGTTTGCGTCCTATGTTGATAGAAGTTCAAGCATTAGTGAGTACGGCTGCTTATGGAAATCCACAAAGAACAACCACAGGTTTTGATACCAAAAGATTGAATATGTTACTTGCCGTTTTAGAGAAAAGATGTGGATTTAAATTAGGAGCAAAGGATGTGTTTTTGAATATTACAGGAGGAATAAGAGTTCACGATCCTGCTATTGATTTGGCGGTTGTTTGTTCTGTTTTGTCTTCTAATGTTGATATGCCGATAAGTAAAAATATCGCTTTGGCTGCTGAGGTTGGTTTGTCTGGAGAGATTCGTCCCGTTCCTCATATCGACCAAAGAATAAATGAAGCTGAGAAATTAGGGTTCGAGAAAATGATTATTTCAAAGTATAACAAAGGAATAAAGCAGAAAGATTTCGATATTGAATTAATTCAAGTTGGGAAGATAGAGGAAGTATTTAGAAATTTATTCGGAAAATAATTAAACATGGCAATACCTAAAAGAAATAAAGAGATGACTCCGTTAAAAGAAGCAATCGAAAGACTTCTTAAAGTTTATAAGATTTCTGATAAAATGGATGAAATTACTTTGAGAAAAGAGTGGGAGGAATTAATGGGAAAGGCAATTTCCAACAAAACAAAAAGATTGGAGTTGAGAAAAAGAGTCTTAATCATTCAAATTGAGTCATCTGTGCTTCGTCACGAATTGTCTTTTGCCAAAGAAAAATTGAAAGAATCTTTAAATAGAAAACTTAAAAGGAGAGCAGTAGACGAAATAATATTTAGATAAAAAATAATTGAATAAAATAATCGGCTGAAAAGCCTAATAAATTGATAAAAAACTATATTTTTGTCAATCAAAAAACAAGACAATGGCAGATATTGAAAACTTTGATGTTCAAGACATCATGGATAGGGTACAAGGTAAGTACGAAGAAAACAAGAATTATGTATTTATTGCACTTGCAGCGATAATACTAATTATTGGAGGAACTTGGTGGTACCAAAACAACAAGGAATCTCAAAATCTAGAAGCAAATAATCTTATTTGGAAACAAGATCAAAATTTTGATACAGAAAATTTTGAAACTGCAATAAATGGAACGACCAACAATGTTGGTTATGCTTATATAGCTGATGAATATAATGGGACATCTGCAGGAGATATTGCAACTTACAACATGGGAGTTGGTTATTTGAACTTAGGAAAATATAACGAAGCAATTGATGCATTAGAAAATGTAGATTTTGAAGATATAATTCTTGGAGCTATTGCAAAAGGAGCTAAAGGAGATGCTTATTTTGAATTAGGAAAAGTAGACAAAGCAATTTCTAATTACAAAGCAGCCGTTAGTCATTCTGACAATGAATTAACTGTTCCTGTATATTTAAAGAAATTAGCTATTGCTCAAGAAGAAGCAGGAGATATGAAAGATGCGATAGTATCTTACCAAAGAATAAAAGATGATTATTCTACCGCTCCAGAAGCAAGAGATATAGAAAAATTTATTGCTAGATTACAAGCAAAACAATAAAAATAATGGCAACAGCCCATACCAATTTATCCGAATACGATAAGGAATTAACCCCGAATGCATCTGAGATGTCTTTCGGGATTGTTGTTTCTGAGTGGAATGGAAACATTACCGACAATCTATTGAAAGGTGCTTACAAAGCATTAATTGACAATGGCGTACTGCCAGCCAATATTATTGTTAAACACACTCCTGGGGCATACGAATTACCTTTGGCAGCTCAATTATTAATTGAGAACACCAAAGTAGATGGAGTAGTTGCAATTGGAAGTGTAATACAAGGAGAGACAAAACATTTTGATTACGTGTGCGAAGCAGTTTCTCAAGGAATTAAAGATGTAAATTTGAAATACGGAAAGCCAGTTGCTTTTTGTGTGCTTACAGATAATACAATGCAGCAAGGTATTGATAGATCTGGGGGTAAACACGGTAACAAAGGAATAGAGTGTGCCGTAGCAGTTATAAAAATGGTTGCATTGAAGAAGAGTTTGTCTTAGACCCCCCTTCACTTTTAATGGTCTAAAGTTCCTTTTTTAATAAAATATTGTTGTTGTCTTATTTAGACAAGTTAAATGAAACTCCGATTGAAGCGATTCCTGAAGTAAACATAAAATTGTGATTTGCAGTTCCAATACCGCCAGTAGAAACATCTTTTGTTTTAATATAACCAGCTTTTCCTCCTAAGCCTAAGTATACAGGTCCTAAGTAGAATTTAGTTCCGAAAGAAGCATTTGCTCCAAATCCATTCATTCCGTTATTTTTAGTCACAGCATCTTGTCCAAATAATGAAACAGTACTCTCAGTTATTACTATTCCAGCACCTAAACCAAAGTAGTAACTCCATGCAAATTTTGTGTTTTTAGATACCCAAAAATTATCATGAACTTCTAAGTTAAGGTTAATGTAGTTTAATTTAAAATACTCAAAAGTAATGAAATCAGAATTAGTTCTAACTACATCTTCATTTGATTGATATTCAGCTTCATAACCTCCAGTTGTGTCAGATATTACTCCTCCAATCTTAACTAATCTTTTATCAATAGCTTTGTAACTAAAGTTGTCAAATCCTAAAGCTATCGAGAAATGCTCAGAAAAGAAATATCCTATTTTTCCATTAAACTTAGCGAAGTCATACTCAGAAAACCCATCATTTGCATCAAAGTGTGTTAAACTAAAGTCATATCCATCACCTGACATTTTTAAAGTAGATAAATCGTAAGTAGTTCTGCTTAAGCCATAAGAAGCATATATTCTACCTTTGTTTGTTCTCTCTGTAGTGTCTTGGGCGTTTGCATATAAAAAGCTGAAAGAAAAAACTATAAGCAGTAAGTTATCTTTCATTTCTTTTTAATTAGTTTATAAAGTAAAATTAATGTTTTTGTACCAACATAAAAAATAAAAGCACATTATTTTTCTTTGTGTAAAACTTTACTTGTGAGCGATTTTATATTGAAATCCAATTGTGAAATTTCCCTGAAAGAAACTAATATTTTGAGATGCTCTGTCTATCTCCAATCCATTGGTTGCAACATTAGGCATCATAAGGTATCCGAATTTTGTTGTGGGGTGTATAAAAAAGTGTTTGAATAAATAGAACTTAAATCCAACATTTCCTGTAACCCCTCCTCCTGCAAGATGAAACGCGTCATTTCCAAATTCACCAAATAGGTAAGCATTTGTTTTTGGTACAGTTGCTCCTAATCCAACTCCTGCAACTAAATCAAGAGCAAATTTTCTGTTGTCAGTTTGAAAAATTAAATTGTGATAATCTAACTCTAAAGAAATTACATTCAATCCATCTGTATGCTCATAACCAATAAAACTCCTATCAATTGACATGGATTGGTTATCATAATCCATAGCCCATTTTTCACTAGCAGAAGAATCTACAAAACCATCTACTACAGCAATCTGATTGTTTTCTAAAACATATTTCATGTGATCTACATTCAAGGTTATTGATAATTTATTTGTAATAAAATATCCTATTCTAAAGTTATATTGAGGTATAGTAATTAGTCCTGGATTGAAATATACGTTCCAACTAAACTTCTCTGGTTTGTCATTTGCTTTTGCATCTTTTATAGTAAAATCATAACCATTCCCTAAAAAATGAATAGTACTTTTTGAGTAAGTCGCTCTATTATAACCCCAAGAACCAAAAATTCGTCCCTTTCTCGAAGTATAAAAATCAGTATAATACTGGTTTAATGAATCAGGAAGTTGTAATTCAGTAGTTGTATCTTGAGTTTGTGCTATTCCGTTCGTTATAAATAAGAAAAGAATAAATGGTGTAAAAAATGTTCTCATCATTATTGTGTCATTTTAACCACTTTGGTTGGGTCTAAATTTTTATGTCTCCAGTTTAGCTGTTCAATAACATTGGCAGAAATTAAATCAAAAGCTATAGCTGATGGACTTCCATCTACAGTTGCAATTGGCTTTCCAGCATCACCTGCTTCTCTTATATCTTGTACCAATGGAATTTCGCCAAGAAGTTTTACATCTAGTTGTTCACAAAGGTTTTTAGCGCCTTCTTTCCCAAAAATATAATATTTGTTATCGGGTAATTCAGCTGGAGTGAAGTAAGACATGTTCTCTATAATCCCTAAAACAGGAACATTAATATTTGGCATTTTAAACATATGAATTCCTTTCTTTACATCTGCCAAAGCAATTTCTTGAGGAGTACTCACAATTACAGCTCCACTGATTGGAACCAATTGCACCAGTGTTAAGTGAACGTCCCCTGTTCCTGGAGGAAGATCGATTAACATATAATCCAATTCTCCCCAGTAGGTATCCATAAACATTTGCTTGATTGCTTTACTCGCCATAGCTCCTCTCCATACAATTGCTTGGTTAAGGTCTGCGAAAAACCCGATAGACATTAACTTAACGCCATAAGTTTCTACAGGTGCAATGTAGTTTTTTCCATCTACTTCCACCATAGTTGGTTTTTCAAAAGCACAATCAAGCATTAGTGGCATAGAGGGACCATAAATATCGGCATCTACTAATCCTACCTTGTATCCTTTTTTTGCTAAACTAACAGCAAGGTTTGCTGTAACTGTAGATTTTCCTACTCCTCCTTTTCCAGAAGCTACTGCAATAATATTTTTTACTCCAGGTAATATTTTTCTCAGGTTTGGGTCTGTTTCTTCTGATCCAATTCCTGAAATCTCAATATCAGCCTCTACATCACTGCTAATAAATCTTTCAAGATTAAATTCGCAGGCTTGTTCCATTCTTTTTTTATTGTGTAAAGCTGGATTGCTAATTCTTAATTTAAAAGAAATTTCCATTTCTTTTATCTCTATTCCTGATACTAAACCAAGACTTACAATGTCTTTTTTTAAATCTGGTTCAATCACATTTTTTAGAGCATCTAAAACTTGTTCTTTCGTGATATTCATTTTCTGTATATTAATTTCATTTAGGTAAAAATATTTTACCTTTGAGAGTACAAAATTATTAAACCTTTTGGTTTATTGTGGGATAAAAAACGATTTTAAACAAAAATATGAGTAATTCACAAAAAAACAAGACGATAAGAGTAGGTATTTCCATTGGAGACATCAATGGAATTGGTCCAGAAGTAATTCTTAAAACTTTTTCAGACAATAGAATGCTTGATTTTGTAACTCCAGTGATTTATAGTTCTGCTGTTTTATTGTCTGCTCATAGAAAATCTTTGGATTTACCTGCTTTAGCTCATACCAAACTTGAAGAAGGAATGGAGGCGAAATCTAAAACATTGTATATAAAAAAATGTTGGGATGAAGAGCCAGAATTAAATATAGGATTGGAAACTCCAGAAGGAGGGGAGTATGCAATAAAATCATTGAAAGTAGCAACAGATGATTTGGCAGCTTCAAAAATTGATGTGTTGGTAACAGCTCCAATTAATAAGCACAATGTACAAAGTAGCGAGTTCAATTTTCCTGGACATACTGAGTTTTTGGCAAAATTATCTAATGTAGATAATGCATTAATGCTAATGGTTGCAGATAATTTGAGAGTGGCAGTTGTTTCTGGGCATATTCCTCTTAAAGATGTTGCTAAAAACTTAACGAAAGAAAAAATTGTAAACTCGTTAGTCCAATTAAACGACAGTTTAATAAAAGATTTTGGAATCACTAGACCAAAAATTGCAGTCTTGGGATTGAATCCTCATGCTGGTGATAATGGAGTAATAGGAGACGAAGAAAAAGATATTATTTCTCCAGCAATTGCTGATGCAAAAGGAAAAGGAATGATGGCTTTCGGACCTTATTCTGCTGACGGGTTTTTTGGAAGTTCTGTTTACAACCAATTTGATGGAGTATTAGCAATGTATCACGACCAAGGTTTAGTACCCTTTAAAAGTCTTTCTTTTGGAAACGGAGTAAACTTTACTGCAGGATTACCAATTGTAAGAACATCACCAGATCATGGTACAGGGTTTGATATTGCAGGAAAAAATCAAGCTTCAGAGTCTTCTTTTAGAAACGCTTTATATTTAGCAGTAGATATTTATAAAAGCAGAAAGATGCACAAAGATATTTCAAGTAATCCTTTACAAAAGCAGAAGTAATACTATGGTGTTACTATACTAATTAGTTTTTTTTAGTTTAGAAATGAAAACCAACCCAAACAATAATTTTTATTTATCAATAAAACCCCAAATGATTATGAAAAAGCTACTCTATTTATTTACCGCTATACTTTTTATTACTTCTTGTGGAAACGATTCTGAATTACAAGCTCAGCTTGAAACAATGAAACAAGAGAATGAAGATTTAAAAATTCAGAATGAGCAGATTTCAGAAAAAGACGTTTTAATTACTGAGTATTCTCAGTTTATATTGGATGTACAAAGTAACTTGGATCAAATAAGAAAAAGAGAAAATACGGTTTTGTTACCAAAAAGCGGAGATGGAATTGTTCAAACACCAGAACAAATAAAAGAAGATTTACAGCAATTAGGAGCTTTGTTGGCAGATAACAAAAAGAAAATTGCAAGTATGAAATTAAAGCTATCTAATTCTAGTATTCAGATGGATAATTTGGAAAAAGTGATAAGAACGTTATCGGCAAAAGCAGAGGAAAGAGAAGTGAAAATTCTTGGAATGAAAAGTGAATTAAGCGACATGGGTGTTGCATTTGATGAACTGATGGCTGCTTACGAAAATAACATTGAAGTAATTGCTGACAAAAACGAAACCATAGAAAATCAAGATAATTTATTACACACTGCTTATTATACTTTTGGTTCTAAAAAAGAATTAATATCAAACAATGTAATCACAGCTGAAGGAGGTTTTATTGGTATTGGAAAAACAAAGACCTTAAAAGATGATTTTAACAAAGATTATTTTACAAAAGTAAATACTACTGAGCTTACAGAAATTCCAATGGGAGTGAATAAAGTAGAAATAATTACAATTCACCCAGCAGGTTCTTATGAATTGGTAGGGGAAGGAAAAGTTGAAAAAATCAAAATTTTGGATGGAGACAAATTTTGGAGCGTAAGTAAGTATTTAGTTGTTGTAACTAAGTAATCTCTCAAGCTTTTCTATTTAACTGCCATTCTTACCTTTAAATAATTTAGATACTATTTATAATATAATTTTGTAAATTGGTAATGCCAACTAATTATGTTGTCGTTTCGTAATAACTATAAAGTCGTAAGTAATTAGTTTTGAAATTTTTTAACACATATAATTCTTATTTAATTGCATTAGTATTAGTGTGCTTTTCTTTTAACTCACTTCGAGGTGCTCACCTGGTAGGGGGAGAGATGAGCTACAGATGTTTGGGAGGTAATTCGTATGAAATTACTCTTAAAGTATACAGAGATTGTCAATCTTCTGCCACTCAATTTGATGCTCAAGCAAAAGTTGGAATTTTCAATCATACTACTGGAGCTTTAATTAGAACACTTAATGTCCAATTTCCTGGCGAAAGCAACATTCCTATCAATACAATTTCGAGTTGTCTTGTAGTTCCTCCAGGACTCTGTTTAAAACAAACAATTTATATAGATACAACAACATTATTGCCTTCTGCTAGTGGATATGATATAGTCTACCAGAGATGTTGCAGAGACCCTGCAATTGTAAATATTATTGGGCCAGGTGCTGGAAATACTTATTATTCTTTCATCCCAGCAAATGATGCAGCTTGTAACAGCAGCCCTTCTTTCAATAATTTTCCTCCAGTATTTTTGTGTATCAATGATTCAATTAATTTTGACTATTCTGCTACAGACTTAGATGGAGATTCCTTGGTTTATGAATTTGTAACTCCTTACACAGGAGGGACCAGTACTAATCCAGCACCTAATCCTTCTCCCCCTCCATTTTCTACTGTAAATTGGGCGGCAGGATATAGTATATCAAATCAAATAACTGCGGCTCCTTTGTTAGTAATTAATTCTGTTACTGGACAATTGACAGGTGTTGCCACTGGTATTGGAAAATATGTTGTAGGAGTGAAAGTAAAAGAATATAGGAATGGTATTTTCATAAGTGAAACAATTCGAGATTTTCAATTTAATATATTAAACTGTCAAAAATCCATTGCTTCTATTTTTGATCCAGGAACTATCTGTAATAGCTTCAATGTGACTTTTACAAATCAAAGTATCAATGCTACTACTTATTTTTGGAATTTTGGTGACCCAACAACTTTGGCAGATACATCTTTAGCCCTTTCTCCCAGTTATACTTATTCTGATACTGGAGTTTATCGAGTGATGTTAATTGTAGACCCATTTAATCCGGTATGTGCAGATACTTCTTTTTTAAACGTTCGTCTTTACCCAAAACCAAAGGCAAAATTAAAAGTTGATAATCTTATCGTGCCAACTTACGAACCTACAATTACGTTTGAAAATAGAACGTTAGACCTAGTTACATCTTTGTTTTCTGATGATGAAGGAGGTATCTATTCCCCTTTCACAAAAGAAACAATAGTGTATAAAAAGGAAGGGTATTATTACCCAACACTTATTATAGAGAATGTTTTCGGATGTTTTGATACGCTAACAGTTGAAGTTTATGTAAAACCAGAAATATATGTTCCCAATTCATTTACTCCTAATGATGATGGAAAAAACGAAGTGTTTTTGCCCAGTGTAGCCAGTTTTATTGATTATAAATTAATGATATTTAATAGATGGGGAGAACTTATTTTTAAAACTACCGACCCAAAACAAGGTTGGGATGGAAAAGGACCAAACGGTAAAATTCTGAAACAAGAAGTTTATGTCTACAGAATTCTTTACAAAGATCCCTCAGGATTGAGTAAGGAGTTATACGGAAATGTAAATTTATTGAGGTAGGAATCTTACAATTTATGCCCAACAGCACAAGATTTCTTAACTGTTCTCACATTGCCTTCCAAATCATAAAACTCGAAAAGAATAATGTAAGCGCCCATTCTTGCTTTGGTGAAATTATTATTGGTTCCATCCCAAGTGAAAGCACCAGTTTTTGCCAATAATTGATTTTGAATGAGTGTTTTAATTAACCTTCCTTTCGCATCATAAATAGTTACATTTCCTACAAAACCAGATTCTTCTAGCGAATAGGATAGAGTAAGAATATCTTCAAAACCATCATTGTCTGGGGAGAATAATTTAGGTGAAACCTCAATAGTTTCTTGAGTTAAAATTGCTGGATTAAATTGCGAGTTTCTTACTCCTGGAGTTGCATAACCAACTTCGGTTGCAGCTGAGTGCCAATTTGATTTTTCGTTTGTTTCTCTATCAAAATCCAATCGTTCAAGAGAAACTCCATCTGTGCTTCTTAGTAAAGCAAAATGATAGTCGTCTTCGTAATAAAACTGGTCCGAAACAGTGAAACTGGGTGTTAAAATATAAGCCGTTCCATCCTCATTGGAATAAGTTGGCAGTATTTCTAGTTCTATAAACTTCGTAGGAGAATGAGTTTTGTACCTAGAACTAACCAAACTATAGTTTTTGGTAATCACAACATAATCTTTTGGCTTAATAATGTAATTAGCTTCAATTGTTTTTATGTTATCGGGTATTCCTTCGTTATCATTGGCCAAACTCCAGTCTTTTAGATTCAAATATAAACCTGAGTTGTTGTATAATTCAACAAAATCTTCGTCTCCAGTAAAAGGGTCGAATAAGATTTCGTTCAATATAATTGCGCCAGCCACAGGCAAGTTTGCCAAATATACTTCCGAAGATATTTCTACTGTATTTCCAGAACAATCCATTAATGAATCAATCTTGATTGTGTATTGTTTTCCAGTATCCAAAACAGGTGAAATAGTTAGTAATAATTGAGTGCCAAAAGTGTTCAAAGAAGAATAAGAAGTAATTGTTCTTCCGTTAGAAATTGTAGTAGACGAAAAGAAAAGAGTTGTGTCAATCGGTTCGCTAAAAGTGATTTCTATTTGATTGTTAGCAATGGCATAAGATGAAATTAAAGAAGGAGGTACATTGTCTGTAGTAATTGCATGAATAGAATTTACAGCTCCAGGAGTTCCTCCATTTGTATTTGTAGAAGCTTTCCAGTTCTGCGTATTAAAACAAGGTAAAAAAGGATTGATTTGCTCCAAACTCCAGCCTCCATCATCTTTGGTGGTATTTTGATACAGGGATACGTCATATTCAACTTTGTCAATTGTATTTCCTGTATTATCCAATAATTCTAAGGTTTCGCCACTGTTATTTAAACTAGGGAAAGAGGTTAACGCCATTTTATTAGAGTAAACAGAAAAATCTCCTGAGGTTGAACTGGAATACAAAATAACATAAGAATCGGGCATTAAAGTATGGCTCGGAAAATTAGAGGTAGAGCTTCCGTCAGTAATTTGCCAATTTGCTAAATCAAATATTTTGGTGGTAGATGTATTGTAAATTTCTACAAATTCTCCATCTGGTAATCCTATAATTGGCGAAGGATCGGCAAATATTTCATTCATTACAACATCTCTGTAAACTGCTAAAGAAGGAATGAAAAACAAAAACGGTTTCGTTTGCGAATTCATTGTATTTCCAGCAATGTCGTTCACATTATTTACAGTTAATTGATGAACAGTTCCTGTAGAAAAAGGACTTGTAAAAGTCAAAATTACTTTACTCAAATCCACAGAGCTTCTTATGGCAAGGGAAGGATTTCCTATTCCATTATTTGCTGTGTAATTTGCTATAGTTTGAGCAGTAGTTATATCAATAGGTTCATCAAAAGTAAGTTCTATTTGTGTACTAGATAATGCAATAACTGTATCTAATATAGGTTTAACAGTATCCACAAAAGCATTACCTGTAACAACAAAATCATCAAAAAAGAACAAAGTAGAACGAGTAGAAGTAAAATTACACCTCACACCAAAAAACAAACTTTGTAAGTGAGAATTATCGGTAACAGTCCCTTCAGAAATAAAAGTAGAACTTGCTGTATTCGTATCAGAAAACAATTGCCAAGCTCCAGAAGCCGAACGGGTAACTCTCACATTTATATCAAAACTTGATGCTGCCACAGTCCCATTTCTTCCGTCAATAATTTCTGTTTCGCTAGTTCCAGATTGTGAATACAAAGACACTTCATCATCTGTTCCTCCAATTTTTATAAAATAGCCATTGAGTGGTCCAGAAAGATTAGCAGAATTGGAGACCAAATAAACTCTGGAATAATTGGATGAGGAAGGACTGAATCCCATTCTCACTTTAAATTCCCAGGTTGCATTGTTGATGGCTTGCGAATTGTTACTTAAAAACTTGTTGCTAGAAACTGAAGGAGCATTTAATTGTAACTCGTTTGTAGTTACAGTAAAATCAGTTGTGTTTCCACTCCAAGTTGGGCTGGACGTGAAATTCCCGTCTGAGAAATTATCGGTAAACTGAGAAATTCCTATAAAAGCAGAAAAGCAAAGGAGTATTGTTATTAAAAATGATTTCATTAAAAAGGATTGTATCTGCTATAAATATAATATTTTTGTAGGACTCAAAACTGTAATTATTAATTAAATAATCGTAAAATGAATATAGCTGTTGTTGGAGCTACCGGAATGGTAGGAACTCAAATATTGAAAGTACTTGCGGAAAACTCTTTTCCAATTACTAATTTATTATTGGTTGCTTCAGAAAAATCTATTGGAAACGAAATAGAATTTGGAGGAAGTAAACATGCGATTATCTCAATGGAAGAAGCTATTTCAAGAAAACCTCATATAGCAATTTTTTCTGCTGGAGGAGATATTTCAAGAGCTTTTGCACAACAATTTGCAGATGCTGGAACTACAGTAATCGATAATTCTTCGGCTTTTAGAATGGATGCAGATAAGAAATTAATTGTACCGGAAATTAATGCTAACGAATTAACAGCTAGCGATAAAATTATTGCAAACCCAAATTGTTCTACCATACAAATGGTGCTTGCTTTATCAGAAATTCAAAAGAATTACGGAATAAAAAGATTGGTTATTTCTACGTATCAATCCATTACTGGAACTGGAGTAAAAGCTGTTCGCCAAATGGAAAACGAAAGAAATAACGAAAAGGGAGAGATGGCTTATCCTTATCCAATAGATAAAAACTGTTTGCCTCATGGAGGAGATTTTCGGGAAGACGGCTATACAACCGAAGAACAAAAATTAGTGGATGAAACTCACAAGATATTTAATGATGACACTATTGGGATAACGGCTACAGTTGTTAGAGTTCCTGTAGTTGGAGGACATTCAGAAGCCTTGAATGTAGAGTGTAACAAACCGTTTGATATTTCTACAGTACGTAAAATGCTTGCCGATACTCCAGGAGTTGTGTTACAAGATAATCCCGACATGAATATTTACCCAATGCCTAAATATAGCGAAGGAAAAAATGACGTATTTGTAGGAAGAGTTCGTAGAGATTTTTCAATCGAAAACGGACTAAATATGTGGGTGGTAGCAGATAATTTGAGAAAAGGAGCTGCAACCAATGCTGTGCAAATTGCAGAGTATTTGGTTAAGAATAAGTTGGTTTAGTCTTTAATTATTTCGATAGGATTGTTTGTTAGAGATTTTTCAACGTTAAGTATAAGAAATCGTAGGGCAGGTGATAAGCACTTTCGTTTCGGTTTATTACTTAGCTAAATATAAATATTTTGCTTTTATTTTTTCATCTAAATGCCAAATATTTATATTTGGCGGACTTTGTAAATAAAAAAAAGGGCGTTTGAATATAATACAAACGCCCCATGTTTTTTATATCTTGTTATGAGCTTTATCTTTTTACACTAATAAGTTTTATTTTCACCTTTTGACTTTGTGTTTTAGTTTGCTTATTATCATTATGTAGCAAGTAAAAAGCACTATTTCTGTTATATAAATATTTTCAATTTCTAATATATTTCTAAAGAAGATATAGAATATTATATAGCCATATCTTAAAACTTGATATAATCTAGTTTTACTAATTAATAATGTAATTAGATAAAAAATATTTAAGACTATAAATGTTACCACCATAATTTCAGTAATTTACAAACTAATCCCATACCACCACTTGCAGAAGCACTGATTGCTCCCATTCCTGCTCCAATCGCAGCATTTGTCCAGTTTACGTTATCCAAATTACCTGTTGCAAGGCCCCCAATAATCGAACCATATATTCCTTCAACAGCACCAATAATATCTCCAACAACAATATTTGCTACAGTTCCAATATAGTCTTCATCTAAATCGTGATCAGTTAATTCTTCACTCCAAAGATTTAAAGAGTTCTCAGCAATAGCTATTGATAGACCACTTATAACTCCATCATTTAAACTTAAATCATTGTCACTTGGATATTTTGAAATCCATTGTGATTTTAATGCTTGTATCTGATTTTTTAATGATTCAATAGTCGTATTATTTGAAGTATTGGCAAATATACTTTCAAGCTCTGAAATAAAATTTTGTTCGTGTGTAGTAATTATATAATCGGATAATTTATCAAAAGAATTATTTAGCTTATTTGTTAAATTTTGTTTTAAAACATTGGTGTTCTGATTGAATGAAATGATTTCCATAGCATTGTTTAAATCATTAATTATAAGATTATTTGTATAGTTTTGATTTTCTAATACAGTATTTTCTATTGAATTAGTCAAGTTTGAGGTCATTTCATTTCTGAGGAATAATTCAATGTCATTATTGTTCTCGCGACTTATTATAGTGTTTGTATTGAAGTTTTCAATTATAAATTCACAAGCTTTATTATGAGCATAACCAATTTGGTCTGTCATTCTTAGACTCGTAAGTTCACTTCTTGGGATTAAATTTGTAGGTGTGTGTTTTGTAACCTCTTCTTTTTTGCAAGCCCAAAGACTTATTCCTAAAATCGCTATTGAAATTGATAGTTTTAAAATGTTATTTTTCATTGTTTTAATTATTTAATAATCTCTACTTTGAGTTAAGGAGTGTTCGAGATTTCTCTCGTTAATCACAATAATTTTCTTTTCTTACTTCTTGGTAATTTTAATTTAAACTCAGTAGGTGAGTGACCTTTTACCGTTTTTCAGAGATTTATTTATTGCTCATAACTTGGGGATATCCGTAATTTACAAAAAATATGAGGTAACATCCTAGTAATCAAAAATAATAATTAACAAGAAATGTATTTTCGTGTTTTAATCAGTTGCTGATTTGGGTATCTAACTGGAGGTAAATCACCACTCAGATAAAAGTGAGTCCTAACCAGTTATTAATTTTTTCTTCCTCTTTCTTTTCAAAATCTCATTGAAAATAATAAGTAGAAAAATCATAGCCGAACAAATATAGAATGTAGGGGTCATTTGTTCATTTTCTCCGAAGATAAAATAACCCAAAATGATTGCATACACAACTTCTAGATTTACGGCTAAGTTTACGGAGAATGGACTCAATTTTTTCATGACTTCTACACTAGCAATAAAGGGGAAAGCTGTACAAGCTACTCCTAACAATAGCAGGTACCAAATATCAATGGAAGAAGGCGTTAGGAGGTTCTCTGGAACAGGAAAAAACACAAATAAACCGATAGAAACTAAAACAAATGCAAAGATTAACTCCATTAAAGAGATTGTAAATGCATTGGATTTTAGAATTAGCTTTCCATTGAAAGTAGAAAATAAAGCAGAAGTAAAAGCAGCCATAGTTCCCAATAAAATTCCAGCTATAGGGTTTTCTGAGTTTTCAAATTCTGATATTCCAATAATACTGATGATGAGCATAATTAATACACCAATAATTATTTCGTTCCAGTTTAGTTTTCGTTTGTAAACAATTGGTTCAATTAATGCAGTAAAGAACGTTCCGGATGAAAAAGAAATCATGGTGATAGAAATATTTGCCACTTTTATTCCTCCAAAAAAACACAACCAATGAATCCCAACTATGGCTCCAACTCCAGCTAATTGCAAAAATACAGATTTGTTTAGAATCAGTTTTTTTCTTGCTAAAAACATAAATATCAACAAACTTATATTGACCACAACTAATCTCCACCAAACTAACGATACAGAATCGTAAGAAATTAACTTACCAAAAATAGCTGTGAACCCCCAAAGGATAACACATAAATGGAGTAGGGCAAAGGCTTGGTTTCTTGTCATGGAGTAAAGATAAAATAAATTCAGCATGACAGATGAATAATTGTTTTGTATCAGCAAATCTTCGGCATTAATTTTTTCTGAAAGAAAAATGTCTCGAAGCTCAAATAATTGCTCTACAAATCCAAACTAATTAAAAATTAAAATATATTTGACCTATGAACTTTTTATATCCACAATTTTTATGGGCATTATTGGCAATTTCAATTCCAATAATTATTCATTTGTTTAATTTTAAGCGATTTAAAAAAGTTTATTTCTCTGATTTAAAACTTCTTAAAGAAGTAGAGATGGAAACTTCAAAGAAATCAAACCTAAAACATTTATTAATTCTTCTTGCCAGAATTTTAGCAATTGCAGCTTTGGTTTTTGCTTTTGCTCAACCGTATTTTAAGAAAAATGAGATCGGTTCTTCACAGGGAGAAAAACTGGTGTCCGTTTATTTTGACAATTCTTTCAGTATGAATAATGTTGCTCAGGAATTTACTTTGTTAGACAAAGCGAAAGAACAAGCAGAGAATGTTGCAAACTTGTACAATCAAAGTGATAAATTTCAGTTGATAACCAATGATTTTGAATTGAAACACCAGAGATTTGTTACTCGACAAGAGTTTATTGATTTGGTGCAAGAAGTAACAACTAGTTCAGTTACTCGAAAATTAACACAGGTAGAACAGAAACAACTTGATTTCTTGAACAAAGAAGGAAGCCAAAATAAGTTTGGATATTACATTTCAGATTTTCAAAAATCGACTTCAAACCTAGAGAGTTTAAAGCAAGACTCTACTCTCATTACAAATTTTGTTCATTTGAGTCCAGAGCTCACAGGAAATGTTTTTATAGATTCTGTTTGGTTTGATTCTCCCATTCGTGTGGTGAAGAAAAAGGAAAATTTATCGGCAAAAATCATTAATAATTCAGAAGATGACATTCAGGTAAAAGTTGAGTTGTTTCTTAATGGAGCTTCCGAAGGATTTATGAATCAGGATATTTTGGCAAATTCTTCTTCAGAAATAAAATTAAATTACTCTATAAATTCACCAGGAATTGTAAATGCAAAGTTGTTGATTTCGGAATATCCAAACCCTGTTTCTACGTTTGATGATGCCTTTTATTTTTCTTATTTACTAGCTGAAACAGCAAAGGTTTTGGTGATAAACGAAAACTCAACTTACTTGAATAATACAAGTGGGAATATTAATCAATTATTTAAAAATGACGATTATTTCAAAGTAAAAAACTCGAGTTCGGGCTCAATTGATTATTCAGATTTTGGGACGAGTAATGTTATTATTTTAAATGGGTTGAATGAGTTGTCTTCTGGTTTAGTTTCGGAATTAATGAAATATACGGAGGCAGGAGGAACTGTAGTTTATTTCCCTGGAGTAAAATTGAATCTAAATTCTGCCAATGAGTTTTTACTGGCTTTGGAAGCAGGAAGATTCATGAGGAAAGATACAACAGATACGAAAGTGAATTTTCTTGATTTTCAACATCCAATGTTTAGGGATGTATTTGAAAAAATCCCTAAAAACATAGATTTACCTGTCGTTTCTAATTCTTATCAATTATCAGTTTCTTCGAGATCAAGAGTAGAGAAACTAATGAAACTTCAATCTGGGAATGATTTTTTATCCAAGTTCAATTACAAAAATGGTTCGCTTTATTTGTTTACTGTTCCTTTGGATAAAGAGTTTAGTAACCTTACCAGTCATTCTGTTTTTGTGACTTCCTTATTAAGAATAGTAGAAAATAGTGGGAGCAAACAAATGTTGTCACAGTTAATTTCTAACGAAACAATTTTACTAAAAGATAAAAACTACAATTCTGAATCTTTTAGAATCAAGAATGAAAAAAAAGGAATTGATTTCATTCCCGAAACGCAAAGGAATAGAGGAGAGCTAAAACTGTTTTTGTCCCAAGAAGTTAGGGAATCAGGTAATTACACGATTGAAAACGAAGGAAAGACAATAGGTTGTTTTGGTTTAAACTACGACAGATTAGAGTCTTATTTTAAATCTTATTCTATTGCCGAATTAAAATCATTAGTAGGAAATTCATCCACTTCAGTTATTGATGCTTCAACTAATTCTATTGCAAATTCTAATTCTGCTCAATTGTATAAAAAAGAAACCAAGTGGTGGAAACTATTTATTCTATTGGCATTAATTTTTGTGGCGCTTGAGATATTGATAATAAAATTGATGAAATGAAACTAGATATTGTATACGAAGACAATCATATTATTGCAGTAAACAAACGCTCAGGCGATTTGGTACAAGGTGATAAAACAGGCGACAAGCCTTTGTCGGATATGGTGAAAGAGTACATCAAAGAAAAGTACAACAAGCCAGGAGATGTGTATTTGGGTGTAACACATAGGATTGATAGGCCTACTTCGGGAATTGTGATTTTTGCAAGAACAACCAAAGCGCTTACTCGATTGAACAAGATGTTTCAAGATAAAGAGATTAACAAAACATATTGGGCTGTGGTAGAAAACGAACCGCCAAACATGAGCGATACGTTAACTCATTTCTTAAAAAGAAATACAAAGCAAAATAAATCATACGCTTCTATAAATAGTGCAGGTAAAGATTCTAAAGAATCTGTTTTGGCTTACACACTAAAAGGAAAGACAAATAAGTATTATTTACTTGAAATAGATCCAAAAACAGGGCGTCATCATCAAATAAGAACTCAGCTTAGTTTTATTGGCTGTATCATAAAAGGAGATTTGAAGTATGGTGCAAAAAGGTCTAATCCAGACGGTTCTATTCATTTA
>Ga0209713_10000770_pt1 | contig 18317 bp, 4 predicted proteins | sample ArcOceMetagenome_3_FD_187444 | JGI IMG/M metagenome (GOLD analysis project Ga0209713, IMG submission 187444) | Marine eukaryotic phytoplankton communities from Arctic Ocean - Arctic Ocean- Svalbard ARC20M Metagenome (SPAdes) (version 2) | ecosystem: Environmental > Aquatic > Marine > Oceanic... | reverse complement strand
GAGGGCGGCGAGGGCGGCGGCGGCGAGGGCGGCGAGGGCGGCGGCGAGGGCGGCGGCGAGGGCGAGGGCGGCGCGGGCGGTGGCGGCGAGGGCGGCGGCGGCGCGGGCGGCGGCGCGGGCGGCGGCGCGCGCAGCTCGGCCGCGCTCAGGTCACGCCGGCGGCCGGCGGCGAGGGTCTGCAGGTGCTTGGCCTCCGCGAGCCGCTGCCGCACGTGCGCCACCTCGGCGTAGTAAGCCTTGTCATAGACGGCCTGCAGCTTGGGGTTGAAGGCGCTCGAGTTGTCCTCGCGCGGCAGGGCAGGGTCCCACTCGGGGCTCGCGGCGGCGCGGTCCACCTGCTCGCGCTCCTCGAGCATCGCCTTGCGGTACTCGATCTGGTACGCCTCCTGCTCCTCTGGCGTGCGCGGCGCGCCCGCCGCCGCCGTGGTGTTGGCGGCCCGGGTCGCGTTGGCCGCGGCCTCTGCGCGCGCCTCTGCGCGCGCCTCGCGCTCCTCGGCCACCGCGAGCGCGTACTCGCGGTCGTAGTTGGCCTTGTTCTCGGCAAAGCGGCGCAGCGCCTCGCTGACGCCGTCGCGCCGCGCCGCCTCCTCGAGCGACGGTGAGGCGCCGCCGGCCGCGGCACGCTCGCGCCGCACGCGCTCGCGTTCCTCGGCCACGGTGGCGCGGTACTCGCCCTCGAAGGCCGCCTCCTGCTCCGAGGTGTGCGGCGAGGTGGCCGCGCCGCGCTTGGCGCGCTCCACCGCCACCCCCGCGCGGTACTCGTCGTCGTACACCTTGGCGCCGTCGATGAGGGCCGGCGCCGGCACGGCATCGACCAGCTCCTCGCGTGTGTGCGCGTCGTAGGACTTGCCGTCGGCCAGCCGCAGCGGGCCGTTGATGAACTCGGTCAGCGCGGGCAGCGGGCGGAAAGCGGTCGAGTCGGAGCACACGCGCTCCGCCTTGGTGTAGACATAGCAGAGGCGCGAGGGCGGCCCCGCCTCGAAGTCGAGCCGCGCCACCCCGGCCGCCGAGCTGCCGCTGGGCAGCACCTCGCCCTCGCCTCCGTAGACGGCTAGGGTGCTCTCCTGCAGGCAGAGCCGCTTGCCCTTGCCGGCGCCCCCGCCACGCGCCGTGATGCACTGCCCGGGGCGGAGCGACTCGCCCGGCGTGAGCAGCTCGTCGCCCAGCGCCGCGACGGCGGGCGCGCCGCCCGCGCGGCGGCGCCGTGTCTCCTCCGCCGCGGCGCGCGCCGACGCGACAAACTGCGGCATGGCCTTGGCCTCCTCCGCCGAGGCAGCGGCCTTGTCGGCAGCGGCCTCGGCGCGCGCCTTGGCACGCGCGCTACGCTTCTCGGCGGCGGCCGCCGCGGCAAGCTTGCGCCGCGCCGCCGCCTGCGTGCCGGCAAGCGCCCTCTCGGACGCCTTCTTCCACGCAGCCTCCTTGGATGACACCGCTGCCGCCGCGCGCTGCTTCTCCTCTGCCGCGTGCAGCGCGCGCGTCGCCTCCTGCGCCGCCTCCTCCGCCTGCTTCTCCGCCGTTGCGACCGCCGCGTCCGACGCCGCCGACGCGCGCTTCGCGTCCTCCGCGGCCTGCGCCACGCGCGCCGCCGCCGCCTTCGCCTTCTGGGCCTTGTCGCGCGCCGCCGCGTCCGCCGCCGCCTTCTCGACCGCCGCGGCCACCTCGGCGTCCTTCTGCGTGAGCACCTTCTTGGTAGCCGCCTCGACCGCCGCGTCCGCGTCCGCCGCCGCCTTGACCGCCGCCGCCGTGAGCGCCTGCTCCCGCTCCGCCGCTGCCGTCTTCTCGGACGCCACGCGCTCCGCCGCCACGCGCGCCTCCGCCGCCGTGGCGCGCTCCTCAGCCGCCTCCGCGCGCTCGCTCGCCGACTTCTGCAGCTCCTTGGCAATTTCCTCGCGCGCCTGTGCCGACGTCTCCGCGGCGCGCGCGCGCTTCGCCTCCGCGCGCCACGCCGTCGCCTCCTCCGCCGCCGCCTTGGAGGCGATCATCTGCTTGGCCTCGTTCTCGTGCGCCTCCTCCTCCGCCTCCTCGGACTCGCGCACGTCACGCTCCGCCGCCTCGGCGCGGTAGGCCGCCGCCTCCTCCGCCGCCGCCATCTCCGACGCCTTGGCCTCGGCCTTCTCGTGCTCCGCTGCCGCTGCCTTCTCGCTCTCGACACGCTCGCGCCAATGCCTCTCGGCCTCCTCGCGCCTCTGCCCCGCCGCCACGCCAGCGTTGTAGGCGTGCTCTGCCTCGGCGCGCTCAGCTGCGGCGGTCGCGTTGGCCGCCTTCTCCACCACCGCTGCCTCGGCCGCCTCGCGCTCTGCCTTCCGCCGCGCGGCGTCAGCGCGTGCAACCGCTTCCTTGGCGGCCTTGCCCGCCGCCTCGGCGCGTGCAACCGCCTCCTCACGCAGCTTCCGGCTGTTCTTAGACGACGGCGACGGCGTGGCCTTCGCTGACTTCTCGTGGTAGAAGTCTCCAGTCGACTGCGCCGCTCGCAACCAGAAGGCCTCCTCCGCCTCTTGCGCTGCCTGCTCCTCTTCCTCCACTGACAGCAGCTCCTCCTCCTCCTCCTCGTCGTCGTCGTCCTCGTCGTCGTCCTCGTTCTCGTCGTCGTCCTCGTCGTCGTCCTGCTCCTCTGGCAGCGGCGACGGTGAGGCGCCGCCCACCTTAACGCCGGCTGGTGCTGCCACCGTCACGGGCGACGGCAGCGGCGAGGCCGCAGGTGAGGCCTCTGGCGCGTCACCTGAGGCGTCAATGACACCTGAGGCGTCCGGCGAGGCCGCTGGCGAGCTCGACAAAATGGGGGGGGGGCACTGCAGAGACTGGCTCGTGGTCACGTTGAGCAGGCTCGTCTCGTCGCCCACACCGCGCGCGTTGACGGCCTGGAGCGCGAGGCTGGCCGTCGTCCCCGGTGCCAAGCCGGTGATGTCCATGACGCACGTCTCGAGGCACGACACGGGGCTGAGCTCCTCCTCGGTGAGCTCGAAGCGGCGCTGCGTCGTGCTGCCCTCTGCCGTGCGCAACCACAGCCGGAGCACGTAGCTGCCCGCGTCGCAGGCCTCACCCTGGTCGGCCATCACCCATGAAATGTTGAACGAGTCGCAGCCCGCCGAGCCCTGCACGACCTCGAACGATCTCGGCGAGGCGGGCAGCTCGCAGCTCGAGCCCGGCTCGCCATTCTCGTCCACCGGCAGCAGCGGCGTCGCCGACGGCGACGGTCCGTGACGCTTCTTGCGCCCGCCGGGGTTCGGCGTCGGCGTCGGCATAGTGGGCACCTCCTCGACGGTGGGCACCTCCTCGACGGTGAGGCCCAGCGCGTTGGAGGCGTCGGCGGCGGTGCCGAGGACACGGGAGAGCTTTTCCTCCACCGCCGCGGCTGTGGTGGAGATGGGCACAGCGATGGTGGCAGTGATTATCACGCTGGCGGCAGCCACGTTGACCGTGACGTGGGACGTGTCGACACCAGCGGCTGCCGCGATGCTTTGCTTCAAGCTCGAGGTGTCCGAGTAGTCGCTGACGCTGCCGCTGGCCGTCAGCGTGAGCACGACCGTCTCCACATAGGGCTTCATTCGCTTGCCGTTGGGAGTAGGCGTCGGCGTCATCATCGGCGTCGGCGTCGGCGAGCCCCGCTTGCCCTTGGGCGTAGGAGTGGGATACGGCGTCGGCTTCGGCCACGCCGTCGGCGTCGGCCACGGCGTCAGCGTCGGCCACGGCGTCAGCGTCGGCCACGGCGTTGGCAGCGGCGTGGGTTCCCAGGCGCAGTCGCATCCCGAGCAGTCGCAGCCGAGGAGCGACTCGAGCTCGCCACAAGAGAAGTTGTGGTACTTCTCCCATGTGTAACACGTCTCGCCGAAGCAAGTGGACTCGCAGACGCCCGAGTGAACCGGCGGCGGCGCCGGCCAGCCCGGGCTCGAGAGCGGCGGCGGCGGCGAAGCCCAGCGCGCTCCCCCGGTGGGGGTTGGCGTGGGCGTGCCACCGCGAGTGGGCGTGGGCGTGAGCCCGGGCGTTCCCGTCGGCGTTGGGGTGCCGCCGTGGGTGGGCGTGGGTGTAACCCAGGGCGTTGGGGTGGCGTTAGGGTCAGGGTTGGTGGCGTTCCATTCCGTGTCGCACGGAGGTGGCGGCGGCGGGTGCGGTGCCAGGCCCGGCGGGTAGGGCGGCGGCGCGCAGAGGGTGGCCTGTGTGACCGGCGCCGTGGGTAGGCTCTGGCAGTCGGCGGTGGCGGAGGAGAGGGTGAGCGAGTAGAGCGTACACGGGTCGAGGCCGGAGACGTCGAAGGAGCACGACTGCCGCTCGTCGTCCAGCTCGGTGCAGGCGAGGTCGGGCAGGGAGACGTTGTACCGCTGCGGCAGCACGTCGCCCTGCTGCCCCTGCTCGCGCATCAAGGTGAGGTAGTAGAACTCAGCGTCGCTCCCCTCGGGCGCCGTCGTCCAGCTCACGTTGAGTGAGGCCGAGTCCGGCGGGGCACTCGAGTCGGGCGAGACAGCCAGCCCCTGCGGCATACTGGGGCAGCCGCCCTCGTCGGGCTCCTCCCCGCTGCTCGCCTCACAGATGCTCATGTCGCTCACGGTCTGGCGCAGCGCCGCGTTGGCTGCGCCCAGCAGCGCGGCGCTCGCCGCGGTGACGTTGTCGGCGTCGGCGTCGGTGGGTACCACCGAGGCGCGGCTGCCGAGTACAAAGTAGGGCTCGAGCAGCGCAAGGCGCCACTTGGAGAGGCACGAGTAGGTCGCCTCACGCACCGGCACGAAGTAGCCCTTGGCGGCGCCGCCCGCCGGCATGAGCTGCTCGCCCATCTCGCGCATGTCTCTCTGCAGCGCGTTGAAGCGCTCGACCGCCGCCTCGATCGTGATCGCCCCGCCCAGCTCGGCGCGCACGCGCACGAGCTCGCACGTGTCATCGAGCCGCGTCCGCTTGACGTCCGCCGGTGGGGTGGACGAGGCCGGCAGCGGGGCGGGGGTGGGGGTGCCACTGGTGGACGGGGTGGGAGTGGGGGCGCTGTCGCCGCTGAGCGTGCGGCTGAGTGGGCTGCTGGCGCCGCTCGAACGCACGGCCACGCTCACCATGGGCGACTTTGGGCTGGCCTCGGCCTCGGGATCGGGCAGCCCCTCGGGCAGGCAAGCGAAGGCGTCGGCCGCCTCGAGCTCCTCGACGCGGCAACCGCCCTCCTGGGCCGAGAGGCCGTGGCACAAGTCGGCGCCGATGGCCTCGAGTGGGTTGCCACCCAGCTGCACGGGCACGAGGAGCGAGAGCACGAGCGGCGCCGTGGTCAGGACCGTGGCGAGCGAGAAGCTCTCGTCGTCCTCCGCCGCGCCGGCCACAGCCTGCTCGGATGGTTGGTGGGGGTGAGGGATGGAGGGACGGAGGGTCGGGGTTTCAGGTGAAGGCGGGTGCCTGGCAGCCCAGGCTGGCCTGAACCCTACTTCCAAACCCTACCCAAGGCAAGGGGCCGCGCCGCGCCTGGTAGACGATGTCGGCGAGCTCCTCGCCGCTGAGATCGTCTTGCGTTGGGCGCATCTTGCTCGAGCAAAGCAGCCCACCAAAGTGCACGTTGGGCGGCGGCGCCGGAGGCGGCGGTGGCGAGGGCGGCGGCGAGGGCGGCGAGGGGGGGGCTTGGGGGACATCGCACGGGGTGGGAGGGCAGGGGCAGCACGGAAGCGAGGAGGGAGTGGCGAACGGCGTGCCACTTGGCGTGACGAACGGCGTGACCGACACAGACGGGGTGACCGTGGTGAACGGCGTGGCTGACGGCGTGATGGTGACGGACGGCGTAGGGGTCGTGCCCTCGCACACCCAGTGGCAATTGCTGGGCGTGGGCGTGGGCGTGCCAGTTCCGGTGGGGGTCGGGGTGGCGGTTCCGTCGGGCATGGGCGTGGGCGTCGTGCTATCGAGCTGCAAGAACATTCCGTCCGGGGTGGGGGTGGCGGTACCCGTGGGGGTGGCGGTGGGGGTGGCGGTACCCGTGGGGGTAGGCGTGGGGGTGCCATCGCACACCATATGGCACTGGCCAGGCGTAGGGGTAGGCGTCATGAACGGCGGTGTTGGGGTCGGCGTCGAGATCGGGCAGTTGCCGGGGCAGACACGGCAGGGTTCCGGCGTGGCCGAGGGCGTCGGCGTGCCCGTACCAGTCGGCGTCGGCGTCGGCGCGCCAGATTTGGTGGGGGTCGGCGTCGGCGTGCCGCACACCCACCGGCACTTAGGCGTAGGGGTAGGGGTGGCGGTGCCGAACAGGGGGGTTCCGCTGGGGGTCGGCGTGCCGGTTCTGGTGGGGGTCGGCGTGGGCGTGCCCGATCGGGTAGGGGTCGGTGTGCCGGTTCTGGTAGGAGTCGGCGTGGCTGTCCCGAAGGGGGTGGGCGTGGGCGTGCCGTCGTCGTCGTCGTCGTCGTCGCACACCCACTCGCAATCAGGCGTGGGTGTGGGCGTGGCCGTGGGCGTGCCAGACCGGGTGGGGGTCGGCGTGGCCGAGGGCGTCGGTGTGCCCGTACCAGTTGGCGAGGGCGTAGGTGTGCCCGTACCCGTCGGCGTCGGCGACGGCGTCTTAGCCGGCGTGGCAGAGGGCGTCGGTGTTGCGGTTCCAGTGGGCGTCGGTGTGGCCTCTCCGGTGGGGGTGGGGGTGACCGTAACGCCGGGGTGCTGTGGTGGGGAGCAGGCCGTGCACGCCACGGAGCCAAGGCTGCTCGGCGGGGAGAGCCAGTTGCCCTCCTTGGACTGCAGCCAGTAGACATAGTCGGCCGAGCCAAAGTCGGCCTCGATCTCGACGACAGCCTCGCACGGCGATGCGATGCTCGCATCAAAAGTGGACGCCGGGCAGGTCGCGTCGATGGGCAGCTCCAAGACCCGCCTCAGCACGGGCGTGGCGGCAGTGTCATTGGTGAGGCGCAGCAGCGTGAGGCTGTACTGCGTGGGGAAGATCTTGGCACCACCCGCAGAGTTGACAGCGAAGGAGAGGATGGCGCCGCCCTCATGCGCGTCGGCGAGCAGCACGCACTGCGGCGTCGGGAGCAGGTCGTTGACGTTACCGGTCGGCGACGGCGGCGGAGGCGGCGAGGGGGCGTAGGAGCAATGCCCAGCGCCCTTCTCACTGGTGCGGCCCGCAGGGCACGGGTGGCAGCGGAGGCTGTGGCCGCCCCAGCCTTCGCCGGGGGCGTACGTGCCCGCCTCGCACCTGACGCAGTGCAGCGCCGGGATGCCGATGCCAGCAGTGCCGTCGCTTTCTGGCTCCTCGTACTTGTACTCGCCCTCAGGGCAGTTGCCGAAGAGGGGGTTGAGGGGTTCAGGTTCAGGTTTGTCGTCGTTAGATTTCGGATGTTTGGGTGGGTCGATGGGGGCGTAGAGGTTGCAGTGCCCGTCGCCCATGTGACTGGTGCGGCCTGCGGGGCACGGCTTACAGCGGCTATGGCCGCCGTAGCCTTCGCCGGTGGCGTACGTGCCCGCCTCACACATAGCGCAGTGCAGCTCCGGAATGCCATCGCCGTCCTTGCCCGCGTCGTACGCGTACTCGCCCTCAGGGCACTCCGCAGGCGCTCCCAAAGGCCCGAACGGGGTGGTCATCATCCTGGCCGCCAGGCGTCGACTTTTGGGCGATGCCCGCCGGCGGCGGCGCCAGCGTACGAGGTGCCGCGGGAGGATGCGACGGCATGGAAGGTGGCGCGTGTACGTTCTGCGGCATCGAAATCGTGGGCTCCTCCTCGATCGTGAGGCCCAGCGCGTCGGAGGCATCGGCGGCGGTGCCAAAGGCAGACGAGAGCTTTTCCTGCACCGAAAGGACGGTTTTGGAGGCGGGCACAGCAATGGTGGCAGTGATGATCACACTGGCGGCAGACACGTTCATCGTGACGAGGGACGTGTCGAGACCGACGACCGCCGCGATGTATTCCTGCAAGCTCGAGGTGTCTGAGTAGTCACTGACGCTGCCGCTGGCCGTCAGCGTGAGCACGACGACCAAATCTCCTGAGTCTGAGCCTTCAGCGTCGCATTCGTGAGCGCCCATGCCGCTGGTGCTGCCGGCGGGGCACTGCCAGCAGCGGACGCTGTGGCCTCCAAAGCCGTCACCGACAGCGTACGTGCCCGCCTCGCACATGACACAGTGCAGCTCTGGGAAGCCGTCGTCGTTCTGGCCCGCGTCGTACGCGTACTCGCCCTCAGGGCATGGCGCGGGCATTCCGAAAGGGCCGGAGACGGGGTGGTCATCGTCGGGCTCGTCGTCGCCAGGGGGAACCGCCGTGGGCTTATCGTCCAACCGTCGTCCAGCGTGTCGTCGATCGGGCCGCGTTGGGCCGGCCACTTTCAAACGCTTTTCAAACTGCTTCCAAACGTCGACCGGCCGCTTTCGTCGCCGCTCGACCGGCTGCTTTCGTTGCCGCTGCGCGCCGTGACTGCGGCCGTGCTCCTCGGCCACGCTGAGGAAGATCGTCTGCTGCTGCTGCGCCGCCGCCGCCCCGTAGGTGGAGGAGAGCGCGAGGAGGGGCCGCTGCGCGGGCGCGTCCGCGTGGCGGTGCACACCGCGGACATCGGGGCCGCACCACGACGAGGTGGGACGGCTGGGCTTCGAGACGTAAAAGCACTGGGGCGGGGGGAGGGGGACGGGTGTCGCCGTCGGCGTCGGCGTCGCGTTCACCGGCGTTGCCCCGATCGCATCCGCAACCGCGGCAGATGCCGCGGCCGCCACGGCGGCCGCCGCGCCCGCTACGATGCCCGCTGCGCTACCCACCGCGATGCCCGCCGCTACACCCGCGCCAATGACGTCGGACGGAACGCCCAATGCCTCGGCCGCCTCGTCAATGTCGGTGCTGTCGAGCAACGAGGGGTCGTCCGTGTCAGGAGCAGCGCTGGTGGTCTTCTTCTTCGCTGCCGGCATGGCGCCGAGGCTGTTGAACTCCTGCACCCAGACTCCGTATGGCCGGGGCGAGCCGTCGGGTAGCGGCGTGAGCAGCGACACGTTGAGGATACAGCCGTGGCGGCAGTCAGAGGCGTAGAGCCGGAACTCACGCTCGGTGTACACAGGCGCCGCATCGTCGCCGACGTGCGAGAGGTGGGCGACGAAGGTGGACGGCCAGAGCTGCCCCTGATCCGGGGCGGTTGAGCTCCTGCACGCATGCTCTCCTCCTGCACCGATCTCCTGGACCCGGGCGTACTCGGAGTAGATGAGTAGCTCGAACCAGCTCGGCGCCACGGAGAGCACCGTGACGCCGTACGGCCGGTCCGTGACGCTCCAAGCCGGCGGTGCCAGCATCGGCGTCGGCTTCGGCATTGACCCCGACCCCAACCCCGGCGTCGGCGTCGGTGTCGGCGTCGTTGTCGGCGTCGTTGTCGGCGTCGTTGTCGGCGTCGGCGTCGGCGTCGCCGTGGGGTTGGGGCATGGCGCGATCTTGGGGTGCCTTGGATCGTCGCCATAGTCGAGCTCGTCCAGATTGGATGAACGAGTCATCCCATAATGGGTGACCGCATGCACGTCAAACGTCCACGGCCCCTCGTCCGCGAAAAGGGCATAGTGGTGCCTCAAATGGTGATGTGTTTCATCGCAGTTCCACAATGTCGGGTCGAGGTCTCTGCAGCCATCCTTGCCAATGTGGATCTCTTGAACCGGAATGTAAACCGTTGAAACGAGGTTCATTTCAGAACCTGGGTGATTGGTTGGGTAGGTCAGAGCGGGTAGAGTGGATGGGCGCTATGTGGAGGGCAAGCAGGTAAACAAAGTAGGGATGCATGTGCATGTGCATGTGGATAGGTAGATAGACACACACGCAAGTGCAAGTGGATGGGTGGGTGGGTTGTGATTCACCTTTAACCTCCTCTTCCTCGCTGAGGCGCCACAGCAGCGGATCGACGCACTCCAAGTCCGGCTCGTCGTTGTCTTGCCAAGTTCCGACGTCGCCAGGACAGCGCTCGTCTTCCCACATGAACTCGCCCTCCGGGAGGCAGTGAGCGCCTTGTTCTTTCGGATCGTCAGCCGCAGCTGCCGCCGCGGCTGCCGAGCCGTGATCATCACCAGGGCTGCCGCCCAGTGGCGGATCAGGCCCCCATCCTGCCCCGTACCCCTCCCCACCGCCTTGGCCAGGCTGTGACTGGGGTCGCGATCGCAGCCGCCGCTCACGTGCCATAACCGCCGCCCGCGCCGCGCGCAGCGCGAGCGCGCGCCGCGACTGTTTTGGCTTGGGCTGCGGCGAGGCGCGCGGCCGCGCGGCGAGCGAGTGTCGCGGTGCCGCCGCGTTGCAGGCGGGCGGTGTCTGGGTGTGCCACCCGACGAATGTGACGCCGAGCGCACCCTCCAGCACCGAGCGCCGTGCGCCCGCCGAGGGCAGTGAGCAGTGGGCGTTGGCGGCGAGGGCGGCGGTGGGGCTGGTGGCGGTGGGGCTGGTGGCGGTGGGGCTGGTGGCGGAGGCGTTGGGTGCGAGCAGGTTGAGAGTGGCGTTGATGGCGCAGCCACAGAGCGTGTGCATCGCGTCGGCGGCGTGCGCGGCTGAGGGCAGCTCGAGGGCGGCAGAGAGCACGACTGAGCCGCCCGTGGCGTTGAGCGCGACGCGCGCATCCTCGACGCCGGTGAGCACGCCGAGGGCGGCGCGCACGGAGTCGACCTGGTCATAGAACTCCTCCATCGAGGCGTCAAGCTCGGCGGTGAAGGTGAGCCGCGTCGCTCCCCACGGCGACTCAACGATCTGGTCCTCCCCGGCATCGTCCTCCTCGTCCGCGTCGAGAAGGTCCGCCAGGTCCTCCTCCAAGATGCCGTCGTAAGCTGCCGCATCGAAGTCCTCCTCGCCAACATGCCCCGCCGCAAGCCGCACCGAGTGCGGCATCGAGAAGTGCGGCATCGAGGAGTTGTTGATCGAGTAGCGAACCTCGCCAAACTCGCCGAGCTTGCCGCTCGACGGGTTGCGGTAGTAGTCCAGCTCCAGCTGTGCCGCCTCACGCGCCGCCGCGTAGGTCGCCGCGCGCTCTGCAGCTCTAGCGCGCAGCCGCACGTCGCGCCGCGCGGCCTCGCGCGCGCGCCTCACTGCGTACGAGTCGACCTTCTTGGTGCGGTTGAAGATACGCAGCCTGAAGTAGTGCACCTCGACGCTGACGTTCTCCATGTCGACGTCCACGGACAGAGCCACCATCTTGCCGTCTTCCGACAGGGTCTCGGTGGCGAGCTGCGTGATATAGGGCCTCAGATCTCCAGCGAGAATGATGTTCTCTTTGATCATCGCGATTTCTTCCTCGAGGCGCGTGATGTTGTCCGTTAGGTTGGCAGGCGACGGCGGCGGCGGCGGCAGCATCGGCGGCGCAGGCGGCGGCTCGAGCGGCGGGATCACGCACGGGCGTACGGTCGAGAGCGCGATGAGCACGGCGGCGGCCTGAGTGCCGCTGACGTCGCGCACCATCGAGGCGGCGACGTCGGGCGAGGCGACGGCGCGAATGCCCGTCTGCGACGAGGTGCGGATGAGCAGCCGCGGCGCGAGCACCGTCATGTCGAGCTCGTCGAGGCATTCATCCTCAACCTCCTCGAGCGCGTGCTGCAGCCCCGCCAGGACAGTGCTCAGGTTCCACGCGCCGCGCAGCGCGTCGCCGAGCGGCAGCTCCCCCGCCGGCAGCAGCTCGGTCGAATACTCACGCAGCGTGCACTGGGCGGTGCACTCGGCCACGGTCGGCGTCGGCGCCGGCGGTGGACTCGGCGAGGGACCAGTGGTCTCGTTGCACGGCTCCTCGGGCTCCCGGTCCCACAGCACGGCGGTATACGGGCCGGACCTGTGTACCTTGCACGCGGGGCAGGCGGGAGCGGACACGTTGGAGAGCACGTTGGTGTTCACACCCGCGTTGCTGTTGACGCCGCTGGTGTCAAGAGCGGGGCAGGCCGCCTCCGTGAGGGCGGCGAGGTGGGTGGCGTGCAGCCCTTCGTGCGCGGCAGCGCGCAGGCTGGGTGTGGTGACTGGCAGCTTGCGCGAGGTTGGGATGAGCGAGCGTAGCTCGAGCACGAGCGACACGTTGTTGTGCAGCGTCGTGGGGTCGCCCAGGTCGAGCGCCGCGGTGATCATCTGCACGAGCGCCGCCGGCGTGATGTCGAGTTTCGACGCCTCGGCGCCCGCCAGCACAAACGTCGAGTGGACAGCGAGGGCGACGTACCCGGGGGGTAAGGGCTTGTAGCGCTTGGGCGGCGTCGAGGCCAGCACGGCGGGCGACGGCAGGCGCGCCAGCATCGGGTGAGCAGCACGGACCGCCGCGTCCCGCAGCTCTGCTGCGACGAATGGCGAACCAAGAGCGCCATCGCCCTCCTCGCTCGTACCAGTGAAGTCCACTGGCGTTGGTGGCGGAGCCGAGGGCGGCGAGTGGTTAGGGAGGCGCTCCACCTCCCCGATCGTGGGGCTTGTTATCGAGCAGATGGGGCCAGTTGCCCCAAGCTCCGATGCGAGCTCTGTCGAATTCACACTGTTGAGCGCGAGCAGCGCCCTGCCGGCATCTGGGATACCAGCCGCGTTGATCTTGAACTTCAGCCCGATGCAGTCAGTAGCATTGCCCTTACGGCTCAGCACCAGTCGCTCAGCATCTGTTGTGTTCGGTGCGACAGTATCTGTTGTCCTCAGCTCAACTGAGATGTCCGATGGGAGATCTCCTAAGATCAAGGCAAGGCGCTCCGCGTAGCGGGTCGCGTTGTAGGACGCGTCTACGATTTCGACGCCGTACGCGACGGTGACCGGCTCCATCACTTGCCCTTCGGGCGTTGGCGTTTCGGCGCCGGGCGTTGGCGTTGGTGAAAGTCCGCCGCCAAGGCCGCCGGCGCTGGTGGCGTTGGCAGCTCCCAAGACGCAGTGCCCAGAGCCCATCTCGCTGGTGCTTCCCTCGGGGCACGCGAGGCAGCGCTCGCGTTTGCCGCCCAAGGCTTCGCCTGCGGCGTACGTGCCCGCCTCGCACTTGACACAGTGCAGATTCGGCCATGCGGCGTCGTCCTTGCCCGCGTCGTACTCGTACTCACCCTCAGGGCATATCGACGGCCACCCACCGCCGCCGAAGGTCGCGTGGTCGTCGTCGGGTGTGTGCGGGGGAGATGGGGGGGTGATGAGGCTGATGGCGGCGGCTGCGGACCCATGGAAGGTGATGGTGGGGGTGGCGTGGAAGGTAAGAGTGGCGTCGCTGATGTTGTCCAAGGCGCACGTGTCCCCGGGCGGCGGGGTGGACATAGCTCGTAGCTGGGCCTCGATGCATTCTTTCGGCCACGCGTAGTGCGGTGGCTTCGGTGGCGGCGGCGGCGGCGGGAGGTTGAATGGCGAGGGCGGCGGCGCGGGCGGCAGCGGGCAGCTTTGGTCAAGCGAGGCCCCAGCCGCCGCATGCGCGCCCGTCTCGGCCGCCGCCTGCAGATCGGCCGAGGTGGCGTCGAGGCGTTGCGTCAGCGCGTCGGCAACCGCCGCGCCCGCACCCGCCGCAGCCGCCTCCCTGATCGCCCTAGCCTGCGGCTCGGAGACGCACAGGAAGGCCGGCTCGGCTGGCGTCGGTGTCACCCACGGCGACAGCGGCCCGTCCGTGGCATTTTCGCCGCCGCCCGCGGCAGCGACGGCGCCATCGCCGTCAGCGCCGGGCGTCGGCGTCGGCGTCGGCGCGCGAATGTCCCCCCACTCTTCCTGCTGCTCATGCGCGTCGGGGCATTGCCGCCAGAGCAGCTCCTCGTCGGTGTGCCCGTCGGCGCGCACGTGCGACGACGCGCGCATCTCGCCGAGTGCCCCCGTGGAGGGCAGCCCGCCGTGAGGGGCGCAGAACGCGGTGACCACAGCGCGCGGCGCCTTGACCGGCGGGTACGACTCGGCCGACTCGCCGCCGATGTTGGTGTACTTTGTGCCGTCGGCGCACGCGGCGTACGCCTGCAGCGCCGCAACCCCGCCGGAAGCGTTGGCAGCCTCCTCGGCGTAGCACAGCGCGGGGGCCGCGCCCACGGCGCCGTAGGCCACCCACCTGGCCAGCTGCGCCGCCAGCTGCACGCACGCGACCAGCTCGCCCGGCACGCACGCGGGCGGCACGAGGTCGGCCGGCACCGTCGCGGCGAGGCGGGTCGGCACCGTGATCGGGTGCTTGGGCTCCGTGCCGCACGCGAGGATCTGCTCGTCGTGCTGGCCGCACAGGCAGTACTGTGCGTCGGGGCAGACGCGCAGGTCGCACTGGAAGGCGTTGGCCTCCTGCGAGGCGTTGCTGCCCTCCTGCTGCCCGCCGCCGAGGGCGGCGTCCATGCCGGGCGGCGATGCGCAGGCGAGCACGCTGCCCTTGTCGTCGCAGAGGCAGCACGGGTCGGAGGCGCAGACCTGCGTGAGCGCCTGCGTGCACGTCTCGGGCGCTGCGGCGAAGTCGGCGCCCTTGGAGGTGAGCAGCTCCACCACAACCACGTACTTTGTGCGCGGGAAGAGCGGCCCCAGCTCGACCGTGCATCCCGCCGGCGCAGCGCAGCTCAGCGGGTCGGTGATGTTGGGCACGAGCACCGTGGTGAGTGGGCCGAGAGGCGAGGCGAGCGACGAGTAGCTGCGCGCTGAGCCGTGGAGGAGTCGGCCCCACGGCACCGCATCGGGCGCCAGCGTCGCCCACGGCATGCGCTCGCGCACGACCGCGGGGTCCACGCCGCCGCCCAGCGCGCCGCCGGGCGGCGGCGTGGCGCTGGGCGCGAGCTCGAAGGTGGTCCACGCGTCTTGGATGGGCGTGGCGAAGAGGACGTAGAAGAGCGCTCTCTCCGTGGGGTCGGTCGGCGGCGAGATGGTCCAGCTCAGCGAGACCGAGGCGCGCCCCGCCACGCCGACCTTGGCCGAGGTCACCTTGGCCGAGCTCGGCAGGATACGCGGCGCGGGCGGCGGCGACGCGGGCGGCGGCGGCGCCGAGTCGTCGCACGCTTCGCCCGCGGTGCCTTCAGGGCAGACGCAGGCGCCGCGGTAGCACTCGCCCACGCCGCAGTCGGTGCTGCAGGAGAGAGGGCAGCCCCCCGCGGTGACGCAGAGATGGAGCAGCCGGCTCGCGCCGTCGGCGACTGTCGCGAGCACACTGTTGGTGGCGACGTCGGCGGCGTCGTGCTCGTCGAGGCCGGCACGTGCGCGCGCGGCGTTGGGCCGCGACGAGCCGACGAGGCCGTCGCTGCCCGGCAGCATCGCCCAGAGGACGAGCGACTCGCCAATAGCGACGTGCTTGATGCCGACCAGCTCGAAGCTGTCGGGGTCGAAGCGCAGCAGCATGCCCTCGGTGGTGGCTGCGTAGGAGAGGCCACCGCGCGGGTCGAGCGCGAGCGAGGTGACTGAGCCGAAGCTGGCGTCGAGCACCATCGAGAAGCTCACCTCCATCGGGAGGCCCGCCGAGGAGCGCGTCGTCGCCCGACCCTCGCGGTGCCACCCCTCCTTGCGGAGCGCCTCGCGCGCCGCGCGTGCCGCGTCGCCGCATGGTGTGAGGTCGAGCCGCAGCAGCCTGGCACCGCCGCCGTGGGTCGCGCCGCCGTGCACCGTGGCGCTGGCGACGATGGCGACGCCGGTGCCGGGGTACTGGGCGATGGCGGTGACGGGGGCGCCGCCGGTGAGCGGCGTGAGTTCGATCTCGTCGATCAGCCGCAGCGGGTCGAGCCCCACCCGGGAGATCTTGCTGGCGGGCCTGAGCAACTCGCCCTCGCCCTCCACCTCGGCGCGCAGCGCGGCCCCGCTCGAGCCGTCAAGCAGGTAGGCCTCGCCGCAGTGGTAGAGGCCGGCCGAGACGCCACCATCGAGGCGGAGTGGCGCGCCGGTGGCGGCGAGGGTGTACGGGCTGTGGGAGACGGCGATGGAGTAGACGTCGGTGGCCGAGCCGTTGGACGCGGAGACGGCGGCAAGGTAGTGCGGGCTGACGCCCGATGCGGGGGGGAGGATGAGGGAGACCGACGACTGGGCGTCGGCGGCGTCGGCAGCGGCGCTGTCCGCGTCGTCGCGTGACTCCACCAGCTTGTCGTCGCTGAGGCGCTTGTCGGCACCGAGGGGCAGGAAGGCGACAACCGAGCCCTGCTGGGCGGCGCAGTGGTTGGGGTCGTGGAGGAAGAGCGTGGGGCGAGGGCCGCCGCCGCCCGTGAGGACGAGCCCCGTGGCCGGGTCCATCGCCGCAACCTCTTCCATCAGGCCCGGCAGCACATCGCCCTGCGGCGGCGAGGGTGGCGGCGCCCCCTCCTCTGCCAGCGTGCTGGCGTAGCGGCTGGTCGACCCCATGAGCAGCCGGCGACCGGTAGCGAGGAGGCGATTGAGGGGGGACGTTTGGGCGGCGGCGGCAGTGGCGTGCGAGGCCCGCTTCCACATCGACACGTGCTCGGACGCGGGGCAAATGGTCGTCATCTCGAGGTTGGTGAGGTTGAGCTGGATGAGCTCCGCGCTGAGCTCGTGGGAGGGAGGATGGGTGGGGGCCAGCGTCGAGAGGCGCGAGAGGCCTCTGGTGAGGACGGCGATGCTGCCGCTGAGCGGCGTGGCGGCGACGGGCGAGGCCAGGTTGCTGGGCATCCCCGCGACGACACCCACGGTACGGGGCAGCACCATGTCCCACGTGACCGCGGGGGGCGTGAGGTCCCGCTCCGTGCAGCCAGGACCTGTTCGCCCTTGGTCGCACTGGCAGACGCCACCCGCCGTCAGCATGCCGCGACCGCCGCACGCGTTCTCGTCGCCCGAGTAGCAGATGGCACCCGCAAGGCAGATGTCGCAGCTCAAGCCCGTCCAGCCTTCGTGGCAGGCGCAGAGGCCCGCGGCGCAGTGACCATTGGTCGTGTTGCACGCGCCGCAGGGAGCGGCTGTCATGGGCGGGCCTTGGCCCGAGGCGGCGGGAGGTGGCAGAAGAGTGGGGGCGGCGGCAGGAGTGGGGGTGGGAGTGGCATCGAGGAGGGACGATGAGGCGGTGGATGCGAGGGTGGTGAGCGCGAGAGGTGGCGAGTGATCCCCCACAACCTCGTCCTCTTCCTCGTCCGGATCGCCGCTTCTTCTCCTCTCCACCGGGGCGAGCGAGAGCTGGTACCGTGTGCCCGGCTGCAGCCACTCGACGTCCGCCTGACAGCACACATACAGTGTATAAGTATGAGCAGGGAATTTGCAGCGCGTGCACAGCGTAAACAAGTGGTGCATACGCAGCCACCTTGCAGCCGTCGGCGGCGGCGCAATCCGAGCCAGCCTTCACTGCGATCTTGCGCAGCTCCTCCTCGCCGAGACCGTCGAGTGACGTTACCCTCAGCTTGAAGTGCGTGGCGGGGGGTCGCCCCGGTAATCTCGGCATGTGGAAGCTGATCACTGCGTTGCGCTCGCCTACCCTCAGCAGCTCTAGCGCTGGTGACCCGGTCGCGGCCTCGGAGCGATCGGCCACAGCCGCAGCCGCTGGTCGAGCTCCGCTGCCCACGCCGTGCGCCGGATCGGGCCAGCTGGCGCTGACCAGGACCAGGAACAGGAGCATGCTCGACGGCATGGTTCTCGATCGAGAGAGGTTCCAAAATAGGCAGGCCAGGGTTTCTTCCATGGGGGGGGGAGAGAGGAAGGGAAAGCCAAAAGACTAGGCGGTAAGGGGCGGCAGATCTTCCCGCTCGGCGGCCCCTTTGTCGGGAACACGGCCATCACGGTGAGCGCGGCAATCATTAATCCCTAGTCGAACGGAGAGGCAGCGGGAGTTTTGTTTTGCAAGCGGCCATCAGTGAATGCCGATAGATAGATCGTCTCAAGGTCTGATCTATCTTGGCGTCGAAGCGCGCCAAAAACTTCTGCAGCGCCCTCTTGGCAACCGCGCATATCACGCTTGGCCCGTGGAGCGCGCCGGGCCAAAGCCTTGAGGGTGGATGCTTGCCAAGCTCTCATCGCTAGTCGCGCGCACGGCGGAGCAGAAGGAGCAGAGGGGTTTCCTGGACCTGTCGATTGAGGACGGCGAGCTCCGAGCAGCCTTCGAGGCCGCTGTGGTGGAGGGTGGCCGCCCCAGCCTTTGCGAAGTGCTCCGCAGGTGCGCCGAGCGCCCATCGGTGCTGAGCATCGTGCGCACGGGCGGCGAGCCGGAACACCACCTCCTGCCACACCTCCTGATGGAGCTGCACACCGCCGCCGACCACCTCACCGAGCTGGCGGAGCCACGGCGGAGCCACTCGGGAGCCGGGCCGCCGCTGCTGCCATGGGACGAGTGCGAGGGCGCACTCGCGCTGCTGCACGGCGGGTCGGCGCTCTTCGTGCAGCTCGCCGCCGTGCCGCAGCACCGCCGCCTCCTCCAGCAGCATGGGCTGCCTGCGGCGCTGCAGCATGTGATGACAGCGCTCGCCGACTGCATGCAGCGCCTCGGCGGCGGAGCCGACAGCGGCGGCGCTGGCGGCGCTGGCGGCGCTGGCGGCGCTGGCGGCGCTGGCGGCGCTGGCGGCGCTGGCGGCGCTGGCGGCGCTAGCTGTA
>Ga0209713_10000768_pt1 | contig 18337 bp, 9 predicted proteins | sample ArcOceMetagenome_3_FD_187444 | JGI IMG/M metagenome (GOLD analysis project Ga0209713, IMG submission 187444) | Marine eukaryotic phytoplankton communities from Arctic Ocean - Arctic Ocean- Svalbard ARC20M Metagenome (SPAdes) (version 2) | ecosystem: Environmental > Aquatic > Marine > Oceanic... | reverse complement strand
GTTACCTTGCGCACGCCGTTGCGTGAGACGCGCGACGTGATGGATCCATGGGTCCACGCACCGCTTCCGGACGCGACATGCGTCTCCAACACGCACCAAAGCGATTTTGCCGCACTCTCGCCCAAGCTGCTCCCGAGCACCGACCCGTTCCGATGCTCGCTCGCCAACGCCAGCGCCTGCGGCACGCGTGGCCAGTGCGTGGGCTACTCGGAGCTCTACGACATCCATTGGAGCCGAGACGACGACGCTGATGACACCTGCTTCTGGCTGGCCTTCGCGGAGGCGTTCGAGGCCTATGACCGCGAGCTCACCGACAACGCGGACGACGCTGCGCTGTGGGGGCTGTGTCGCTGCACGGGCAACTTCGAGGGCGACGGCTGCGCCGCGTGCGCATCGGGCTGGGCTGGCGACGCGTGCGACGAGCCCTATGTCGCGACACGGCGCGACCTGGAGGCATACAGCGAGACGGAGCTCGTGCCGATCAAGGCCGCCTTCACCGGCTTCGTCGTCCCGGGCGGGATGCTCGACTGGGTCCACAACACCAGCACGCTGGACTATCCGTCGAGTTGCTCCGGGGCGGCGCACAACCCGCACCAGGGCTCGGTGTGGCTGATGCAGTGGCACAGGCCGCTGCTACGCCTGAGCGAGTCGGTGCTCGTGCAGCGCGGCCTCGAAGGGCTTCCCTACTGGCGGCCCACAACGTCCGGCTCGTGGGACGCCGTGCTCGCGCTGCACCCCGAGCTGCAGCAGGGCGACCTTATGGGCTGCGGCGTCGCCGACTTTCGCACGTTTGCAGACGCGCTCGGCATGACGCGAGGAAACCTGCTGTGCAAGTCCGAGGATCTGCCGGCAGGCGTCAACACGTCCGAAGCCTGCCTCGCGAGCGAGGGAATCACAGTCGACGCTGTCTTCGACGACGACGCCTTGCTGGGCATGGAGTACCTCCAGTTTCTCGAGGGGATCAAGCACCTGCACGTGTACACGCACTGCTGGTTCACGGCGACACGGTACGTGGTCGCCGAGGGCAACGTGTGCAACGAGGCCGCCTTCGAATTTGCCATGACGGCTGCGACGGCGTCCAGCGACGCGGAGATGGCGCGCTGCGCATCCGCGACGCCCATCTACTCTGACATCGACGTCACGCCGCTCTTCTTCATGTTCCACAGCTACCTCGACTACCTGCTCGAGCGGTGGATGGCGCGGCATGGGTACGACGCCGCGTGCGACGCCGACCTGAGAGACGCCACCGACGGGACCTGGTCAATGGGACGCGCGACGCGCGACCAGCATCCCGACGCGTGCGTGATGCAGAGCCTGCTGGGCGGCGTCAGCTACGCTCTCAAGGACTCGTGCGCGCCGTGCGATGCGGCCTGGGGCTACGCGTTCGAGGCGCCCTACACGCACACCGACAGCAGTGGTGGCGGCGGCGGCGGCGGCGTCGCCGTCGTCGACTCGTTCGCAGGCTACTGGTGGGGCGTGATCACGAGCGTCTACGTCATGTTCGTGGCTCGTCTCATGCTCCGTCGCCGCAGCGCGAGGCGCAAGGCGGAGCTCGTGGCGGTGCAGGAGGATGGCAGGAGCTACGACATGCAGCCGAACCAGGCGACGGTGAGGGCGGGCGTGAGGACGGTGGGTGATTGATTGTTTTGGGGGGGGGATTTTAGTTGATTGATTGATTGAATTGATCGATTAGTTGATCGATTGAGTCGATCGATTAGTTGATCGATTGAGTTGATCGGATGATATCAATGAATCTTCTGGATGAATCCAATCGAAGAATCCAACCGACGAATCCGACTGATGAATTCGTCGATCGATGATACTAGTGGAGCCGATCGATTGATGAATCCGACCGATGAGTCCGATCGATCGACGAATCCGATCGATTAAATGAACCGATCGATGAATCCGATCGATGAGTCCGATCGATCGACGAAGACGAATCAGACCGATGAATTCGCCGATCGATGATACTAGTGGAGCCGATCGATGAAATCAGACCGATGAATTCGTCGATCGATGATACTAGTGGAGCCGATCGATGAAATCCGACCGATGAATTCGCCGATCGATGATACTAGTGGAGCCGATCGATGAAATCCGACCGAGGCTGATCGACTAAGTAGATGAAGAACGCGATCGACGACTTCAATCTATGAATTCAGTCATCGAGCCCCATCGATCGATGAATTCGATTAATTGATGAATCCGTTTGAGTCGATCGACTGAGTCGATCGATGAAAGTATGAGCGTCGATCGATGAAAGTCGATCGATGACAGTCGATCGAGACCCAGTTCATCGATGAAATCCCAGTCTCATCAATGAGCCCCCTTCGATGAAATCCCAGTCTCATCGATGGGAACCAAACGCGAGGCGCTCATCGATGACCAATTCTAATCGATGAGATCAACCAGGATGGAATTCATGAGACTCATGTCATTGAGTATGCTCCCATCGATGAGCTCCCATCGATGAGACCGAATAGATGGGATGGGCGCGGCGTGAAGGCCGTCCTGAGGGAGGCCACGGATGCCGGCAGATGGGGTTGCGCGCGGGAGCAGAGGTCGCGCGGGGCTCCCCTTCGGGCTCATGACCAGCAGGACCCGGCACTCATCCAGCACAGCGCCCCTTTCCAGGCCCGCCCTGGCCTCCTGCAGTTGCCCCCACCGCCGCCGCCGCCGCCTAGCCGCCGCCCTCGCCGCCATCGCCGAGTTCGCCGCCATCGAGGCAGCCCGCCGCCCCCTCAACGGCGGCGTGCAGCAGCAGCAGTGGCAACGGCCACACCCGCCGCATCGCCGCGCTCCACCAGCGCCATGACGCGCTCGACATCGCCTCGCGCACCGCTGTCAGCAGCTCCGACGACTCAGACAGGCCGCCGCCGACGAGCGGCCGCGGACGCTGCTGCGGGCGCGGCTGCTCGCCTCGGAGCTCGTCCTTGCTACGTCCTTGCGCGCTTGGAGCCGACGACGGCGCCAGAGCCATCCTCCATCGGCATAGGCGCCCTCTCGCCCAACTCCTCGGCCCCTCGGGCTCCTCAGCCACCTCCGTCCTTGGCCACCTCGGGCTCCTCCACCGCTTCCGGTTCCGCCGCAAGTTGCCCGCAACCTCCACGGGATTAATGGTCACGGGAGGCTCGGTCACACCGTTGCCACAGACCTGGGGGAGTGTGCCCGCATCGAGGAGCATGCCCTCGCCCTCGTCATCGTCGTCGGCGTCGGCGTCGGCGTCGGCGTCGACGTCGGCGCCGTCGTCGTCGACGTGGTCGTCGTCGTTGTCGTCGTTGTCGTCGTGGTCGTCGTCGTCGTCGTCGACTGGCTCGACAAGCTTGTGCTCCAGGTCGGTCTCGAGTTGCCAGCCGCCTCGGGCACGTTGGTTGTGTCGCCACGCCCGCAGCTCGATCGCAACTCCTCCCTTGATGATCCCGCCGTGGCTCGGGTCGATAGACTTCTAGTTGGTGTCCGTGGTCTCGGCGTGAATGACGCCCTTGTCTGTCGTGCGGAGCACGACGACGTCGACCTTGGGGACGTGCGTGTTGCCGACGGCAATGTGCAGAGGGGCGAGCTCGAGCGTCGCTCCATACTCCGACTGCAGCACGATCTTCCCGGTGAGGTTGTCCATCTTCAGCTTGAGCTTGCCGTCCTTCTCCCGGGTCGCCGGGTGAAGATGGCGGTCACGCCGTAGCCGCCCCTCGAGCCAGGGCACATTGAGAGGACGCTGTTCTTCTGGCCGCGCTGACAGGCGACGATTCCGGCGACTTCGAGGAGGTGGCTGCGAAATATGATCATCTCTGGCTCCGAGAGGCAGCTCGAGGTCCGGGTCGCTCGTAATGAGCGGCGTACCGACGGCGGGAATCTCCGCCGCCGACACGCCCGGACGCTTCGCCGCTACCGACGTCATGTACATATGTAGCGGTTGCGATCTTTTAAAACGTTAAGCACACTGTGTGTTTCTCGAATTTTCACTTTGGTCTTCTTCCCTTCTTGCGTGGTTACTGTGGGGCCTCAGCCGAAGTTGAAAGTACACTTCACATCACAACCAATCAAAAGTTCGACGAATCAATCATCGATCGACTCAATCGATCGACTAATCGAATCAACTTCGATCAATCGATCATCTAATTAATTAACTCAATCAATCAACTAATCGATCAATTCAATCAATCAACAACTAAAATTCCCCCCCCCCCCTCACCCACACCCACCTCCCAATAACAACGCCATCGACGCATCCATTTCGACTGGTTCCGCTTCAGCAAGGCTTAAAACTGCTAACTGCGACACAACCGTATTTATGTTACACGAAACCATGACCACTCGTGTGCTGCGCAGTCACATGCACCCGTTCGGTGGTTTTTCAGAGCTCTGGCGGCAGTTCGAGGCAGGCGCGCCCGAGCGCGCCGCTGCGATAGTCCTTGAGGAGCTGCCCTGCCGCGCGGTCGACGTTCCCCGTGAAGCGGGCGTCCGCGAGCGCGCACAGGTACTCCTCGCCGTTGAGGCCCTCGAGCGGCACGCCCCATCGGTCGTGCAGCTTCTCGGCAGCGGCGCGCGCGTAGGCGGGCCGCTCGGCGGCCACGCGGCTGAGCCGCTCAAAGAGCGCGGCGGCGACGCCCTGCGTGTCGTAGGCCGCGTTGCCGATGTCGTCGCAGATGGCGAGGTGATACGCCGCGCACTGCTCGACGTGGCTGGCGGGGATGATGCCGGGGGAGTCGAGCAGCTGCACGTCCTTGTCGATGCGGACCCACGAGAACCCGCGCGTGACGCCGGGCCGGTTCTCCGACTTGACCTTCTTCTTGCCGACGAGCCGGTTGATCAGCGCCGACTTGCCCACGTTCGGATAGCCCAGAATCGCCGCGCGGATCGCGCGGGGCGCGATGCCCCGTCGCTTGCGCCGCTCGTTGACGTGCCGCCCCTCGTGCGCGATCGCCCGCTTGAGCGCCGGCACGCCGTCGCCGTGCTTTGCGTCCGACGAGAAGACGGACGGGCCGCCCTCCTCGGCGCGCAGCACCTCCATCCACTCGGACAGCGCGCGCTCCGGGACCGAGTCGACGCGGTTGAGCACCCGCACGTGCCGGCGCGAGCCCACCCACGTCGAGAGCATCGGGTGCGAGGTGGAGTCAGGGATGCGGGCGTCGCGCAGCTCCACGACGACGTCGACCATCGAGAGGACCTCCGACATCAGCCGCTCGGCCTTGGCGACGTGGCCCGGGTACCACGAGATGACCGGCCTGCCGACGCTCACGTCGTCCAGCTCCGCGATCGGAGCGGTGCAGAGCGGGCGGCGAGAGCGAGCTGCCGACGGCGCGGCGGCGAGCGGCAGCGCGGCGGGCGGGCCGCGCCGCGCCACGAGCGCGAGCGAGATCAGCGTGCGAGGCATCGTGAGCATGGCTAGTCCTAACCCGAACCGGTGCTCTTGTGGACCGCAAGCTGAGCGAGGACGTGTGTGTGTGCTTGATGGCTTGTCAGCTCGTCAACGCAGGTTGTGCATGCCTGCATGGGAGGATTTTTCCCGGCTATGAGGAGTTGGGGTCCGGGCCTGCGCGGAATCCGAAGTGTGTAGTTGAGGTAAGCTAACAGCGTTAAACCGTTAAAACAGGCGGCTTGCAGCACATTGATAGGCGCGTCAGGGCGTGTTTCACTTCATCAGGTTTTCACAGTTCCAATGATGCCTTTTGGCTTTGCTTGATCAGCTATGGTTGGCTTAACTGGCAACCCAACTCGGAGAGCAGCACCGCACAGAGCAGGCGCTCCCGCGGAAAAACCTCGTACTGCACTCACCGACGACGCCATGCGCAGCGCCATCAATGCCCGGAGCGCGAGCGGCCTAACCAACCTCGAGCGCGCGCAGCAGCGACGTTTCGCGACCGAGGAGCGCGAGGACCAGCTGCGGCATCAAACAGAGCGCGACCGCGAGCTGCTTGGCCGCGCGAGGGCGGCGGCGCAGGAGCTGGCGACGGAGCAGCTGGAGCAGCGCCACCGCCGCCTACGCCCTCCTTCTCCGCCGGGGCCCGTGGCGGTCTCGCCGGTCGGTGGGCGCTTCGTGGCCTACGAGCGGTCGCCTACGAGAGAGCCGTCGCCACCGGCCACTCCACCACCTGCACATGCCGTCGAGGGCCGTGCGCCAGCTCCAGGGCTCACGCAGGCCGATGCGCAGCGGCACACTGAGGCCAAGTGGAGGGCGGCGATCGCACGTCTCGAGGCCGAGGCTGCCCGCGCGCAGGCGCACGCGCAGGAGCGGGAGGCCGAGATGCGGGCGCACGCCGAGAGCCTCGAGGCGGCGCGGGCACATGAGGCGTCGCTTGCGAGGGTGGAGGCGCGCGCGCGAGCGGACGCGGTGGCACGCGCCGAGGCCGCCGAGTCCCAGCTGCGGGAGGACGACTGTGCTCGTGCCGACGCCGAGTCGCGCGCGCAGGCGGCGGAGGCGCGCGCGCGCGCGGCCGAGGCGAGGTCGGCGCAAAGGGAGAGAGACGCCGGCGCCCGAGTGGAGGCGGCACGAGCCGCGCAGGCGGCAGCCGAGTCGGAAGCGGCTGTAGCCGCCGACGAGCGCAAACGCATGGAGGCACAGATGGGCCAGGTGACGACGCGGGCGGCGGCGATGGCGAGTGCCGCCGCCACCGCGAGGGCCGAGGAGGTGACAGCCAAGGCGGAGGCGGCCGCCGACGAGCTGCGCGCTCAGGTGCACGAGCAGGGGCAGGCGATGACCAAGCTGCGCGCGCGCGTGGTGGCCGAGTCGGCCGCGCGCGGGTGCGCCGAGGGCGAGGTGCGCGGCGCGAACGAGCGGACGAGCGTCGCGCTCGAGCAGGCCCAGCGGGCGGAGACGTCGTTCGCGAGCGCGCAGGCCGAGAGGGCGCAGCTCGCCGCGCAGCTGCAGCAGCTGCAGCAGCAGGCGGAGCAGCTGATGAGCAGCAACGAGTCGCTGCGCGCCGCCGTCAACCACGCGCTGCAGCAGCGCACCGAGGCCAACGCGGCGGCCGACGCGGCGCTCGCTCGTGCGGCCGAGGCCGAGGCGGCGGCGGCGGCGGCGGAGCGGCGAGGGGCCGAGGCCGACGCAGCGGCGCAGGCGGCGCAGGAGAGCAGCGCGGCTCTGCGGCCGCAGCTGGAGCGGCTGCAGTGGCGGTGCGACGAGATGAGCGAGCAGGTCTCGCGGCGTGATGCCGAGGTGGCGCGCGCCAAGCGCGACGCGCAGCGCGACGTCGGCACCGACCCGCTGGAGGGCTGCATCCTGATGGAGCAGGCGGCGGCGGCCAAGCTAGAGGCGATGATGCGTGAGCTGCGCGCGGCACATCAGCAGAGCGCGCAGTACGAGGGCATGCTGCAGCAGCTGCAGGAGGAACTGGAGCAGGCGCGAGGCTACGCCGAAGAAGTCTTTGAGTCGGACGACGAGGACAAGTTCGCCGCTGCCTTCTCGGAGCACCACGACGGGGCGGATGCACCGTGCGTGCGCGGCGCAAGCCTCGCGAGGGCGCTGCTGATGTGGTACCGATTCTCGCGCAGCGAGCGGCAGGCAAAGCGTGCGGCGGTGGTGCGCCTGCAGGCCTGCTGCCGCGGCAAGCTCAGCCGCAGCCAGATTTTGATTGGTGGTGACTGACTCCAGGGGTGGGCCGCTGTAACTTGCTAAAGCCGGTTATATAATCAAAATAGCGCGTCACGTCAGGCCTCAACCTCAGCCTCCACCTGCGACCTGGACCCGCCACGGGTCGGGATAGGCTGCGTAGGCGCTCCTGACGTCATCCTCGAGCTCCTGCGTCCACTCGATCAGGAAGCTGCTGAGGTTTTCAGTCAGCTGGTTCATGGTGGTCGCGCCGATGATCGTCGAGCTGACGAATGAGCGCGAGTTGCAGTGGGCGATTGCGAGCTGCGCTGGCGTGATGCGGTGCTTCTTGGCGACGGCCACATAGGCCTCGACAGCTGCAGGGCCGAGAGTGCGCGAGAACTCCTGCCGGTAGCCCTTGAACATGCGAAGCCGCGAGCGCTTCGGGGGCGGCGCGCCGCCCGGCCGTTGGGGTTGCGGCGCGTATTTGCCCGTGAGCACGCCCGCGCTGAGAGGCGAGTAGGCGACGTACGAGATCGGATCTCCCTCCTCGACGGCCGCGGTGAGCACCTCCGACGTCTCGTCGCTGCGCTGCAGCAGCGAGTACGCGTTCTGCACGATGCACGGCGGCTCGAGCCCCGCCGCCGCCGCCGCCGCACGAAAGCTGCGCAGCCCATGCGCGTCCTCGTTCGAGAGGCCCCAGTGCCGAATCTTGCCGGCGTCGATCAACTCCTTGATCGCCTCGACCTGCTCCTCGAACCCCACGACGCCTAGGCTGCGTGAGCCGAGCGTGCGGCGCGGCTCCTCCCGGCCCGAGCCCGTGAGGGCCACGTATCTATCGGGCCAGTGGAACTGCAGCACGTCGATGTAGTCGGTCTGCAGCCGCTTCAGCGACGCGTCGACCGACTCGATGATCTGCGGCTTGGTGAGGCGCGTGCCCTCGCCGCTCTCGCGGAACCAGGTGTACCGCTCCTGATAGCCGCACACCTTGGTCGACAGAACCACCTCGTCTCGCGTCCAGCTCGACTTCTTCATCCAATTGCCTATTACCACGTCCGTCTGGCCCTGCGTGTCAGCCGTCATCGGGACTGGGTAGCCCTCGGCCGTGTCCACGAAGTTGATGCCGTTCTCGAAGGCAAAATCCAACTGCTGGTGCGCCTCCTTCTCGGTATTCTGGTCGCCCCAGGTCATTCCACCGAGGCAGCACTCCGAGACATAGAGTTCGGTGTTGCCCAACTGTCTTCGCAGGATGCCATACTTGTTCAGACTGACCATCTCCGGGCCCTCAGACGGCACGAGTTGCATCGTGGGAGTTGCGCGTCGCCCTCCTCGCCTGGAAGTTGCGAGGCCATGACGAGGTGCCGTGGTGAAGCCATGGACAGCTGCAGTCAGCGCGTGCATATCTGGCTGGCGTATGTGGCTGGCGTATCTGCCTGGCGATCTGAAGCGGCGCAGGGACACGGCCCGACGCGAGCACGCAAGCTCGAAGTTAGATATGTGGGCGTGAGGGGTCGAGCTACTCAGAAGGTTCGCGAGCAATTTTTGCCAGGGGCGTCAATCCCTTGATGAACAGCCGAAGCCGTCTGCATTTTTTGCTCGCAAGCAGCTGAGCAAGGCATATACAGGCGACGAAGACGGGCGGGATCCGTCCGGCCAGCCACAAACAAACCACGGCGCGACGGTCGAGCGTGTGTGTGACTCACTCACTCACTCACTCACTCACTCACTCACTCACTCACTCACTCACTCACTCACACACACACGCACACACTCACTCCCGGTTTAACTCCACGACGCATGGCATGACGTGGTGTAGAGGCTATTGAGAAATGCAGCAAAAACAAAAGATTCGGAAGAGCTCTCACGAATTTCGTCTGCTCCGTCGGTGTCTGTGTCACAGGCTTCTCCTTCCTTCTCGGACGAGCTCGCGCCTCGCAGATGGGTGAGGCACGGATGGCGGAGCTCACTCGGAAGCCCTCGAAGCTGAGCGGATTGCTCCACAAGCGCAACCCGTGGCACAAGGTTCAGAAGATGATGGGGATGAAAAGTAGCAGTGCGGACCTTGTTGTGCCCGTGGTGAACGCCACCGTCGAAGCACACCAGGTGTTGGTCCCAACGAGGCCGACACCAGCATCGGCGCTGACAAAGAAGAATGGGCCATGGATACAGCGTGACGACCGTCCACCACCCGAGGAGGACTGCCAACCCAATGCGGCTCACATGATGAAGACGGCTCAGCACACAATGGCAACCAAGATACAAAAGGCGCAGCGGGGCGCCTCAGGCCGAAAGCGAGCGCGGTCCCAGCAGGTGCACTTCATGCACCGTGCCCTGCCAACTGGCCATCATCCGCCGCCAGGAGCGCCCTGCCAATTGCACCACGTGCTGAGCGCCAGCCCCGTGCATCCCGCAGGCACCTGAGGAGCCTGGGCATCCTGCGGACTCACCGGCGGTCGCTCAGCGCTCCATCTCCTTCTTGGACGCTCGCAAGGCCTTTGCAATGAGTAATGAGAAGCAGCCGCCGGCGAAGCGCTCGTTCAGGAAGAGCTCAGCAAGAGCTGTGCAGCCTGAGACTGTTGCGTTGCAAATGTCGGAGCCGGAGCCGGCGTTTCTTCCAGCGGCGGAGCAAATGCAGACGGAGCAGTCGGAGCTGCCCGCAGCAGAGCCACCCGCGGTAGAGCCTCCCACGGCGGAGCCATCGCGAGGGCGCAAGCTGGCCGTCAAATCGAAGCCATTCTGGGAGACGCCGCCCTCGCAACCGCGCACTTGGGCAGAGGCGTCCGCGTCGAAGGAGAAGGAGAAGGAGGAGCAGAAAGACCGCGTCGACCGGGCGGATGCCGTGCGCGCTGCCCTAGAGGCGAAGATCCTGGCAAACGCGTCGCCCGAGCAGCGGTTCCGTGCCGCCAAGGAGGCGGCCGAGCAGCGGACGGCGGCAAAGAAGGAAGCGCCGCCAGCGGAGGTGGAGACGTCGGAGGCGATGGAGGAGGAGGAGGCGGTGACGGCGGCGGTGACGGCAGCGGTGACGGCAGCGGCGGCGGTGACGGCAGCGGTGGCGGCAGCGGCGGAGGCTGCAGCTGCTGCGGCGGCGGAGGAGACGAAGGCTGCTGCTGCGGAGAAGCAGCACGCGGAGGCTGCAGCGGAGGCTGAGCGAGCTGCAAAAGACGCAGAGGCAGAGGCGCGCGCGGAGGAGGCCTCGAGGGTGGAGCTGGCTGCGGCTCTGCAGAGGCGTGAAGATCCGACACCAAGCCCGACGAAGGTGACCAAGGCTGAGAAGGCGGCCGCAAAGCGGGCGGCGAAGGAGCAGCGGACGGCCGCGGAGGCAAAGCGCAAGGCAGTCCTGGAGCGGCAGGTGCTCGGGCAGCTCCATGGCTTCACGCCCACCGAGGACGTGAACGAGGCACCAACGACGCTCGACACGGCGGTGAGCCCCGCGACAGACCCCCACAAGGAGCCGGTGAACACGGCAGCTAAGACGGCTGCGAAGGACGCCGAGAAGTGCGCCCCGCTGCGTCCGGGCACGGGCCTGTCGTGGACCTCCGTGGTGGTCGGCGGAGATGCACTTCGCACGGTGCAAACGGGCGAGGTGGCGGCTCAGGCGATGCTCGAAAGCGCCCCGTCGCTGCAGTCTTCGCCGAGCGCGACCAGCAGCGAGCTCAGCAGTGAGCTGTCCAGCTCTGCGCCCCCCGATGTGAAAATGTCGCCGGCGCTGCTGCCGTACCCGATCGTGTGCATGCCGTCGCTCCCGAGGGCGATGGAGGGCGTGGATGCGCTGCCCCGCTCCAAGGCCGCAGAATGGCTCGACGGCGAGATGTCAAAGCAGGTCACCGCACCCAACGAGTGGCTCGAAGCGCATTTCGCGCTGCAGCGTTCTACCGCAGTGGGTGCGGGCGGCAAGGCAAAGGGGCGCGCGCGCACCAAGCACGCCGCGGGCAAAAGCAAGAAGGCCGTTGCTGCCAAGTGATGGCCGATGGCGTTCGCCAGCTCGACGCCTGCACAATTTGAATCCGACATCTATCCGAACCGGAGCGTCACGTTTGGGTCAGAGGAATGGGTATCGGAGTGGGAGCCGGGAGGCAAGGAGTGGAGCTAGGGGAGAAGTTTAGATCTTGAAAAAAGGATACATCTCTGATGAACTTGCATTATTTACTACCAGCCCGATCGTGCCCACAGGGACTTGGCCACGGAGGCAGCGCTGGACGACGATGCGTCCGCCGCAGCATTGCCATCACGACCAGCGCTTGGCCGCAGCTCCGGCGCAGGCTGCGAGGCAGCGGCTCGTGGCAGCTCTGCACTCTGCTGTTGCACGGCGCTCTTCGCGCGTGTCTCGTCGCCTGGCAGCGCCTGAGTCGCCGCCAAGCTCGAAGCCTCGGTCTCCGCTGTTGCCGCCGCCGTCGCCGCCTCATGACCGGAGTGCTGGGCTCCCTCGTCGGCTCGCGCGGCCTCCCATAGCCGCAGGAAGCCCGCGCTGTCGAAGCTGCCGTCCTCGGCAAAGGGCAGCGTGCGCTGCGCCGCCTCGCTGCGGTTGCCGAAGAGCTGCGCGGTGCACGGGTGCTGCAGCGTGACGCCGCGCCAGTGCAGCACGGCGAGCATCGCGCCCATGCTGCCGCACGACGTGATCAGCACGTCGGCCGCCGCCATCAGCCGGAGCTGGCGGAGCAGCTGCGGGTTGGGCGTGTAGCGCCCCCCCTCGCTCTCGAGCACGATCTGCGCCTGCGGGAACTTGGCGGCGAGCTCCTTGAACGGCGGGTCGTCGCGCGAGCCCTCGGAGAAGACGACGAGCTGCGTCTCGTCAAACGAGAAGGGCGACGAGCGCATCGCAAAGAGGCCCGACACCACGCCGACGATCGACGTCATCGACGAGACGTAGAAGCGCTCGGCCTCACTCACCATCCTGCCGCCGGTCGGCTCGCCGTGCTTCCCCGAGCCCAGCCGGCGGATCGACGGCGCGATGTCGCCGTACCGGTAGTGGATGGCGACGAGGGCCGGCCGCGCCGCGCCGCTCGACGCGTCGTGCGCGTGCGCGGCGGGGAGCAGCGTGCCCGCCGAGATGGCGCTCGGCCCGCCCGGCTTGCGCGCCACGTGCAGCGGCGGCAGCGGCGGCAGCCCCTCGCGCCGCAGCCCGGCGCGGAACCAGCTGCCCGTCGCGGCGCGAAAGCCGCGCGAGGCGTCCCACGTGCGCACCCACGGGCAGCCCACCAGATTGAAGACGACCGCCTCGGCCTCCGGCCAGCGCGCCGCGGCGTCCATCGCGAGCGACGTGGCCTGCCGGTACGCACCGTCCACGCTGAACGGGACCTCGAAGGGCAGGTGCGAGCCCTCGGGGACGAGCGTCACGTTCAAGATCGGCCAGCCGCGCTTCCGGGCGACGCGCCACAGCCGGCGCGGCGTGCAGGCCGCGGGTTCGCGCGGCAGGCCGAGGAGCGGCGCGAAGACGTCGCCCGCCTGGTTGCGCTCGAGGCACAGCGACAGCGGGTTGTGCACGAGGTTGGCATCCAGCCGCGTCGCGAGCTCCACCCACACTTTGAGCGTGTTGGCCATCGAGCCGACGCCCTGCAGCCGATGCATCGAGCCGCACGGCTCCGAGGCGAAGGCGTAGCGGCCCGCCGGGCAGGCGTCCTCGTCGAGGCCGTCGTCCTCCTCGTCGTCGTCGCCGTCGCCGCTCGCCGCCGGGCTCCCGCCGAGGCACGTGCCGGGCGAGAGGTCGACGACGCGGCAGGCCGCCTGCCCCGGGCAGCGCGAGCTGCACTCGGCGATCGCGCGGTCGACCGCCTCGCACACGCCGTACTGCCCGGCGACGTAGTACGCGCAGCCGCAGTCGTCCGACGCCGCGAGCGCGCGCGCGTCGGCGGCGGCGTCGTAGGTCGGGCCGAGCTGCGGGAAGCGGCGCCGGAGCTCCTGCAGGCCGCAGCGGCTGCGCCGCAGCTTGAGCCCGCGGCTAGCGCCGTCGCGCGAGCACAGGTACGGCTGCGACGGGCCCCAGAACGGTGCCGGTGTTGGGAGGGTCGTCACGTTGCGCGCGAAGGGGACTGCGCTCATGGTTGGAAGAGGAAAAACTTGCCTGGTTAGTCGACCTCGGCTTCCGCATGCTGGCTTCCCTTCTCGCGCTGGCTGGCGCGCTCAAGAAGGGCAACGTCACCATCAACGGCGATCTGCGCGTGGTGGGCGGCCTCTCGGTCAACCACATCGTCTCCTCCTCGCTCAGCGTCAACGGCTCCATCACCGTGAGCGGCGCAATCAAGACGGGCTTCATAAGGGCGCAGGCGGCCAAGTTCCTGGTGCTCGAGACGACGCAGCTTGCCTCGCCGAGCGGCTCGGTCCAGGTGGCCGGCGACCTCGACATGCGCTCGGGCGCGTCCGCCGCCGCCTCCTTCCTGGAGGTCGGCACGCTGCAGACGGAGAGGCTGGTGCAGCACAGGCAGCGGCAGTGGGCGCTGGTGCATCACGACGACTTCGAGTCGGGCGCGCAGCAGGACTGGCTGCACGCCGACGACTCCGCGGGCGTCCCCGCGAGCTTCGTGCAGCTCAGCTCGGGCGGCGGGGGCGCGCACCTGGGCGGGCACTGCCAGACCGCCGGCACGACGGTCAGGCGCAGGTTCGACAACCTGCCGCAGCACACGCACCTGCGGCTGCAGGCGCGGTACCACTTCATCGACTCGTGGGAGGGCGAGACCGCCTTCCTGCAGATCGATGGCCAGACGGCGTGGATGGACTCGGCCGACAGCAGGTCAGGGCCTCCGGGGATCAACGTGGCGGGCGGCCCCACACCCGAGCGCCGATGGGGGGTGCCGGTCGACGTGGTGATGCCGCACGACGGCGCGACGGCGCTCATCGAGTTTGGGAGCAACCTCGACCAGGACGCATGCGACGAGTCGTTTGGCGTCGACGACGTGCAGCTGCACGTGCGATGACGGCAGCGCGTGTGCGCAGCTGCAGGGGTGTCGTGTGTGTCTCTCACGTGTCTCAATTGTTTATCTTACCGGTTTAGAGAAGCCAACTTGGCCTTGAGCTGCTTGGGCTTCGAGCCAGGCATCAGCCACAGCGTGCCGAACTGCGACAGCCGGGTGCGGTTGTCTCGCGTGCCGCTCAGCCAGTTCTCGTGGTGAAAGCCAAACTCGGCGTCGCCCTTTTCGGGCGTGTCGACGTCGCCCAGCGCAATGTTGACGCCGAGCGGCGTCGGCGTGCTCACCAGCCCGGGCGCAACCGTGGCGCCCGAAGGGCGACGCAAAAGCGAAAAGTCGACGGCAAACTCCACGTCGAAGCCGCGCGACGCGCCCGCGCGAGGTCTCGCGTCGCAGCGCAGCGCACCGTTGGCGATCCACTTCCCATAGGTGCGAAACGCGGCATCCGACTGCCTGGGCTCGCCTTCACACAGCCCAGCGACGCCGATGCCACCCAAGCGGCTCTTGCCGAGTGAGCAGACCATCTGCCACTCCGAGGCGTTGCCCACAACTGTTCGATCGGGCGCATGCTCCCTGCCGCCGCCGTTGATGAGGAGCTCCACCTCGTCGCCGAACCACGGCCATCCCTCCTGTGTGAGCGGTGCACACCCTGGGTTGCCGCGTGGGCACCAGCGCGGGCCGTCGATTCCGTACAAAAAGTCGTCGCGGATGGAGAAGCCAAAGTACAACGTCGCGCGGTCCCACTTGACATAGCCCACGAGCGACGAGTCGGCCGCGTCGGCGACCTCACTGAACTGCGCGGTCCACAGATTGGGCGCGCCGCTCCTGGAGGTTGAGCCATGCGCTGGATCGGCCGTCGAGAAGGAGAAGGCGTCGGCGTACTCGTCGGGCCCCACGACTCCGTCTATCGTCGGAGTCGTGCCGCGGTAGGCGTAGAGCGTGCGGTGTGGATGCGCGTGGGCCGCACGCAGCAGCGACGAGTGCACGACGGTGCGGCGGAGCGCGCGGAGGCCGCCGTTTCGGTGAGTCCCGGAGCGTTGCTCCGTGGCGCGCGACATAAAAAAATCAATTGTAATGCAAAAGAGATGCAAGGCCCAAATTTTCAGAGCTTCGACAGGATTCAGCTTTGATGCCGCCACCTCCAGAGGCTAACCAGGACGAGCCGCGCCACGTCACGCTCAGTGCTCGCCAGGCACAGCTGGCACGACTCACCGGTGGCTCACCAGCGCCTCCCGAGCTCGTGCAGCGTTTCCAGGCCGCCTCGTTTGTCTCGCAAGCAAGGAGCCCTTCCGTCTCTCCTGCTCTGAGAGTCGTCCCGACGCCTCAACCTCAGCCAGCCGCGCCGCTCAAACTAGCGGCCTGCGCTCCTGCTCTTCCGCGGGCGAAGGCAATCTGGATCGACGAACCCACTACCACGCCGCCTGCCCCGACCCCACCGGGCGCCGTCGCCGCCGTGCCCACTGCAGCGCCAGCGGCAGCCATCCCAAAACTCGCCATGCCAAAGCTCGGCATGGCTCGAAGACTCGCCATGGGTCCGTCGGCCACGACCGTGCCCGCTCTCGTGCTCCCAGTTGTGCGTGAAGAGACCGTCGCGCCCACGGAAGCGGCCCTCGACACGGGTGCAGCACCCGAGGCGGAGAGGCAAAGCCACGAGCCCGAAGCGCCGGTCAGCAGCTCGGGACGCGGCACGTGGGACGCGGCCCCCGAGGACTCGGGATGGACCGTGGCCGGCAGCACCTCCTTTCTGGTGTGGCCCGACGCGACGGGCGGCGACGCGCCGCAGCCAAAGCCACAACTGAGCGTCGCAGCAGCCAAGCCGGCCAGCAGCGACTTTCACGCGGGCATGGCGCCGACTGCCATGGTGGCCTGGCCTGCAGGCGAGCGGGGCGAGGCGGCGACGATAGCGTCCGCCTTCTCGTCGGAAGTCTTTGAGAGGGACTCGTCGCATCGCTGCGCATCGCCGCCCGGCGCACCCGCGGAGGCCGATGCTGGCGCCAACGGTGCGGCGCTCGACGAGCAGCAAGGAGGCGGCGCGGCGCTGAGCGACACGCTCTTCTCCGGGCTGCGCCGGCTGCAGCTGGGTGGCACCTCGCTGCTCCAGAGCTTCGGTCTGTCGAAGGGCGCCGCCGGTGCCACCGCCGTCGCCGATGCCACCGACGGCGGTCAGGGCGGCACACGCAGCGTACGCGGCGTGGACCTCTTTGACCGGGGCGCCTCCGCCCCGCTGTCAGTGCCGATCGGCCGTGCACCGCCGCACCGCAGCGAGGCGCCGCGGGCGGATCCTCAGCGCACGCCGCTGCTGGCGCTGCCCCTCGGCAGTCGCCCTGGCGCCGCTGCGGGCGGACCTCCACGGCGTAAGCTGCCGCCGCCTCCGCCCCTGCACACCTCGGCGCTCGCCCACTCGTCTCTCGCCGGAGGAGCGCCGACCGACCGCACCGCCGGCACGTACACCGACCGGTACACCGACCGCACCAGCGACCGCACCACCAGCCGGACGCTCGAGTCGTTTGCACGTGCGATGGGCTCGCGAGAGCGCGGCGCATCCAACGGCTTCGATGACCTAGGCGGCATGGCGCCGCCGAGCGCCGTGCTCGAAGAGCCACCGGAGGCGGACGGCAGCGCCAGCCCAACCGCGTCCACGCTCGCCGATGCCGCTGCGCCTGTGCCGCCGCCGCTGCCGCCGCCGCCCGACGGTGCTCCCGCCGCAGCCGCGCTCGCCACGCAGCCTCCCTCCGCGAGCAGCGTGGCACCGGCAGAGGCGGCGGCGCCAGCGCAGGCGGCACGGTGCGGCGGCGTCAGCTTCGCACCGGCGGCGCCCGCTGCCGCCGCAGCCAAGAAGCCGCCGCGCGCTCCGACCGTGCCCGACGCGCCCGCGTTCGGCGCGCGCGACACGCTGGCGTCGCGTCTGCGGCTCGCGGACGCGGTGATCGAGGAGCTCAAGCTGGGCCACGTCCTCACGTCGCAGGCGCAGTGGGACGCCGTGCGCACCGCCGCCGCCAACGAGAAAGCCTCGCTCGCGGCCGCCGCGCCGCCCCCGAGGCAAAAGAAGCAGCCGCCGCCGCCGTCGTCGAGGCCGCCGTCGCCGTCGAAGCTCACTAGCGCACGCCGCACCGCGTCGCCGCCGGCCGCCGGCACCGCCGCAGACGCTGGCTCGGCCGCCCCCGTTGTGCCCACCGCACGCGCGCGCGCCACGCCTAGCTCCTCAGCGAGCTCCGCCGCCGGCGGCGCAGCCAAGCAGCCGATGGCAGCGAGATCACCATCGCCGGGTGGGGCAGCGCGCCGCGCCGGCGCGTCGCTGCCCACGCGACCACCGCCCGGCGTCTCCGCGAAGCCTGCGAGCGACGCAGCGTCGCCGACGGCCAACGACCCCACCGATCAGCCGCCGAGCCTCCTCGAACGGCTCGCGCTGTGGACAAAGGCGTCGTGGCCGTTTGAGAACAAGGAGGTGCCGCCCCCGGCAGCCACCGGCGCCCCAAAGAAGGCCGCCAGGCCGGTGAAGAAGGCCCCCGCGGAGCCAACCAAGCCGTGCGTCAAAGCCTCGCTGACTCGCCCGACGGCTTCATCGTTGGCGGCAGCCCGCACAGGCGAGAAAGAGGCACCGCCGAAGCAGCCGACAAAGGAGCCACCCAAGCAGCCACCGCGCCCGCAGTCGGCACGTGGCGAGCTGCGGCTCGCTGTTGTTGAGGGCAAACTCGTGCCGATTGAGTACGTCGGTCGCCCGCAGAGCGCGCGCAGGGCGCCACGCGCGGCGTCGCCGGCGCAGCCGCGCCTGTACGAGAGGGACTCGTACGAGAAGAGCGTGGCGGCGCAGGCGGCGGCGACGTGGCACGCGCGGCTCGAGGAGACGCTCGCACGGCTGCTCGAGGCGACCGCCGACCGCGGCGGCGACCTGCCGCAGATGGCGCAGCTC
>Ga0209713_10000767_pt1 | contig 18342 bp, 9 predicted proteins | sample ArcOceMetagenome_3_FD_187444 | JGI IMG/M metagenome (GOLD analysis project Ga0209713, IMG submission 187444) | Marine eukaryotic phytoplankton communities from Arctic Ocean - Arctic Ocean- Svalbard ARC20M Metagenome (SPAdes) (version 2) | ecosystem: Environmental > Aquatic > Marine > Oceanic... | reverse complement strand
AGGAGGAGGAGGAGGAGGAGGAGGAGGAGGAGGAGGAGGAGGAGGAGGTGGTGGTGGTGTGGGGTCCCAGCTCTGCGGCGCGCGCCTGGTGGTGCGCGACTGTCACGTTGGCGCGCCAGAGCGAAAAGGAGAGGAACCGCTCCGAGTTCATCGACACCATGCACCCGTTCTTCTTCGGGCAGCTCTGCGCCACATCGATGAACGGCCTCGATGCGCACGGCATCCCTGCGCAACCAGGGCGGGTGGGCACGCGGCGCGACGGTGACAGCCACGCATGCCGCGAGTGCTGCGGCGACGCGGTCGTGGATACCGTTGCTGGTCACCATGCCGGCGACCTCTGCAGTGAGGAGGCGGGGCGACGCATGGCGCGGCGGGGTGTGCAGCCGGCTGCGAGGAGCTGGCGGTGGTGGCCACCGCCGACGGGCGGCTGGGCAGCGCGCGGAGCGAGCGGGGCGCGCCTGAGCTCGAGCCTGGGTTGCCGCGGCAGTCGAAGGCAAACGGCTGGCCGTGCGACGAGCGCGCGAGCCACGCGTAAAACGACGCGTTATGGAAGAAGTACGACGTGCGATTGAGGTAGGCCGACATCGCGTCGCGCGTGCCGACGACGAACTTGTCGTTGGTGCCGCCCTGCCCGTTCATGTGCGGCACGTGCACGGTCAGCGGCGCGTCGAGCGACGTCGGCACGGGCAGCTCGGCCTCCCACGCAATGTCGAGGCGGATGCGCGACACGTAGTCAAACGGCGTGCCGGCGCTCGCCTCGTACGTGCGGATCAGGTGCTCGCAGTGCTCGAGGTCGCACATCACCTGCGCGCGCGCGTGAGTACGCTCGATCGCGGCAAAGCTCTCGGCTGTCTAACGGTGGCCTTCCAGGCCTGGTGTGGTGGCACGTGCCTGCATGAACGAGCGCGTGCACAGACCCATGCGCGTGGTCTTGCCACCGCGGCTGCACGTGAACCAGAAGGGGAGCGAGATGTTTTGCGGATAGCAAAAGCTCCACTGCTGCATGCCGACCGCCTGGAAGGGCAGATCGCTCAGCACGTTCGTCCAGTTGTCATTGGCAGGCCGCACGCCAAAGATGCGGACGTCGGTGTGCACTGCCGAGCGATTGAGCAGCCCAAAGACGGCCCTCCGTAGGTTGGTTCTGATCTCCGAGTACTCTCGCTCAAGGCCGGTGATACACACTGCGTGGCGCAGGGCTGCCGCATGGCCCTTTCGCAGCGGGTGCGTGTGCGCTCTCAGGCGCGTCTGGTTGCGATGCCCACGCGACTGGTTCCAGTGGTTGTGCGCATGCCTCCGCTGTGGGCCGAGCGGGTGGGCCCAGCTCGCCGGCGCCGAGGTCGCCACGGCCATCGGGCTTGGAGTATGCGTTGGCCAAGTTTGCTTTTCCAAATCTTGCAGCACATACGGAACCACGGAAACGGGCCTGGCTCAGTCAGGCATCGCTTGCCGCGGACCGCTACCCGCTATCGTGGGTAGCGCTGGTCGGCGATCCACGGGTACCGGCCGTGGGCTCCTGCTGGCGGCCGAGCTGCGGCAACCAACAAGCGCGGCCTCTGCCTAAAAACACAGCTTTTTCCTAAGTAAGTCCTCTACATCCACACGACGACGACAAGCTCAATTCATAGGGTGCCTAAGACCGCGGGACGGATACCCCGCGAGGATGGGGCGTCTACCAGTCTACCAGTCTACCAGTCTCTACATCCCCTTAGCAGACTTCCAGACTTCTCGAAGAAATGCAAGGGTCGTCGCACCATGCTTGAGGTCGCCTTAGCCAGCGCCTCGCCGCACTCGCCACTGCTGCCCATGCTAACACCGGAGGAGCCCGCATCGCTGGGCACTCTGCCCGACGCGCTCCTCCACACGCTCTGCCAGCACGTCGACGACGTCGGCTGCCTCTCGCTGCGCGCCGCCGACCACACGCTGCGAGCGGCGCTGTCCGGGCCGGACGCTGACCTGGGCGTGTGGAAGCCGCGGGTGGAGGCGATGTTGAGACGAGCGGATGCGCGCACCTTTGAGAAAAAAACCGCCAGCGTCCCTTTGCTATGGACGCCGCGATCACCAGCGTCCCTGCCGCCAAAGACAGCGCCACGCACGAGCAGCGCTTCGCCTTCCTGCGGCGCCACGCGGCCCTGGTGGGCGAGTACCTGTGGCCGCTTCCCGTCCATGGAGGCGTGGTGCGAGTCAAGGTGCTGGGCGCGGACACGTTCGTTGCGGTGCTGACGATGCGGCCGCGCGCACGCCTTGGCGAGCGCTACGTGACCGTGCCGCTCTTCCGGATCACTCGCGACGAGGGCGGCAGCGGCTGCAAGCTCACGCTGAGCGAGCAGCTCGGCGACGCGCGCGCGTACGCCGTCGAGCGCACGGACGAGAAGCTGCGGCTGCGCTGCCGCAAGCCGTCGCTGCTGCAGTCGCCGCTCGCCTTCATGCGCTCGCTCGCGCAGCCGAGCGTCGCGTGCGACGCCCTCCCCACCGAGCCGGTCGCGACGCCCGGGCTGGCGGCGCTCAACCTCGAGCCGTACTTCTACGGCGACTACGGCCCTCACGGCACCGAGCTGCTGCACGTCAACTGGGGCCCGCTGCCGCTGCAGCGCCACTCGCTGCCGCTGCTGCCCGACGAGGTGACGCATGGCCTCCGCGGGCTCAAGGTGTGCGGCGACCCGAACGTGCCCGCGGGCCGCTGCTCGTTTGCTGCGTGGGGCGACTTCCTCTCGGCCGGCGAGGCGATGGCGCTGCAGCCGCGCGCCGGCGCGTGCTCGTGCATGTACGCGTGCGAGTGCTTCCGACCCGACGAGCTCGGCAGCGCGGACGGCACGCGCCCGCCAACGATCGAGGTGGTCGGCGCGATGGTGGGCACCGCCAAGACGGCCATGACGGGCTACCGCGCCCCCGAGGACAACCCCGGCCGCCTCGTCTTCTTCCGGAAGCGCCGCCCCCCCGGCCCGGAGTCGCAGCCGGATGCGGCGGGCGTCTACAAGCCGCTGTGGCAGATGCCGGGCGAGATCTCGGCGGTCGGCGGGCTTCCTCCCGACGACGACACGCTGCACATCCTCCTCGTGTGGGACGGCGCTCGCTTCAAGACGAGCACACGCCTCTCGCCGATTCGGCTCTTTCGAGAGGGGCTCTCGACCGAGGCCGGGCCGTCGGGCGCCCCCGCACCGAGCGTCGTCGACGGCCTTGCCGTCCAGGAGGACGCGGCGGTGCCGGATGTGGAGGGAGCAGCAGAGGAGTAGGCAGTAGCCCGCGATGGGGCGTCAACACGTAGGAACAGTTTTGGGGCGTCACACACGTAGGACAGTTTTGGGGTGTCACGCACACAATTTTCGAGACCCGTGCATGTACACTCTTGTTTCCCCGACGATCAAAAACGCAAAAATATGCTCAACTCCACCCCGCCCACGCTTTGGCAGACGCAGACGCCCATGGCTCACTATGCGCGACGAGCGCCTCGTCCGTTGGCACGACGACGCGTGTCGCCTCGGCGAACGCTTGCGTCTCGCCCGCGGCGGCTATGCTGGCGACGTCCTCCACACCATTGGCGTCGCACCATGCCAACGCGAGCGCCTGCGTGTGGACGGGCAGCGCCTCCACGAGTTCCGTGAGGCCCGCGACGCGCGACGTTGGCACCGCGACGCGGCGGTGCGACACGATGCGTGCGCTCGCTGGCGCGCCGACACCCGCTGGGAAGCACACCCACGGACGCACCGCGGGCGGCAGGCGGACGTGCGCGTCGACGAGGCCGTCGCGGTCGATGAAGGACAGTTTGCGCGCGACCATGTCCACAATCGCCAGCACGCGCTGCTCCTCGTCGCCCGCCGCTGGAGCGATGGCGTGGCCGGCGTCCAACCCCGAGATTGCGGAGGCTAGCCTCAGCACGCCGCCGTTGCGCGCGTCGAGGCCCCACGCGGCGCCGGTCCAGATGTCTGGGTCTGGCCTGGCAGCGGCGACGCCGACTAGACAGCTCCCAGTGAGCACGAACTCAATCTCGTGCACGCCGTCGAGCATTAGGGGTTCCGCGAGGGCGCTGGAGTGCCCGCCGTGGAAGCTGGCCACGGCGTCGGCGTCTAATGAAGAGTTTAGTCGCAGGTTCGGGTCTCCCGACCAGATGTCGGTCCAGTAGGGCCACGCAGCAATGTCCGGGAGCTCCGGCTGGGTGGACAGCAGCCTGCGCGATGCGATCAATTTGATCAATTTGGAACGTGCGGGCTGGATGCGCCCGAGCGCGCGCATCAGTGCCATGGCGACCCGACCGCCGGTGCTGAGACGAAGTTGCAGCACCGGCGCCGTGTGTCGTCAACTCACCTGGAACGAGCGTCATCACGACCACATCGCGTTAAATTGCTGCGTGTCGTAGTGTGCTTCGCTGTTTGGGCGCAGGAAGGCAAATCCCCCACTTATGAATACTAGGCTAACACCACGCAGGTTAGAGCACCACGGGCATCTCGTGGCGGGGGGTTTACCCGCATCGCGTGGCCATGCAAATTCATCTCGCAAGGAGCGTCCATAGGCATCCTAGTTTGTAAGCAACAGAGGACGTGTTAGTGAGGTGGAAGAAACGAGCTTCTCGCAACGTATTATTTCCGTGGGTTTTAACCACCGCAGCGCGCATCTCCAGCGCTCGGGCCTAATTGCGCACGACGAGTCCATCGTATCGCATCACTCCGGAAGCTGCACAATGATGCTCGCGATCTTCCCGACCGTCTCCTCCTGGCAGTCCGCGGGTGGCCGCTCGGCCGTCCTCTCTCGCCCCGCCTGCCGCGTCAGCGCGCCGGTGGTCGCGCTCGACTATGACAGCTTCCACGCGGTGACCACCTTGATCGCCGAGGTCGCCGACAAGCCGGGCAAGCTGGACACCGCCAAGGCCTTCAACGACTTCGTCGCTGGGACGAAGCCGCTGGTCGATGCGGCTGTGCCCGAGATCCAGAAGGCCGCCAACGCCGCCCTCCCGGAGATCCAGAAGGGCGTCGAGGAGGCGAAGCCCGTGCTGGCCAAGACCGCCTCGGAGCTGACGCCGGTGTTGGAGCAGGGCGCGGCCATCGTGGGGCCGGTGCTGAAGGACGGCCTCTTCGCCGCCGGCACCGCGCTCGGCCAGGTGGCCGTCATCGCCGGCAAGGCGGGCGCCGAGCTTGCCGTCTCCGCCGCCAACTCGGCCGTCGTTGAGGGCTCGAAGGCGCTCAACGACGCGGCCGCCTCGAACGCCGCCGCCCTGCCCGGCGACAAGAAGCTGCTCGTCGACTCGGTGCGACGCCGCTCCAGTCCCCACGCGCCACATCCATGCCCCGATCCCCGCGAGGTTCGCCCTTGCTCTGCCAATGCGGCTGGCATGCCGAACGCGCCCGGCTCTCTGAACGCGGTGTGCGCAGGCGGTCTCGACGCTCGACGCGGGTGTCAAGGCGGCCACGCCGGTTGTCGAGGAGGGCATCAAAATCGCGACGCCGTACGTGCAGGAGGCCGGCGACGCTCTCGGCAAGGTCGCCAGCAGGTGCGCTGCCCCCCCTCCCCTCGTTCTCTCAGATCCCGACCCTCTCTCTTCAGCCCCACATCAGCCCCTCACCGCGGCGCGTCCCACACGCCACGCTTGGCAGGTTTGCCCGCGACTCGCTCCGCGACGTGCTGAAGGCGCTCGACGACGTCGTCGTCGACTAAATTGACTTGACGCATGTGACGACAGCGGAAGGCATGACACGGCCTCGGTGTTGGCTCCGGGATCCTGGATCCGCAGTGTGTGCGCCGAGTACTCGTTTCTAGTGGTCACCTAGTGACGGTCGTGTTTTGAATTCATTTAAACATTTTGACACGCGTAACACGCGCGCGACCGAGAAAAGGTCAGAATGACTTCGTCTCCAGCACCTGGCACTGGTCGCCATGGCACTGATGCGCGCGCTCGGGCGCATCCAGCCCGCACGTTTCAAACTGATCGCCAGCGCATCGCGCAGGCTGCTGTCCACCCACGGACATTGCGGCGTGTTAAAAGTCCATATTCTGGTGGATCTACCCCCCCTGCCTCGCGAGTTTGCAGCCCTTGCACAAGTATGCCGGTCAATGGCTCGGAGCACCGTCGCCGGTTGAGCATGAAAGGCCGCTCCTCCTGCCCCGCCGGCGACGAGGGCTTCATCAAACTATCGGGCGTCAACCAGGGCCTGCACTGCTCGACCAGCGCCAAGAATCACAAGTGCGAGCTGCCTGTGACCGAGGAGAAGGTGCTGGTCAGGCGCCGCCTGATGCTCGCCGTGGGCGTGGTGGCATCACCAGGCTCAATGGAGCGCCGTGTCTGGCTGAGGGACGCGCTGCGACGATTCGACCAGCCACAGGTGGCCCAGCGCTTTGTCATCGGCTGCAGCAGCAAGGGTGGCGGCGTGGCGAGGCTGACCGAGGAGATCCGACAGCACGGCGACATCGTCGTGACGGGCGAGCCCGACGCGACGAACTCCGCGTGCATCGAGAAGTCGTTTGCGTGGTGGGCGTTCGCGCTCACCGCCTTCCCGCGCGCCGCGTACATTGCCAAGACCGACGACGACAGCCTCAACAACTTTGGCAATCTGCTCGACGTCCTGAACGCGCCGTCGATCACCGGCCGCTCCTCCGCGTCCGCCGGCAACGAGCAGCTCCTGTACGCCGGCTGGCCGCAGTTCACGTCGTTCTTGCCCGAGTTCAACATCGGGTGCGGCTGGTCGGGCGACGCCAACGGCGCGATCGGCGCGACGCAGGTGACCAAGCTGGGCGGCGTCGGCACCAACTGCCGCTTCTGCGTCAACCACCCGTTCTGCTACAAGCACTGGCTGCACCCGTCGTCGACGGGCGAGCCGTTCAACACGTCGGTGCGCGGCCCGTTCGTCTTCGCGACCGGCGCGCTGCAGGTCATGTCGCACGCGCTCGCGTCGCGCGTCTTCACGTCCGAGACGACGCGCGCGTTCGTGCGGCGCGCCGCGCTCGCGCGGCACGAGCGCCACCCGCAGTGGTCGGGCCGCTCGTGGGAGAAGCCGTGGTGGCGGCGGTGGGAGTGCCAGGCCGAGGACGGCACCGTCGGCTACGCCGTCTTCGAGGCGGCGCGGGCGCACAACCTCTCGGTCGACTTTGTGTCGCTGCAGGGTCTCGTGCGCGACGCCTTCGACTCCGTGCCGCAGCTCGACACGCAGGTCACCGTGCACAAGCTCGAGCTCGACGCGGCCAAGCTGCGCGAGGCCGCCGCGTGGGAGGAGACGCTCAACGGCCGGCGCAGCCGCGGCGACCCGTCGGCCCGCAACGACACGCACCGGCAGCAGCGCGAGCGGTACATGACGCGGCTGAAGCCGCTGCTCGACGAGCTCAACGCGAGCAGCCGCGTCGCGCCGCCGTGGCAGTGGGTGTGCCACGACGTCGACTCGATGCGGCGCCGCGAGGCGGAGGCGGCCGAGGGGCGCGAGCGGCGCGGCGGCAGGCGCGGCGGCAGCAGCCCGCCGGGGAGCCGGTGGGTCTCCGACTTTGTCCTCCGCCTGCCCACGGCGCAGCAGCGGTGGCGGCTGTGCGTGCTGTCCGAGGCGGACGAGCAGCGCTTCCACAAGACGAAGCGCGTGAGCCTGTGGCGGCGCGGCGACCCAAGGAGTTGAGTTTATAAGATTATCAAGGCACCACTCTCACAAGGCCACATCTTGGCCACATCACACTCTGAGATCACATGGATGCTGGGGTCCGATCTCCTGGGTTGAATCCTGCGACGCGCATCACGCATCACGCGAGAAGGCGCTTGCACGTGGGTGCGCCGCATAGGCACGGGTGGCCCTGCAGCGTCGACGGGTCGGTCTCCTCGCCGCGCGCCGTCGCCCCGCCGCTGCGTCGGCCGCCGTAGACGGACTTCACCACCTTGGTCTCGAGCGCGGGGGCGACCGCCGCGTTGTACGTCCAAGTGAGCTCCTCGCCGGCGGCAATGTCCTTTGTCGCGACGAAGAGGACGCGTGGCGCGTTGGCGAGGCCGACGCCGTCGGCGGAGCGGCCGAGGCGGAGCGGCGTCGGGCGCAGGTTGGGCTCGCACGACGCGTTCATGAGGCGCGCGGCGTTGCCCATCAGCGTCGGGTCGATGACGTACGAGCAGCCGTCGGCGTAGAGCGCGTACGAGCACGGCAGCGCGCGCGCCGCGTACCGCTCCTCGCGCGCCGCCGCCTGCTCGCGCGTGAGGATCTCGCCGACGTACTCGACGACCGGAGCGCCGGCGGAGATCGGCTCGAGCGCCACGACGCCGAAGCCGCCGTGCAGCCCGCGCTGGCGCAGCCGGCGGCAGATGGGCGTGTCGTCGCTCACGGCGATGCGCACGTGGAGGCCGCCGCCGTCGCCCGCGGCGCCGGTGCGCTGCAGCTCCCACGGCGACGTGCAGATGCCGCCGCACTTGCCCTCCTTGGGGCCCGGCGCGAAGCCCTCCTGCCGGCAGCGCGTGCACCCCTTGGGTGCCCAGCGGCACTTGCCGCAGCCAAAGCTCTCGCCCGCCGGCGCACCACCGCCCACGCCGCCGCCCTCGCCACCCTCGCCACCCTCGTCGCCCTCGACGCCCTCGACGTGCTTGCCACCCTCGCCGGCGCCCTCGCCGCCCTCGCCGCTCTCTCCACCGCCGCCACCGCCGCCGCCGGTCCACTCGCCCGCCGCCTTCTGCTGCCTGCCGAGGAAGAGGGTGTCGCTCTCCATGTGATGCTGCTGCAGGTGCCTCGACACGAGCGACCGGCTCAGCTCGCCATCCGTGCAAGCCTCGTCGCCATCCGCGTCGCCGCCCGTCGCCCGCCGCTCCAGCAGCGCATCGAGCATCGCGCCCTCCGTCGTGAGCATCGTCCGATTGAGCGATCGAGCCACGTAGCTGAACGACGGAAGCGCGGCCTCTGCGCCCTCCGCGCCGCCCGCGCGCACGTACAGAGGCACCTCCAGCGCCTCCACGCCCAGCGACAGGTCGTGCACGCTCGGTGGGCCCTCGGGCAACGCCGGCTGCGGCGCGGCCTCCTGCGACACTGCCGCTGACGGCTGCTGCTGCTGCTGCTGCTGCTGCTGCGTGGTGGCCTCCTTCTCGTCGTCGTCGGCCTCTTGCGGTGGCTCGGGGCGGCGCCGCCACGGCGTCGACGCGTCGCACAGCTTCTCCTTGGAGCGCTCGCCGTCGCACGGGTACCAGCAGACGTGGGTGCGGCTGATCTTGTCGTACGAGATGACGATCGCCTGGAACCAGTCCGCGTTGCCGTCCCAGTAGACGTCGATCGACTTGCCGAGCAGCTCCATCGCCTCCTCGTGGTCCATTGGGGGCGGCGGCACGGGCGCGGCGGGCGCGATCGCCTCCTCCTCGTCCTCGCGAAGAGCATTGAGCCGCGCGGAGACCGACGCAGGGCTCTTGGGCGACGAGATCGAGGCGGCGGAGGCGGAGGCGGAGGCGGAGACGCGCTGCTTCTTGTTCGGCTTCTTCGGCGAGCGCTGCGACGGCGCTGCGGCCTTGGCGGCGTGCGGCGAGGCGCTGGCCCTGGCGGCGGAAGAAGACGCGGCGCCGGTCTTGCCACCGACGAGCGGCGCCGGCTCCTCCACGAGCGCGCGCCACCCCTGCGACATCATCGCCGCGGCGACGGCGCTCTTTGTCTTCGTCGTCAGCTTCGGCTTGGCCGGCGTGCGCCTGCCACCGCCGCCACCGCCACCCGCGCTGCCCGACGCGCCGAGCAGCCGCCCGGGTGCCGTTTCGAGCAGACCAGCCAGGTCGTCGTCGTCGTCGTCGTCGTTGCCGTCGTCGCCGCTGCTCGTCTCTGGCGCCGCGGCCGTCTTGGAGGCTGCCGTCTTGGCCGGCTTGGTCAGCTTGTTGGCTGGCTTGGCCGGCAAGGGCGGCTTGCTCGGTGCCTGCGCAGGCCTCTTCGCTGGCGGTGGCATGGTCGGCTTGGTGGCCGCCGCCCGCTTCGTCGCCGTCGTCGGCTTCGTCGTCGGCGACGCCGCATCATCGTTGAGGTCGACGCCATTCTTCTGCGCGACGGCGGCGGCGAGGGCGGTGGCGGCGGCGCGGCTCGGCAGTAGCTCCCACTGCAGCTCGGCGCCGCTCAGCTCCTCGTGGCGCTGCTCGCCGTCGTCGTACAGCACGAGATGGCTGTCGTCGATGGCCATGTACTCGCGCACCGTCCCAGAGTACCATTTCTCGTCGTCCTCCCACCACACCTTGACCCTCGCGCCGACCAGCTTGTGCCCAACGGGCCGCTTTGCTGCCGCCGCTGGCGGGGCCGGCTCTGCTGCGGCTGCGGTCGGCGGCACCTCTGGCTTTGCTGCTGCCGGTGGCGGCGTGGGCTTTGCTGCCGGCGGTGGCGGCGCGGGCTTTGCGACGGCCGGCGGCGGCGCGGGCTTTGCGGCGGCCGGTGGCGGTGCGGGCTGCTTGCTGTCCGAAGATGAGGCCGGCGCCATTCCGACGGGGCTCCTACCGGCGCTAGTCTTGCCATTGGTGGCCAGCATGGCGGTTGCCACGCTCTTCTTGGTCGGGAAGCTGCTCTTGATCGCCAGTCGGGAGCCCCTGGGCGCGGTGGGCACGCTGCTCGCAGTGATGGTGATGCCGCCAATCTCCTCGTGCTCGTTGGCCACCTGGGGCGGCGGCTCTTGGGGCAGCGGAAGCTCACAGCGCTTGATGAACCTGGGCAGCACACCCTCCTCCACCTCGCCGTCGTCGTACGCTATCTCGTAGGTCTCCTGGTCACAGAGCGCACCTACGAAGGTCGTAGAGCGAACAACGCCTGGATACCACTTTGTCACGGCGGCGCCGAGCGTCGAGGCGAGGTAGCGGCCCTTCACCCTCGCGCCTTTGGCGAATGCTGCGGCCGCCGCGTCCATCTCGAGTTGTACCCCGACACTCGCGTGTGCGCTCTCGCGTATCCAGGCACTCGAGTTGTACCCCGACACTCGCGTGTGCGCGACACTCGCGTGTGCGCTCGGGTGATGACCGCAAGCTAGGCTAACGCAGTTTGCCTAGTGGTGTTACCTCACCCGTCTACGTGAGATTTCTGGATAGATAGATAGATAGATAGATAGATATCTATCTATCTATCTAGTGAGATTTCTGGGACCAGTGCGTCCTTCCAGGGGCTCTCCTTGCCAGCAGTTTAGGCAAACTAATGAACTATAGTATTGTAAAGCACCCCGTGCTCAGCGGAGCTTGGGCACACCTCCCCCGTCTCGGCGCAGATAAAGTGCAGCTTGCTGTCGGTGAGCGTCAAGTTGGAGCAGACGTTGAGGTCGCATGCCACGTGGAGCGGGAGCGGGTCGAGCAGGCGGTTGCACGTGAGCACGCAGCTGGACCCGTCGCTCGGCAGCCAGCACTTGGGCAGGTCGCCCGCCGCGTCCGCCCATTTGCCGTCTGGCATCGGGCACAGCTGCCGCCGCGCGGTGTGCGCCTCGAGCCGCTGCACCAGCACCTCCGGCAGCACCACGTCGAAGCCGCCGTCGGCCACGAGCATCGCCGCAGCGTCGACGATCTCGCTGAAGTTGTTGCCGAGCTCGTTGACCACGATCGAGTACGAGCGCGGGTCCGACGGGTCCTTGGGCAGCTGCTTGAGCTGCCTCACCAGCCCGGCCACCCCGACCTTGTCGCCCGACGGCGCGTCGCCCCAGAGGTTGTATCGCAGCCCGACGACCGGCTTGCCACCGTCGCCCACGTACGCGACGTTGCCGTGCAGCCCCGCGTAGCCCTGGTCGGCGACGCCAAACGTAAAGTAGACGACCCCCGCCACCTCGGCGGCCGCGGCGAGCGGCGCGACCGACTGCTCGGAGGGGACGACGCCGATGACGTTGGCGAGCGTCATTCCGCTCCGCGCCATCAGCTCACCCGTCGCGCGCGCGAAGAGGCCGTTCTGCGCCGGCGTGAAGAGCTGCGGGTAGGCGTACCCGAGCCCGCTCGGGCCGGTCGAGAGCGAGTCGTTGGCGCCCGCCGTGCGCACGGCGTACGCGAGCAGGCTCGGCATCAGCTCCGCCATCGCGGGCGAGTAGGTCCACCCCGCCGGCTGCTGGCCGCGCTGCGGGTGGTGCCAGTGCGACGTCGAGAGCCAGTCGTTCTGCAGCAGCTGCAGGTTGTCGCCGTCCGAGTTGAGGAAGGCCACGGTGTGGACCGCGCGCAGGCCGCTGCCCCGGCCACGCTGCTCGCGCTCGCGCTCGCGCCGCTGCCGCTCGATCGCCGCCCGCCGCTCGCGCCGCTCCGCCGCCAGCGCGGGCGGGATGGTGTACGGTGGCAGCTGCGAGAGAAAGTCGAGATTGTACGCAAAGTCGGAGGCGTGCACGACGCCTCCCGCCTTCGTCACCGCCGCGGTGAACGCGTGCTCGTCGTAGCTCGTCCAGCCGTAGACCGCCGAGAGCCGCGTGGAGTCGAGGTGGTCGAGCACGGCCGCAAAGGCGGCGCTGTCGCCCGTGCCGTGCTCGACGGTGGCGAGGCGCGCGAACGTCGAGTAGCTCGAGAGGCAGTTGCTCTTGCTGCCGTCGTCAGGCTGCGCGACCAGCCCGCGCCGGCTCAGCTTCGCCTTGGATCGCACGAACTCGTCGTGCGGGTTGGACGCGCTCACGTCGGCGACTTGCCGCAGCCCGAGTCGCGTGAGGTTGGCCACCATCTCGGGCGTGCCCGCCGCCACCAGCCCGTCCTCTGCCGCGCAGCGGATGAGCGCCGCATTCGTGGACGCCGTGCTGGGATCGTACTTGACGAAGCCGGTGAGGTAGTCGTCCGCAAAGTGGCCGACGAGGCCGGAGAGGTCGTGCAGGTACGACTCGTTGAAGGCGATGCAGTGGTGCTGCGCCAGGTCGTGCAGCCAGAAGACGGTGGTGTCGTCATCCACGCTGGTGGGCGTGAGCTTCGTGGTGGCCGACTTGATGGTGTAGATTCGTGGCGAGTGGCGTGAAATGACGCCGGCGAGCGTCTGCAGCGTCACCTGGTCGGCCCTCGCGGGGACGCTGGCTTCGGAGAACACAAAGATTTGGCCAGCCTGTCCCGTCGGGACCTCGCTCCGTGGATAGGGCAGCGTACCGTTGGGGAGGGCGCTCGAGACGGAGACGAGGGTGGGCAGCACTTTGTGGTGGACGCTGGGCGGCGGGCCGCGCGTGGGCGCGGCTGCTCGGTCGGCGAGGCCGACGGCCGTGATCGAGGCGGAGGGGGAGAACCGCCTTTTTCGGTGTTTTTGGAGAGATCTAAACGGCCCAGGCCACGGCCTGGAAACAGCTTGCTGAATGCAGCGCTACCATGCCAGCGATTCACCACGGGAGAATGCAACACCACTTAGTGACGACCTCAACTTTCTTTCGTCTCCCCATACAGTGAAAAAAGCATCAACCGATTGCTAGCCGCAGGCTGCCGGTCGGGCAGAGCCACTCCACTTCCGCGACGCGATCGCATTCGACACTCACAATCATAATCGACGAGATAGAAGTCTTTTTCTTACCAGAGCCCGGCCGACGGCGCGGCTTTCTCCCGCGGCGTGCTCGCCGCAGTGGTGCACTCACACGCCGCCACACGTTGACATCACCCCGCAAATGGGCTGCAGGGCAGTCATATAAGCGTGCGGTCGTTGCTGTGCGTCGTACTCTAGCAGCTGATGGCAAGAAATCCTCAAAGTACTGCGCAGATTCCTCAGCGACGACGCCGAGAGCGCCGGACCATGGCACTTCTCGTACGTACTGTATGCCTCCGAATCCAAGGCTCAGAGCAGAGCTCACTGAACGACGGTGTAGATGTTTCCGTTGATAGTGCGTTCATGGTGGGTGCACAGGGTACCTGTGATGTCCCAGGTAGCATTGCGATTGAACAGACAGTTGAATCCGCGCGTTAGTGATCATACCCCTCCGGGGTTACTGGGCCTGAGAAGTTTGCGTCGTGTTGCCGTGGCTACTCGCTCGTCTCCGATCCGGGTGCAAGGACGGACACCCGCCGACAGACGATGCCGAAGAAGCCGAAGGCCGTGCTGCGTGAGCCGCCATCGAAGCGTGAGCCACCGCCGTCCGAGATCTGGATTTGCGAGGAGTGCGAGTGGGAGAACGAGTGCGCCGACGCGGCGTGCATCGCCTGCGACGACCCGCGCCCCGCTGCCGTCGCGGCGCCGAGGCGAGTCGACGGCGAGGCTCTCCTCTACTCGCGGGTGCTGTCCGCGGAGGTGTGCGCCCGGCTGATACGCATGTCGCACGAAAGCGTCCTCTCGATGGATCTGGACACCGTCGACGACCAGCCAGTCTACCAGATCGACCTCGTGCAGAACGGCTGGGTCTCCGACGCCAGGATGTGGTCAGTCATCGGTCCGACGTTCGATCTGAAGCTAAAGCCGCTGCTTGCGAAGCTGCCGTGGCTGCAAGGCACGGCGTTCACGCTCGACCATGCGTTCCTGAAACGCTACTGCCCACAGCAGCGCACGCACCTCGGGATCCATGTGGACTCCTCTTTCTTCACCTTCAACGTGCTGCTCTCAGACCCCGGCGACTTCGAGGGCGGCGAGATCTACATCTTCACGCCACAGGAGACGCAGAGGCATTTCGAGCGGCACGAGGCGATGAGCACGGCGCAGAAGGAAACCTGGGTGGGTGGGCATGCGCAGCTCCCGACGGTCGAGGGCTACACCCAGGGCGACACCCTGGCCTTTACAGGGGATCGCCACCTCCATGGGACGCTGCCCGTTCGCAGCGGGGAACGTGTCGTGCTCACGATCTTCTTCGAGCGACTGACTGCAGACGCGATGGGCCGGCACTGCTCGGACTGCGGTGAGTGGTGCGAGCGCTACGAATTCAGCAGGACCCAGTGGCGACAGGGTGACGACGCCGACTGCAGGCGCTGCACCGGAGAGATTGGCACGGCAGCGCTCTGCTCGACGTGCGGCCTTGCCAGCGCCGTCCACCACGGTGGCTGCTGTGCTGGCACGGACATCGGCACCTGCAGCAGCTCGCACAAGGGTGTGGACCGGCCGAATGCGAGACCGTGGGGCACGATCTCATTCGCCCCGCGCCATGGCACCGAGGTCGGAGGCGAGGGTTGAGCCAACAGCGCGGCCCGCGCTGGCCATGCGGCCGAGCCACCAGCCACGCTACGCCATGAGATGTGTAACTTTGTTTCCAATACAAACTTCTAACTGTAGCTTCCAACTAAAAATGTACGGAGAGCACTACACGAGCAAATGAGCCGCGTGCCGTGGCAGCCACTCCGACCTGCCGCCTCGCTCGCGCTGGTTGGGCACGGCGGGCGGCATTGCCATGCACCGATGCCACGTCCAGCAGGCGACCGCGGTGGCGACGCTCTCGGCGGCGTCGCTCAGCAGCTCGTGCCGCCTGTTGAGCCTGTGCATGCAGCAGGCGCGCAATTGCAGTGGCGCGCCGGGAGCGGCTGAGCAGTGCAGCAGGTGGCCGCGTCCACCAAGCAGGAGCAGCAGCTGGTCGTGGCCGTCCTCGTCCTGCCAGCGGCACGCGCGCAGCGGCAGCGCCGTGCAGAGGTGCTCCAGCAGCGCAGGCCACGGCAGCTGCAGGCGGCGTAAGCTCTGAAGCGAGGGGTAGAGGGCGTCGAATGGCAGCGCCGTCGGCAGGCGCGCCAGGAAGGCCGAGAGCTCGCGGGGAGACGGCACGCCGCCCACCCGCAGCTCGCGCCACACGCGAAAGGAGCGGTACTCCGCCCATCGCAGGGCGAGGCCGTCCTCCACGAGGCGCGTCGCCAGCTGCAGTGCCGCTGCGCCGTCGACCGCCGCAGCTGCACCCTCGGCCGCCGTCGCCTCGCCGCCACCCTCGGTGCCTGTCGTCGTCGCCACCTCGCCGACGCCAACGCCACGCGGCGCGTCAAAGCCATCGCCGCCGCCGCGCGGCCCCAACAGCAGCAGCGGCAGCCGGCTTGGAACGGCGGGCGCCCGAGAGCTACCACCGCCGCCACGGCGGCGACTGCCGCCCGACACGGACGCTGAGGTGGCCGAGCCGAAGCTGGCCGCCGCAGACGCCATCGACGCGGGCGACGCCGCCGACGCCGCCGAAGCCGAGACCTCGCCGGCGTCCTCGGACGACGTGGGCACCGCGATGGCCACGCCCGTGTCCGGCGAGGGCGGCGGTGGCGCCGCCTCGGGCGAGCCAGCCGGTGTAGCAGTGAGTGCCACGGTAGGCGCGTGCCCGTCGGCAGTGGCACCGTCCACCCATGCCAGGCAAGCGTACCGCCCGAAAGGTGGCGGCAGCACGAAGCCGACAGCGCCGCCGCGCCCGCACGCGCGAAAGCGAAGCTTTGCCGCCGCGGCGCGCACCGCCGCCTCCGTGGGCGCCAGCGCCTCTGCGGCGAGTGGCTGCGTTGCCGCGGGCGGTGATGAGCCCGACGCGACAGACGCTGCGGCCTTCTTGCCCTTTGGAGAATTCTCGCCCCGCGCCAATAGGTCGGCGCGGCGCGTGACTGCGGGCGACGAATCGGGCGGCGACGGCGACGGCGCGGGCGGCGGTGCGGGCGTCGCGACAAGGTAGTTCAGAAAGTCGGCGAGCACCTCCGCCGTGACGATGAGGTCGACCGAGACCTGCGCCTGCATCTGCGTTTGCTGCTGCTGCTCGTCCGGCTGCTGCTGCATCGCCGTCGCCGGCGGCGGCGGCTGCGACGGCGGCGAGGGCTCGCGGGATTCGGGTTGCTCATCCTGCGAAGAGTGCAGCGGTGGCAGCAGTGGCTGCAGTGGCGGCGGCGGCGGTGGTGGCGACGCCTGCTTTTGCGGCGGCTCCAATGCCGGTAGCTTGAGGCCCGCCTCGCCAAGGACGACCTCGGAGTGCGCGCGCGGCGGCGGCAGCGCGAGGGCCGCGCGCAGCTTCAGCGCCGCGCCGACAGCGTCGCAGCGCGGCTCCGACCCGTCAGCGGGAGGCACGCACTGTGCGGTATGAAAGTCATACCACACAGCGTCGAGCTCCTCGTCGACGACGCGCGGGTCGTCGAGCTGAGGCGGCAGTCCGGGCGCCGCCACCGCGCCGTCGACGCTGCCCAGCAGCCGCGACGTGCAGCAGAATGCGTCGCCGCGCTCGCCGCTCCACGCCTGCGGTAAACCGCCCTCGATCGGCTCCTCCTCGTCGTCGCCGTCGCCGCCCTCGCTATCGCCGCCGGCCGAGAGCTGCAGCAGACGAAGGCATCCGCTGCTCGACGTGAGCAGCAGCGCGTCACCACCGCATGCGGCGGCGCCCTCGCTGGCCACCGCCGCAGGTGAGGCCGTCTCGGAGATGGACGGCGTCCGCTCGCCCGCCAGCTGGCCGAGGTTGAAACGGCCGTGGCCAGGCTTCGGCAGCGGCGTGCTCGCGCTGCCGCTGCGCTCCACGGCCATGGCGGACGCGTCGGCCGTCGTCAGGGCGAATGTCGACGGCTGCGAGAGGCGCCGGCCGAGCCTGCACGCGTGCAGATGCGTCGCAGCAAGCTCGACAAAGTCATCGAGCAGCGACGTGGGGCTGCGCGGCGACGCGGGCATCGACGCCGGCACCGACGACGGCTCCGAGTTGGAACGAGCCACCGCCGCGCCGCTCGCCAGCACGCCAAATGCCGCCGCGGGCGGCACCGCGGCGTCGCCGCCCAGCGTCTCATCGATCGCGCGCGGCGGCCCGAGCAGCAGCGGCCGGCTCCACCGGCGCAACACCGGCGCCAGCGGGAGCATCGCTTCCGCCCACGCGCGCACGTCGTTGGGCGGCTCGCCCGACCGCGCCACAGCGATGGTGGCGCTCGGCGTCGCGCTATCGCCGCCCTTACCGCCGGTAGACGGGCTACTGCCACCCTCCTCATCACCACCGCCACCGCCACCGCCACTGCCATCGCCACCGCCGCTCTCGGTGAGCCGCACATGTGCGGCCAGCGCGTCGAGCAACGGCAGCAGCTCGGCCGGGGCGCTGTTGCCGCCCACGGCGCCATCGCCGCCGTCGGCCGCCACCACCGCTGCGCCGAGGCCGCTGCTGCCCGGCGGCACGAAGCAGCTGCCGCCGACGGCACCGCCACCGACGGTCAGTAGCAGCAGCGGCGGCTGCGCGAGAGCCACGTCTGCGCCGCCATCGCCGCCGCCTCCGCCGCCAGCACCGCTGCCGCCACCTCCGCCACTGCCGTCGCCGCCGATGGCGAGCCGTGCGATGACGTCGGCCTCGTCGCCGCTGAGACCGACGACGATGCTGTAGGCACCGCCGCCCTCCTCCGCCGCGCTCGAGGCGCTGCCCACTTGCAGAGTCGACGGCATCGGCGGCAGCACGAGCGGCGGCCGCGCCAGCGGCAGCAGCACGCCAACGCAGCGCGCGACGCGCCGAGCGAAGCGCGGCAGCGCCCAGGGCGGCATCGCGAGCCGCACGTGGAACCGCGCCGCGCCGGCGGCGCCGAGGACGGCGGCGTGGCACATGGTGCCCCGCAGCGCCGCGAGCGCCCCACGGGCGACCTCGAGGTGCACCGCCGGCGCC
>Ga0209713_10000765_pt1 | contig 18366 bp, 16 predicted proteins | sample ArcOceMetagenome_3_FD_187444 | JGI IMG/M metagenome (GOLD analysis project Ga0209713, IMG submission 187444) | Marine eukaryotic phytoplankton communities from Arctic Ocean - Arctic Ocean- Svalbard ARC20M Metagenome (SPAdes) (version 2) | ecosystem: Environmental > Aquatic > Marine > Oceanic... | reverse complement strand
ACGGCGGCTGGCGCAGCAGCAGCCGGTGCAGCGGCGGGAGCTGCGGCTGACTTGGCGAAGAGGGAGACGGGGACGGGGGCGCGAGTGGGCGGGGTGCGCGGCGGCGTCGTGAGCGCCCGTTGCACGCCATCGGCGGCGGTGGCGTGGTGGCCTCCATCGACGAGGCTGCGCACGGCGCGGCGCAGCTCGCCGATCTCGTGCGAGATCTGCCGGTCGACCTGGCGGCTCAGCCGATCCATACGAGAGTTGAGCGCCTCGAAGTTGGAGCGCTGCTCCGCCTCGAGCGAGAGCTGCACCGAGTGGAGGTCGGCGACGCGCCGCTCCATCCCGGCGGCCGCCTGCGCCTCGTTCTTCTCGAGGTAGTGGCGAAGGTACTGCCGCTCCGTGTGCAGGTGCTCGGAGGCCTCGCTGTACCGCAGCGGCGTCGCGAAGCCGCGCTCGAGCTCGAACTCGTGCTTGGCGGCGCGGCCGCAGCAGCGCGCGATGTGCCGACGGGAGAAGCGCAGCACGTACTTTGGCAGGTCGACCCAGACGATGTAGAGCGCGTTGAGCGGCGGCGGCAGCGGGTCGCGGTTGTCCTTGTACTCGCGGATGAGCATCACGCGCTCGAACTGCCAGAAGAGCTTCGAGCGCTCGCGGACGTCCTCGTAGGTCGCCGACATCTGCGCGATGAGGAGGTTGACGAGGAGGATCGTCGAGAAGAACGTGTACACGAAGAGGAGCGACGGCGCGAGGAGCTCGGCGGGCGAGCCGTGCTTGAGCCACCCGTAGATGGTCTCGAGGTCGAAGTCGCCCAGCAGAGACCAGAAGGGGATCCAGTACGGGCGCATCGACGCCTCGGGGTCGAGGTTGGCCGACGGCATGAGCACCGCGAAGGCCGTGGCGAAGGCGAGGGTGACGAAGGCCGTGAGGCCGAGCCACGAGCCGAGGTCGCGCGAGATGATCTGCTTGAGGATGATCGTGAGGACGCCCATCGAGTTGGAGAAGGTCAGCGCGTCGATGAAGCGCGTGTAGAGCGTGATGAGCGTGAGCGCGTAGAGCGACTGCGCGATCTCGGTCGTCATCACGATCCGCTCCTCGGGGATGATGTCGTCGCCGCCCATCGTGTGGGGGCCGTGGCCGCCGCCTCGGCCAAAGTTGTGCCCCAGGTTGCGGTTGTGCTGGACCATGCCCGGCACCACGAAGGCGCGGATCACGATGGCCATCACGACGAGGACCTGCGCGATGAGGTCGAACCAGTTCCAGATCGACGAGAAGTAGGAGTTGCGCTGCATGTAGAGCTGCTTGCACTCCTCGGCGAGGCGCGCGCCCGACCACCACCAGAACATGCCCTCGGCGGCCGAGATCTCGTTGGGCAGGTAGCCCGCCTGGTGCATCCACTCGGGGAAGGCCGTCGAGGTGGGCAGCAGCCCCCAGCCGAGCATCACGTACGTGAGCAGCAGCGTGTAGAGCAGGTGCGACGTCGTGTGCAGGAAGAACTTGACCTTTGGGATCGTCAGGATGGCCATCATGCGGAAGTGGCCCTGGAAGCCGAGGCAGTCGGGCACGTCGGGGTGCGGCGTGAGCCGCCGCGCCGCCTCGCGGTTGGCGCGGTAGAGCAGCCGCTGCAGCCCGTAGATGCGTGCGTAGCCGCTGTGCTTGGCCTCGTGCGAGAGCTTCTTCGACTTGTAGTCCTCGTCGAGCTCGTCCTCGTCGCTCTCCTCCTCATCGAGGCGGTTGCCGCCCGTGAAGAGCATCCGCATGTTGCGGTACCACGCGTACTCCTGGTCGGTCTCGCCGCCCTCGCCGGCGTCGGCGGGCACGAGCGGCGCGGGCATCGGCGGCACCTGCGCCTTGCACAGCTGCGGCCAGAACCAGAAGAAGCACGGCAGCAGCAGCGTCGCCACGCGCATCATCCCCGCGTCGATCGAGATGCACGCGGCGCTCCCGGGGTAGTCGCCCGCGAAGAACTCGTCGAGCACCTCCTGGCAGTGCGCGTGCGAGACCACCTCCATGCACGGGTGCGGCTCCTTGGTCGCCTCGTCCAGCGTCGAGCCGCGCCACAGCAGCGTCTGGCCGGGCGACGCCTGCGGTGCACCGCCGCCGCCCTTGGCGCCCGGCGGCTGCTGCACATACGCCGGCGGCACCATCGTCAGCAGCGCCTTGGCGTCGACGTCGCTGATGATGTCGAGCAGCCCCACCGCCCAGCTGTCAAACGTCGCCGCGTTCTTCTCGAGCTTCTCTTCGTCCGCCAGCGAGTTGACCGACGAGTTGCGCAGCCGCTCCGCGATCGTCCGAGAGACGCGCGTCGCGATCAGCGCCGCGCGCAGCGGCTGCGACGCCTTCGACCAAAGGTGGCGCGCGAGGTCCTGCTCGCCGATCAGCACCGCCCACATCATCAGGTCCATCCACGTGGGCGTGAGCAGCCCGCCGTTCATCTTGCGCCGCGCATCGAGGTAGAAGTCGTAGTCGACCATCTCGAGCGACCTCAGCACGCCGAAGCCGTGCCCCGACTCCTCCTCGTCGAAGCCGTTGTCGTTTGGGCGCGGCGGCGGCGGCTGCGCGTTGGTCGGGCTGCCGCCGTTTGCTCGCGCCGCCGCGTTGAGCCGCGCAGCGGAGGCGGCGTGGGAGATCGCGGCGCCGCTGGCCGAGGCCTTGCGCTGCTTGCTCCCCTTGCCGACCATCTCGCTCGAGTGCTCGCTTGAGAGCCCGTCGTCGAGGATCTCAAAGACGTTGACGCCGCGCGCCGCGAGCGAGCCGTCGAATACCGAGAAGCAGTCGAGCGAGTCGTCGAAGAGCCGGTCGAGCCGCACGCGCGTCGGGTCGGCGTTGAAGGCGATCAGCACCTTGACGACGTCGGCGTCCTTGCGCCGAAGCGCCTCCTCGAACGCGACGGCCAGCCCGGCCGGGTCGTGCGTCTTGGACGAGTCGAGCTGGTTCTGGATGATCGCGGGCTCGCCCCACTGCACCGCGAGCAGGATCGCCTCCATCGTCTCCTCGCAGTCCGAGAGGATCGCCTCGAGTATCACCATGTCGAGCGGCTTCTCCAGGTCGTCGGCCGTCGAGAAGAAGGTGATGTGCGCCGTCATGTTGGCGCCCATCGGCGCGACGCCGAGCTCCTTGATCTGCTGCAGCAGCGGCGCCGCCTCGTGGCAGTAACGCTCGCTCATCTCCTCGCTGTCCGCTTGCGAGACCGACCGGCTGCGCCCACCGCCACTCGCGCTGCCGCCGCCGCCGCTGAACGGAAGGCTCTCGCAAGACCACCCACCGCCGCCGCCGGGCGTCTCGCTGCCGTCCTGCTGCTGTCGCGACGGCAGCACTCCGTCTCTCCAGTAGTTGAAGAGGTCCGACGCCGCGCCGCCGCTGTCGGCGAGCACGACCACGGGCCGCTTCTGCCGGAGCGACTCGGCGACGGCCCTCAGCGTGGCGAGGCCGCCGTGGACCACCAGGAGCACCGCCACCGTCGCCTTCTCGTCGATCGGCTGCTGCTCCGACGCCGTCGACGAGCGCTGCGCGGCCTTTGTCACCCTGCCTGCGGTGAGGGTGCGATCGGCAGCAAGACCACCCCGGGCGCAACTCGGACGCCGAGATCTTGACTGCGTGGTGCAAAGCGAGGCGGGGCGACGCGTGAGAGTGAGCGCGGCCTTCGGCGCACCTTTTGCGTATTTGCTGCGCTTCCTTCTGGCCATCTGACTGGTCTCCTCCGTGAGACCGCCCTGTGGTGATGAGAGCCCCGCGCCACGGCCAGGGTGGGGGCGCTGCTTAGCCGAGGGGCCACTCTGGACGGTGCCTGCTCCACCCGAGATTTCTCCCTCTTTGTGCTGCTCACCTCGAGCCACGCGGGTTGCATCTCCGCCAGCTCGGCGTTGGTGCTGCACAGCGCGCTCACGAGCGACGCGTGCAGCGTGTGCGCGGCGTCCTGGCGCTCCTCCGCCGGCGTGTTGCGCCGCCCTGGCGTGTCGAGCAGCAGAAAGTGCGAGTGGTGCGGCTCGAGCGTCGTGCCGCTCTCCACGGGCTTTCCCGACGCCGACGCCGACATCGGCGCGGCCGCAAGAGGGCTGACCGCAATCAGCACGAGCTTGTCCATGGCCGAGGGCTTGTACCGATGCTCCTCGCTGGTGTCAAAGGCGATGCGCGTGCGGCCATCGTCCATGTGCTCGGTCACGGTGCCGACGCCGCGATCGGGGTGCTGCGCGCGCGAGCCGAGCGGGAACTTGGCCCAGACCGTCTCCGCATGAGAGAGATCGTCGTCATCCGCCGGGCCGTCGCGCACCCGCACCTCGCCGTACCGGCAGACCTTGCCGCCGCCCTTGGCCTCGAGCTGCCTGCGGTGGCGCACGTTGTGCCAGTCGCTGATGCCGATGACGTGCGTGTGCGTGTCGCCCGACTCGTGCACCGCGCGGCCCACCAGCCTCGCCGCGCCGCCGTTGAGCCCGTCCGTCAGGATCCACGCCTTGGTGCGACCCACCGCGCGCATCAGGCCGCGCCGCACGACGCGCTGCTGCTTCTCGTTCATCGGCAGCACCCCATCCGCCATGCCAGTGACCGAGACGATCACCGACGGCTTGTGGAGCTTCCAGGTGTCGCTCAGCAGCCGGACCATACTCCCGAGACCCCGCTGGTCCTGATCGCTCGCCGCGCAGGCCCATTTGGCAGGCGTGCGCATCGACCCAGGGAAGCGGACTGCGCCGTAGGCGACCGGCTTGCCGCTGGCACGGCACAGGTCAGTATGTGCGCCGCATGGCAGTATGTGCCGTGCCATGACGCCTTCCTTGACCACGCGGGCCCGTCGGTCGACCTCGTCGGTGGAGGAGTAGCCTCTGCCGTTCTCGGTCATGGGTAGGCTGGCTGCGGCGCTAGGAGTGGCTGTGCCGACGCTGCTGGACGACGGCGGACGACCGCGGAGAGAGCAATCCGGGCGAGGCACGGCGATTGGCGTCTTTTCGTTGCGGCTACCGTATGTGCGGTGGTTTGCACACACCCGTGCAGGCGCAATGAGCAGCCCGCTGCGTCAGTCAGTCAGTCACAGTCAGCACCTGGCGCTAATACTTCGCTAGAACGTGCATGTGTCAACCACAAACGGTCTGTAGATAAGACGGGAAAACCTATGGCTATACACGCCACGGTTTAACGGTTTAACGCTGCATGAACAAGACGCGTAACACGCATGCAAGCATGCGAGAGTTAGCGCGTGTAGGTGAAGTACAAGAAACGAGGTCAGTAGGCCACGCCGTGGCGGTCTTGGAACACACGGACACGCCCATGGAGCTGCGAGCGGCGCTGCAGCTCGAGGCGGCGCTCGGCCTCTCCGCGCAGGCGATAGCACCACGCTGCCACAAGAGAGGCATGGATTCCACCGCTGCCGAGAAGAGAGCGCAGCAGCGCCACGTGCTCGGGCTGCCGGAGCCCGAGCTGCCGCCAGACTTCTGCTGCGTCATCACGGGCGAGGTGATGGTCGATCCTGTGCTCGCCTCCGACGGCTTCACCTACGAGCGCGTTGCCATCATGCAGTGGATTCGGCAGTGCGGCTGGCGGCCACGCTCGCCCGTCACCAACGAGTCGCTGCAGCCTCACCTGCTGATACCCAACCATCGGCTGAAGTCGCTGATAGGCGACTACGAGGCGCAGGTCCATTCGCTGCTCGTCAACGTCGCCATCGAGCGGCGCGTGCAGCACGAGGACGCGCTGCAGCAGGTGGCAGCGCTGCAGGCTCAGGTAGCGACGCTGACAGGAGAGATTGAGGACCTCGAGGCGCAGGCGCTGGCTGCGGAGATGCGGCACCACCTATCCGCGTCACCCGCACCGCCACCGCCACGCCGTGTGCTGGCGGTCGAGCCCGTCGCAGCCGCCGAGTCTCGGTCAGCGCCGCCCGCAGCGGCGGAGCCATCGCCCGCACCCGCACCGTTACCCTCGCCTAGGGCGCAAGGCAGCCGCCTGACCGCGGCGGAGCTGCGACCCTCGCCTAGGGCGCAAGGCAGTCGCCTGACCGCGGCGGAGCTGCGTGAGCTGCGCGGCGTCACGGGCGAGTCCTCGAGCGCGGCCGTCGTCGACCAGGGCAGCACGCAGCGCAACCAGTGGGGCGCATCACCAAGGCGTGGCTCCTGCAACCTGAGGCACACGCTGGAGCCGCTCACGATACTCACGCTCGAGGACGTCGAGGACGTCGAGGACGTCGAGGACGTCGCTCCGCCGCTCAGCTCGACGGTGGCTGTGGCGCGCCGCAATCTGGGGCAGAGGCTCACGCGCGAGGATGCGAATGAGATTCGGCGCTGGCGCGTCGGGTGCATCGGCGCTCAGCAGACGCCGCCCGCAGTAGAGGCGCAGTGAGCAGTGAGTGGCAGTGAGACCTGTCGGTGTGTTCCGTTGTGTGCCACTCGTAGAGCGTAGTGACGGTAGTGTAGCCATAAAGCATGTCTCTATTCACACCAAACGCTAAATCAGAAGTCGGCCTCGCCTCCGTTCATGAACCCCTGCAGCTTTTCGTGATACCATCGCATCTCGCTGCTGAGCACGGCGTCGGCGTCGGCGCCAAAGTAGCGCTTGACGCCCTCGCGGATGGCCGGGCCATGCTGCGCGAGCGTCTCGTCGGTTCGCGCCGAGAACTGCGGGTCGAGCTGGTCGTCTCTGAACTGCTGCTGCTTCAGGTCGCACCGGTCCTGGCTGTAGCGCAGCGGCGTCTGAAAGATGTCGGCGCCATTCGAGGTGAGGTTGGCGCGCCGCGCGCACTCGACGTCGCTGCGCACCTCGTAGTGGTGGAGCCGCAACGGGAGCGCCGAGAACGGCAGCCTCAGCCGCGCGCCGTGCGCCGTCGGCTGCTGCCAGAAGGCGCCATCCTCGGGCAACACCACCAGCGGATCGGCCGTGATGTCCACGCGGCCGAGCGCGCGCTCGACGTCTCTCCAGTAGCGGCCGCACGCGCGCTTGCTCTTGTTGGGCAGCTTGTACTCGCACGCCTCCAGCGGCACCGGCTCCGCCTCGATCCTGTCGCCGCTGGGCCACGCGACGTCCGAAGCGTTGCGCGCCATCAAGGTGTGGCCGGCGATCGGCATCGGGTGCACCTGCCTCCCCGCGCGCCAGAGCGTCTTGCCGTGCGAGTGCACGTTGGCGCGCACCGTGAGGCTCTCGTACTCGAGGAGCGTCGCCGACGGCAGCGCGTCCTCCCGCGACCGCCTGCGGAAGGCGCCCATCGTGACGCGCGGCACGATCACGCCGAGCACGTGGCGTGGCATCGTCGCGAGCAGCGAGGGCACGCTCGGCAGCTCGCTCCCGCCGTCGCCCGCGACGGGCGCCTCGTCCAGGTCCCACACGCCCACCCACTCAAACTCGCCCGCCGCGTGGAAGTCGCAGTGCGCCAGCTGCTCGTCCTGCGTGGAGAGGCCGAGCGAGCGCATCGAGAGCAGCGACACGTTCTGCGAGCGGCGGAGCGTGCGGAGCAGCTCGCTGTGCGTCTCCGTCAGGCGCGGCGAGTACGACGGACTCGCGTCGTCGTGGTACAGCCAGATGTGCGACACGCCCGCCATGAGGTGCCACGCCAGCCACGGCAGTAGGTACGGCGCCTCGTACCGCAGCGTGAACATCGCGCACAGCCCGACCGAGCCGGGACCGTGCGCCGGCCTCAGGAGCCCCGCGTCGATCGCCGGGCCCTTGGCCATGGGCGCCGCAGTCGTCCTCTGCAGCGTCGGCGGCACCTCCATCGCCGGGACGAGGGTCCTCTCCGGCATCCTCGCCGCCGGAAGCATCGTCGCCGGCACCAACGTGAGGCTCTCGGCTGGTCGATGGTCGCCATGCCTGCTGTCGTCATGCGCGTGCGCGAACACGCGAGGCCTCTGGTGCAGCGACACCGCCTGCACGTCGCGCGAGGCGTTTAGCATCGTGCGTGTTGAGGCCAGCGATGGCGACGCAGCAGGAGCCAGGCGAAGCGGATGCCATAATAAGAGGGCCTTTTGCGCTGGTTTGCACCCAGGGAAATTCGCATGCCAAAAGCAAAAGCCGCCCGCACCCACCACCGCCACCGCGCCGCGCGACCGCACCAGGCTCCCCTTGCGCCGCTCGCAGCGGCACGTATATGTATTCCCCAGTACGATATTGATTATTGTCTCGAGTCTTCCCATTTGTATTGTATCCCTTACCGCACCCACCCCCAATTCCCTGTCCAGAACCACGGGTTCTCCCCGGCGTGCATGTTTTTTGTGCGATGTGACGGGGCAGTGCAAGCCCGAATACGCGCATGGGTTGGGGCGCCCTCATCAACGCCGCTCATTCACGTGCGCGCGGCTCCGCGCGGGCGCCCCGATCGATGCACTTCAGTCGGTGGTCGTGCTGATGCCGCCCTTGCTCTTGTCGAACGAGATCTCACGCTGCACGGGCTTGCTCGGGCCGCCGCGGCCGGAGAGCACGATGCCGAGGGCGGCGCCGCCGCAGAGGAACCCCACCAGGCCGAGGGCGAGCCCCGCCATCGCCATCGCTTCGAACTCGTCGGTCGACGAGGCGTCGTCGTCGGTGGTGATCTCCACGTTGGACTCCGTCCCATCCAGCGCTCCCTGCGCCGAGTCGGTGGCCGCAGAGGCCGCCGCCGCCGCGGCGACGCTGGCCGCCTCGAGCGCCTCAACGCGCGAGAGGATCGGTGCCGTCGCCGCCGTGACCGCCTCGGCGACCTCCTCCGCCTCCTGCGCGCGCTCGGCGTCGTCCGCGTAGTTGGTGACGTAGACCAGGCGCTCCGACGGCAGGTTGGGCAGCGTGCGGAGGACCTTGGCCTTGGTGATGTCGCCGCCGCTGTCGAGCTCGATGACATGCACCTGTGCGCCGTGGGAACACCGCACTTGAGCGGCGGGCGGGCTCGAGGGCGGGCCATCACAGCCCGATGCACGTGGGGGTCATGTGGCAGGGGCATGGGGCTCTTCTTCAACGTGCCGACGCGCCTCGTCCACGCCGTTGCTGTTGATCCAGACGTAGTTGGAGCCGACAGCCCATGCGATGGCGCGCGTGGCGCCCTTTCCGTGGTTGGAGGTACTGTCGGTCGCGTTGCTCAGCTCGAGCGTTGTGGTGGTGACGAGATGCACGTCGCACGCGTCGACGACCTGCGAGGGGGCGGGCGAGACACATGGATGCATGAGGCAGGATGCACACGCGGCAGAGGAGTGGGGGGCACGGCTACCGCTGTGAGCGGCGCCGGCACAGCCGTCGCGCGCCTGCGAGAAGTCCGCCAGCACGACATAGTTGTCCATCGTGGAGGTGATGACGGCGATGTTGTGCGTCGCGTCCTCGATGAAGGCCACGTCGCTCGGCGCCTTATGGGTGCCGCCCACGCCAAAGCCCAGGTCGATGGCGCCACAGCTCACCGACGCCTCGCCGTTGGCGCCGGGCTTGAGCATGGTCAAGGAGGTGCCGGTGTTCCCGAGCAGCAGCACGTAGTCGCCCTTGGGCGAGGCGAAGGGGTCGGCGCCGCGGCCGGCCAGCGGCGCGTGCGTGGCGACGACCGTGTCGCTCAGCACGTCGAACTCCACCACGCCCATCACGTCGGCCAGGGTGCCCTCGCACGTGTGGCTGCGTGCCGCGGCGCAAACCGAGGGGGTGAGCAGGCCGATCCTCGCGAGAAAAAGGGGTGACGACAGTAGGGCGACAGCTCACCCGCAGTGGCCCAGCACGTTGATCGCGCCCGCGTTCGGCCCGTTGGTGACGTTGACGGTGGCGGCGCGGCTCGTTGGCGGCCCGTTGGTGCGGCACTCGGCCTCCGTGTCGCCGTCGACGCCGCACGAGCAGCAGACGTACGCGCGCGCAAAGAGGTGCTGGTTGGTCGGGGAGAAGGTGGCGCGGTAGAAGCCGGAGACGCCGGGGACGGCGGTGCTGCTCACCACCTGCTTGGTGTTGGCGTCCACCTGTGCCACGGGCGGGTGTGCGGGTGCATCAACCGTGATGGAGCAGCCTCACGGATGAGACGAGGCGAGCAAACGAGCGAGGAAGCAGGCTGGAGGGTGCAAGGCTGGGGGTGAGGCAAGTGTGCATGTGGGAAGGCGGCGCACCTTGTGGATCTCGGGCAGGTCGAGCACCAGCCCGAGCGCAAAGTTGGGGATGGACGCGTCGAGCAGCACGTTGCCGTGCCCAGAATGCTGTGAGCCGGGCACGTTGCCGTGCCCGAGCGTCTTGAGCGCGACCTGAGGCGTGCGCGGGCGGGCGCCGGTCGGCGCCATGGTCGGCGCGGGCCGCTGTGCTAATGATGCGGCATGTGAGGACTTGGGACGCGTCGCGTGAGCAATGGATCGGGGGCTCTGCCGTGGGCGGAGAGGAAGTGCACGGGGCGTGCGTGGCCTGCTGGTGGTCGAGGCCGAGCGCGTTGGTCGAGAACGTGTCGAGGTGTCCGAGGTCGCCCTCGTCGCTGTCGGGGTTCCAGCACTGCACCCACATCTCATCGCGGTGGGGCGCCTGCGCGAAGAAAGGGCGGCTGTTGCTGTGCTGTGCGGTGTGAGCGTGTCATTCTGCGCGTGGCGACGGCGCACGTAATCGAGGAGATACGGGAAGCCGCACGTGGGAATCGACGCAACGTGGACGCCCTTCATGATCGAGAAGACCTCGATGAACGCGCCGCCCTGGGTGTTGGAGGCGAAGACGTGCTTTTGCCCGTCGGAGACGGCGTCCTTGAAGTCGCAGTTCTGACTCACCTGGACCGCGGCGCACACAGAGGTCATCTGGCAGCAGCGGCAGCGTAGGCGGGATGGGCGCCCTCTTCACGGTGGCGAGAGGGCAGAATGCGCGGTGGTACCTGGCCGCGGCTGCCTGTTGAAGCCTCGAGGCAGATCTGCGTGTTCGGCAGCGACCGCAGCAGCGTCCCGCCATCTACGCTGTACATGGAGACGCCGGACGTTCCGAAGACCCACATGGCATTCTGCACCGCGGGGTGCTCGTGATGCCAGTAGTCGGCGGTCGGGTGCTGCGAAAGAGCGGCACCCATTAGGGCCGTCGTCAGCGAGAGGCGCATCATATAATCGATGAGGGCGACAAGGCGGGCGGTGCCGGTGCCGGTGCCGGTGCGCGACCGACCACTTTGCATGCATGCCCCGTCACCACTCATGCAGCGCTTGAAACGCTTACGGCACCTGATCTGGGCACCTATGCTAGACATTTCGTGTTCCTGCTGGCCGAAGGACTCGTTCGCCATCACAAGCGGCCTAGAGGTCCACCACGCGAGCAGCGAGGCCGGCATGCGCGGTACCCGAAAGTGATTTTTCATCAGACTCACACACGCTTCGCCATAAAAGTATAACGAGAAGGGGTCGCAATCGCCGCCCCTCCCCAAAACCCTGCGGTAAAGTAACTGGTCAGCTGCGAGGCCTCGCGGCCAAGCCACTGTCCAATCCTCGCATCAGAACCATCTCTCCCCTCCCCTCCCTGCCAACCATCGCCCTGCCCGACCCGTGATGGCGAACGCCACGCACGAGACTAGATCCCGCTTGTGGCGCCCTCCTCCCCCGACAAACAAGCGGAGCTCGTTTAGCCGGTGGCGTCGGCGCCGGCGATGATCTCCATCAGCTCCTGCGTGATCTTGGCCTGGCGCGCGCGGTTCATCTCCTGCTCGAGACGGCCCTGCAGGTCCTTGGCGTTGTCGGTGGCCGCCTGCATGGCGGTCATGCGGGACGCCAGCTCCGAGGCGACCGACTCCTGCAGCGTGCGGAGCATCTGGCCGTTGAGGTAGAGCGGCAGAATGGCGTTGAGCAGCTGCGACGGCTCCTGCTCGAAGATCATGTCGGGCGCAAACTCCTTGGCCTGCGAGGCGAGGCGCACGAGGTGCGCGACGGTCAGCCATGCTACTCGGTGGTGGAAGGGCGAGACTCGACGATTCGCCGCGCGGCGCATGCGGGTGGGGTGGGGTGGGAGGGCATGCGGGGTGGTGGTGCGTGCACCTTGGCCGCGGGGACCTTCTCCTTCTCCATCGCGATCGCGCCGTCCTTGCTGGTGAGCTTGAAGATCTCGTCGCCCTCCATCTCGATGCCGCCCGGCTGGAGCGGGATCATCGTGCGCACGGCCGGGACCGACGCGATCATCGAGATGAACGAGGTGTACATGAGCTCGACGCGGTCAATCTCGCCCGCGTAGTACGACGAGAGGACCTCGCCCGCGATGGCGGTCGCCTCCTCGGCGCTCGGCGCCTGGCCGCACGCGTACGACGCGCGCACCGGGGTCACGGCCGCGCGCTCCGCCTTCTTGAAGTACGTGCTGCGAGAACGAACGGAGTGCATGAAACGGTCAGCGATTCGGTCTGCATCTTCCAGACGGGCTGCGGGCACCCCTGAGGAGACCACGAGCGCGCAGCGATGGCTCTAGCCCCCGCGCATCGCGCCGCGCCCCTGCGTCTTCGCCCTCTCCTCATCCCCAGCCCCTCGCTGCGGTCCCCAGTGCAAAGTCGCTCGTGCAAGCGCTCACCTGCCCTTGTTGCCAACGGTGATCAGCTCGACCTCAACACCCTGCTCCTTGAGCTCGCCGATGCGCTTCTCCGTCATCTGGATGGCTTTGGAGTTGTAGCCGCCGCACAGGCCACGGTCGCCCGTGATCGTAATGATGCACACCTTCTTGGCAGTACGCGCCTCCATCAGCGGGATGTCGAGCGCCTCCGTGCCTGTGATGCGTGAAAACAAGGCGCGAAAGGGTGAGATGCTAGTTCCGTCGGCTCGTCGTGCCCCCTTGGCCCAGCCGACCGAGGCGTGTGCGGAGGCGAGCGTCCATGTGAGCATTGGCCCCGTGCCGCGTCCGAAACTCGAAGACTCGCGCCCGCGCGTCCGAGGCCCCCCCCCAACTGTTGACACGCTCGCTTGCTCAGGCGCTCGAGGAGGCCACCGAGGATGCGCTCGAGGGTCTCCGAGAACGGGCGGGAGCGCAGCACGGCCTCCTGCGCGCGGCGCACCTTGGCAGCCGCGACAAGCTTCATCGCCGACGTGATCTTCTTGGTGTTCTTCACCGAAGACACGCGCTCACGCAGCTCCTTGACGTTGGAGCCCATGACAGGCGACACCGCCGAGCGAGCCGACCTCTGGTTGGCCGCGAGCGCCGGAGACTGGAAGGCGCTCGCCGAGACCAGCAGGCAAAGGGCAATGAATCGGTAGAGCATGGTTCGGCCCGCAGTCTAAAGGGTGACAGCAAGCTCGGCACGAATCTCCTTCTCAGGTGCATGGGGCGCACTCGATGAGCTTCCCCTAAGGCCCTGTAGCAATCTCGTCCACGTGATTACACCCCTCCCCTCAACCACACTCGCGGCAAATATCCTTCTTTTCGCGAGGGTGACCGGCGGCGGTAAAGTAATGATTTAAAGTATCCAAAGTAGCTCCCCCGTGCAGCTCGGAGCAGTCGTGAGCAGCTCCAAAGGCGCAGGCGGTCTACCGAAGAAGCTGGGGCGCCTCTCCCCAGGGGGAAATGGACCGGACGCCGTCAATTCAAAGGCGGGTATCATCGAGACCGAACGCATATCAAACTAACCCCTCGCCGTAACCTTACTGACCCTCGGCTCTCCGTCCGTGGCTCGAGTCGGTCCCTCTCTCTCTCTCTCTCTCTTGCTCTCGCGCAAGTCACGCGTATCCCGCGGCCGTAGACATGCACCTGCGCAGCGGCGTCGCCGCGTCACTCGCCGTCGTCGGGCTCCGACGGCGAGAAGAGGCTCGAGCTCGGGGTGCCGCCGCGCTCCTCGGAGGAGTCGCCCGGCTGCACGACGGCGATCGTGCCGTCGACCTCGCTGCCGTCGACCTCGTCGCTCAGCGCGCCCTTTGCCGCGGCGACGGCGGCGGCGGCGGCGGCGGCGGCCGGCTGCGCGAGGGTGGCCTCGGCGGCGGGCGTCGTGATCGACGAGTACATCGACATGAGCTGCTGGCGCGACTCGGTGAACGCCGACGGGAAAAAGTCAGGGAAGAAGCGCTGGATGAACGAGAAGACGAGCACGTGGCCCAGCGGCGAGAGCGGGATGATGAGGATGACCACAAAGGGCACGAGCGTCACGAGGTCCTTGAGGATGCGCCGCAGCAGCCGCACCTCGCGCGAGCGGAGCGTGTACCCCTGCAGCACCGCGCGCACGAGCATGTTGGCCGCCAGCTGCAGGTCCTGCCCGATGAGCTGCACGCCGCGTCCGTAGAAGACGAGCCCCTGCTGCGTCTTCTTGAAGGTGAGCACGAGGTTGTCGCGCGTGCGCGCCCACGAGATCTTCTCCTGCTCGGGCATCTGCAGCCCCAGCTGCAGCAGGATGTCGCCCACGTCCGCCTCGAGCATCGCTAGCTCCTCCATGTCGATGGCGCTGTGCCGCCCCTCGGCCGCCTCGACGACCATCGAGCGCAGCGACGCCTCCATCGAGCCGTACCGCTCGACGACGCTCAGCAGCTGGTCGACGAGCGTGCTCGAGGCGCGCAGCTCCGACTCGAGCGTGATGAAGATCCGCTCCATCTCGAGGAATGCCACCTTGAGCGAGAGCTCCTTCTCGAGGCGCGCAATCGACACGTCCGCCATCAGCGTCTGCTCGAGAAAGTCGTTGTCGTTGGTCTTGATCAGGAACGACGCCTTCAGCTCCTTCTGCCGCTGCACGAGCCGGATGCTCGCGCGCAGCTTCGTCGCCTCGGCGCGCAGCTGCAGCAGCGCCTTCGCCTCCTTCTGCAGCTCCTGCAGGTCCTCCTCGCGCACGCCGCGCCCGTTGATGCGCGACCACACGTTGCGCAGCCCGGTCGCGACGTTTTTGCTCTCCTGCATCACGGCGCCCACGTCGACGTCCTCCATCGCCATCTCTCTCGGCAGATCCACCGTCAGCGGGATCTCGCGCGCCTTCTCGATGACGCGCTTGATCTTTGGCACCGCGGCCGCGACGCCGCTCGTGATGTTGCGCTGGTCGCTGGAGTACGTCGGCAGCAGCGCCTCGAGCTCGCCGACCACCTGATCCCAGCGCGCGCTCACGTTGGCGAACTCCTCCACCGTCATCACGCTCTGCAGCCGTTCGCAGGACTCGGGGCTCCTGTCCGCCTCGATCCTGTTGACCAGCTGCTCAAAGTCAATGTCCGCAAAGAGCGACGGGTCGGCGCGGAAGTCCTCCTCGACCTTGAGCGCGAGCTCGGCCTCCTCGAGCGTTCTCCTCGTCAGGATCGACGAGGAGATGTCCCGCAGGATCGGGTAGCGCTCGCGCATCGCCAGCGCCACCCACTGCTCGGGAACCGCCGCGCTGGCGCCGCCCAGCTCCTCCTCGGCCTCGGCGATGGCGCAGGCGCGTATCCTCGAGCGCGCGCCGCTCCGCCGCGGCGCGTGCACCGCCGGCGCGCGCAGCGCCAGCCCGCTGGCCACCAGGGATGCGAGCATATAAGACAGCGCCCAGACAAGGGCCAGAGTGAGCTGCGCTCCTCAAAGTCGCCGCTTCAGGGGCCACACCACGAAACGAAAATTTTCAAGCAACCTAATAGGCTAGGGGATGATGTCTAGCTCGTGTCGAAAGCAACCCTATCACAAAGTCGGTGACCGCTACCAGGGGCCACACCATCAAGGAGCGAAAATGCACTCCAAGCAACCTACTAGGCTAGGGGATGATGTTTCGTTGTGTCTAGTTTGTGTTGCAAGCAACACTGTCACATTTCGCGCTGTGCGCTGGATTTACTTCTCAGCACAGTCCGTGGCGCATAGCCGGCCATCCTTGCTGCGCCGCATCGAAGGCTAACTCGACCAGCCTCCCGTCCACCGCCGCGTCGCCATGCAGCACGACGAGGTCATCTGGCAGGCGCGTCCACCTGTCGCTGGCTCCTCTCCTTTGTGCTCGCCCGCTGCGGCCGCCACTCACGCCCGACGCCCGACGCTCCTTCGCAGGTCATCAACCAAAAGTTTTGCTCGTTCAAGACGAAGACGGACAAGCAGACATTCTGTCGCAACGAGTACAACCTCACCGGCCTGTGCAACCGCACGTCGTGCCCCCTCGCCAACTCACAGTATGCCACCATCCGGGAGACCGACGGAAGGTGCGCCAGTCCCCGGCCCACACGCATCGCGCGCTGCACGCACGCACTCGCACGCCAGCGCGCCGTGCCCACAGGGCGTGCGGAGGCTCAGCAGTGCGCGCACTTCCATGCCCGCAGGCTGTACCTGTGCATGAAGACCATCGAGCGCGCGTGGTCGCCCAAGAACCTGTGGGAGCGCGTGCTGCTCTCAAAGAACTATGCCGAGGCGCTCGGCCAGATCGACACGCAGCTCGAGCACTGGCCCGAGATCATCAAGCACAAGTGCAAGCAGCGGCTGACCAAGATGACGCAGTACCTCATCCGGATGCGCAAGCTGCGCCTCAAGCCGCGCAGGACGCTCGAGCGCGTGCACAAGAAGGTGGAGGTGCGCGAGAAGCGGCGCGAGGCCAAGGCGGAGAAGGCGGCGCTGATCGACCGCTCGATCCAGAAGGAGCTGCTGGGCCGGCTGCAGAGCGGCACGTACGGCGACATCTACAACTTCCCGATGAAGGAGTTTGAGAGCGCGCTCGAGGAGACGGAGGCGCAGGACGAGGAGGAGATCGAGGAGGACGACGAGTTCATCGAGGAGTCGGACGACGACGACGAGGCGGACGGCGAGGAGGAGGAGGCCGAGTACGAGTATGAGGGCGAGGGTGGCGAGCTGGACAGCGACGACGAGGAGGAGGACAGCGACGACGACGACGACGACGGCGAGGAGGGCGACAGCGACGACGAGGACGGCGACGGTGGCGCCGACGACACCGACGAGGGGCCGCGCAAGCCAACGGCGGCGCCGCCGGGTGGCGCGTCGACGGGCAGGTCGGCAACGGCGTTGAAGCGGGCGGCCACTGCCTCGAGCTCGCGCGCGCAGCCCAAGAAGCCGAGGAGAGAGCCGAGGCGAGTCGAGTACGAGCAGGAGCGCGAGATGGCGACGAGCAACCCGATGGCGACGGCCGAGGACTGGTGACCTTTGGTCCGTGTTTGTGATCTGACCGCTACTATGCTAACGGAGAGACTCCTCATACTGATACACTAGCTTATGACGACTTCCCCGCTACACACACAGGTGGAACGTACGATCATGAATAGATTAGCGAGGTTCATGTCACATGCGAGGTGTTGCCTCCCGGCGCGATGGACGCGTGATGGCGCCGGTGGCATCGAGGCGGCGACTCTACAAGTCGGGCGCGCCCCAGTAGGTGCCCCAGGTGTCGCCCGAGACCGCCTCCTGCGCGATGAAGCCGGCGGCGGCGAGCATGCCGAGGCGGCCGTTCTGGAGCTCCTTGAGCTGCATCTCACGGAACTCGGTGGCGCCCGTCGGCTTGAGGCCGAGCGGGTCGAAGCCGATGTCGCCGGGCACGTACTCGGGCATCAGCTTCTGGAAGACGTGCTCGGGCTCGTTCGGGTTCGACCAGCCCTTCGAGATGCGCAGCGACTCGCAGCCGCCGATGAAGATGGTGATCAGCGGCCACATGATCGGGGGGAGCTTCGGGATCTGCTCGATGGCGGGACCGCCGTCGGCGTTGAAGAGCGGGTGGAACTTCTCCTGCACGAGGAAGCCGGCGGACGCGAGCATGCCCACGCGGCCGTGCGCCAGCTCGGCCTCGCGCCACGTGCGCACCTGCTCGAAGGTGGCGCCCTCCGAGTAACCGAACGGGTCGAAGCCCTCCTCGAACGGCGCGACCGTGCCCACCATGCCGTAGCAGAAGTCGCCCTTCTTGTCAGCGGCCGCCGCGTCCTTGGCGAGCTCCTTGGGGTCCTGCGACGGCGCGGCAGGTGGTGGGCTGAGTAAGCGTGGCAATGGGCGTGGCGGGCGGTGGGCGGTCCGGTGCATTGTGGTGGGCGCACCTGGAAGCCGATCTGGTCCTCCTGCGCGACGACGCGCGCGCGGACCTGGAGCGAGCGGGGCGAGACGGGGGCCGAGAAGGAGAGCGAAGCCGAGCCGAGAGCGAGCATGATGCTGTGCGTTGAGCGGAGGATATGTGGAGAGTGCAGGATCTTCGGGTGCGCATCTGTCGACCTGTTGCCGTTCTCCCCTGAATCGACGCAACAGGATAGTCCTCACGTTTGAGATCTGGATTAGGGTCTAATTGTAGTTTTAATATCGGGAAAGAGGGCGCAAATAGAGCGAGGCGTCGACTGCGGCGTGCTGATGAGCATCCATCCATATCCATAGATAGTCCAGGGCAGGGTAAAAGTTCGCGCAATTGGAATTAAAATGGTAAAAGCAGGCCTAGGGGCCTAGCTTTCGCTCAAAACGGTAAAAAAGCACGCGCCGGTCGTCCAAAATGGCAAAAGTTTGGCCGTTGCCGGGGGGGCCTCCTCACAGCCCGGGGGCCAAGCTTTCAACTCTTCAAGCCGAATTTGGAAGCTACCGCGCGAAGAGTGTTCCCATGCTCAGCGTATCGCTCGCGGCGCTCGGCGACTCGTCCAATGCGCACTGCGCGTGCGG